>NICF_comb_assmDRAFT_10002778_pt1 | contig 12948 bp, 12 predicted proteins | sample NewIslPassag4_SG_FD_11279 | JGI IMG/M metagenome (IMG submission 11279) | reverse complement strand
GTGATCGTCCCGCCGAGCCGGATCGCCTCCCCGAAAATTTCCTCGAAGGCGCGTTCCACCCGTTCCATCTCATCGGCGTCGCGCTCATCCGTGAGCGCGGTGGGGTGCAGGTTGCCGTCTCCCGCGTGGCCAAAGGTGCAGATCTGCAAGTTGTGCTCCCGGGCGATGCGCTGGATCGCCAGGACCATGTCGGCGATCTTGGACCGGGGCACGGTGGCGTCCTCGAGGATGGTCGTCGGACGAAGGCGCGAAAGGGCAGCCAGCGCGCTGCGCCGTGCCGCCATGATTTTCGCCCCTTCCTCGGGCCTTTCGGCGACGCGAATCTCCAGGGCGCCTTCGTTGCGGCAAATTTGGGAAATCAGTTTCAGATCCCGGCGCACCTGCTCCTCCTCGCCATCCTGTTCGATGGCCAGGATCGCCTTGGCGTCGGCGGGAAGCCCGATTTTGGCGAAATCTTCCACTACGCGGATCGTCGCCTGATCCATGAACTCCAGCGTGCAGGGGATGATCCGGGCGGCGATGATGCTGGACACCGAACGGGCCGCTCCGTTCAGGTCTCCGTATACCGCGACCATGGCCAGGCGGAACGGCGGCTTGGGCACCAGCTTGAGGATCGCTTCCGTGATGATCGCCAGCGTCCCGCCGGAACCGACAAGGAGCCGCGTCAGGTCATACCCCGCCACGTCCTTCATCAGTTTGCCCCCGGTGCGGATCACGTCGCCGTTTGGCAATACGGCTTCCAGCCCCAGCACGTAGTCCTTCGTCGTGCCGTATTTCAGCCCACGCAGACCGCCCGAACCCAGGGCGATGTTGCCGCCGAGGGTGCAGATCACCATGCTGCCCGGGTCCGGCGGATAGAAGAGCCCGATTTTTTCCACCTCTTCGTGGAACACTTTTGTGTTCAGCCCGGGCTGCACCGTGGCCGTGAGATTCTCGCGGTCGATCTCGAGGAGCCGGTTCATTCGTGTCATGACCATGACCAGCTCTCCCCCATCCGGCACCGTTCCGGCGCACAGATTGCTGCCCGCGCCGCGTGTGACCACGGGAATGCGATATTCGGAACACACCTTCATGATTTCCGACACTTGCGAAGTCGTTTCCGGAAACACGACCCCGGCCGGTTTGCTCCGGTATGCCGGCGTCGCGTCGTAACTGTACGACACCCTGGTCTGCTCGTCGTCCCTGAATCCCTCAGGTCCCAAAATGTCCATGAGCCGCTTGCGTACCGGTTCCTCCAGCATCTGTCCAACCTCCGCCCGCGAAGAAATATGGTGTTTGACGCTTCGGCTTACTCATCCTGTCATCTGATGACTTTATTCATGTTATAATTAAAACATACCGACCGTCCGTTGTAAATCGGTTAGGCGGCAAAATTTCGCCAATTCCGCGGAGGGGGATCCGGAATGAACGTCCGCAAAACCTATGAACTGGTGGCCGATGCGATCCGGGAAAACATCGAAAAGGGTACCTGGCCGGCGGGAACGAAACTTCCTTCCGTGGAAAAGCTCGCCGAGCAATATCAGGTGGGGAGGTCCTCCATCCGCGAAGCGCTGATGGCGCTGCAGGCCGCCGGCCTGGTGCGGGTGCGCCACGGGGGCGGCACGTTCGTGTGCGAGCCTGACGCAACATCCCGCAAGCCGCCCATGGTCACGGATGCCGGACGCCTTGCGCAATGGCTGGAGTTCCGCCGCATCCTCGAAACGGAAAGCGCCCGTCTGGCGGCGCAAAGGCGGACCCCGGCGCACATCGGACAGCTGCGCGCCGTGCTGGACGAGATGGAACGCGAACCGGACGAAACGACCCTGGAGCTGGCGGACCGGCGGTTCCACCTGCTCATCGCCCAGGCGTCGGCCAATTCGTGGATTCTCAACGCCCTGGAGAACGTGTTCGCTTCCATGGGAGGTGCCATGCGGGAAAGCCGGCGGCTGTGGCTGTTCGGGGAACAGGCGGAGGCGGCCCGTCTGCTCGAAGAGCATCGGGCGATCCTGGAGCGGATCGAAGCCGCGGATGCGGACGGCGCCGCCAAAACGATGGAAGGCCACCTGGTCAAGGTGGCCCGGGCGTTGCAACGGTTGTTTCAGGATTCATAAGCCGGATCGGTCCGTTTCCGCCAGTTCTGCTTCCACCAGCCTGCGCAAGGCTTTTTCGTCCATCCCCCGCTGGCAGAACCGAAACTCCCGTCCGGACAGCCGCCGCGTGCGGTCGACGATTTGCCCCAGGTGACAACCGGTGTGCTCCATGCGATGAAGCTTTCGCCTTTCGGTTTTCTTGCGCCATTGTCTGTCGGTCAATCCGCGTCCGCGTGCTTGCGCAATATTCCCGCCAATTCGCGGTTCACCACGCACTAGTTGAAGGAAAACGACCGCGGGATTTCGTCCAGTTTTTCCTCCGACATTCCCTGGAACAGCTTGGCGTATTCCGGTTCGAGCAGCGTCGCCGCGTAGACGCAGAGCACGTGCTGCATGAGCGCCCGCCGGTTGAACCCCGAATGGAGCGACGGGTTGACCGCCTCCCGGAGGTACTCCGCCATCCCCGACACCAGCTGTCTGGCCGCCGCCGCGGGCAGCCACTGCATCCAGTCGTCCGTCCCCAGGCGGTACTTTTTCTCCAGGAACGGCGCGATCCGTTGGATGTACTCCGATTCCGGATGCAGGGTCACAAGCCCCATGACGCCCACGTCCTTGTAGGTCCATGTCGTCCAGTGGACGCCGTTTTCCTCGAACACGCGGATCTGGTCGTCCATGGAACGGAGCCGGTCGGGCACTTCCTCCGCCGGACCGTTGTACACCGATCCGAATGCCAGTGGGTGTTCTGATACCCCTGCACCGCGTGCATGTCGATGATGGCGTAAATGCCGTATTTTTCGCACAGCCGGAGCGCCTCGTCCAGGCGCCGGAACCCCTCTTCCTTGTACACGTACGGCCGTTCGTCGTCCTCGAACCGGCGATAGTTGACCGGCAGGCGCACGCAGTTGAGGCCGTTTTCCTTCAGAAAGCGCACGTCGTCCTCGCCGAAAAAGTAATCCAGCATGCGCTCGAAGAAAAAAAGCGCTTTCGCTTCTCCCAGCGCTTCTTTCATCGCGTGGCGGACCGTCTGGTCCGTGCCCGCGTAGCCGTTGATGAAGTTCTCCATGTTCATCCAGCCGCCGATGTTGGTGCCCCTGAGACGAACCTCCCTGCCGGTGCGGGACCCCACGATTTTGCCGTTTTTCACTTCCAGGAACTCCAGGGTTTCCATCGCTCTCTCTCCTTCGGTCGGCTTTGGCGCCGGTGGCGGTTCCCCGGTTTCCCGGGAATCGGAGCCATTGCCCTCATGTTCCCCGAAACCGGTCCGCATGTCAACCCTTCACCGCTCCGGCGGCGATGCCCTTCACGACCTTCTCCCGGGGCAGCGTCATTCGTTCCGGAGTCGTGATGAGCACGGCGCTTGACCCGCGGCGAGCGCAGCTCCTGATGGACACGGTGGTTAAGCCGGTCCATGAGCCGAGCATGTCCCTGGCGCCATTCCCGGTCATTCCAGCGTGTATCCTGCAGATAGCGGCCCATCAGGCGCCGGGCCCGTTCCAGCGCCCCCTCACGGGTTTCCGCAGGCACGACGATCAAGAGCCCCGAATCCGGGTTCCAGGTTCGTCTTCGCTCGCCGCCGTCGGCGGTTTCCTCATCTTCATATTTCACGATGACGAATTCGCGGAGATCGCGTCCGGCAAACAGGCCGCCGTAGGCGTACAAGCGGGGAATTCCATTCTCCAAGTAATCGTAATAGATCGGCCAGAAGGGAAAGTTTGGCCTGCCAAACCGGATCACGGTCCGCCGGCTGTTATCCGGAACGGGAATCGGGTCGTTTTCGACTTCAAAAACGCCCTTGAAGGTGTGCGCGCCGAACAGGCTCCACCGGACGCGTCCGTCGAAGCGGACGGTCATCGGATTTGCTTCTTCCTTGTTTTCGGCGCCCAGACGAATCATCAGCCCTTGATGGACGGTTGAGTACCGATGAGGCAACGCATATTGCCAGAGGGTGTACGCCGCTGCAAGGACCGCAGCCGCGATCAGCAGCGTGACAGCGCTTCGCCGGCGGCGGTCGGGCCGCTTCCGGAACGTCCCGTTGGGGGAACGGTCGCCGCCGGACGCCCGATCCGGCCGACGTCGGGCGCGTCCGCCGTTTTTGAGCCCGATCCCGGGAATCGAACAGATTTTTCCAATTTAGTAGCACGAAATGCATTTATTTTGATAAAAAGGCCGTTTTCAAGAGAAAATAATTGCACTTTTGTCGTTGTTGCCCCGAACCCGCCGCCCAAAGCAAAAACCCGGCACGGATCACCCGTACGGAACGTCTAGTGCTTCCTGGGAATGAGAAACGCCCTGTCGCATTTATCGAAACCGATGCGGGGGTAGTAGTCCACCGCCTCCGGCGCGGACACGAGGATGATGGCGACCTTTTCTCCCAGCCTCTCCCCGAGAATCCGGACCAGCCCCCTTCCGATGCCCTGTTTCTGGTATTCCTTCCGCACCGCGAGATCGGAAAGATAGCAGCAATAGACGAAGTCCGTCAATGCCCTGGCGATCCCGACCAGTCTGTCGCCGTCCCAGGCGGTAAGCGTCAGGTTGGCATGCTCGAGCATCGTGCGGATGCGGGCGAGGTCGTCCACCGGACGACGGATGCCGGAGCTTCGGAACACGTCCGCCACGTCCTCCGCGCGGACATCCTCGTTGATGCGGTAGGAAATGGACACGGAACCGCCTCCTTTGAATGGAAGAAATTTTCGCCTGAAAAAACAGGATTTGTTGTGAAAAAGATACCAATATGGTACCACGGTGTTTTTTTTTTGCATCAATCCGTCATGGATTTTCGCCCTGGCTCCGCCGGGAAGCCAGATATTCGAGATGCCGGAATCCCCAGTCGCACATGGATTTCAGAATGGGGGCGAGGGTTTTTCCGTGGTCGGTCAGCTCATATTCCACCCGCGGCGGAATTTCCAGGTAGACCGTCCGCCGGACCAGGCCGTCCCGTTCCATTTCCCGAAGTTGGCTCGTCAGGGTGCCCTGGGTCACCTCCGGCAGCAGGCGGCGCAGTTCTCCGAATTTCTTGGTGCCTTCATGGTACAGGATGAAAAGGATAAGCGGCTTCCATTTGCCTCCGGCGGCCCGCAGCGCCGCCAAAATCCCCTCTTTGGAATATCCGGTCCTCGTTCCTTCCGGCACGTCGCGCCCTCCTCTCTCATGCACCATCTTAACACGACCGCGCGTCCTGGTTGGCATTTTTTTCGCACGGGTTGGACGAAAGCGCCTGCCCGCCCCGGTTTGTCACGAGACGCACGGTACGGTCCGCGGTACCTTGTCCGGTGCGGGGAACCGGGTACGGCTCACCGTACTTTGTACCATTTAAATGCGTACTTTTAAAAGATTACCAGTTGCCTTATGATGGTCCGGGGTGATGCTTATGGAGATTTCCCTGAAAGATAAAGTCGCATTGGTGACGGGCGCCAGCCGCGGCATCGGCCTGGCTGTGGTCCGGGAACTTGTGGAAACGGGGGCGCAGGTCTTGGCCTCGGCGCGCCGGCCGTCGCGGGAGCTGATGGAGCTCGCGCAGACGGGACGGGTGATTCCCGTGGCGGCCAACGCCGCCACCGCAGAGGGCGCCGCACGGCTGGCGGATGAAGCGAAAAGCCGGTTCGGCGCTGCGGACATCCTGGTCAACAACATCGGCGCGACCGACCCGCGCCGGGGCGCGGGATTTCTCGCCATCACCGACGAGGAATGGGACGAAATGGTGCAGGTCAACCTGATGAGCGTCGTGCGGACGACCCGGGCGGTGCTGCCGCTGCTCATGCAAAGGGGCGGAGCCATCGTGAACATTTCCACGATGAACGCCATTCAGCCGGCGCCTCCGATCCCCGCGTACAGCGCCGTCAAGGCCGCCGTGACCAATCTGTCGCGGAGCCTGGCGGAAGAATTCGGCCCGCGCGGGGTGCGGGTCAACACCGTGGCGCCGGGTCCGACGCGGACGGCCATGTGGGACGGCGCGCCCGCCGACACGCGGGAACTGGCCTCCCTCTTCGGCATTACCCTCGGGCGTTTCGCGGAACCGGAAGAGGTGGCCCGTCTCGTGGTGTTTCTCGCTTCCCCGCTGGCGTCGATGATCACGGGCGCGCATGTGGTCATCGACGGCGGACTGGTCAAGACGATCCATTGACGACGGAAAGGAGGCCGGTCCATGAGCCGCATTCGAAGGGTTGCTTCCGGCGGCGTCCTGTGGGTGCTGGGCGCGGCGCAGCTGATGATCCTGCTGGACACGTCCATCGTGCATGTGGCCCTCCCCAGCATCCGGGAAGAGTTCGGTCTCCCGCCCCATCGGCTGCAATGGACGGTGACGGCGTACGCGCTGGCCTTCGGCGGCTTTCTCCTGCCGGGCGGGCGCCTGGGAGACCTGTTCGGACGGCGGCGGATGCTGACGGCCGGCATGGCGCTGTTTGCGGCGGCTTCAGCCCTGGGCGGCTTCGCGCCCGACGGCGCCGTGCTGATCGCCGCCCGGGCCGCGCAAGGGCTGGGCGCCGCACTTGCGGCGCCCGCCGTTCTGGCGCTGCTGGCGGCCCATTATCCGGAAGGGAAAGCGCGCCACCGGGCCCTCGGCATCCTCGGTACCGTGTCCTCCCTCGGGTTCACCCTCGGCCTTGTGCTGGGGGGAGTGCTGACGTCCGCGTTGGGTTGGCGCTGGGTGTTTTTCGTGAACGTGCCCGTTGGAGCTGCGTTGGCCTTCCTCGCGCCCAGCGTGCTGCGGGAAAGCGGCGGGCTGAGGCAGCCCCTGGACGTCCCCGGCGCCGTCACGGCCACGGCGGGCCTGGCGCTCCTCGTTTACGCCTGCTCGTCGGCCGGCGCGGGCGCGGGAGCGGAAACCGTTTGGACCTGGAGCGCTTTGGCCTTGTCGATTGCCCTGCTTTTCGCCTTTCTCATGATCGAAGCCCGTCGCGCGTCGCCCCTGGTGCCCCTTGCGCTGTTTCGCAGCCGGACTTTTGCGGGGACGCTGGCCGCCGGGGGCGCGTTCGGCGCGATCATGGGGACGTCGATTTTCCTGCTCACCCTTTATTTGCAGGAAATGCTCGGCTTCGACCCGCTGAAGACGGGGTTTGCCTTTCTGCCGCAGGAAGGCGTGGTGCTTCTGGCTTCGCCGCTTGCCGGCCGAGCCGTCGGCAGATTCGGGCCAAAGGCGGTGCTGGCCGGCGGCATGGTTTTTTTCGGCGCCGGCATGCTGACGCTGTCGCGCTTGTCTGCGCAAGGCGATTACTGGAGTACGGCGGTTCCCGGACTGCTCTTTGTCGGTCTGGGCGTTTCCTGCGTCATCGTGGCGGGCGCCGCCGCGGTGACCGCTGCCGTGGATCCGGAACGGCACGGCCTGGCTTCCGGCCTGTGGAACACCGCGCCGCAGATCGGCACGGCAATCGGCCTGGCGGCCCTGGTGGCGTTGGCCCGCCTGCAGACGGACGGCGGGTTGGACCCGGCCCATGCGGCGGCCGCGGTTGTCACCGCCGCGGAGAGCCCGGCCGGCGGCGCGGCCGATGCGATTCCCCTGGCCGGATTCCGGGCGGCGTTCCTCGCCGCCGCGGGCATCGCGGCCGCCGGACTGGCCGTCGTGCTGGCCGGAATGAAAACCAAAGCCGCCCGTGCCTCCCGGCAGAGACACGGACAGCCGGGCGAAGCCGTCTGCCAGGCGGGGAACGAGTCCTGACGGCCGATCGCATAAAGATCCTCCGGCAGCGCCCTGATTCGGACTTCCCCCGGGCCGCTCCATCGTGTACAATGCAAGAAGCGCCACCAACGCGAAAAGCGGCCCGGGCTCAAAAAGCCCTTGCGCCGCCGGAAAGGAGATCCAGTCAACCATGCACTATGTGGCCATCCTCACCATCGTCGACGCGGAATTGAACGCCAGGGTGCGCCCGGCCCATCTCGACTATCTCAACCGGCTGTACAAGGAAAACAAGGTGGTCATGGCCGGACCGTTCATGGATGGAAAAGGCGGCATGGTCATCTACCGCGCCGAATCCCCCGAGGAAGCCCGGCGCCTCGCCGAAGCCGATCCGGTGGTGGCCGAAGGCGCGCGCACGCTGGAACTGCGCGAATGGAATCCGCTGCAGTTCCCGCTCTCCTGAGCGGACCGTCGAGAACGTCGGACGCGGGTCCGCGGCAGGCGGAACACGACCCGGAAAAAACACAAAGGGCGGCGTCGTTTCTTGCGGCGCCGCCCTTCGTTTTCTCCTTCCCGGGGAAAGCGCCGGACCGGACGTCCCTTCACCGAAGCAGCCGGTACACCCGCGCCTCGTAAGGCCTGAGCTCCAGCCGGTCGATGGGTTCCCGTTCGTCGGCATCGGCGTAGTTGGCGATCATGAGCCGGCGGCCCGAATGGCGCAAATGCCCGGGCAGTTCGAACCGCGCTTCCCGCCTGGAGAAATTGAGCATGACAAGCCACTGCTCCCGCCCCAGCGTGCGGGTGTAGGCGTAGATCTGCGGATGGTCCTCCAGGATGAGATCGTACCTGCCGTAGACCACAATGTCGTGTTCCCTGCGCAGGCGAATCAGTTTTTTGTAATAATGGAAGATCGAATCGGGATCGGCGAGAGACTCTTTGACGTTGATCGCGGGATAGTTGGGATTCACCTTGATCCAGGGCGTCCCGGACGTGAAGCCGGCGGCCTGCGAGTCGTCCCATTGCATGGGCGTTCTGGCGTTGTCCCGCCCTTTCGCGTGGATCAGCCTGAGCACCCAGTCCGCCGGCAGGCCGCGCTCCAGGGTGTACTCCCGGTACATGTTCAGCGTTTCAATGTCCCGATAATCCTCGATGGAACCGAACTTGACGTTGGTCATGCCCAGTTCTTCGCCCTGGTAGATGAATGGCGTCCCCTGCAGCGTGTGCAGCAGGGTGGCCAGAAGTTTTGCCGATTCCTTGCGGTACTTGCCGTCGTCCCCGAAGCGCGACACCATCCGCGGCTGGTCGTGGTTGTTCAGGTACAGCGCGTTCCAGCCGACGCCCGCAAGGCCTGCCTGCCATTTGTGCATGACGGCCCGGAATTCCCGCAGGGTCCACGGCTTCAGGTCCCATTTGCCGCCCGGACCGGCGTCGAGATCCATGTGTTCGAACTGGAACACCATCTGAAGTTCGTTCCGATCCTCCCCCGTGTACAGCCGGGCTTGTTCCACGGTGACCCCCGGCGTTTCGCCCACGGTCATGACATCGTAACGGGACAGCACTTCCCGGTGCATTTCCTGCAGGAACTCATGGACCCTCGGCCCGTTCAGGAAATGCTCGCCTCCCCAGGCGTAACGGGCTCCCCCGACGCTCGGCAGGCCGGGCGTTTTGGAGATGCAGTTGATGACATCCATGCGGAACCCGTCCACGCCCTTGTCCAGCCAAAATCGCATGATGTCGTAGACTTCCTGCCGCACGCGGGGGTTTTCCCAGTTGAGGTCGGGCTGCTTGCGGGAAAAAAGGTGCAAATAGTACTCGCCCGTGCGTTCGTCGTATTCCCAGGCCGATCCGCCGAAGAAGGAGAGCCAGTTGTTCGGCTCCCGGCCGTCCTTTCCGGGGCGCCAGATGTAATAGTCGCGATAGGGGTTGTCCCTGGAAGAACGGGACGCGATAAACCAGGGATGCTCGTCGGAGGTGTGGTTGACGACCAGGTCCATCATCAGTTTCATGCCCCGCCGGTGGATGCCGGCGAGCAGTTCCTCCCAGTCCGCCATCGTGCCGAATTCGTCCATGATGGCGCGGTAATCGCTGATGTCGTACCCGTTGTCGTCGTTTGGCGATTTGTACACCGGGCAGAGCCAGATGACGTTGGCGCCCAGCTCCCGGATGTAATCCAGCTTCGACAGAATGCCCCGCAGATCGCCGATGCCGTCGCCGTTGGAGTCCATGAAACTGCGGGGATAAATCTGGTAGACCACGGCTTCCTTCCAGTACGCCTTGCGCATGACCATCCCCCGTTTGGAGCGTTTTCGGGAATCCCCGGTTTTCCCTCATCGGCTTTATTTCGGATTAATCCCCCGGATGGTTGCCGGTTTGCCGTTTCCGGTTTATGGATTCGCTGCACATCCGGTTCCATATCAAGAAAATTGTATCGGTTCCGCGTCAAAGCCGCAATGCGGTTCGTCATCCGTCACGGGCATGTTAGGATCAAGATGAACGGCGTGTTTTTTTCATTGACAGGTGACCCATGTTGCAATATAATTAGTTGCAACAAAATTGTTCAACAAAAATGAACTCATCAACTATGAACGGGGTGACAAAGCCGTGAAAAAACTGGTTGTCGGCCTGGTGCTCATGTTAACGCTTTCCCTCCTGGCGGCGTGCGGCGGAGGGTCCGGCGGCGGTTCGCAATCCGCTTCGACGCCTTCTTCTTCCCCGTCGACCCAGCAGCAACAGACCCAACAGCCGTCGTCTCCCGCGGCGCAAAAACCGAACTACAAATTCAAGCTGGGCCACGAAGCCAACGACACCCACGTCAAGCACATGACGGCGGAAAAGTTCAAGGAAGAACTGGAAGCCAGAAGCGGCGGCCGGATGACCGTCGACATCTACCCTTCCAGACAGCTCGGCACCGAAGCGGAAATGGTGCAGCAGGTGGAAACGGGCACCCTTGATTTCGCCCTCATCAGCAACGGCTACATGAGCAGCCGTTCCGAATCGATGAACGGATGGTTCATGCCGTTCATGTTCGAGAACCTGTCGGAAGCAGCCGAAGCGCGTCAAAGCGAAGCGGCGAAGCAGATGATGAAGGATCTCGAGGCCCAGGGCCTGGTCGGTTTCGACGTGTTTTTTGCCGGCAACCGTCACGTGCTCATGAAGAACACCGAAGTCAAGACGCTGGACGACCTGAAGGGCAAGAAGCTGCGCGTCCCGGGCAGCCCGGTGTTCCAGGAATTCTGGAACAAGATCGGCGCGGGACCGACGCCGATGCCGCTGCCGGAAGTGTACACCTCGCTCCAGACGGGCGTCATCGACGGCATCGACGTGGACCTGGACGCTTTGCTGTCGCAAAAGTACTATGAAATCAGCAAATATCTGATCCTCACCAACCACATCACGTTCCCGGAAGTCGCCATCGGCAGCAAGATCGTGTTCGACAAACTGGACGCGGAAGATCAGCAAATCGTCAGGGAAGCGATGCTGGCGGCCGTGGAGTGGGGCGTCCAAAAAGGGATCGAGCTGGAGTCGTCCCGCGTGGAAGAAGCGAAGTCCAAAGGGCTTACGGTCACCACGCTGCCGGACATCGCCCCGTTCCTGCAAGTCGCCCAGGAAATCCACGACGCGTATGCCGCGAAAAACGCCGTCATCAAAGCCTTCATCGAGCAAAACAAATAAAACCGATCCTGATGGCTTGCCGGGAGGCTTGTTAGGAGGCTTGTGATGAAGCTGCTGCACAAACTCAGCAACGCCATTTTCGAGGTTGAGCGCGTGCTGGTCATCGTCCTGATGACGGTGATGCTCGTCTCCATCTTCGCCCAGGTGTTGTTCCGGTACGCGTTCAACCACCCGCTTCACTGGCCGGAGGAGCTGGCCATCTACACCCTGGTGTGGGTGACCTTCATCGGGGGGAGCATGGGGATCAAACGGCAGCAAGCCGCTGCCGTTACTTTTCTTTTCGACCGGCTCTCCCCGGGCGCCCGCCGCGCGGTGCTGTATCTCGGCTGGACGCTGATCGTGGCGTTCGCCGCCTTCATCATCTATCTTTCGGTCCGCTGGCTGAGCCTGCCTTCCATGTTCCTGCAAAAATCGCCTTCGCTGGGGTTCGCCATGTTCTATCCCTATCTGGCGGTGCCCATCGGCTTTGCGGGCATGGCGGTGCATTCCCTTGATCTGCTCGTCCGCGCCGGCAAGGAGGAATCCTGATGGCCATTGCGCTGCTCATCTTTATCGTGCTGATGCTGATGCGGATTCCGATTGCCCTGGTGCTCGGGCTCACCAGCGTGGCCTACATCCTGCTCAGCGCGCAGTACGGCCTGTTTCTCAACATCCCGCAACGGCTGTTCTCCGGCGTCCAGAGCTTCAGCCTGCTGGCGATTCCGCTGTTCATGCTGGCCGGCGAGCTGATGAACGCGTCGGGGATCACGGAACGGCTCATCGACTTCTCCCGCAAGGCGGTCGGACATTTCCGCGGCGGATTGGCCTACGTGAACGTCATGGCCAACATGTTTCTCGCCTCCATCATCGGTTCGGCGACCGCCCAGACGGCGATGATGAGCCGCGTGATGATTCCGCAGATGGAAAAGGAAGGCTACCGCCGGGAGTTTGCCGCCGCCACCACGGCTTCCGCCGCGCTGCTCGGCCCCATCATTCCGCCGAGCATGCTGTTCATCATCTACGGCGTGGGTTCCGGCACCTCCATCAGCCAGATGTTCATCGCCGGCATCATCCCGGGCATCATTCTGGCGCTGTCCCTCGCGGGGCTCATCGCCCTGCTCGGTTTTTGGCACCATTACCCGCGCACGGAGCGGGCGCCGCTCAAGGCGGTGGGCATCAGCTTCCTGAAGGTGCTGCCGGCGCTCACCGTCCCCGCCGTCATCATCGGCGGCACGATGTCCGGCGCGTTCACGGCAACGGAATCGGCCGGCGTGGCCTGCGTCCTGGCGATCCTCTTCGGCATGCTCGTCTACCGGAAGCTGAAGCTGCGGGATTTCCCGCGCATCCTCGCCAACGCCGCCATCGCCACGGCCACCGTGACGATGCTCATGTCCATGGCGAGCGTGTTCGGGTGGATTTTGGCCTTTGAACAAATTCCGCAGAAAGCGGTGGAAACGATCGGCGCGCTGACGTCCGATCCATGGGTGTTCCTGCTGCTGGTCAACCTGTTCCTGCTCTTTACCGGCATCTTCATCGACGAGCTGGCGGTCATGGTCATCCTGCTGCCCATCTTCATGCCGCTCGTCCACGCATACGGCATCCATCCGGTCCACTTCGGGG
>NICF_comb_assmDRAFT_10002771_pt1 | contig 12967 bp, 7 predicted proteins | sample NewIslPassag4_SG_FD_11279 | JGI IMG/M metagenome (IMG submission 11279) | reverse complement strand
TCCCGTGGTCGACGTGACCGATGGTTCCGATGTTGACGTGCGGCTTCTTACGCTCGAATTTCTCTTTGGCCATCCGCCGCCTCCATAGCTACGGCAGGGTGTTGTGTTTGGAGCCCTCGACCGGGATTGAACCGGTGACCTCGTCCTTACCAAGGACGCGCTCTGCCGACTGAGCTACGAGGGCATCAACTTCTGGAGCGGGAAACGGGACTCGAACCCGCGACCCTCAGCTTGGAAGGCTGATGCTCTACCAACTGAGCTATTCCCGCACAACCTTTGCGGCGCGCGCCGCGGAAACTCTTTGGTGGAGGGGGAAGGATTCGAACCTTCGAAGGCTTACGCCGGCAGATTTACAGTCTGCTCCCTTTGGCCGCTTGGGTACCCCTCCATATCCTCCTTTTCCTGGAGCTGGCGGCGGGGATCGAACCCGCGACCTGCCGCTTACAAGGCGGCTGCTCTTCCAGCTGAGCTACGCCAGCGTAGCGGAATCTCCGCTACGAAACGTACCGGACCGGGAGGAATCATCCCCTCGGTCCGCCAGTGGGGTGGCCTTCTACGAGGATCGGCCCGGGGAGTCAAGGGGAATCGAACCCGTTCGGCGCTGTCTTGCGATCTCGTACAGGAGGATCGATGCCGAGGCGCTCACCGAGAAGCTGCCCACCCCCTCCCCGATCATCGGGATGGAGACGAGGGCGTCGCAGCGCTCCCGCGTCAGCCGGCGCAATCCTTCCCCTTCCGAACCGACGACCAGGCAGATCGGCCCCCGCAGATCGACGCGATCGCAGGGCGCTCCCTCCATGTCGGCGCCCACCACGCAGATCCCCGCCTCGCGCAGACTCTGCAGCGCGCGCGCGAGGTTGGTCACCCGCGCCACGGGGAGGCGCGCGGCCGCGCCGGCGCTGGCCTTCACCGCCACCGGCGTCAACCCTGCAGCGCGATCCTTGGGGATGATCAGCCCGTGCGCGCCGAGGAGGTGGGCGGACCGCAGCACGGCGCCGAGATGGACCGGGTCCTGGACCTGGTCCAGGGCGACGAAAAGCGTCTCTTCCTGCGCCCGGGCGAGAAGGTCGTCGAGGTCGACGTAGCCGATCTCGGCCACGCGGGCGACCACGCCCTGGTGGACCGTGCCCTTCGCCATCCGCTCGATGCGTTCGCGCGAGCAGCGCTCCACGCGAATGCCGAGCGAACGCGCCCGCTCCACCAGGCGCTGGACCGCCGGGCCGCGCGCGGTCTCCGCCACCCAGAGGCGCTCCACCGCCTCCGGCCGCGCGGCGAGCGCCTCCTCGACGGGGTGAACCCCGTGCACGAACATGCCGATGCCTACTGGACCCGGGCGGTGGCCCGGAGCTTTTCGCCGGTCTTCATGCAGAGCTCGGCGAGGCAGACGTAGAAATCCAGGTCGACGTCCAGCTCGCCCTCGCCCACCTGCTCGCCGCGGACCGGGATCTCGAAGACCGGCCCCTTGCCCTCCACGCGAACGTGGTCCGCGTAACCCAGCCGCTCCTTTTCGGCGCGGATGGCGCCGCGCCACTCGAGCGTGGCCCGCAGCGGCGTCTCCGGCTTGACCTCGGCTCCGTCCTTGGGGCGGATGGCCAGCGTGAAGGTGGCCGACTCGCCCGTGGAGATGGCCTCGGGAGCCTTGAGCTCCACGTCGTACAGGGTCCGCGGGTCCAGGTTCTCCAGGTCCCGCGCCGAGCGCCCGCTCGAGTCGGCGGAGTCGGCCTTCGTGCAGCCGGCGAGAGCCGCCAGGGAGAGCAGGCCTGCGATCACAAAGTGCCTCGTCCTTCGCATCTTCCCTTCCTTTCCTTCGCCCGGGCCGCGTTTCAGCAGGGGGCCGAGACAGCCCACCTCGATCCTTCGGACACCGCGGCCTCGACGATCGTTCCCGCCAGGTCGCGCCCGGTCGCCTTCTCCAGGGCCAGAAGCGCGGGCGCCGCGTCCACCTCGAAGACCCGGGGGTGGTCGTCCCGGTCGAGCATGTCCACCGCGACCACCCCCAGCCCGAGTAGCCGCGCCGTCGCCTCGGCCACTTCCACCAGCTTGGATGATAACGGGATCGATTCGTAGCGCGTCCCCGGTTCGATGGCCCGCGCCAGCCGCCCCGGCTGGGGAATGCGCCGCACCCCGCAAACCACGTGACCGCCGACGACCAGGACGCGGACGTCGCGCTCCGAGGGCGCGTGCAGATAGCGCTGGACCAGGATGTCCTGCCCGAGCCGGAAGAGGACCTCGAGCGCCGCCTCCAGCGAATGCGGCGTCTCGCAGATCACCGTCGCCCGCCGTTCTCCCCCGCGCAGCACCCCCAGCCGCACGGGCAGGCCGCCCACCCATTCGATCAGGCGGCGGACGCCGCGCGCATCCCGCCCCACCACGGTGCGCGAAACGTCGATGCCGTGGTGGGCGAGGAGCTGCAAGGCGTGCATGGGATGGCTGGCCCGGGAGATGGCCTCGGCCGAGTTGAGGACGTGCGCGCCCGCGGTCTCGAGGTGGTGGAGGACCGCCAGCGCGTGCGAAGAAACCGTGCGCAGACGGGGAACGACCAGCTCCACCTCCCCCACCCGCTTGCCGCGGTGCAATAGACGCGACCGCTGGCCGTCCACGTAGGCGGTGCAGGCGGCGGGGTCGAGAAAGCGGGGCGAGAGGCCGCGCGCCCGCGCGGCGCGGAGAAGCCTTTGGGTGGTGCCGCGACGAGTGCGAGCGAGGACGACGAGGGTGGTCGGGCGGGTCACGGTCCGCACGCTAGCACGGCAGTCCGCGCGTCGCAGCCCGGATCCCGAGAGCCTCTAGCGGGTTCGGAGGCGGCCTCGCGCCGCCGCTCCCGCTGCGTGGCGGTGGGGAATTGCTCCACCCAGACCAGGTCGACGCCGCCGTTGGCCGCGTCGCCGAAATTCGACTGCACGGCGAGCGTGCGCGAAAGCCGGTAGGTGAGGCGAACCTCGTTGGCGTTCTCCCAGGGCTCGGGAAAGAGATTGCGCGCGTAGCCGAGATAGAGCCGCGGTCCCACGTAGGTTCCCGCCTGCAGAAGCGTCCTCCCGTCGACGGCCTCCACGGTGAGCACGTCGATGGGGACGCCGGGGCCGAGCGCCTGGAGGAAGCGATCGGCCGCGACCGAGCCGAGAAGCGAGGCCGCGGCGCCCACTGCCGCCGGCTCCTCCACCGGCTCNCCCNCCNTGGGAGTCAGGCCGCCTGCCGGCCGCGCTCCCCCCGAGGCGATGAGCAGCGCGATCTCGCCCTCCGAGAGCGGCGGCTCGGAACGCAGCTGGATCGTCGGCTCGCGCACCGTCCCCCCCACGTCGATCCAGGCGATGGCACCCACGCCCTCGAATCGGGCACGGAGCGAGAGATCGGGGTTGCCCAGGGGCGAATCCGACCACCGCACCCGACTCTCCTCGACCACGAAGGTCCGCCCGAAGAGCGCGGCCTGCCCGCCCGGCGTCGTCGCCTCGCCGGTGGCCAGCAGATCCCCCGCCCCGTTGGAGCGCAGCAGCAGGCCGACGCGGGCATCGAGCGAGAGGTCCGGCGCCCGGATCTCCACCGGTCCGGCCACGTCGAGCCGGACCACCAGCGGAAGAGGAGGGGCCCGGCGCCGCTCTTCGCGCCGCTCGAAGTAGACGACGTCCTCGGGCTCCGCGAGGTCGTGCAGTTCCCGCCCGGCGAGGGTGGGAAGCTCCACGCGGGCCGATTCGAGCTCGACCATGGCCTCGAGCCGCTCCCTCACGCGCCCCGAGATCCGGCCGCGCGTGCCGACGCGGGCGACCACGCCCTGCGCCCCACCCACGGGGAAGTCGCTGGCGCGAAGGCCGAGGTCGAAGGAGAAGCGATCGGGACGACCCTCGATGGTGCCCCGGACGACCGCGATCCCCGGGCCGCCGTGAGCTTCGAGGAGATCGAGTTCCACGCGGTTTGGCGCCAGGCGCGCCCGCATGCCGATGCGGTCGTAGCGGAGCGCGCCCACGACCTGGACGACACCGTCCCGCACCTCCACCCTCCCCTCCGGGAAGATCGAGTCGGGTCGGCCCACCCCGGAGAGCTCCGCGTCCAGCTTCCCCTCCGCGGCCGCCAGCGCCGGAAGCAGCGAGAGCGGCGCGAGGGAGAAGGATTCCGCTCGGAGCCCCGCGCGCACGCGCGATTGCGCCAGCCTCCACGGCGGAAAGGGCATCCCGTCGAGCGTGGTCGCGCTCGCCTCGAAGGTGCCACCCTCGGGATCGATGGCGTAAAACTCCGCCTCGAGCTGCTCTCCCAGCCGCGTCCGTGCCTCCACGCTGCCGAGGGGCTTGCCCGCCCAGACCAGGTCCCGGATCTCGGCCACGCCGGTGCCGACGAGCTTGTGAAGAGGGCCTTCCAGTCGGCCGAAGGTGACGAGGGTGCCGGCGACGAGCTGCTTCAGGGGCAGCGCCGAGAGATCGAGCGCAGGCAGATCCCAGTAGGCCGAGAGCACGGTCTTTTCGCTGATGGCGAAGGCGCGTGCCAGGGGCTCGTCGATCCGGACGACGAGGCGAAGCGGAGGCTGATTCGCCAGGGAGCCGGAGAGATCGACGTGCACCGACGACGCGGTCGAGCGGGCCGCCACCGCCAGGTGGACGGGGCCGAGGGAATCGGGGAGGGTCGCGGAGACCTCCATCCGCGCCTCGCCTCGAGGTGCCCGCAGCGGTCCTCGCAGGCGGATCTCCGCCGCGGCCAGGCCCTCGATCCCCGTCCAGGCGGAAAGATCGATCCCCCGCGCCCGTAGCTCCCCGACGACGTCCGCCGAATCGACGAGGGAGGCGAGCTCCCGCGCCGGATCGCGAAGCGCGCGCCGAATGGAGAAGGGAAAGCTCCCGGCGAGTTGCGCGATGTGCGCCCCGTCTTGCCAGCCGTCCCCCGCGACGGTGGCGACGTCGTCGCGAAGCGAAAGCACGAGGTGCGCGTCGACCTCTGGGCCCCGGTCGACGAGGGGCCGGAGGCCGGCCGCAAGGACGGTGGCGTCGAGCCGCGGCTGCGCCACCGTTCCGCGTAGCTTCAGGCGCGCCCGGATTTGCGCCGGCGGCAGTCGCAGGGCGAGCCAGCGGCCCAGGCGCGAGGGATCGAGGGGGTCGAGGCGGAGATCCAGCTCGAAGCGGTCCTGAGGCCGAGGCGCTCGGGTGGGCGCGTCCGCGCGGATCCACATCGCGCCCACGCCCGAGGCGGCGACGCGCGCGTCGCCCTCGATTCGACCTGCGCGAGGGCGGGCGAAAAGGTCGGCGACGACCGCATCACCGGTGCCGCCCTCGTCGGTTCGGACGCTGGCAACGATCGCCCCGTCGGCCTGACGCCGGGCGCGGATGCGCACGCGCTCCAGCGCCAGGCCGCGCCAGCGGAGACTTTGGGCGTAAAGGTCCACGCGGCCACGAGGCGGCTCGAGTCGACCCACGCCCTCCAGGTCGAGCCCCACGACCACGAGGTCCTCCACCGCGAGCCGGCCGAACCGGCCCTGCAGCTCGACGTCGGGATCGGCAAGCGCCCCCGAGAGCCGCAGGTCGACCTTTCCCTCGCCTGCGATGGGGGGAAGGTCGATCGCGAACGCCGACTCCAGCAGCGAGGAAAGGCGGGCGAGGTCGTGGATCTCGAGGCGGAGATCCAGCCGGGCCCGCCGGGGGTCGAACGATCCCGACGAATGGACGCGCGCTCCTGGTAGCTCGAGCTCGAATTCCTCGACCTCGACCTCCGCTCCGCGAAGACGCGCCCGCACCCGCCCCGGCCCCGGCGTCGAATCCGGGTCGAGCTGCAGCGCGATGGCCAGCTCGGGAAGAGCGACGACGCTGGCGGCGAAGGAGCCGCGCCCGCTCAACCGAGCGCGCGGCGCTCCCTGCCAGAACGCCGAGGGATCCGCGTTCTGCAGGACGATTCCGCCCTCGCAGCGCAAAAAGTCGTGTCCGCGAACGTCCACGAGGATGCGACCGCCGCTGCGCGGTTCGAGCCGGACCTCGGCGCGGCTTTCGCGGGCGAGATGGACGTCGACTCGCAGGGGCATCCGCCCGGGAAGGGCGATCCCGTAGACGCGAGCATGGGCGGGGTCGACGACACCGACGAGGCGAACGTCGCCCCATAGCTCGTGAATGTCTCCTTCACCGACCGCGCGAAGCTCGGTCCCGCCCAGCGCGACGAGAAGCTCGGAGAGGAGCAGCTTCCACTCGTCGAGCGAGGCGCGAAGGTCGAGGTGAAGCGGCGCCCGGACCGGAAGGAGGACGCGCGCGTCCAGCCCGAGCTCCAGCTCGGCGTGCACGCCCTGCCAGAGACCGCGCGCGAAGACGCCGATTTCGCGGACGAGGACCATCCGCTCTCCCGCCTCGGTGGAGAGAAGGAAGGCGCCATCGACGAGACGAAGCCCCGCGAGTCGGAGGGGAAGCGGTGGGCGGGGAGGCTCCTTCGTCGGCTCCCTCCGCACAGAAGGCGGAATCTCGGGCAAGAAGACCGCACCCAGTCCGGCACCGGGATCGTCCGCCGCCACCCGAACGTGCGGACGGTCGAGGTCCACCTCCACCACGGCCCTGCCGAGCAGGAGATCGGCCGTCGAGATGCGGATCTCGAGACCCCGTACCGAGGCGGCCGGCGTACCTCGCGGATCCACGAAAAGAACGGGACCGACGAGGATTCGTCCGATGCCGTCCACGCGGATCTCCGACAAGAGGATCTCCCCTTGAAAAATCGAGCCAAGCAGGCGCTCGACGAGACCCGCGACGCGCTTCCCTCCCCAGGGGGAAGCCCAGAAAAAGAACACATTCCAAAACAGAGAGAGAAGGCAAACCAAGACGACCAGCCCCCACCTCCTCACCTAGAACGCCTCCCCGATGGAGATGAAGATGGAGAACCAGTCGATGAAATCGTCCTCCAGCACCGCGTCGGAGTTCACCACCTCGATGTGGCGCCGAAGCGGCCGGTAGCTCAAGTCGAGGCGAATCGGCCCGACCGGCGTTCGCAGTCGAAGCCCGGTGCCCACGGCCAGGTGCACGTCGCGCGCCCGAAAGGCTTCGGTGGGGCCCGCCGCCACGTTCCCCACGTCGGCGAAGAGGACCATGCCAAGCGTCCGGGTCAGATACCAGCGGAACTCCGCCGTGGCGAGAAGGCTCGAATTTCCACCGAGGGGGACGAAGACTGTCTCCCGATCGTCGCCTCGCCCCACCACCACAGCCTGCAAGGGAGAAAGCCGGGTTGCCCCCACCCCGCGAAAGCCGGCGGCGCCTCCTCCGAAAAATCGAACCACGATCGGCGAGCAACGGGTTTGCACGTCGTAGGGCGTGGGTGCCACGGCCTCGCATTTTTCGACCGATTGCAATGGCTGCAGGATCCCCGCTTCCAGCCGGAGCGCCAGCACCCAGTCCGTCCCGAGGGGAAGGTAGGTGCGGAATTCGGGGACGATGCGGACCCAGTCGAAGTCGCCACCGAGGACGATGCCGCCCTCCTGCAAGCCGAGGGCGGCGAAAAATCCGGTGCGCGGCTCCAGCGGATCGGAGCGGCGGTCGACGACCAGCCTCTGTTCCAGATAGGAGAAGGTGCATCCGCCGGGGCAGTTGACCGGCGGAAGCGGACGCCCCGTCGCCACGGGCGAGGTGAAGGTGCGTACGTCGAAGTAGCGCTGGATCTGGTAGCTCGGCACCAGGTAGAGCCAGCGCCGAAATCGGATGGGAAGGCCGAGGCTGCCCCGAATCGACTGCGAGACGAAGGAGAGCGTGAGCTGCCGCTCGTAGGTGAGGCCCGCCGCCAGGTCGATGCGGTTGCCGATCACCGCCGGCTGGGTGAGCCTGAGCGAGGAGACCGCGGCGATTCCCGACTCCGCCTCGGCCCCGCCGAAGATGAAGCGGTAGGCGAGCTCGTTGTTGAACTCCAGGCGCTGCAGCCCGCGGAAGAGATCGAGGTGGGCGAAGTCCGCCACCAGCCGAAGCTGCTGGTAGCTCTGCTCGATGCCGGCGCCGACGCCCAGGCGGAACCGGAGGAAATCCGCTTCCTGGACCGTGACCAGCACCGGGACGGTGCCGGTCTCGGGATCGGGCTCGCCCTTGCGCACCACCGCGGTGGAGAAGACGCCCAGGTCGAAGACCTCCGCCTGCGCTTCGCGCAAGCGCCTCGGCGAGTAGCGATCCCCCTTCTCGAAGATCGGCTCGACCGCGGCGAGGATGCGGTGGTCGGGAACCATGAGGTTCCCCACCACGTGGACGTCCCCGAAGCGATAACGCTCTCCCGGAAAGACCCGATACAGGGCGAAAACCTCCGCCCGCTCGCGATCCACCTCCACCCGTGCCTCGACCGAGGCCTCCGCGTAGCCCTCCTCCTCCAGGCGCGTCTGGAGCTGCTCCTTGAAGGCCAGGTGCGCTTCTTCGGTCCAGCGCTCGCCCTCGCGAACCGGGTTGCCGGAGAGGACGCGCCGGCGGACGTCCGGAGGGAGGTCGTCCATGCCCTCGATCAGGACGGAGCCGAGGATGGCGGGCGGCCCCTCTTCCACCAGGAACTGGACGTGGACCCGGCCCCCGGACATGGGGAGCACCCGATGCGAGGCCCGGGCGGAAAAGAAGCCCTCGCTACGATAGAAGGCTTCGATCCGTCGCTCGTCTTCGGCAACCTGGCCGAGGTCGAGCGTCCGCACCTCGCCGAAGAAGAGGAGGCGGTCCGAGGGGCGCGTGGCGAGCCCGCCGAGGATCCGTCTCGCGGACAGGCTGCGGTTGCCCTCGATCGAGACCTTGCCGACGCGCGGCGCCTCCGGCGGCTGGGCGCGGGCCGCGGTGGCCAGAAGGACCAGGAGTACGAGGGGGGCCGCCTTTGCCACGACCCTGAAAGATGCGCACGGCGGTGGTCCCCGCCCCGACGTCCGCCAGCCCCCCGCTCACCCAGCGGATGGGCTCCGGCACCTCGCGCCCACCGCCGGAACCGTCGCCACCGCCGGTTGCCGGCTCCTGGATACGCCCATGCCCGCGCACGCCCGCGCCCCGGCGAAATCGTCCCGGGGGGAACGCCTCTCGACGGCCCTCCTAGCAAGAGGCTTCTACGTGGGGCGGTACTCGGCGTCGATCACGTCTTCCTCGTCCCCCTTGTCGCCCTTGCCGCCGCCGGAGCCAGAGGGAGGCGTTGGCCCGGCGGCGCGATAGAGCTCCTCCGCCGCCCGATGGGTGGCCGCTTCCAGGTTGCGCAGCGCCTCGCGCAGAGCCTCGATCGGTCCCTCGCGGGCCTGCCGCACGCGCTCCACCGCCGAGCGGAGCGCCTCCCGCGTGCCGACCTCCAGCCTCGTCTCGTTTTCCTCGAGCAGCTTCTCCGCCTGGTAGACGGTGCCGTCGGCGCGGTTGCGCTCCTCCACTTCCTCGCGCCGCCGCCGGTCCTCCTCCTCGTGCGACCGCGCTTCGGCCACCATCCGCTCCACCTCCTCGCGGGGCAGTCCCGAGGACTGCGTGATGGTGATGCGCTGCTCCTTCCCGGTCGCCCGGTCGCGGGCGCTGACGTTGAGGATGCCGTTGGCGTCGAGATCGAAGGTCACCTCGATCTGCGGCACGCCGCGGGGCGCAGGGGGAATCCCCTCCAGCCGAAACCGGCCCAGCGTCCGATTGTCCGCCGCCAGCTCGCGCTCACCCTGCAGAACGTGGATCTCCACCGAGGACTGGTTGTCCGCCGCGGTGGTGAAGACCTCCGTCCGGCGCGTGGGGATGGTCGTGTTGCGCTCGATGAGCCGGGTCATCAGACCGCCGAGCGTCTCCACGCCGAGCGAGAGCGGCGTGACGTCGAGGAGGAGGATGTCCCGCACCTCGCCGGCCAGCACGCCCGCCTGCACCGCGGCACCGACGGCCACCACCTCGTCCGGATTGACCGTGCGGTTGGGCTCCTTGCCGAAGAAATTCCGCACCGCCTCCTGGATCTTCGGCATCCGGGTGGAGCCCCCCACCAGGATCACCTCGTCGACCTCCCCCGGCGAGAGCCCCGCGTCCTGCAGGCAGGTCCGCACCGGCCCCATCGAGCGCTCGATCAGGTCCTCGACCATCCGCTCGAGCCGGGCACGGGAGAGCTTGCGGACGAGGTGCTTCGGCCCGGTCTGGTCGGCGGTGAGAAAGGGCAGGTTGATCTCCGTCTCCAGCGTGGAGGAGAGCTCGATCTTGGCGCGCTCCGCCGCGTCCTTGAGGCGCTGCAGGACCATCCGGTCCTGCGAGACGTCGATTCCCGTCTCGGCGCGGAACTCCTCGAGCAGCCACTCCATGATGCGCCGATCGAAGTCGTCGCCCCCGAGATGGGTATCCCCGTTGGTGGCGAGGACCTCCACCACGTTCTCCCCCACCTCCAGGATGGAGATGTCGAAGGTTCCGCCACCGAAGTCGTAGACGGCGATCTTCTGGTTGACGTTCTTGTCGAGGCCGTAGGCGAGCGCCGCTGCGGTGGGCTCGTTGACGATCCGCTTCACGTCGAGGCCGGCGATCCGGCCGGCGTCCTTGGTGGCCTGGCGCTGGGCGTCGTTGAAGTAGGCGGGAACGGTGATCACGGCTTCCTTCACCGGTTCGCCGAGGTAGGTCTCGGCGGCCTGGCGGAGCTTTCGCAGGATCTCCGCCGCGATCACGGGGGGCGAGAGCTGCTTGCCCTGCACCTCGATGCGGGCGTCGCCGTGGGGGCCGCGGACCACGCGGTAGGGAACGCGCCGCGCCTCCTCCTCCACCTCCTCGAAGCGGCGCCCCATGAAGCGCTTGATCGAGAAGATGGTGTTTTCCGGATTGGTGATGGCCTGGCGCTTGGCAACCTGTCCCACGAGCCTTTCCCCGCGCTCCGTATACGCCACCACGGAGGGCGTCACCCGCTCGCCCTCCTGGTTGGCGATCACCACCGGGTCGCGGCCCTCCAGCACCGCCACCACCGAGTTGGTCGTCCCCAGGTCGATCCCGATCACCTTGCCCAAGAGGTCTGCCCCCGCGCGTCGGCAGCCCGCCTCGACGCGATGCAAATTGCCGAAATAGCGATGATTTTTACCTGGTTTCCAAGCTAAGCACCCCGATCGGCACGAGAAAGGAGCGCCCGTCGGGCGGGCAAGGTGCGTAACGCAGTGCGCAGTGCCACCGGAGCTTCCCACCTGGAAACGGCCATTTGGAGGGGTGGAGAGGGGGACCATCGCGTGGCGAACACTCCAACCAAGGGAAATTCCAGCGGATTTCCCGAATNTGACGCANCGTGGCACGAGACGTGCAAGTAAGCCCCGCCCACCCCGGCCGGGATGCTGCAACGCGCCATCGCCGCAACGCGCCCGGCCGCATGCCGGGGCACACGTCCCGGGGGAGCCGCTGGATGATCGCTTCCGCTGTCGCCGCACCGGCTGGCCACTCGGTTGCCGTCCTCCTCAACGCGAATGCCAGGCGAGTCTCCAGCCGCGTCCACGAGGTCCTTCGCCACGTCGTCCCGGAGGACGACCTCTTCCTTTCCCGCTCCACCGCCGAGGCGCGCACCATCGCCCGCACGGTGGTGGGGCGTCGGTACGGGACGGTCTTCACCGGCGGTGGAGACGGTACCTTCGTCTCCTTCGTCACCGAGATCCTGAACCTCATCCCGGATGGAAGCGCACCCATGCCGCGCTTCGGCGTGCTCAAGCTGGGAACGGGCAATGCCCTGGCGGCCATGGTCGGCGCCACCTCGGGCGTGGGCATCGTCGACGACGTCCTTCGCGCCCGCGCCGGCCAGGTCCGCAACGTCCGCCGGATCGACCTGGTGATGACCGAGGGCCGCGCCACGCCCTTCGCCGGCGTGGGTCTCGACGCCGCCCTGCTCAACGACTACGTGGCCGTCAAGCAGCGGCTGGGCGAGGGCCCCCTGAAGAAGTGGATGACCGGTGCGACCGGCTACGCGCTGGCGGTGGCCTCGCGCACGCTGCCCACCTACCTGCGCCGCCGCCACAATCCGGTCTTCGAGGTGTACAGCGGCCGCGGCCCGGCCGTGCTTCTGGACGCCGAGGGCCGGCCGGTCCGCGATTTTGGGCCCGGTGAGCTCCTGTACCACGGCCCCGCGCAGATGTGCGCCGCGTCCACCGTGCCCTTCTACGGCTACAAGCTGCGCATGTTCCCCTTCGCGGGACAGGTGCCGGGCACCATGCAGCTNCGGATCGCCAACGTGCCGCCCCTCACCATCCTCTCCCACCTCGGCTCCATCTGGAACGGCACCTTCCGCCATCCGCGGCTGCTGGACTTTCTCGTGGAAAGCGTGGTCGTTCGCTCGAGCGAGAGCCTGCCGCTGCAGGTCGGCGGCGATGCCGAAGGCTTCGGCACCGAGTTCGAGTTCCGGCTGGCACCGCGCTCGGTGGAGCTCGTCGACTTCTCGGAAGAAAGACCCTGAACTTGGGTGTTGACTTGGCGGGGCAAGTCCCCTATATAGCGCCGCGTCGCTGCCGCGGGGTGGAGCAGCCAGGTAGCTCGTCGGGCTCATAACCCGAAGGTCGCAGGTTCAAATCCTGCCCCCGCAACCAAAATCGAACGCCGGCTCGAAATCGAGCCGGCGTCGTTTTTTCTTCCTTTGGTCGTCGTCCCCACGCCGGTCGCAGCGCCGTCCGTTCACCTGCGGCGAGCTTTCCGGTCGTCGACACCGCGGTGCGCGCACCGGATGTCCCGGCAGCCGTCGACGGCCATGCGGCGCTCCCCCACACGCGCCGCGGCGGACGTCCATGCCCGGCGATCCACCGTGCGGCGTCACGGCCGACCTCGTCGAAGCGCGATTTCGAGCAGGACCTGGGCGGGCGGCCCCTCACTCGCCAGGCGCGCAGGCGGCGTCGGCGGAGGCGCAGCGAGGCGGGGCCTGGCCGGGGAGGTTCACGGCCGGGATGGGCACGTTGGTGTAACCCTGGCCGGGACGGGGCTCGGAGGGCGCCACACCGGAGCGCTGGGCGACGAGAAGACGCAGGCGCACGAAGCGGAAGTCGTCGGCCAGGCCGGCCTCCAGATCCGAGGCCGCCTGCCACTCGGCCCAGTCGGAAAATCCCAGCTCGACGGCGCGCTCCAGCTCGGCGAGC
>NICF_comb_assmDRAFT_10002768_pt1 | contig 12977 bp, 11 predicted proteins | sample NewIslPassag4_SG_FD_11279 | JGI IMG/M metagenome (IMG submission 11279) | reverse complement strand
GGCCCCCCGCGCGGCGATCCGGATGTCGCCCACCGCCCGCGCTGCCGAGCGGCCGAGCCGGTCGCGCAGGACGTAGTACCCGTCCCGCGAGCGACGGACGTAGGTAAAGCCGCTCTCTTCCGCGAGGCGCCGCACCTCGTCGTCGGAACGGCCGCCCCCGTACACGATCACTTCGACCGGTACCGCAGCCCCCGACGGAGCCCGGAACACGCTCGTTTCATAAGTGTTCGTCTCGGACGCGCCCGCCCGGAAGCCGAACGCCGCGAGCAACCCCGCGCTGGAGCCCGAGGATGCACTAGCCGGAAAGTCACCGGATTCGGGCACCGCGACGATGCGAACGGTCCCGGTGATCATCGCCGTGGGCGCCGAAGGAAGGCGTATGCCGAAGCAGCCGGGAAGAACAAGCAGCGAGACCAATAGGACAAGGGCACGAAGTCTACCCATGAGGCACCTCGATTGACCGGGTCAGGCGTCGATCCCGACCCACGATTCTCCGTCGTCCCAGATCTCTTTCTTCCAAATGGGCACCCGTTCTTTCAGGGTATCAATCCCAAATTGGGCCGCTTCGAACGCAGCGCGGCGGTGCGGCGTAGCGACGGCGACGATGACGCTAGCCTCGCCGACCCCAAGTTCGCCTACTCGATGGCCGATTGCGACCCGGGAGTCCGGCCACCGCTCCATGATCTCGGCCGCGATCTTGCGCATCTCCCTCTCGGCCATTTCGGCATACGCTTCGTACCTGAGGTAAACGGTCCGCCGCCCTTCCGTAAACTCGCGCACGACGCCGACAAAGATCGCGACCGCGCCGCACTCCGGCGCGACGACGAGGCTTTGATACCGGTCGGCGGAGAGCGGCCCCGTGACGACCTCGACGAAAGGGGATGGTCCCGCGCCGCGCTCCTCGCCGGAGCCGCCTGACACAGGAGGGATAAATGCGGTTTCATCGCCGGATCGCAAGGGGGTGTCCCACGGAACGTACTCCTGGTTCACTGCGAGCCGGAGCGCCCCCTTGAGCTTCAGAAGTTGCGGGTACCTCCGGGCGAGGGCGGCGCACAGGTCCTCCCCGGTCGCCCCTTCAGGAAGCTCGACTTCGAGTTCCCGCTCGCCCGCGATCTCGGCGAGCACCGCGAAGAGCCGCACTTTGACGACCATGCATCACACTCCCGGCTGAAAGGCGCGGGCCGCGGCCTTACTCGCCCCGGCGGGCCGCTTTGATCTTCTCCACCAGCGACGCCGATTTCCGCGCGAGTAGATCCCATTCTCCCTTGCGGGGGTGATCCCCGATGAGGCTCGCGCCGACGCCGACCGCGATCGCCCCGGCCTTGATGTACTCGGCCACGTTCCCCTCCCCCACGCCGCCGGTGGGAATGATGGGAATGTGCGGGAGAGGCGCCCGCACCTGCCTTACGAACTCCGGTCCCAGCACGTTTGCCGGGAAGAGCTTCACCGCCGGGGCGCCGAGCTCGACGGCGCGCGCCATCTCCGTCGGCGTGAACACCCCTGGAATCGGCGCCCTGCCGTAACGCAGCCCGGCCTCGATCACGTCCCGACGGAGATTCGGAGCGAACAGAAACTGCGCGCCCGCCATGATCGCCGCGGTCGCGGCGGCCCCGTCGAGAACCGTCCCGGCGCCGAAAAGCGCCCGCCCTTTCAGCGAACGGGCCATCATTCCGATCGTATCCAAGGCGCCCGGCGAATCGAGGGTCACCTCGATCACCCGCACGCCGGCCGCGTACAACACTTCGGCAGTGCGAACGCCGAGTTCGGCGTCGAGTCCCCTCATGACGACGATCAGACCCGACTCCTGAATGGCGCGCACGCTTTCGCTGACACCCATGCCGACTTCCGCCCTTCCCCGCGGCGAATCGTCCCCGGGCCTTGCGAAAGCGCCTGCACGGCGCCGGCAAGGCCCGAGGGAGTTCGTAGTTTTTCCGCGCTTACGAGGAAATCTCCTTCGATTCGCGGAAAGTATGCTCGTCCCATGGTGACCGACGAGGCGACTGTGCGAGGTGTTGCAAATGGCCGGTGAGTTCGGATTTCGCAAGGACACCGGCGATGACTCCTTGCCGTACGTTCACGAACCGGCGCAGGCCACCCCGGTCGGGGACGCCGACGGCGAGCCCTTTGGCATCTTTTTGGGGAGCACCGCGGCGGACGAGATCGAAAAGGCACTCTCCGAACATCCGGACAACCCGGTCGCAGGCCTGTTGATCGGTATTCCGTGCGAGGGCCCCAGGCGGCCGTTCTTGCTCGTCACGGGCGCCGCGACGATCGACGCCCCGCTGGGCAACGACGGGGTTCCGAGCTTCACCGGCGACCTCGCGCACAAGGCGCGCGAGGCCCTTGCCCAATCGCCAGAAGGCGCAGCGATCGCAGGCTGGTTTTCGGCCCAGCCCCGCGCGCTCGCCGACATCACGCCGTTCGAGCGGTACATCCACCGGAAGCACTTCCCCGAGCGGTGGCAAGTAGCGCTCCTGATCGACTCCCGCGCCCGTACCTCCCGCCTATACCGCTGGCAAGGCGAACGCCTCGTCCCGTGCGATAACTTCTACTTTTGGAACGCCACAGCCGAGCCGTTCCATAGCCTCGCCGCGGCCGAAACGGTCGCAGCGGCGGATACCGCCCCCGTGGACGAATCTTACAACGCCGAATCTTACTTCGCCGGCGACACTCCCGACCGGCCCCCCGCCCGGAAGCGCCGGCGTGCGCTTTGGCTTTGGGCCGCGTGCCTCGTCCTGATTTACCTACTCATTCCCCAAGCGCCGGGAAGCATCTTCTGGCTCCAGTCAAGGCAGGCGCGAGACGCGGACGACCTCACGCGGCTCGAGCAGGAACTCGCCCGGCTCGAACTCGAAGCAGTCGAGCTCTCTTCATTGCGGGACCAGCCCGCCGCCCCGGAGGCTTTGTGGCCCGGCGGCGCGTCGCAAGGCGCCGCGGGCTCATCGAGCGGGGGCGGCTCAGAAGCGGGCGAAAACACTGGTGGCGCTACGCCCCCGGGCCCCGCCGCATCCCAAGGCGGCCGGACGAGCTTGGAGTCGAGTGCCTCCGGCGCCGACTTCTCCGCCGGCACCTACGTGATCCAACCCGGTGACACCATGTGGGCGATCAGCAACGCCCTGTTCGGCGATCCTCTGCGCTTCCGCATGCTAGCCGATGAGAACCAAATCGAGGATCCTGATCGGATCTTTCCCGGTCAGCGGCTGCGGCTCCCGCTCTCAGATCCGGACGCTCCCAAAGACCCCGTACCGGACACTCCCAAGGAGGAACCAATCCCACGCCCCGCCGCTGAGTGACAACGCGCGGCGCAAGGCTTCACAACGCCGCGTGCGCCGTCCCGGTCTGGGGAACGAGAATTTCCGCGCGGGTGATCGGCCAGTACCTTAGGACGGCGCGGCCGACGATCAGCGAGCGCGGCACGTATCCGACGAACGGGGTGCGGCTGTCCTGCGAGTTGTTGCGGTTGTCACCGAGCACGAAGTAACTCCCGGGAGGCACGACATACTCCCGGTCGCTTCCCAGGGTGAGCGAACTCGTATACTCTTCGACCAACCTGACGCCGTTGACGTAGACGTACCCGGAGGATATCACGACGTGGTCGCCCGGCAGGCCGATGATGCGCTTGATGAAATAGTGGCTTGGATCCCGAGGGTAGCGGAAAACGACAATCTCGCCGCGGGCAGGGTCACGGAAGCGGTACGTCAGCTTGTCGATCAACAACCGCTCTCCGGAATGCAGCGTAGGCAACATCGAAGGTCCATCCACCGTGAAGGCGCGCCCTACAAAGGTCATGATCAGGAGCGCCAAGACGACTGCGCCGGCGACCGTCTCGAGATACTCGCGCCATACAGGCTTCGGTCGGCGCGCCGCTGGAAGTGGCTGCACGCTTGTCCCCCCCAGAGGGTCGACATTTTCCTATTGTCAGCCCGACCCTGAATTTTCGAGGGGGATGCAGCAAAATCCTCCGCCGGTCAAAATTGGATGCCTGCTCTACAGGTCCCACAGGCATCGATTGGCGATCTCGCGGTAGACCGGAGCGATCCTCCGGAACGTCTCGGCGTCCCGCCGCTCGAGTGCCCGCTCGATCTCGTCCTTGAGTCCGATGGCGAGCACGGCGAGATCCACCTGCTCGCGCACGATCTCGTCAATCATCGACTCGATGCTCTCTTGCGCGTCGGAGCGGATCGGCAACGCCGGATTTGGCTCTACGATGCACTCGTACCAAGAGGGGGTGGGCCCGGCGAAGGCGAACACCACATAGAGGCGGCCGCGAAACTTCTTCAGCGGCTCGATGGCGTCCATCGGGTCGTTGACGCAAAGCGAGCGGTCGCGATGCGTTTGCCGGACGAGGCGCCCGTTCACAATGGAAACCTCTTCCCGTTGATGAGCCCCGAGTTCGAGTTCGAATCCGACCCGCGGGCTGCCCAGTTCGGAGATCAGCATCGTATTGGTCAGGAACTCGCGGCTTTGGACGAACGTAATCCGTGAAGCGAGTTCCTCGTTCGCGGCGAGGAATCGCAGCAAATACTTGCTCATGGGATGCTTCAACGGTGCCCGGCTAAAGTGAAGGAGCGCTTCCGCTTTCTTATGCATCGCTGCTCACCCCGTTTTGAGAGCGTTTCCTCGATTCACATTTTACGATGCGACGTCCACCGCGATGACCCGACCTGAAGGCTGATCCCTCAAACTCCTATCCTGCTAACGGTATTATGGGGGTAGTGCAATAGTTCGACGCAGGGCGCGGGCCTCCTCCACGCCCGCCTGTGGGTGCGTGCGCCTATTTTTCGACGACAAGAGGGTTGAGACCGACGATGCGCCTACTCTTTCTTGGAACAGGAACGTCGCAAGGCGTTCCGATCATCGGGTGCGATTGCAGCGTATGCCGTTCGCCGGACCCCCGGAACCGCAGATGGCGCCCGGCGGTTTGGATCGAGATCAACGGCAAGCATATCGTCATCGATACCCCGGCGGAATTCAGACTGCAGGCGCTCACCTACGGGATCCCCCGCCTCGACGCCCTCCTATACACGCACGCCCATGCCGACCACGTCTTCGGGATCGACGACATCCGGCGGTTCAACCAGATGCAGCGCGAGGTGATCCCCGTTTACGCTTCTCCGGAGACCTTGGACACGCTCACGCGCATGTTCGGCTACATTTTCGACCCGACGAACACGAGCTGGGCAGTGCCGAAGGCGAAAGCTATCCCGGTCGAGGGACCCTTCGAGCTTTTCGGCGCCACGGTCGAACCGCTCCTCGTCTGGCACGGCAGAATGCCGGTGACGGCCTTCCGCATCGGAAAATTCGCCTATGTGACGGACTGCAGCGCGATCCCCGACGACACGATGGAGCGCCTGAAAGGGCTGGACCTCTTGGTCCTCGACGCCTTGCGCTTCGAGCCTCACCCGACGCACTTTTCGATCCCGCAGGCCGTCGAGGTGATTGAGGCGCTCGCCCCAAGGCGCGCCCTTTTGACGCACCTTTGCCACGACGTCGACCACGCACGGGCCGAAGCGTCGCTGCCCGAGGGCATCGCGCTGGCCTACGACGGGTACGAAGTGTTCATCGACCAATGAAAACCGCGACCAATGAAAGCCGGCGACTGAAGACGGATCAGTGAAAGTCGTGGGAGAACCTGCCTTGAGCGCCGAACGCCGTGTCGAACTTGGCGCCGGCACCCGAGGCCGCGATTGCATGGGCGGGCCACACGTCCGCGGCAAGCAGGCTGAGCGTCCCGTCGCGGCGCTGCACTTTGCCGACCACGGCGAGAATCTTCTCCCCCCGGATCACCGCCCTGCGCCGCTCGAAGAGATCCGGGCGGACGACCACGTTGATCATCCCCGTCTCATCCTCGAGCAGCAGGAAGAGCACGCCCCGGGCGGTCTCGGGCCGCTGCCTTGCAACGGCGAGTCCCACGAGGTACACCTTTCTCCCGTGCGGCCGGCGTGCGGCCTCCTCCACGCTGATCACGACCTTCGGCAGGCTTGGCCGCATCAAGGCGACGAGGTGCTCCCGGGTCGATAGCCCCGTGGCGGCGTAATCGGCGACGACCGCGTCCCACGGCTCCATCTCCGGCAGCGCCACCGGATAGCGCGGCAAAAGGAGCGGCAGTCGCAACTGGCGGACGGGCAGGTCGGCGGCGGCATCCGTTCCGACCCGCTCGGCTTGCATCGCAAGGCCCAGCTCCCACAAAAGGCTGCGCCGCGTCGCACCCCAGCTTTCTCCCGCCCCCGCCGCGATAAGCGCTTCGATCTTTTGGCGAGGCAGATCGACCCTCCGGACCAGGTCCTCCAAGGACGTGAACGGGCCGTTCGCCTTCCGCTCTTCGACGATCGCCCGGGCGGCCTTGGCGCCGAGCCCCTTCACGTAGTTCAAACCGATCCGCACGGTTTCCGGCGTCGCCGTGCACTTCACGTCGCTTTCGTTCACGTCGGGAGCAACGACACGGACGCCGTGGCGCACGGCGTCCCTGACGAGCACGTGCGGCGGGTAAAACCCCATGGGCTGGCTGTTGAAGAGCGCCGCCGCATACTCCGCCGGATAGTACCGGCGCAACCACGCCGATTGATAGGCCAAAACGGCGAAGGCGAACGAGTGCGACTTGGGGAAGCCGAACTGCGAAAACGCCCTGATCTTGTCGAACACAAGGCTCGCCACGTCGTCCGGGACACCGCGCTTTCGGGCCCCTTCCAAAAACGCATCCCGGAGCTTCATGACCGCCTCGGCGGACCTCTTGCGGCCGAGCGCCCTCCTGAGCGACTCCGCCTGGCCGGGCGTAAAGCCCGCAAGGTCCACAGCCACCTGCAACACCTGATCCTGGTACAAGATCACGCCCAGCGTCTCCCGGAGCGCGGGCTCAAGGAGCGGATGGTCGTACTCCGGCTCGTAAGGCTGGCCTCGCGCCGCGGCCTCGCGCTGCTGCATCCGCCTGGTCACGTACGGGTGAACCGCACCGCCCACGATCGGACCGGGACGGATGATCGCGATCTCGATTGCAAGCTCCTCAAGGCTGCGCGGCCTTGTCCTCGGGAGCATCTGAATCTGGGCGCGGCTTTCGATCTGGAAGACGCCGACGGTATCCCCCTCGCAGATCTGGTCGTACACCTTCTCGTCCTGAAACGAGATCCGGCTCAGATCGACCACCTCCCCCCGGCTCGCCGCGATGTGTTCGACGCACTCCTCGACGAGGGAGAGCATGCCCAAGGCGAGGAAATCGACCTTGATGAAGCGGGCGTCCTCGCACGAATCCTTGTCCCACTGGCAGACGACCCGGCCCGGCATGCGCGCCTTCTCCAGGGGGACGCACTCCACGAGCGGCCGGGAGGAGATGATCATCCCGCCCACGTGCTGAGAGACGTGCCGCGGAAAGCCTGCGATTTCCTTGGAAAGGGCGACGAGGTCCCGCCAGAGGGGGGCATCCACCCGATCCCGGAACTCGGGGAGCGCCCGCATCGCCCCCTCGAGCTCCGTGCTCTCCGCCCGCTCGCTAAGGCGCGCCAGGCGGTCGATCTCCGCCGGTGGGAGCCCGAGCGCCTTGCCGATGTCCCGGACGGCGCTGCGCAGCCGGTAAGTCGCGAACGAGCAGACCAACGCCGCGTACTCCCGGCCGTAGCGCTGGTAAACCCGCTGGATCAGCGCCTCCCGGATGTCCCGGGCGAAATCGAGGTCGATGTCGGGAACCACCTGGAGCTCCTCGTTGAGGAAGCGGTCGATCGCGAGGTTGTTTTGCACCGGATCGACGTGGGAAAGGCCGATCAGGTAGCAGACGAGCGAGCTGACGGAGCTCCCCCGCCCTCGGCCCGGCGGCAGGTGCGCCATCTTCCGCGCCGCGCTCGACCCGCGCACTTCCTCGGCGACCTCCTCGGCGAGTTCGAGCAGATCGCGATAGACCAGGAAAAAGCCGGACAAGCCGTGGCGGCTCACAAGGCGCAGTTCCTTCTCCAACCGCTCCTCGGCGACGGCCCGCAAGGGCGAGTCGCGATACCGCTCCGAAAGCGCCTCCCGGCACACCCGGGCGAGCGCTTCGTCGGCACTCTCTCCTTCCTTTCCCGAGCTGAAGTCGGGAAAGGAGTAACCGAGGTCCCGGGTCAGATCAAACCCCCGGCAGCGCTCGCTGATCGCTTCGGTCGCCCGGATCGCTTCCGGCAGCTCCGAGAAAAGCGCCTCCATCTCCTCCGGGCTCTTGAGGTAAAACTCCGAATTAGGCCGGCGCTCCCGGTGGCAGGCATCGAGGGACGTCCGGTGACGTATGGCAACGAGGACGTCTTGGAGCCGGTGCCGCTCGCGCACGTGATAGTGGACATTGTTTGTCGCGACGATCCCGAGCCCGGCGCTCTTCGCCACGGCGGTCAGATGGCGGATCCGGCGGGTGTCGCCGAAAGCCATGTTTTGCTGCAGTTCGATCCAGACGTTCTCCCGGCCGAAGGCCTCCCGGTACCGCCCGGCCGCCTCGAGCGCCTCCCGGATGCGGCCTTGGTCGACCAGCCGGGCAAGTTCTCCTTTGCGACACCCCGTAAGGACGATCAGCCCCTTGCTCAGCGCGCACAAGCGCTCCCAGCGGATGTCGGGCTTTCCCTTTTCACCGTTCAAATGGCCTTCGCTGAGGAGCCGGCACAGGTTCGCGTATCCTTGCGGCTCCTGAACGAGCAGCGTGAGGTCGGCTTCCCCCGCGGCGGTCTTCATGGTGACCTCGGCTCCCGTGATCGGGTGCAACCCCCACGCCTTGGCGGCCTGCGCAAACTCCATCGACCCGTACAGCCCATTGTGATCCGTGAGTGCGAGCGCCTTCATGCCGAGCTCGTGCGCCCGCAACACCAGCTCCTCGGGGAGCGAAGCCCCGTCCAAAAACGAGTAAGCCGAATGACAGTGCAGTTCGGCGTACATAAAATAGCCCTCCGCCCACAGCCCATCGCCTCTTGCAGCCTAGCGCCACTCCCGCTGCTTGTACCACGTCTGATCCACGAGATCCTGATACAGCGTCTCTTGCGTTCCGTCCGCGAACTCCACCAGGTAGTACATGCGGTGGATGGGCTCCCTCCACCACTCGTCATCGATGCGCCACCGGTCTTTGACCCGCTCGACCTTGCGCAGCTGCGTTCCGATGCGGACGGCCCGGGGTTCGCCGCGGGAGCCGGCGACGACGTCGACCGGCAAGGGGCGGTTTAAGGCTCGAAGTTGATGAGCGCGTACCTGCGCTCTGGAATCCGTGACCACGGCTCCACCTCCGCGATGCGATAAAGTCCGGTCGTCCCGGTTTTGGCCTTGATCTTGGCGACAGCCTCTTTAATCCTTTGGAGCCTTTGCCCGCCGGCTGCAAAGAGTGTCTCCTGGGCTACGAAGGGGCCTCCCAGAGCCGTCACTTTCAGCGTGAGCGAGACGACGGCGCCGGGAAAGGCCGCCCCTTCGAGGCGGCGCCTGAGCACAGCTTCGAGCCGCTCACAGTCTCCGATAGGCTCGTGAAAGGTGACCGACCGCTCCCACACGCCGTCCTCGCCGGTGCGGGCGGAGAGCTCGACCTGCCGCACCGTCCTTTGGCCGCGCTCTTTGCGCTGCCACACCTCCCGGACGAGCCGGCCGAGGCCGACCCAAAAGCTCCCCCAGTCGACGACCGGCGCCGGAAAATCGAGCGAAGCGGCGATCGGCCGGAACGGACGGCGGGCTACGACGGGCTCCCGGTCGATGCCGCGCGCAAGCTCCGCGGCGCGCCTGCCCTCGGGCCCGAACTGGGCCTCCAAGGCGGCGGCGCTCAGACCCGCGACATGCCCCAGCGTCTGGAGGCCGAAAAGGGCGAGCCGCCGCTTTACGTCGTCGCTCACCGGCAGGTGGTGAACGGGAAAGGGCGCCAAAAAACCGGGCGCCTCGGCGGCGGAGACGACCGGAAACGGCTCTTGGATCCCGCGCTTTTCACCGAGGGCGGCCATGCGGGCGACAAACTTGTTGGGACCGGCCGCAGCACGCGCCCGCACCGCTTTCGCCGCGTGCGAGACGGCCTTCGCCAACCGGGCGAGGAGCTCCCCGGTATCGGGGTAAAGGCGCTCCATTCCGGCAAGGTCGATGTAGGCCGAACCGTCCTCCCCCTCCTCGACGACGGGCGCCCACTCCTCGAGGGCGTCCAGCATCGCGCTTTGGATCCGGGCATAATAATCGAAGTCCGGGGAGAGGATCATCGCCTCCCTGCACACGGCGGGCACCTCCCGGACGGGCATGCCGGGGCGAATTCCCGCTCGCTGCGCCCTTTTGGAGCACCAGCCCACGACGCCCGCCGCGCCGCTCCCGCCCGACGGGGCGGATGCGACCGCGAAAGGAACGCCGGCTAGGTATGGGCGGCGGGCGATCTCCGCTTGGATCGGAAGCCGGGGGATGCGGACGCAGGCAACCAATCGTTCACACGCAGGCAATGCGACGCACCTCCAACGTTCGAAGAACCGAACGCGCGTTCGTATTTTAGGCGAACGTGTGTGCGGTCGTCAAGGCCCGCTAGCGTGGGAATGATTTACATGTAGGAACCGCCGTTGATGAAAAGGAGTTGGCCCGTCATCATGTCGGAAGCATGCGATGCAAGGAACAGGGCGCCTTCGGCCATCTCCTCCACCGTCGCGAGCCTGCCCAAGGGGATCTCTTTGACAAGCTCCTCGCGGGTCTTCGGATCGCGGAGCCCGAACCGCTCCACCACATCCTCGGTCTCCGTAAACCCCGGCAAAAAGCAGTTCACCTGGATGTGCGGCGCAAGCTCCCGCGCAAAGCACTTGGTGAGCGAGATGACGCCCCCTTTGGCGGCGCAGAAGTTCGCCCCGTTCATGCGCCCTCGAATCGCCGACGCCGCCGACACATTGATCACTTTCCCGCTCTTTTGCCGGCGCATGACCGGGGCCACGGCCTGCGTGCAGAGGAACGTCCCTTTCAAGTTCACGTCGATCACCCGATCCCAATCTTCTTCGGACATCTCTTCAGCCGGGCCGTCGGCCGCGATGCCTGCGTTGTTCATCAGGATGTCGATCCTCCCCCACGCATCCACCACCTCCCGCACCATCGCCCGCACCTCGTCCCGGGCGGATACGTCGGCCCGGATCGCCATGGCGCGGCCCCCCCGCCCGCGAATCTCCCGGACGACCTCTTCCGCCTTCTCCCGGCTCCTGGCGTAGTTGACGACGACGCTCGCCCCTTCGAGCGCGAACCGCAGGGCGACCGCCCGGCCGATGCCGCGGCTCGCCCCGGTGATCAAGGCCACCTTTCCCTCGAGAGCGCCCAACCGGCTCACCCCTTCCGACCAATCCTTATGCCGCCGGCCGGGGTCCAAAAACCGCCGGGCCCCAATTCGATGCAGGAGAACCCAATATCGACCAGAACATTCCCCAGAGGAATTTACGAAGGACCCGGAGGACTGCACCGGATGGAGACTCCCAACGCCCAGACAGACGGGGGGAGGCGTGCGCCCTCGCCCGCGCCGGCCCGATCCACAAGGAGCGCCGCACGCGCGCTCGCCTGCATCCTGCTCATCGCCGCGATCGCGATCCACGGAGCGGCGGCGTCCGCGGATTTGATCACCCTCGACCAAATCGCCGACGCTTTGGAGGCTCACGTCCAGGAGGTGCGGGACGTTTCCGCGACGGTCTCCTTCGTCCAAGTGGCGGCTCGAGACGGCTCCCGCATGGAAGGCGAAGTCGAGCTTGCCGCTATCTTCCCCAACCTGGTCCGGGCGACGTGGATCAAGCCGGACTACCTGGCAGGCGTGGTTTGGATCCTGGACGCCGAACGCAACCAGTTCACGCAGTACCTGCCCGCAAGCGGCGAGGCGACGCGCCTGCCCTTGGACAAGACGCTCGAACAACAGGGGGCGCTCCCGTTCACCGCCCCGCAAGACCTCTTCACCTTGCCGCCCCGGGATCGCTTCGATCTCGCCGTCGTCGGAGGCGGTGAAAGCCCGCACCTGGTCCAAGTCCAGGCGAAGAGCAAAGACGCGCACCAGGCGTACCTGCTATTGGTCGACACCAGCAAATGGTTGGTCACCCGTTTCCAATCCCTGAACGCAAAGGGAACCGTCGAATTCTCGGCCGAGGCGCGAAACATCCAGGTGAATCAAAGCCTCGAGGCCGCGGACCTGCGCCGACTCCCTCCAGGCACCATCGAGCGATCCTATCCGTAACGTTTTCCCGGGGGGTCCAGAGCACACCGGGAGGTTAACCGTTCATGAACTTGACACGCCTCGCCGTCCACAGGCCGGTCGGCGTCACCATGTGCGTTTTCGCTTTCCTCCTCCTTTCGGTCATCGCCTTGCAGCAAGTCGGGCTCGACCTCTTGCCCGACCTCGAATTCCCGGCGGCCGCAATCGTCGTAGTCTACCCCGGAGCGGACCCGCAAACGGTTGAATCAACGATCACCGTACCCATCGAGGACGCCGTCTCGCGTGTCTCCGGTGTCCGCCGCGTCCGGTCGACGAGCATGGAAAACGCGTCCGTGGTCGTCGTCGAATTCGCCTGGGGCGCCGACGTGGACACCGCCCTCAGGGACCTCGACACCAACCTCGCCATCACCGGCTCGTTGCTTCCGGCGGAAGCGACGGCGCCGATTGTCGTCCGGACCGATCCTTCCCGGCTGCCGCTCATGCTCCTCGCCGTCACCGGAGGAGCGGATCCCGTCGAACTGACGCGCCGCGTCGAGGAGCACGTCCTGCCCCGCCTCGAACACCTGCCCGGGGTCGCATCGGTGGAGGTACTCGGCGGCGCATACGAGGAAGTGAGCGTGCGGTACCACTCCGACGCCCTGCAGCAATACGGCGTCACGCCGGCAGCTCTCTATCAGATCCTCCGCTTGCAGAATACCGTGGTTCCCGCGGGTGCGATCGTAGACGGCGACACCCGGTGGAACGTCAGGGCGGGCCGCCGGATCGAAAGCATCGAAGATCTCAAGAACCAGCCGGTCGCCCGCCGCGAGCCCTCCGAACCGACGGGCTTGGGCATTTTTGCCCTCGGCCAGACCCTTCC
>NICF_comb_assmDRAFT_10002767_pt1 | contig 12978 bp, 9 predicted proteins | sample NewIslPassag4_SG_FD_11279 | JGI IMG/M metagenome (IMG submission 11279) | reverse complement strand
GGGGATCCACCCGTTCCCATCCCGAACACGGCCGTTAAGCCCTCCAGCGCCGATGGTACTTGGACCGGGAGGTCCTGGGAGAGTAGGTCGTTGCCAAGCCGACGGAAAACCCCCGAATCGGGAAGCACCCGATCCGGGGGTTTTCGTTTTGGCGTCCGGCAAAAGCCGCCATTTCGCCTTGACACCCGTTTTCGGCTTCTGCTAAGATTGCACTAATATCCAAAGGTGGAGAAAAACCATAGGCTGTCATGAAGGAGGAAACCCGTCGTGTGGGAAGCGAAATTCGGAAAGGAAGGCCTGACGTTCGACGACGTTCTGCTTGTGCCCCGGGCCTCGGAAGTGTTCGGCAAAGAGATTGACGTATCGACCAGCCTGGGCGAAGGGCTCAGGCTCAACATTCCGTTTTTGAGCGCGGCCATGGACACGGTGACGGAATCGGCGATGGCCATCGCCATGGCCAGGGAGGGCGGCATCGGCGTCATTCACAAAAATCTGTCGATCGAAGCCCAGGCCGAAGAGGTGGACCGGGTCAAGCGGTCGGAAAGCGGCGTCATCACCAATCCTTTTTCGCTCACCCCCGAACACAGCGTGTATGACGCGGAAGCGCTCATGGCCAAGTACCGCATTTCCGGCGTGCCGATCGTCGACGAAAACAACAAGCTGGTCGGCATCATCACGAACCGGGATATGCGGTTCATCCGCGACTATTCCATCAAAATCAAAGAAGTGATGACCAAGGACAACCTGATCACCGCGCCGGTGGGCACGACCCTGCAGGAAGCGGAGGTCATTTTGCAAAGACACAAGATCGAAAAGCTTCCGCTGGTGGACGAGCAGTTCCATCTGAAGGGGCTCATCACCATCAAGGACATCGAGAAGGCGATCCGGTTCCCGAACGCGGCCAAGGACGCCCAGGGGCGGCTTCTCTGCGGCGCGGCCGTCGGTGTGGGCAAAGACGCCGCCGACCGGGCGGCCGCCCTGGTGGAAGCCGGCGTCGATCTCCTCGTCGTCGATTCCGCCCACGGCCATCACATCAACATCATCAACCTGGTCAAATATTTGCGCAAAACGTACCCGGATCTCAAGATCTGCGCGGGCAACGTGGCCACCGGCGAAGGCACGCAGGCGCTCATTGAAGCCGGCGCGGATATCGTCAAGGTCGGCATCGGGCCGGGATCCATCTGCACGACGCGGATCGTGGCCGGCATCGGCGTGCCGCAGATCACGGCCATCTACGACAGCGCCACGGTGGCCCGCAAATACGGGGTGCCGATCATCGCCGACGGCGGCATCAAATATTCCGGCGACGTGGTGAAGGCCATCGCGGCGGGCGCCAGCGCCGTCATGATCGGCTCGCTGTTTGCGGGCACCGACGAAAGCCCGGGCGAGTCGGAGATCTACCAGGGCCGCAAATTCAAGGTGTACCGCGGCATGGGATCGGAAGCGGCGATGAAGCGCGGCGCCAGGGACCGGTATTTCCAGGAAAACGAATCGAAATTCGTGCCGGAAGGCATCGAAGGACGGGTGCCCTACAAAGGGGCGCTGTCCGACATCATCTACCAGCTGGTGGGCGGCCTCAGGGCCGGCATGGGCTATTGCGGCACGCGGAACATTCGCGAACTGCAGGAAGACACCCAATTCATCCGCATCACGAACGCGGGCTTGCGCGAAAGCCATCCCCACGACGTGCAGATCACGAAGGAAGCGCCGAACTATTCGCTTTCGTGACGCGGGCGGCCGGCAAGACGGGGGCATCCGCCCCTTTGTCTTTTTTTCTTGGGACATGCAGTACGCAGCACCATTGGACATGTGGTACAATAGGCAGGAAAAAGGTGCATCATATTCGGAAAAGGGAGAGGGAACCGTGGTTTCGAAGAGCAAGCGACCGGGAAAAAGGGCATCGAAGATCGCCCTGCTTGTCGTCCTGGCCGCGGCGGTGCTGCAGGCGGCCCTGATCCAGCCCGCTTTGGCGAATGACGGTCAGCCGGCGTTGCAGATTGAGGCGGCGGCGGCCGTGCTGATCGAGGCGGAAACGGGCCAGGTGCTGTTCGAAATGAACAAGGACGATCTCCTGCCGCCGGCGAGCATGGCCAAGATGATGACGGAGTACATCGTGCTTCGGGAAATCAAGGCCGGCAACATCGGCTGGGACGATCCGGTGACGATCAGCCGGACGGCGGCGGCCACGGGAGGCTCCGGCGGGCTGCTCGCCGCAGGGGAAACCTATACGGTGCGCCAGCTGTTTGAAAACATGTCGATTTTCTCCGGCAATGACGCCACGGTGGCCCTGGCCGAGTACGTGGCCGGGACGGAAGAACAGTTCGCCCGCAGGATGAACGAAACCGCCCGGGAACTCGGACTGTCGGACGGCGCCTACTTCATCAACGCCACCGGGCTGGACCGGTCCGACATGTCGACGGATCCCGCCTCCCTGCCGGGAGAAACCCAGATTTCGGCCCACGATGCCGCCCGGCTGGCCCAGGCGCTGCTGCGCGACCACCCGGAAATTCTGGAATTCAGCAGCACGACGACGGCGTATCTGAAACCGGACGACGAACGCTACAAAATGACCAACTGGAACTGGATGCTGGAAGGCTGGAAAGGCACCGGCACCGATTTCGACCGCCTGTTTGCCTACGAAGGGCTGGACGGCCTGAAAACCGGCAGCACGACGCGGGCGGGCAACTGCTTCACCGGCACGGCGGAACGCAACGGCATCCGGCTGATCAGCGTCGTCATGGGAGCCAAAACGCGGCACAGCCGCTTCCACGAGACGAAGAAGCTCCTGGATTACGGCTTCAACAACTTCGAGAAGCGGATCGTGCTCCTGCCCAAGACGGAGCTGGCGGATTTGCCGGCGGCGCCGGTCCGCAAAGGCAAGGAAAAGGAAGTGCCGCTGGTGACCGACGCCGGCGTGGAATTCATCGTCAGCAAGGCCGCCGGGCCGGAAGACATCGTCGTCGAGGCGGTGCTGACCGACGATGAACAGTTGCTCACGGCGCCCATCGAGCAGGGGCGGGTGCTCGGCAAAGTGACGGCGACGTACGTGACGCCGGCGGGCGAAACGATCCGCAAGGAAGTCAATCTTGTGGCGGCGCGGGATGCGGAGAAGGCGAGCTGGCTTGTGCTCTTTTTCCGGGGCATCGGAGACTTTTTCAAAAACATGTTCAACGGCATCAAAAACCTGTTTTGAGCCGGCCGTTTGCCGCACGGCTTAATTCCTAGTGAAATGGTTGTATTTTCACAACCCTTGCTGTACAATAGACATTCAGAAATTGCAGGGGATTCCGGCAGCCGCGGACGCTGCCGCACGATCAGGAGGTCTGGGAACGATGGAAACTGGAACGGAGCGCGTCAAACGGGGCATGGCCGAAATGCAAAAAGGCGGCGTCATCATGGACGTCATGAATGCGGAACAGGCGAAAATCGCCGAAGCCGCGGGCGCGGTGGCCGTCATGGCCCTCGAGAAGGTGCCCGCCGACATCCGCGCTGCCGGCGGCGTCGCCCGCATGGCCGACCCGGCTCTCATAGAGGAAATCATGAACGCCGTGACCATTCCGGTCATGGCGAAGGTGAGAATCGGGCATTACGTGGAAGCGAAGGTGCTGGAATCGCTTGGTGTCGACTACATCGACGAATCGGAAGTTCTCACGCCGGCGGATGAAGTGTTCCACATTCCCAAGAAGGAATTCACCGTGCCGTTTGTCTGCGGCGCCCGGGATCTGGGCGAGGCGCTGCGGCGCATCGCGGAAGGCGCCTCGATGATCCGCACGAAGGGCGAACCCGGCACCGGCAACGTCGTCGAGGCCGTCCGCCATATGCGGCTCATGCAGTCGCAAATCCGGAAAATCCAGAACATGCGGCGTGACGAGCTGGTGGCCGAAGCGAAAAATCTCGGGGCGCCGTACGATCTGGTGCTCTACGTGCACGAACACGGCCGGCTGCCCGTCGTCAACTTCGCCGCCGGCGGCATCGCGACGCCCGCCGACGCGGCACTGATGATGCATCTGGGCGCCGACGGCGTGTTTGTCGGCTCCGGCATTTTCAAATCGGAAAATCCGGAAAAATACGCGCGGGCCATCGTGCAGGCCACCACGCATTACCAGGATTACGGCCTCATCGCCGAACTGTCCAAAAATCTGGGTGCGCCGATGCGAGGCATCGACATTGCCCAGCTGAGCCAGGCGGAACGCATGCAGGACCGCGGATGGTAAGCGTCCGGCCGAACGCCACAAACGGAAAGAAGGTCAAATCGGCATGATCAGGATCGGAGTGCTGGCGCTGCAGGGCGCCGTCGCCGAGCATCTGCGCATGATCCGGATGGCGGGTGCGGAAGGCGTCGAAGTGAAACGGACCGAACAATTGGCCGATCTGGATGGCCTGATCATCCCCGGCGGGGAAAGCACCACCATCGGCAAGCTGATGCGGGAGTTCGGATTTCTCGAAGCGATCCGCCAGTTCGCCGCGGCCGGAAAGCCGCTGTTCGGCACCTGCGCGGGCATGATCGTGATGGCCAGGACAATTGCCGGCCAGGAGGAGGCCCACCTGCGGCTGATGGACATCACCGTCCGCCGCAACGCATTCGGCCGGCAGCGGGAAAGTTTTGAAACCGACCTGGCGGTGAAGGGCATCAAAGACCGGGTGCGGGCCGTCTTCATCCGCGCGCCGCTGATCGAGGAAGTCGGTCCGGAGGTGGACGTGCTGTCCGTATTCCGGGACCGGATCGTCGCGGCCCGCCAGGGCCATCTGCTCGCCTGCTCGTTCCATCCGGAACTGACGGACGACGACAGCATGCACGCCTATTTCATCAACATGGCGCGGGAGGCCAGGGAAGCCCGGCTTCGCGCAGGCGATGCGAAACCGGCATGAACGGCGTGCGGACAGAACGGATGCTGACAGGAAAGGTTGAGGGAATCCCATGCTGGACATGAAGGTGCTTCGCAACGAACCGCAGCGCGTGGAACGGGCGCTGCAAAACCGGGGGGCGCCGACGGACGCCGTCGGGCGCTTTGCCGCGCTGGACGAACGGCGCCGCGCTCTCCTTCAGGAAACCGAATCGCTGAAACACCGGCGCAACACGGTTTCCCAGGAAGTGGCCCGCCGGAAGAAGGCGGGGGAAGACGCGGATTCGCTCATTGCCGAAATGCGCGAGGTGGGCGACCGGATCAAGCAGCTGGACGAAGACGTGCGCGCCGTGGAAAACGAACTGGACGAGCTCGTCCTGTCCATTCCGAACATCCCCCACGAAAGCGTCCCCGTCGGCGCTTCGGAGGAGGACAACGTGGAAATTCGCCGGGTCGGCGAACCGGCGAATTTTCCGTTTGAGCCGAAGCCCCACTGGGAGATCGGCGAAGCGCTCGGCATTCTCGATTTCGCCGCGGCCGGCAGGGTGACCGGTTCGCGTTTCGTGTTTTACAAAGGACTCGGCGCGAAACTCGAGCGGGCGCTCATCCAGTTCATGCTGGACCTGCACACGGAAAAACACGGCTACACCGAACTGCTCCCGCCGTTCATCGTGAACCGCGCCAGCCTGCAGGGAACCGGCCAGCTGCCCAAGTTCGAAGAAGACCTGTTCAAACTGGCCGGCACCGACTACTACCTGGTGCCGACGGCGGAAGTGCCGGTGACGAACTATCACCGGGACGACATTTTGGCGGCGGAAGATCTGCCGAAATATTACGTGGCCTATTCGCCCTGTTTCCGTTCGGAAGCGGGCGCGGCCGGCCGCGACACCCGCGGCATCATCCGGCAGCACCAGTTCAACAAGGTGGAGCTGGTGAAGCTGGTGAAGCCGGAAGATTCCTACGCGGAACTCGAAAAGCTGACCCGCGACGCGGAAGCCGTCCTGCAGCAGCTCGGACTGCCGTACCGGGTGGTGGAGCTGTGCACCGGCGATCTCGGATTTTCGTCGGCGAAAACATACGATCTGGAAGTGTGGCTGCCGTCCAGCGGCACGTACCGGGAAATTTCCTCGTGCAGCAATTTCGAGGATTTCCAGGCCCGCCGCGCCGGCATCCGGTTCCGCAGGGAACCCGGCGCCAAGCCGGAATTCGTCCATACGCTGAACGGTTCGGGCCTTGCCGTCGGCCGCACCGTGGCCGCCATTCTCGAAAATTGCCAGCAGGAAGACGGATCGGTGCTCATTCCGGAACCGCTTCGCCCGTACATGGGCGGCATCGACCGCATCGGGAAAAAATAAACGTTGCCGGCGCCGCCGCCGCATGCTAAAATTCATTCAGCCGGCCCGTTCAAGGCCGGCGGCGGTTTTGAAAAAGCGCCGGTCCGGCGCCGGATGGCCCGAAGCGCGGCGCGTCCGGCCGGCCGGGTGGTGACGCGGAGAGGTGGTCGAGTGGTTTAAGGCAGCGGTCTTGAAAACCGCCGTGTCCCTCGCGGGCACCGTGGGTTCGAATCCCACCCTCTCCGCCATTCGCATTGCCGATCCGAAACGAAAGCTCCGCCGTTCTCCGGATGCAGAACGCGGAGCTTTTTTGAAAGGAGCCGGCCGGCAGCCATTGCCAGCGGCCGGCCGGGAATACGGGCCGGCGGGCAGGGGCACACTAGGGGTGCGGCGGGCGGAAGGACCGATGAAGTCAGAAGCAAAGGCAAAGAAGCATGCATCGGATCAACGGCCGGGACGAAACCCGGTCCTGCAAAAGACCGATGCCACCGCCGCGGGGAAGGATCGGGAAACCGGTTCTTCCTTTTTTGCATGCTTTCCGTCTGATGTGAACCAGGCTTTCCGTCTCCTGAAACAGGATTCATTCGTCCGACTTTGCTTTCATCCTTTGGATTTCATCGCCTGCTTTGATTCAGGATGCGCCGGCGGCGGACGCCGGCCCTTCGCCCGCTTCCGGCCGGGCGGGCGTCCCGCCCGCGGCCGCGTCCCGGCCGGCAAAACCGCCGTCGTCGACGGCGCGGAACCGCTCCATTGTCAGGTGGAAATCCGGTTCGATGACCTCCACGTAGGGCGATTTCCATTTGCCGGGATACGGGTACGACTGGATCGAATCCTTCGTCAGGTGACCGTAGAAGTCGGTGATGAGGGAAATCATCTTGCCGCGGCTCATGTCCGTTTTCACGTTGGACGCCATGATGTCGAGAAGGCTGAGCGCCTTGGGCAGGCTGTTCCAGTCCGCGATTTTGGCCACGAGGGCGGCGATCACTTCCTGCTGCCGGCGGCCGCGGTCGAAGTCGCTGGACTCGTAGGCGGGCCCCCGGTCGTCCATGCGGTGCCGCATGTAATTGAGCGCGTTGATGCCGTCCAGCGTCTGCAGGCCCGGCTCGAGATGGATGCTGGTGCCGTCGAATTCGGCGGTATAGTGCATGGAGCGCTCCACGTTCACTTCGATGCCGCCCACTTTGTCCACCAGTTCGATGACGGTGTTGAAATGGATGAGGAACGAGTGGGAAATGGGCACGCCGAGGTGCCGCTCCATCGTTTTTTTCAGCAGCGAGATGCCGGAACTGATGTATTCCTCGTGCACTTCGACGCCGCCGAGCCGGATTTTCCGGCCGGACAGAAGGTCGGGATTGTCGCGCGCCGCGCGGACGGCGGCCTGGTATCCGCGGGCGAAGACGCCGTTGATCTTGCCCGCGTTGCCTTCCTCGTCCAGGATGACCTTCTGGTCGCGGGGGACGGAAAGCAGCTTCACGGTGTAGGTCTGCGGGATGATGTGGGCGACGATCAGGGAATCGGTGTTGAGCATGAACAGGTTGTCCCGCTGATCCAGCCCGATCAAAAGCACGTAGAAATCTTCCGGCTCTTCTTCCGGCGGCGGTCCGGTTTCGCCGCCCGGCGGCGCGGCGGGCGGGGCTTCGCCGGCGTCCGTCTCCTCCACATCGATGATGACGTTGCCGGTATCCAGTTCCATCTCGTCCAGCCTGCGGTCCACGGCATGATAGACCAGCGCCGCGACAACCGCCAGGACGCCGGCGGCGGCAAGCGCGATGCGTTTGAACAATCTCCACACCCCGTTCAGCGGCGGAACCGGAGGGTCCGGGTTTGCAAAACAAAAAGAATGGTCATACGGTTAGACGATGCCGCCCGGCAAAAAGTTTCAGTTCCCGTCCGTCCGAAGGGCCATTCCGCGCTGCCGGCCGCAAGACGACGGCAAAGCGGGGGGCGGGTGCCGGCGAAACGGCATTGGGACGCGCGCCAAGCGCCAACCGCTCAAGAGCCGCCCGCGCCGGCCGTTTCCGCGCCGAATCCGGCGACGGCGGCCGGTCGCCAAACCGGCGAAGGAGGCGCCAAAAGACAAAAAGGAACCAGAAAACAAAAAAGGAATCGCGGCCGAAAACCGGCCGCGATTCCCGCTGTAGTCGGGACGACACGATTTGAACATGCGACCTCTTGGACCCGAACCAAGCGCTCTACCAAGCTGAGCTACGTCCCGATCTTGCCCGTCTTCCCCGACGAGCAAGAAGCATTATAGCACAAATTTTTTGCAAATGGAAGTCCCCCGCCAAGAAAAAATGCATCCAAATTTTCCCTTCCCCTTCCGGCGTCCGCCCCTTCACGCCAGCCGGTCCGGATCATGGATGACGATGCGCTTGCGGTCGACGGTGATGATGGACCGGTCCTTAAGTTCCTGCATCACCTTGGTGACGGATTCGCGCACCGTGCCGGCCAGGTTGGCGATTTGCCGGTGGGTCAGCCGCAGATCGATCATGAGACCGCCCGGGATCGGTTTGCCGTAGTCTTCGGACAGGCGGCGCAGCGTTTTGGCGATCCGGGAACGGACGTCCAGGAAGGTGAGGTCTTCGATCTGTTCGTTGGCCTTGCGCAGCCGCTCGAACGTGATTTCGAGCAGTTTCAGGCACATTTTCGGATTGTCTTCGAGAAATTGCCGGAACAGGGTGCCGTTCAGGGTGAACACGGTCGTCAGCGTTTCCGCCGTGGCGGAGCGGGTGTCGCCGGACTGGACGAGGGCCATTTCGCCGAAAAAATCGCCCCCGCGGAACAGGGCGAGAATGATTTCCCGCTCGTTGGCGACCTTGCAGATTTTCACGAGGCCGTCCCTGATGATGAACATGTCGTGGCCGGGGTCGCCTTCGAAGAACAGGATGGAGCCTTTGGGATATTTGCGCTCGGCCAGCAGGCGGGCGACCGTCAGCAGTTCCTGCTCGGAAAAATCTTCAAAAAGCGGAACGAGTTTCAGCAATGCGGGGACTTTTTTCATGGCGCGATCCGATCTCCCGCGGCTTCATCGCGTGCCCGCCTGTTCATCGAACCCGTCGCCTTTGCCGACTTCCGCGATGACCACGTTCAGATGCCTGGACAAATCGAAATCGTACGGCTGCCTGAGCGAAAATCCGGCCTTGTCCGCGATGATGCGGACAACCGGCCGGTGGGGATACGACGGATTGATCCGGGTGACGATGCCGGTCTGGCCGGTGCTGAGCCGAACCTGCAGGCCGGGCGGAAAAATGGCCAGTTTTTTTCGGAGCCATTCAACTTTGTCTAAATCATACAGACTGCCGGCTTGCGTGTAAAGAATCTCCATCGCTTCGTGGGGAAGAATGGCTTTCCGGTACGGACGGGGGTTGGTCATGGCGTCATAGGCGTCAATCAGGCCGATCCAGCGTGCGAACGGGTGAATGTCGCCGCCCCTGAATCCGTCCGGGTAGCCGCTGCCGTCGATGCGTTCGTGATGCATGAGGGCGCAGAAGGCCGCCGCCGGCGGGATGCCGGGTTCGTCGCGCAGCAGCTCGTAGCCGATGACGACGTGCGTTTTGACGTGTTCGAACTCTTCTTTGGTCAACGCCGCCGGTTTGAGCAGAATGTCCCGGGACAGCAGCAATTTGCCGATGTCGTGAAGCAGCCCGCCGAGGCCGAAAGCCATCAGGTCTTTTTCCGGCCAGCCCTGGCTGATGCCGATTTTGGTGGCGTACACGCAGACGTTGATGGCATTCTGGATGAAGTGGTCCCTCGGCCGTTCTTTGCCCGGCTGCATGGCATTGACCGTGATGATGGTGTCGTCGCGGTTTTTCAGGTCGCGGATCAGCATTTTGACGCTGTTCCAGCATGCGCGGGAGATGTTCAGCGGGCCTTCCCCGTCCGCATGACGCAAGACCCGGTCGATGACGGTTTCCAGCGTGAGGCGGAGCGCCATGCGCGTCTCCATGGAAATCGTGTCTTCGATGAAGATGTCGTCGGTGCGGGGGTCGTCGATGTACAGATATTCGTACCCCATTTTGTTGAGCCGCTCGAGCATCGATGCCGTCAGCGCCATTTTTTCGTTGACCAGAATCTGCCCGCTGGGCGTGTACACGGGTCTGCCGAGCCGCATGCCGGGTTTGCAGTCTTTCGTGGAAACCAGTCTCATCGTTCCATTCCCAGTCCCTTCCTGACTCCCATCCTCCCCAATTATGCCAAGCCCAAAGTCCCATTTCAGTGAAGCGGAAAACAAAAAAAAATGGTGATAAATTTCACTGTTTTCGACGGCGTCCGATTGCGGAAAATGGCGAACGGCGGCGGAAAGGAGGTCTTTTTTCCTATATGGAGGTTACAAAAAATCCGCCAAACCCGCGTGGTCCTGGCGGCATGCTCATGATGTCCCTGTGCGATTTTTAACAAACGGATCAAGCGAGAAAAGAGGAGGAGAAAATGGCGTCCCCAGAGGGACTTGAACCCCCATCTGTCCTTTAGGAGAGGACTGCTCTATCCTGTTGAGCTATAGGGACGCAACGGTAGCAGTAGTGATTATAACACATTCCGCCGCGCGAAAAAAGCATGGAACGACGGCAACGGGGTCGAAAAAAATTTTCCGCGAAAAAAGGAATCTTTGCCGATCAAGAGAAATAGGATAAAATATGGATTGACAGCGCTTGCATTTACATGTGAAGTTTGTCACATTCAGCGGAAGCGGGCGCACGGGGAGGGAGCGGACAATGCTGCACATGGTCGTATGCATCAAGCAGGTGCCGGACAGCCGGGAAATCCGCATCGATCCGAAAACGAACACGCTGATCCGGCAGGGCGTGCCCAGCATCGTCAACTTTTACGATTTGCACGGCCTGGAGGAAGCGCTCCGGATCAAGGACGAACGGGGCGGGCGGGTGACGGTGGTGACGATGGGGCCGCCGCCGGCGGAGAAAGCGCTGAAGGAGTGCATCTCCCTCGGCGCCGACGAGGCGGTGCTGGTCACCGACCGGCTGTTCGCCGGCGCCGACACGCTGGCCACGTCGTACGTTCTCGCCAAAGCGATCCGCAAGGCGGAGGAACGGTGGGGGCCGGCGGACATCGTGTTCTGCGGCAAGCAGACGCTGGACGGCGACACCGGCCAGGTCGGACCGGGCATCGCCTGCCGGCTGGACCTGGAACAGCTCACCTATGTGGGCAAAGTGCGCAAGGTGGACCCGGCCGCGCGGCGGATCACGGTGGAGCGGCATCTGGAGGACGGCGTGGAAGTCGTGGAGACGAGCATGCCGGTTCTCGTGACGGCGCTCAAGGAGCTGAACCGGGTGCGGCGGGCGTCCCTGCCCGGCATGGTCCGGGCGGCCCGCTACAAGCCGATCGTGTGGACGACGGCGGACTTTCCCGATTTGGACCGGTCGAAAATCGGACTGAAAGGATCGCCCACGATCGTCTCCAAAACGTGGGTGCCGGAAGCCCGCAAGATCGACGGCGTGCGGATCGCGGGCGAAACGCCCGGCGAGGCGGCCCGGCAGCTGGTGGACCTGCTTTGGGACAGCGGCCTGCCCGGGCGGCTCGGCTGGAAGGCGCCGTCCTGACCGGCGCTGCCGTCCCGGCCGGCGGCGCCGCCGCGATCCGGAGCGGACGGCGGGACGGGCCGGGCGGCGGATGGAACAAGCGGCAAAAAGGGGGAGGAACGGACGATGGCGGCGGAAGACGTGCGGAAAAAAGACGGCGAAACGCCCGACTGGTCGGATTACCGCGGCGTCATGATCGTGGTGGAGCAGCGGGCGGGCGCGGCCAAGCCGGTGTCCTGGCAGCTTCTCGGCAAGGGGCGCGAGCTGGCGGACAAACTGGACACGAAGCTGATGGCCCTCGTCATCGGCCACGGCGTGGAGCAGCTGGCGAAGGAGGCGGGGTATTACGGCGCGGACGAGGTCTACCTTTGCGACGCGCCGGAACTGAAGGATTACCGGACGCGCCCGTACAGCCGGGTGTGCCTGAAGGTGATCCGCGAGGTGAAACCGGAGATCGTGCTGTTCGGGGCCACCGGCACCGGGCGGGATCTGGCCGGGGCCATCGCCACCCATCTGCCGACCGGGCTGACGGCGGACACGACGGAACTGGACGTGGAACCGCCCCCGTCGCGGCTTTTGCTGGCGAGCCGGCCGGCGTTTTCCGAGAAGATGATGGCGACCATTCTCTGCAAACAATACCGGCCGCAGATGGCGACGGCCCGCGCCGGCGTATTTTCGGCGCTGCCGCGGGACGAATCGCGCAAGGTGCCGATCATCCGCGTGGAGAACGAAATGCGGGAGGACGAAATCGCCGCGCGCGTGCTGGCATTCATCGAACACACCGGGCGCGTCAATCTGGAGGAAGCGGAGGTCATCGTCGCCGGCGGACGCGGGCTGGGCGGACCGGAGGCGTTCGGCCTTTTGAAGGAGCTGGCCGACGCCCTGGGCGGCGTGGTGGGCGCGTCCCGGGCGGCGGTGGACGCCGGCTGGATCAGCCACGACCACCAGGTCGGGCAGACCGGCCATACGGTGAGGCCGAAGCTGTACATTGCCGTCGGCATTTCCGGCGCGGTGCAGCATACGGTGGGCATGAGCCGGTCGGAGGTGATCGTGGCCATCAACCGGGACGAGAACGCGCCGATTTTCCAGATCGCCCATTACGGCATCGTCGGCGATTTGTTCCGGATCGTGCCGGCCATCACGGAAGCGGTGAAACAGAAGCGCGGGCTGGGCGGCATCGGCGCGGCCGGGGCTTCCGGCGACGGAAGCCCGCCGGCCGGCGCGGAAGTGGCCGCGTCCGGCGATCCGCCGGCTTGGCAGGCGGCC
>NICF_comb_assmDRAFT_10002764_pt1 | contig 12993 bp, 10 predicted proteins | sample NewIslPassag4_SG_FD_11279 | JGI IMG/M metagenome (IMG submission 11279) | reverse complement strand
CCGGCGGGCGGCCCGGTTCCCTTTTTGGGTTCTGGCGCGGGCTTGGCCGCCCGGAGCCGCTCCTGCCAGCGGCGGCGCAAAGTGCCAGCGTAAAGCCTCCGAGGCCGTTTCACATTAACGCCAGGAGGTGAGACCAGGATGGCCCTTGGCCAGAAGAGCAACCGCGCGCTGGTGCCGCAGGCCCGGCAGGCCCTGGAGCAGCTGAAGAACGAAGTGTCCAGCGAAATCGCCAGCGGTCCGGACCCGCAGGCCCAGGCGCTGCAGAGCTGGTACCAGACGGGCTACGGCGGTGAGGTGCCGTCCCGCGTGTGGGGCGCCGTCGGCGGCAACATGGTGCGGCGGATGATCGCGGCGGCGGAGCAGTCGCTGATCCAGGGCGCCGCGCAGCAGACCCAGGCGGCGTTCCGGCAGGCGTTGGGGCAGGGGCTGGGTGCCCAGCAGGCGCAGTTCCCGCAGCAGCAGCTGTCCACCAACCCCTTCCAGGTACACATCCCGCACGAGCAGTAAGGGCTGGGATCCAACCCGGCGACGCAGGGATGGATCCCAGCGGCGCTGGGGCTTAATCCCGGCAGCGCTGGGACGGCTCCGGCGGCAGCCAGCGCGGGGCACGATCCCGGCGGTGCGGCGGGGCGGGCGGCGACGTCCGCCCCTTTTGCGCGTCCGGGCTGGGGCACGCCGGGTGCATGCCTGTTGCCGGATGCGCCGTCCCTGGCCCTTGCCACCAGTGTCTTTACCAGTGATTCCCATTGTCTCCCACAACTGTAAGCGATTGTAACCCACAGCCGGTTTCGCTACGATCAACCTAGATGAACAAAATTTGGCCCAGCGCGGAAGGGGGTTTCCGGGGGCATTTCCGCGTCTTGGGACCGGTGCCGGAGGCACCGGGACCCCAAACGAAAGGAAGAAGCGAATGGCAGCAAAGAGGTTCCTCCTCTCGGCCGCCCTTCTCGCGGCCGCTCTCGTCATTGCAGCCTGCACGAGCATCGCTCCCACCACACCTACAGACGCCCAGTCCGGGGCAGTTGAATTCATCATTGATCTTTCGGAACTGGAAGAGCAAGGGATCGTCGTTGCCGGCGCCTCGGTGCGTCTGGTGCGGTCGTCCACCGTGTTTGAACCTGATATGGCCGTTTCCGGGAGCACGGTTACCGGCTCCGTGACGGCCGTGGCGGTGGGCCGCTGGCAGGCGACCATCGACTTGCTCAACTCCTCGGGAGGGGTGCTGGCGACCCGCCGGTTCGACGTGAACGTCCAGCGGGATGTCACGACCTATGTCAGCCTGGTGGCGCGCGTTACGGACGGCCGGGTGGTGCTCGAGCAGGGCGAGCCGCCCGGGTACGGCGGACCCGGCAGCGGGCCCGGTGGCGACGAGCCTGGTGGAGGCAACGGCGATAAGCCGGGCGGCGGCAACGGCGATGGGCCGGGCGGGGGCAGCGGCCCCGGAGACAATCCGGGCGGCAACCCCGGCGAGCAGCCCACGGTGACCCGGGAGATCCGCTACATCCAGTCCGGCAGCCGCACCGAAACCCGCACGGAAGTGTACATCATTCGTTCGTCGGTGCCCGGGCCCACCGCGTTTCTCGTGGGCGGCATGCACGGTTCAGAGACCTCAGGCTGGATTGTGGCGGGGGAAGTGGCCGAGACTTGGAACATCGACCGGGGGACGCTGGTGGTCATCCCCCAGGCCAACAAAGACGCCGTCCGGCGCCAGCGGCGCACCGGCAGGGACGGCCGCAACCTGAACCGGTACTTCCCCGAAGGGCGGGACATCAACAATCCGTCCAAGGACTGGTTGCTGGCCAAGGAGATCTGGGACGTGGTGCTGGAGTTCCAGCCGGTGGCCCTCTTGGACCTCCACGAGGGTTGGGGCCTGCGGGAAGCTGGGGACCGGTTTTCCGACGGGACGCTGTCGGTGGGCCAGACCATCATCACCTATCCCGCTGGCGATGCGCTGGAGTTTGCCCGGCACGCGGCCGACGTGCTCAACACGTACCACAACCCGTTCTACGGCGTGGCGGGGCTGACGTACGAATTCCGCATCATCGGCCCGCCCATCGCGGGTTCCTTGGCCCGCAAGGCCGGCGCCGACCTGGGGATCCCGGCCTTCATCTTTGAGCCGACCCAGGGCCGCTCCGGCCGGCACACGACCACGGTGGCCCAGCGCGCCGAGTGGCAACGGGTCATGGTCGAAGAGTTCCTGCGCTGGTACGGCCTGCTGGATTGAGGGCACAGGCGGATGGGCGGCTGAGACCTCAGCCGCCCACTGCCGGTCGCCTCAGCCGCTCACCACCGCGTAACCGGCCTCCTCCACGGCCTCTCGCATGGCGGCCTCCGTGGCCTGCGCCGGGTCGTAGCGCACCGTGGCGGTGCCGCTGCTCAAATCCACCTCCACCGCCTGCACGCCCGCGACCCGCTGCAGGGCGTCGGTGACCGCCTTCTTGCAGTGCTGGCAGCTCATGCCCTCGATGCGCAGCACCTTGGTTTCCATGGATGACCGCCTCCTACTTGGTGTCCCTCTGGTACTCTTGGGTACCCGCCGCACCCGTGCCTCCCGGCTCCCGCGGCGCGGTTTGCGCGTGTGGTTTTCCGATCAGGCCCCCGCGGCCTGGAGTTGCGGTTCCCTGCCCCCGCCTCGTCCGCCCCTTGGAAACCCGCCTGCGGGTTGTAGCGCCGGAGCAGGGTGGAGTTGGTGACCACGGACACCGAGCTAAAGGCCATGGCCGCGCCGGCGAGGATGGGGCTCAGCCAGCCCAACGCCGCAAACGGGATGCCCAGAGCGTTGTAGACCAGGGCCCAGAACAAGTTTTGCCGGATCTTGCCCATGGTGGCCCGGCTGAGCCGGATGGCGGCGACGATGCCCCGCAGATCGCCCCGCATCAGCGTGATGTCGGCGGCTTCGATGGCCACGTCCGTGCCGGTCCCGATGGCGATCCCGACGTCCGCCGTGGCCAGGGCGGGCGCGTCGTTGATCCCGTCGCCCACCATGGCGACCCGCAGCCCCTGTTGCTGCAGGCGCCGCACCGCGTCGGCCTTCTCGTCGGGCAGCACTTCCGCCAGGACGTCAGCGTCGTCGATGTCGACGGCCCGGGCGATGGCGCGCGCCGTGCGGCGATTGTCGCCGGTGATCATCATGACCCGCAGGCCCATCCCCTTGAGCAGCCGGATGGCCTCCGCCGACGTCTCCTTGACGGTGTCGGCCACGGCCACGGCACCGGCCAGCCGCCCGTCGACGGCGACCAGCATGGCGGTCTTTCCCTCTTCTTCTAGACGCACGAGCTCAGCTTCCAAATGGTCCGGATCGATGCCGTTGTCCCGCAGCCACTTACGGTTGCCGACCAGCACCCGCCGGCCGCCCACCGTCGCCCGGATGCCGTGGCCTGGCACGGCCTCGAAGTCCTGCGCGGCCGCTAGGTCCAGCCGCCGCTGCCGGGCCGCCGCCACGATGGCCTGCGCCAGGGGGTGCTCGGAGCCTTGCTCCGCCGCTGCCACCAAGGCAAGCACCTCATCCTGCGCAAACCCGCCCGCGGGCACCACATCCGTCAGGGACGGCTCGCCTCTTGTGATGGTGCCGGTCTTGTCCAGCACTACCGCGTCCAGCCGGTGCGCCTTTTCCAGCTGCTCGCCGCCCCGGAACAAAATGCCGCACTCAGCGCCCCGCCCGGTACCCACCATGATGGCCGTGGGTGTGGCCAGGCCCAGGGCGCACGGGCAGGCGATGACCAGCACCGCCGTCATGTTGAGCAGCGCCCGGGTCAGATCGCCCGTCAACGCGTACCAGCCGGCAAACGTGAGCAGGGCCACGCCCACCACCGCGGGGACGAAGTAGGCCGACACCACGTCTGCGAGCCGCTGGATGGGCGCCTTGGACCCTTGCGCTTCCTCCACCACCCGGATGATCTGGGCCAGGGCCGTGTCCTTGCCCACGCGCGTCGCCTCAAACCGAAACGTGCCGTGCCGATTGATCGTTGCCCCGACGACCGGGTCGCCTGGGCCTTTCTCCACGGGAAGGCTCTCGCCCGTGATCATCGACTCATCCACCGTGGAGCGCCCCTCAAGCACCACTCCGTCCACCGGGATGCGCTCGCCTGGACGCACCACGATCACGTCGCCCACCTGCACCTCTGCGATAGGCACGTCCACCTCCGCCCCGTCCCGCAGGACGCGAGCGGTCTTGGGCTGCAGCCCCATCAGCTGCTTGATGGCGGCCGACGTGCGGCCCTTGGCGGTGGCTTCCAGGAGCTTGCCCAGCAGGATGAGGGTGATGAGGATGGCGCTGGTTTCAAAATACAGGCCCTCGATGCCCAACTGCGGGAGCAGCACGGCCGCGACGCTATAAAAGTACGCCGCGGACGTGCCCAGGGCCACCAGCACCGACATGTTGGCCGTGCGGTTGCGCAGGTTGTGGTACGCGTCCACGTAAAACTGCCAGCCCGCATAAAACTGCACCGGCGTCGCCAGCGCCCACTGCACCCAGCCGTTGGACAGCCAGTGCACCAGGGCGTTGTCCACGTGCGCCACATGCCCGATCATGGAAACCAGAAGCGGCAGCGACAGCGCGCCCGCAAGGCCGAACATGCGCCGCTGGCGGCGGATTTTCCCTTCCCGAGCCGTCTGTTCTGCGTCCTCGCCACCTTCCTGCGGCAGGAAAGCCTCATATCCCAGCTCCTGGACGCGGCGCCGCAGGTCCTCGGCGCTGGTGAGGGAGGGGATGTAGGTCACGTGGGCCGATTCGGTGGCCAGGTTGACCGTGGCCGTCACGCCCGGCAGCCGGTTGAGGCCCCGCTCGATGCGGGCGGCGCAGTTGGCGCACGTCATGCCGACAATGTTGAGCTTCACGTGCTCGACAGCCACGTCATACCCCAGGTCGCGGATTTTGGCCACCACGTCGGCCGGGCTGGCCTGCTCGGGATCATAGACTACCGACGCCCGCTCGGTGGCCAGGTTGACCGAAGCCTCCCTGACGCCCGGCAGCTTGGCCAAGCCCTTCTCGATGCGGGCGGCGCAGGCCGCGCATGTCATGCCCCGCACCCCTATGGTCATGCGGGAAACCGGGTGGGACCCGGCCGCCTGCACCCGCGCTGGCGGCGCGCCCGGCTGGGCGCCGTTGGCCGTCCCGTTTTGCACCGTCATTGCTGATCACCTGCCTTGTCCGCCTGCCCGCACCGCAACCGCCGGCGTCCTCAGCGGAGGAAGTGCTTAAGGACCTCGGTCAGCTCAGTGATGGCGGCGTCGGCATCGCCTTGGCTGCTGCGGATGGCCCTGGCGACGCAGCCCCGGGTGTGGTCCTCAAGGAGGATGAGGCCGACCTTGTCCAGCGCGGCTCTTGCCGCCGCGATCTGCACCAGGATGTCCACGCAGTACTTGTCTTCTTCCACCATCCGCTGGATGCCCCGCACCTGCCCTTCGATGCGCCGCAGGCGCCTGAGGAGGGCTTCTTTATCCTTATGGTAGGACGGCATCACCCACCGCCTCCCCGCCGGGCGCATCCAGTGAGCGCGAAAGCAGAGCAGGTCCAGGACTGCAGGACTGCACTGGCCATGCGCGAGCGGCTGCACCAAGGCGCCGCACTTGTACGCCACGGCGTCCATGGGGGATACATATACCCGGTGTGGGTATTCAAGTCCAATGTACTCAATCCGTCGGGCAGTGTCAACGCCGGGTGATCGGTGTCCAACACTGGGTGCTGGGTTTCCGCGCCCGGTGATGGGAGTCTTCCCCGGGGATGGGTGTCACGGACCGGTGACGGGTGGCTCACGGATCGGTGACGGGCGGCAGGGCGAGCGGTGGTGTCAATGCTGGGCAGGAGTGGGCAGGTGGGGCGCCGGATGGGGACGTAGTTCCCTAAGCACCGGGCGTGGCCGGATGGGCTCCCGGCCATGGAGCTTTCCTGACCATGAAGATTTGCTGAGAACGAAAAGCTCCCGACCGGAAAGACAAGGCGGCGCCCGACCGAGCAGGAGGAGCAGGGAGGAAGCCAAAGATGGACGAGACCCGGACGTGGGCGACGGTCTCAGGCACCGAGCGTAGGGGGCGGCTGGTCGGGATGCCGGCACTGGCTGTGTGCGGGCTGCTCGTGGGCGCTCTGGTGACCGCTCTGCTATGGGCGGTGCCGGCCGGAGCCAGCGACGGCGGCGCACCGTCTCTGATCATGCGCACACACGTCGACGTTGGATTACCCCAAATAGACTGGTGGGTGTACGAAGGTGAGGGAGTGGACGCGATCAACCGGGCGCTCCGGGCCACCGCCGCGGAGCTCATCGAGTACCTAGCCGGGATGGGCCACGTTTTTGGCGAATACACCCTGCGCTTGGAGCAGGACGGGCTGATCAGCGTTTCTATGCTCTACTCGGCATACCGCGAACCGATGGCTCACCCCATGCACCAGATGGCTTCGGTCACCGCCGATGTGACCACGGGCACCGTGTACACGTTGGCCGACCTGTTCGTGGACGACCGCTACATTGACGTGTTGTCCGCCGCGGTCGCCCGGGGCATCGCGGAGCAGGACATTCCGACCTTGATTGAATTTGAGCGTATTGCCCCCGACCAGGACTTTTATCTCACGCCAGACGCCCTGGTGGTTTACTTCCAGGTGTACGACTTGGCGCCCTACGCCTGGGGCTTTCCGCAGTTCGAGGTACCTTACCGCGACCTTTTGTCCATTGCGAAACCTGGAGGTCCTATTGCCCGCCTGGCCGGAGCGCGGCAGTAAACCCGGAGCGTGGGCGGACCCAGCGTCCCCGGCCCATCCGGACGGCCCTGCCCGCGCGGGCCGGCTGGGGACGGTACGCGGGCCATGGGAGAGAGAAACCTCATGCAGCCCTACGGGTGAGCGCACGGCGTGGTGGGGGAGACAAGATTCCACATTTCGACACAATTGCTCCTCTTGCAATGCGCCTGGGCGGCTGGTAAACTTTGGACTCGATACAAGCTGACAGCCAGGAGAAACACGGAGGTGCATGGGAGCTGCAGTCCTGCCCCCGCGTGGACCTAGTGCGGTGAGAGCGTGGGACGAGGGGACCGATGTTTGGGGGATCTTGCGACAGCGCTGGCAACAGCAGGACGGCGCAGCGTCATCCAGCAGGGAGAAAAGGGTAAAAACGGTTTCAACCGGGCCGCCATTCGGGCGAGCAGCAACGCAGGCCGCAAACAGAGGGTCGTCGACGCCAGAGGTTGTGGCATCTCTGACCCCCGCCTGAGGGGGCCGTCCCCGTAGACCCGCAACGGCAACAGGTGGGTTTGCTCGTTGCGCGGGCTGGCTCAAGACGCGCACTCTACCTCCCTCAGTCGATGTATCTCCCTTGGCAAGCTCCATGGGGAAAGCCAACGCCCGCTTGTGGCTTTTCGACTCCGTAGCCTCGCTCTGCAGCCCCTTACTCCAGCCGGCGCACCACCAGAGGCTGCGTGACTCGAATCCCGCTTTTACGTACTGGGTTGAGGGGCTGGTGGCAGGCGATACAGAGGACGAGGCGCTGCAGCCGGGCAAGCTGGTCACGGCTGCGGAGGAAACCAGCCAGGTGGGCGACTACGGGATTACGGAGGATCCCGAGCATTCTTTTGCGAGCCCGCTTGGGTATGTGGTGGAGATTGTCCCGGGGACGCTGACCGTCCACCCACGGCCAATCAAGATTGCGATAAAGCCGGCCGCCAAGGTGTACGGCGACCCGGATCCGGAGTTCGAGTACGAAATCATCGAGGGCCAGTTGATCGGGGGTGACCGGCTGGCGGGGATCATCCTCCGGGAGCCCGGCGAGGACGTGGGTACGTATCAAGTCACGCCGAGCGGTTTGAGCAACCCCAATTACGAGATCAGCTACGAGAATGGCACGCTGCTCATCACCCCGCGGCCCATCACGGTGAAGGCCGATACGCTGTCGAAGCGTTACGGAGAGCCGGACCCCGAGCTCACCTACACCGTTGTCAAGGGCCGCCTGGTGGGTTTTGACCGGCTGCAAGGCAACCTGGCCCGGGAGCCCGGCGAGGAGCCGGGGCGGTATGCCATCGGCCAGGGGACGCTGTCGCATCGCAACTACGCGATCACGTTCGTGGGCGGGACGTTGGTGATCCTGCCGGGGACGGCGTCGCTGCCTGAGGATTACAGGGCGGCGCTGGCGGGGCTGATGTCGATGATGTGCGTGTGTTACCTGCTCAGCAGCGGCGGGGAAGAGGGAACGGATTACGACTTGGCTTGCCCGGGCGCGTCGACCAACTCCGGACACGGGCCGGCAGAGGGGGCGGACACGGACGCCAGCACCGGTTCCGGCGCGGAGCAGACCGCGGCCGTACAGCCGCCGGGCGGGCCGACGGAGCCGAAGCGGGGACCCAGTGCCGGACCGCAAGCGTGAGAGGGACCCAAGCCGGCGTACCGTGCGATCCGGCGACGCAGCCCGCTCTCCCCACGGCGAGCGGAAGGCGCCCATCGTGACGGCGTTTGGCCGGGCGCAGGACCCGCGCTCCCACCCGGGAAGGGGAGGGAGCGGACCGTGAGCGCGAGGCGACGTGTGCAGTGAAGGCGAAAGACGGTGAAGCAAAATGAAGGGGCCGGTTTACACCGGCCCCCGCACTTCCGACCGGATGAACTCCCGCCGCATGCGGGCGATGTTGATGATGGAGATGCCTTTGGGGCAGGCCGCCTCGCACTCGCCGTGGTTGGAGCAGCTGCCGAAGCCCTCCAGATCCATCTGGGCCACCATGCGCTGCACCCGGCGTTCCCGCTCCGGGTGGCCCTGGGGCAATAGCGCCAAGTGCGAGACCTTGGCTGCGGTAAACAGGGCCGCGGAAGCGTTGGGGCACGCCGCCACGCAGGCGCCGCAGCCGATGCAGGCCGCCGCGTCCATGGCCTCCTCGGCCAAGTGCTTGGGAACCGGAATCGAATTGGCGTCCGGCGCGGAACCGGTGTTGACCGAGATGTAGCCGCCCGCCGCAATGATGCGATCCAGGGCGCTGCGGTCCACCACCAGGTCCTTGATGATGGGGAACGCGTCGGCCCGGAACGGCTCCACGGTGATGGTGGCGCCGTCGGGGAAGTGGCGCATGCGCAACTCGCACGTGGTGCTCAGCCGCCGGGGCCCGTGGGCCATGCCGTCAATGACCAGGCCGCACATGCCGCAGATGCCCTCACGGCAATCGCTGTCGAAGGCCACCGGCTCTTTGCCTTCCTTGAGCAACTGCTCGTTAAGGATGTCGAGCATCTCGAGAAAGGACATGTCCGGCTCAATATTGTCCACGGTGTAGTCCTCAAAACGGCCCGGCTTATCGGGACCGGCCTGCCGCCAGATCCTCAGGTGATACTTCATCGCGATCGCCCTTTCCGGCCAACGACTGTACGCCGGCGCAACACCGGCTCTCCGCGGGACGCCGCCCCGGGGGAGCCGGCGCCGGGTTACTTGTAGCTGCGCTGCGTCGGCTTCGCGTACTCAAACACCAGCGGCTCCTTGTGCCGCACGGGTTCGTTGCCCTCGCCCTTGTACTCCCAGACCGAGACGTGGCAGAACAAGTCGTCCCGGCGGAGCGCTTCGCCGTCGGGCGTCTGGTATTCCTCCCGGAAGTGCCCGCCGCACGACTCCTCCCGATCTAGTGCGTCCATGGCCATGAGCTCGCCCAGCTCCAGGAAGTCCGCCACCCGCCCGGCCAGCTCCAGGCTCTTGTTGAGGTCCTCTGCTGCCCCGGGCACCTTGACGTTCTTCCAATACTCCTCCCGGAGGGCACGGATGTCACTGATAGCTTTCTTGAGCCCTTCAGCGTTGCGGGACATGCCGACGTAGTCCCACATGATCCGGCCCAGCTCCCACCAGTACTCCCGCGGTGTGCGCTTGCCCTGGATGCTCAGCAGGCGCTTGACGCGGTCTTCCACCTCGCGCATGGCTTCCTTAAACGCCGGATGGTCGGTCTTGAGGCCGTCCGGCCGGTGCTGGGCCAGGAAGTCGCCGATGGTGACGGGGATGATGAAGTACCCGTCGGCCAGGCCCTGCATCAGGGCGCTCGCGCCCAGGCGGTTGGCGCCGTGGTCCGAGAAGTTGGCCTCCCCCAGGGCGTACAGGCCGGGGATGGTGGTCATGAGGTTGTAGTCCACCCACAGCCCGCCCATGGTGTAGTGGGGCGCCGGGTAGATGCGCATGGGCACCTTGTAGGGGTCCTCGCCCGTGATCTCGTGGTACATGGCAAACAGGTTGCCGTAGCGCTCCCGGATCACGTCGATGCCCAGGCGCTGGATGGCCTCGGAAAAGTCCAGGTACACCGCCCGGCCCGTGGGCCCCACGCCGTAGCCCGCGTCGCAGACGGCCTTGGCCGCCCTGGAGGCGATGTCGCGCGGCACCAGGTTTCCAAACGCCGGATAGCGGCGCTCGAGGAAGTAGTCCCGCTCGTCCTCGGGGATCTGGTCCGGGGGCCGGGTGTCGCCCTTCTTCTTGGGCACCCACACGCGGCCGTCGTTGCGCAGGCTCTCGCTCATCAGGGTCAGTTTGGACTGGCCCTGATACGACTCGGGCAGGCACGTGGGGTGAATCTGCGTAAAACACGGGTTGCCGAACATGGCGCCCTTCTTGTAGGCGCGCCAGATGGCTGTGGCATTGGAGTTGACGGCGTTGGTGGACAGGAAGTACACCGTCGAGTAGCCGCCGGTGGCCAGGCACACCGCGTCACCGGCGTAGGCCTCGAGCTCTCCCGTAACCAGGTTGCGGCAGATGATGCCCCGGGCGCGGCCGTCGACGATGACCAGCTCCAGCATCTCCCGTCGCGGGAAGAGCTTGACCCGGCCCGCGTCCACCTGGCGCATGAGGGCGCTGTAGGCGCCCAGCAAAAGCTGCTGGCCGGTCTGTCCCCGGGCATAGAAGGTGCGGGACACCTGCGCGCCGCCGAAGGAACGGTTGGCCAGAAGGCCCCCGTATTCGCGGGCAAAGGGTACGCCCTGTGCCACCGCCTGGTCAATGATTCTGACGCTCAGCTCGGCCAGCCGGTATACGTTGGCCTCCCGGGCCCGGTAGTCGCCGCCCTTGATAGTGTCGTAAAAGAGCCGGTAGACGCTGTCGCCGTCGTTTTGGTAGTTCTTGGCCGCGTTGATGCCGCCCTGGGCGGCCACGCTGTGGGCCCGCCGCGGCGAGTCCTGGATGCAGAAGTTGAGGACGTTGTAGCCCAGCTCAGCCAGGGACGCGGCCGCCGAAGCGCCCGCGAGCCCCGTGCCGACCACGATGATGGTGTACTTGCGCTTGTTGGCCGGGCTCACCAGCTTGACGGAGGCCTTGTGGTTTTCCCACTTGTCCTCCAGCGGTCCCGGCGGGATTTTGGCATCCAACACCACGGTTGGGGTCATCACGTTCACGCTCACGGCCAGTCCTCCCGTCTGCCGGCACTTACGGCAGAGGTATGAAGAAGTACGTGTAAATCGGAAGTACGAAGAAACCGCCGGCCAGCAAGACCGACAGGATCACGCCAAACGTGTACAGGAAGGGCATCCAGCGGCGGTTGTTGGCGCCCAGCGATTGAAAAGCGCTCCAGAAACCGTGGCTCAGATGCAGGCACAGAAAGAGCATGACCGCCGCGTAGGTGAAAGCCACGTCGGGCTCCTTAAATTTTTCCACAACCAGCCGGTACAGGTCGCGCATCGGCTGGCCGTCGATGACGGTTTCGTAGTAGGGCCCGAGGGTGAACATGTTGACGTGCAGCGGGACAAAGACGAGCAGGATCAATCCCGTGATGGCCATCCAGCGCGAAGCGGGCGTCATCTTGGACGGCCCGCCCTTGGAGGCGTAGCGGGCGTAGCGGCTCGTGCGGCCCCGCCGGTTTTTCATGGTCACCCAGATGCCAGAAACGATGTGGAAGATGAAAAGTGCGGCCAGGATAATGCGGGCGATAAACAGCAGGGGTCCGAGTTGATGCAGGGTGTGCGAGTACAGGTTCAGCGACCGGCCCCCGTCGGGGATAAACACCATGAGGTTGGCTGCCAAGTGGATAATGAGGTATCCGATAAGCAGCAACCCGGTGAGCCCCATGATCACCTTTCTGCCTACAGTTGTATACCAGCCGCGGACTTTCTCCATTGCACCATCGCTCCAGCGCCGCCCAGTTCCACGGGCTTGGCAGATAATATTCGAACAATGGCAGACGAAAACACGCGATTGTACTTTCAGCCTACCACGCGGGCTTGATAGGGTCCAATACTTAGTGTCCATAAGTGTGATACAATGAATCTATCAAAACCGCCGGGGGAGAAGGGGGAGACGCCGGTGGAGCTCCGGCAGTTGCGGTACTTCCTGGCGCTGGCCCACCACCTGCACTTCGCGCGTGCCGCTGAAAGCCTGCACATCACCCAGCCGTCTTTGAGCCAGCAAATCCGCGCCCTGGAGGAGGAGTTGGGCGTGACCCTGTTTGAGCGCTCCCGCCGGCACGTGGCGCTAACGGCCGACGGGGAAGCGCTCGTGCCCTACGCCCGGCAACTGGTGGCGCTGGCCGACGACGCGCTGGCGGAGTTTGCCGAGCGGGGGGGCTTGCGCCGCGGCCGCATACGCCTGGGCACCACGCCTACGCTGGGAGGCCATTTGCTGCCCGGCGTCATCAACGAGTTTTTTGCCGCGTATCCAGGCCTTGAGCTCATTATCACCGAGGACGGGTCCGACCGGCTGGCGCGAGGATTGCAGGAGGGCCGGCTGGACCTGGCGCTGCTGGTGGACGACCCCGCGCTTGGTGCCCACGTCTTCGAACCCTTGTTAAATGAGCGCATCGTGGTGGCCCTGCCTCAAGGGCACCCGTTGGCGGACCGGCAGGCAGTGGCGCTGCGGGAGCTGCGGGGCGAAGGCTTCATCCTGTGCCGGGAGGGGTACCACCTGCGCAGCCTGACGTTGTCAGCCTGCCAATCCGCGGGCTTTACGCCCCGCATCGCCGTCAGTGGGACGGACGTGGACACCGCCCTGCGTTTCGTGCAGTCGGGGCTGGGCGTCGCACTGGTGCCCCAGATCGCGGTGCGGCGGGCTTCCGGCATCGCCACCGTCGCGCTTGCCG
>NICF_comb_assmDRAFT_10002762_pt1 | contig 13005 bp, 11 predicted proteins | sample NewIslPassag4_SG_FD_11279 | JGI IMG/M metagenome (IMG submission 11279) | reverse complement strand
TTTTTAATTGATAGATTGTACTTTTTAAGAATTTCCTTTACATCCTTAAGATCATTTTGTAATGTCGATAAAGATACAAACATTTCCTCAGAAAGGTGCTCAAGCTTAATAAAGTCCTTCTCCAATAGCAAACGCCTCAAAATATAAAAAACCCGCTCATCTTTATCCAGAAATTCACTGGATAATCCACTTTCATCCGCATCTATATTAGGTTGAAAAGCTTGGGAAGGGTCTTCTTGATTGACTTGCTTTAAGACAAACCCCTTTCCTCTTATCGATTCGATTAATAAATCGTCTTTCATTGTCTGCTCAATTTGCTTGATCTCACTACGAATCGTCCTGTCACTAACTCCTAATTCCTTTGCAATCCAGCTTGCGGTAAGAGGTTCCTTTGATTGAGATAAGAGATTCAATATCTCTTTTTGCCTTTTTGAAAGAACAGTCAAGCCAAATTCCCTCCTCTCAACTATTATGAAATCATAAATCTTTAATAATAATCAAATAATATTTTTTAATAATAATTTGAAAAAGGCTATCCGATAAAGGATTTTACAAGGAGGGATGTTGGTTAGAAAAAATACTCCCCCGCAAGTTGCAAAACTAGCAACTTAGGAGGGAGAGCAAACATTTTTTCATTTTAGATTAAAGTTCTTCACCGTTTGATTCGATCACTTTTTTATACCAGTAGAAGGATTTTTTCTTTTTCCTTTCCAACGTACCTTTTCCTTCATTATCTTTATCAACATATATGAACCCGTATCGTTTTTCCATCTCTCCGGTTCCGAAACTTACTAGATCGATGCAACCCCAAGGCGTATAGCCGATTAGTTCAACCCCGTCATGTTCCACCGCTTTTTTCATTTCAGTAATATGCTCTTTTAAATATTCGATGCGGTAGTCATCGTTGATTGAACCGTCATCTTCAACGACATCCCTTGCGCCAAGACCATTTTCAACAATAAATAACGGGAGATTATACCGTTCATACAAAACATTTAATGAATAACGAAGACCTACCGGGTCAATTTGCCATTCCCAATCACTTGCTTTAATGTGAGGATTTTTCACAATCATGGAATTCAAATGACTGCCATAAGGTTCTTTACCTTCTGCCTCTTTAGAGCTAATGGCCATCGACATATAATAGCTGAAACCAATATAATCCACGGTACCTTCTTTTAAGATTTTTTCATCCTCTTCCGTGTATTCAATTTCCAACCCTTTTCTTTCCCAATATTTTTTAATATAGTTTGGAATTACGCCTTTTGCATGGACATCACCGAAGAACCAGCGATTGCGCATCGCTTCCGTAGCCAACATAATGTCATCGGGGTGGCAGGAATAGGGATAAATCGGTACAAAAGAAAGCATGCAGCCAATTTTGAACTCCGGATTAATTTCATGTCCCAGTTTAACGACCTTTGCACTGGCAATAAGTTCATTGACAGCCGCTTGGAACATGAGCTGTTCACGATTATCTCCTTCTTTGTACAATAAACCTGAATTGGTAAATACCAATAGATCCCGTAGGTCTGCTTGATTGTTGATCTCATTAAAGGTCATCCAATATTTGACTTTATCTTTGTAACGTTTCATAACCGTTTCAGCAAACTTTACGAAGAAATCGATACATTTGCGGTTACGGAAACCACCATATTTTTTCACAAGATTAAAAGGAATTTCAAAGTGGGATAGAGTAATGACCGGTTCAATGCCGTATTTCAATAATTCATCAAAAAGATCATCATAAAATTTTAAACCTTCTTCATTTGGCTTCTCATCGTCTCCGTTCGGAAAAATTCTTGTCCAGTTAATCGATGTACGGAAACACTTAAAGCCAAGTTCCCCAAACAGTTTGACATCCTCTTTATAGCGGGAATAAAAGTCAATGGCTTCATGATTGGGATAATAATAACCTTCCAAAACTCCATCCGTAATTTGCCGGGGAACACCGTGTCTGCCGGCTGTCAAAACATCAGCGGTACTGATTCCTTTTCCATCCTTATTCCATCCGCCTTCCAGCTGATGAGCCGCTACAGCACCACCCCATAAAAAGTTTTCAGGCAATGCACTTTTTCCCATCTTGTATCAACCTCCGCATGTCTTGAAGAATATTATCTATGATATTAAGTCATATATCTTTATCCTAATTAAAGAATATATGTAATGAATTCTCTTATTCGGAAAGATATGGAAGTGCGGGCATGTGCGATCGTTTGCCTGACGTTTGCTTGGCCCATCGCAATAATCATGCCCGCAGAGAATCTATCCAATAAGTTATAAAACTTTATAAATCATAATTGAATATCTCATTATTCATTTTAAAACCGGTTCGATTAGAATGCAGATTCTCCAGTTTGTTCTTGTTTTACAAGCTTATTGTCATAAATTTTGATAAACGGCAACCAGATCAGAAAGGCTACAACCGCACAGACAATTGCACAAATGGCGGCTTTAATATCTCCACCTGTACTGATGAAGGCACCCAATCCAACAGGAGTCGGCCATGGAGCTTGGGCAATAACCGGTTTGATAATTTCAAGTTTGATAGCAAAGTAAGCTACAGAGGCAGATGCCATCGGTGCCAGGAAGAACGGCAATGCCAAGAACGGGTTGTAGACAATCGGCAAACCGAAAATAATAGGTTCATTGATGTTAAAGATTCCAGGTGCGATCGAAGCCTTACCGATCAATCTTAATTGTTGTGATTTGGCAAGGAAGGCAATGTATAAGCAAAGCCCTAATGTTGCACCGGAACCGCCGATGGTGACATATGCGTTGTTGAATTCCCCTGCAAGCGGAATTACCGCTCCATCAATGTTGGCTTGCATATTGGTTAGCACAATAGCCGTAATGAAGCCCATTACGATGTTTGCGCCGTGGATTCCAACCAGCCAAAGAGCATGGACCAGGAAGTAAATGACCATGACCCCTAACCAAGTATTTGTGATTTCGGTTACGAAACTAAACGGAATAGCAATTACTTTAAAGATGTCGGTTCCGAAGGCTACTAAAACACCATTGATCAACATAACTGCCAAAGCAACCAAGAAGGCCGGAATCAAGGCTGTGAAAGCTCTCATAACCCCTGCCGGTACTTGCTCCGGCATTTTGATAACCCAATTACGTTTTACGCACAAACGATAAATATGAACAGCAATTACGGCCATGATGATCGCTGTAAAAATACCGGTTGAACCTAATCTGTTAAGGCCACTATCAACGACTTCCCATCCGGAAATAATTTTTGTGCTGTCGTCAATTTGATTGATGAGGGAGATTTGACCATTTTCCCAAACTAACATCGGTAGACTCATAAATAAAGCAAACATTGAGAGTAAAGCACCGTTTAGAGGGTTTAGATTTAAACCTTCCTCATCAGCGATGATTTTCGTATATTCATAACCAATGACAAGACCAAAATACAATGCAATGATACCCATTGTTGCCTTATTGGCTAACATATACAAGTCGCTGACTTTATAAAATGTGCTATTAAAGAATCCTTCTAAAGCCGGGAAAGATAGCGGTAATACGTTTAACACCAAAAACAATGAACCAACAATGACAAACGGAATAGAAGCCATACCAGCTGCCATGACTGAACGCACAAAGCGGAAAGAGGCAATTTTACTCATCGGACCCATCAAATATTTTTCCAAAAAGGCAAATGCTTTACTTCCCTCTGCCATACGTATTCTCCTTTGCTATTTAAATTTAACAGCTTTTTCATATTCTTTAATTCTTTGATACTGCTTGTCCTTGTTTTGCTTAATCTGGTTCAAACGATGAAGCATCAATACACTTAACAAAATTCCCGCGACTAAAACGGATAATACAAACACCTTCGACTTTATATCATTAACGAAAAAAGGATACAGTTGAGCGAAGGAAGAAGATAAACAAGTAGGAATAATCAATAGAATATTTGCCACTAACATAGCTTGATAGCAGAACCTGGTGAATTTGGCGTTATTTGTATGGCTGCTATAGATCTTAACCTGCTCAGCGACACTGATTACGATAATGGCCATCAGTCCAAGGGGAAGATAGACAAAAGGTGAATTGCTCATCCCCAATGAAACCATCCAGTAAAAATTCGTAAAGAAAAACAATGCGGTTACATATCTTACGAGCAAGTATCGGTTAAAGTACATGGACTTGATACTGAGCTTAATCCGGTCTTTTTCAAGCTGCATTTTTTGTTCGTAGTTCATAATCATCCCTCATTCATTTATCTTTATCCTTCGCAAAAACACCTGTGAACAAGTGTATCCTATATTTCCATCCCCCCCTTCATTAATTTAAAAAATGGGGATAGCATTGCTTAAGGAGAACTTTCTGAATCTACTTTTCCTTTTGGATTATTCCTTTGGCAATTCTTGTAAAACAAGTTTTGCCAAGTTTTCAATACCCATAGGGATAGGAATATATGCTTGTGGATGAATATTTACAACCGGTTTACCTACACGATCCCCTGCATTTTTGAGATTTTGATAGTACATTTTTGTTTGGGGACTTACCAAATACAAATCGTATTCACCCTTTTCAATCCTTTTGCCCCCTTCTTGGGTTCCGGTTGCATCGATTTCTATATCATGCCCCTTTGATTTCAAAAACTCCGTTGTTTTCTTTGCCATTAATGAGGAGCTCATTCCTCCAGCACAAATAATCAATACCTTTTTCATAACCAATCCCTCCAACTTATAAACTAACAATCTATTAATAAAATATTATTGCCATGAATGATTAAAGGTTTTTGCCATTTGATTCGATGATTTCTTTATACCAATAAAAACTTTTCTTTTTCATGCGGCGAAGATCATGTTCACCCTCTTCATGCTGGTTAACATATACAAGTCCATAACGTTTTTGGAATCCGTTTAGCCAGCTTAACAGATCGGTGAAGGACCAGATACAATAACCGAGAACCTCTGTTCCATCAGTGATCGCTTCTTGGATCGCCTTAATATGGGTGCGGATATAATCAATCCGATAGTCATCGACGATTGCTCCATCCTCGACCTTATCATATTCTCCAAGTCCGTTTTCACTGATTAAAATCGGAAGTCCGTATCGATTCGTCAAACGTCTCAATGCAATACGTAATCCTTGAGGATCGATATTCCAGTCCCAGTTTGTCCTTTCTAGATGATCATTCTTAACCGTTTTGAATAGTCCCGGGATTCCAGTGTCCTCCATTGTTCCTTTCTTGCCTGTATTGTTGAAACGTCCTTCCATCGTTACCCCATCAAGAGGATTTTTCTCAAAGGTTGTCGATTGATAATAATTAACTCCGATAAAGTCGGGCTTTCCTTCTTTCAGCAATTCGAAATCGCTTTCATAAACTTCTGGAGCAAGTCCCGCTTTGGTGAGATAATTCCATGTTGCTTTGGGGTATGTTCCCCAAACATATACATCAAGCCACCAATGGCTTAAAAACTCTTCCGCATTTTCAGCAGCAATAATATCTTCCGGTTTAGATGTTGTAGCATATGCTGGTGAGTAGGCAAAGCTCGGACCGATTTTCCCATCCGGAACATATTTACGAAATTCCTTAATAGCAATGGCATTTGCCAAATTCGCATGATGATTTACTTGGTAAAAAAGCTTAGGATCCTTCAATCCCGGCGGATGCATTGCCGTTTGATAGCCAAACCTTGTAAAAATATTTTGTTCATTTAAGGTAACCCAATATTTTACCCGGTCACCGAATTCCTTAAATAAAGTTACGCAATAATTTCTAAAGTCTTCAACGATTTCCCTAGACTCCCAGCCCCCATATTCATCCTGGAGAGCTTGGGGCAAATCCCAATGGTAAATGGTTAAAATTGGTTCAATGTTGTTCTTCTTTAATTCATTAATGACGTTATTGTAGAATTCAAGGCCTTTTCGGTTAATTTCACCTTTCCCTTTAGGAAAAATGCGCGGCCAAGACACGGAAAAACGGTAAGCCTTTAATCCCATTTCAGCCATTAAGGCTATATCTTCCTTATAGCGATGGTAATGATCTACCGCTACATCACCGTTTGTTCCTTTAAAGGTTTTCCCGGGAATCCGAACAAATTTATCCCAGATTGATAAACCTTTTCCATCTTCATTCCAAGCCCCTTCCACCTGATAGGCGGCCGATGCTGCTCCCCATAGAAAGTCATTCGGAAACGGCTTCAATTGATCATGTATCAAATACGAAACCTCCCTTTCTTACAAAACTAGTTTACAAGCTTCAGGCCTGGAATTTTTTGTGGACATCGATAAATTCCTTGGCCATATCAATAACAGTCATAGCATTCATGAGATGATCCTGGGCATGAATCAACAAAATTTTTGTTTCTATCTTTTCCCCATTCGCTTCCTTTTGTATCAAATCCGTCTGGAAGCTATGGGCACTTCTCATTGCTTCATTAGCTTCTTCGATTTTCTGTTGAGCCGATTCAAAATCCCCAGACTTTGCAAGATTAATTGCCTCCATGGCAAGAACCCTTGCATTTCCTCCATTTAATATGATTTGGAAACTAATTTCTTCTATATTCATTGAAATCCCCCAAAGTTGATATAGATTTATTTTCATTTTGAATTTTAATTTAATTCATCTTTACCTAAAGTATACAAAGAAAGCGTTTTATTTTTGAGAGAAACTATTTCCACAGCGCAACGGAAAAACTTGTTATAAAATGAATTTTTACCATAGGATATCATTTATATATGGATATTTTGACTTTCATCCCATCGATTACTTCATTTTCACTAAAAACAAAATGTGTATTTATTTAATAGGTTCAGTATTCAATAGGAGGGATTAAAATGGAATACATTAAACTGGGGAATTCGGATCTGGTGGTATCCAGGTTCTGTATGGGTTGTATGAGCTTTGGGGACCCCTCCAGCAATTTCCATGCCTGGACTTTAAACCCTGAAGAAAGCGAAAAATTAGTCAAGCGCGCATTGGAATTAGGGATTAATTTCTTTGACACGGCCAACGTATATTCCGCAGGTACGAGTGAAGAGTATTTAGGTAGAGCAATTAAAAATAACGTGTCCCGGGACAAAGTGATCATTGCAACGAAAGTTTACTTTAATGAAGGGAAGCTTTCAAGGGAGGCCATCCTGCGTGAAATCGACCTGTCCCTAAAAAAGCTAGGCACCGATTATATTGACTTGTACATCATTCATCGGTTTGATTACGATACCCCTATTGAAGAAACGATGGAAACCTTGGATCAACTTGTAAAAGCAGGAAAGGTAAGGGCTCTCGGAGCATCAGCCATGTATGGCTATCAATTTTACAACATGCAACTTGCAGCAGAACGGAATGGCTGGACGAAATTTATATCCATGCAAAACCACTATAACTTGATTTACCGCGAGGATGAACGGGAATTAATTCCGATCTGCAAACAGCAAAATGTCGCATTAACCCCCTACAGCCCCCTTGCTGCGGGTAGGCTTTCCCGCCTGGAATGGAAAACAGATACAAAACGAAGCAAGACCGATCAGGTTGCCAAATCCAAATATGATAGCACTATGGAAAGGGATTACGAAATTGTTTTGCGGGTAAATGAACTGGCTCAAAAATATGGGGTTACCATGACGCAAATTTCCCTTAGCTGGCTCTTTGCAAAAGGAGTAGCCGCTCCCATCATCGGGGTGACTAAAGAAAAATATTTAGATGATGCTGTAGGTGCTTTGAAGGTAAAATTAACGGATGAGGATATTGCCTATCTTGAAGAACTGTATGTTCCTCATAAAATTGTTGGTCCAGTATGACTCTTGCCACTATTCAATGGATCCAATCCAATGAACACCTATTCTTTTACCCCGGTGGATAATGCCTATGTTTTATCCAACGGATATTGTTTTAACGAATTATGCTCACTTCTTTCATTTTCTTCCCCTACAAGGGGCACAGGGAGATAGGGATTTCTCCATATCTCCCTGATAAAATGGTTTTTTCTTTACATTTTTTATTGTTCATAGATTTCCAGCAGTTGTTCCATATACAACGATTTATTGCAAACAAGTGAAAAAAGAATATGGTGGGGATCTTCCTCCAGAATCCGTTCAAGGGTCCGATCCCGGAAGGTTTCTCGGTTCAATAATTGGATGTATGCCTTTAGCATTACTATTTCGCTGAAAATTTGCTCTTCTTCTTCGTCATCCCAACCAATTGTGTGGGTATAGTACAGCAAATACCGATTTTTCAGTTCTCCCCTCTTCATTCTTACAATCCCAAACCCTAAAGACAACGCAAGGTTTACATTGATGTCTTCCTGCATCCAATAAAAGACCAGTTTTTCGCTCGGGTAAAAATCCGTTTCCTGAATACGGTTTTCCTGAATCCCCTGCTTTTGCAAATGATGGAGGAGAATTTCCTTTGGCGTCTGTCCCCACTCGCCATCCTTGATAATATCCAAAGATGAAGTTTGATAATATTGGTCAAAGGTTTGAAATTCCAATTCATCCGGATCAAAAATTAAAAAAGATACGATATCAAAATCGTAACCTTCCTTTAAATGGCTGGCAGGTATAATATGTTTGACATACTGCATGATTTGATTCATATCGATCATCTCCTTAATTTCGTTTTTTTGAATGGGACGACATTATTTCCACCTTTTTTCTTGGCAAATCCATTTTTTAATTGCTGCAGGATTTTGTCCTTATTGCAAAGAAAAATAAGCCTTACGAAAATCTCCCCCTCTTTCATGAGCAATTCCAGATCTTTATCGTTAAAGGTTGGGTCTGTCAGGGAAAAATAAATGGCGAATCTTATGGCGATATCCTCTGGCATGGGATCATCTAGTTCGTCATTTTCAGTGAAAATATGGTTATTTGCTCGGTAATCATAAATCAGCAACTCCCCATCCCCTTTTTTCTCCAGTCTCCGGACAAGTCAAAAACCTAGGGAAAGCAAGAGATCCAAGTTTAGCGGTATACCATTCAGTTGATAAAAATAGCCAGGCTCTTTCTCTATTGGCGTCCTTTGTATTGTTATAGATTCATCCCAATCCCGATTAAATAAAGCTTGAATCTCTAAAACTGTCAAAAAATCCTTCTTTTCTGGATATTTCTTAATTAAATCAAGCTGATCAATCTCAAAAAAAGATTCCAGCGTTGTTAGCTGTCTGTTTTCATCAATGACAACGTATGTTACAACCTCGAAATCCTCCCCTTCCACAAGGTTTTTGGCAGGAATGACCGTTATTCGCTCTTTCTGTTTCATTGTGTTCATCCTTTCAAAAAGTAGTACATTAATTAAAGTACTTAACAAAGAAAAAAATCCACATTTCCATGAAATTTTTTAAGAAAACAGAAATGAAGATATTCCCATGTCCGCATTAAAGGGTTCATTCTGATAAAAAAGCCCAAGAATGCTGAAAGAAAAACATCATTCTTGGGCAAATCTTCACCTATTCATTTGCTTTAAAAAACTTTTCGACCAAACCCTTCATTATGAGCGTTGTAGTCTTCCTGTTTTTCTTAGATAAATAAAGCCTATTGCCGTAGACAATAACAGGACGAAACCTAAGAATAGTAGATTTCCACTATTCGTGGCTGTACCCGGCAAAGTCTTTCCTTCGTCATTGGACTCGGTAGGATTTTTTGTTCCTCCATTGTCATCAATAACTTTACCTCCATCTTCCTTCGTGCCCTTATCTCCTTTACCACCTTGATCCTTACCATGATCGTCGATCGGAGGGTTTTCGTTAGGAACGGTAGGATTTTCTGGATTTTCTGGCTCGGTGGATTCATCTGCCACCTTTATGACAATGGCAGTAAGGGGGTCGATGGTCATTTTCCCTTCCGTTAATGTGAAGCCTGAAGGTTCATTAACTGCGCTTGCACCTGCTTCATCATTATCTACAAGAACAATTCCCTTCGAAAGATCCAGATCTCCTAATGTTAAAGTTCTGCTTTGGTTATCGGCATTGACAAAGACATAGTAGGTCCCCGTTCCGTCTGTCGATTGATTTTTATAGGCAATGACCAAATCCGTATCTTGAATTTCCGGTACGTCCAGTAAGGTAACATTTCTATCGACGAGGTCTTGGCTTCCTAAACGGAAAGCGTCCGTCGATTTGCGAAGTTCAATTAACCCTTTTGTATAGTCCTTGGTGAGTGCATTTACCGGATACAAATCGGCATCTGTTGCCTTTTGCCAATCAAATTTGTTTATAGCATCAGAAGAATCATAGGAATCATTGATAAAATATGGATATTTGAAAGGTTCGCCATTTTCATCGTAAAAGATGTCATATTTTTGCTCAGGTGTACCGTCAGCTAACCATTGTTTTGTCCGACCGTATTCTTGTCCTGCATGAAGGAAAGCAATACCTTGGGATGTTAATACTAAAGTATTTCCAAGGCGGATTCGCTTATGAATCTCCATGTCGTTTTCCGGAATGGACGGATCTTTCCTAATGGACTTGGCGATAACATCATATAATGTTAAGTTGTCATGGGCTTCAATATATTGGACGATGTCACCGGGGTCGTCTCCTGCCACATTTGTCGGTTGACCCTTTATATTTTTGAAAATCAAATCAATGTTTCGGGCTCCACCAGTAATGAAACGAGGTTCCCCTTCAGAACCGAAGCCGGACTTCAGTTCATTACGGATTTCATCCGAGAATACCGCAACGTCATCGGTTTTATCCATCCAATCCTGATCAGCTGCCATTCCTTTTAAAGAAGGATCTGCTTGATCCCCTGAGAAGGTCCGCCAACCTTCACCGATAAATAACGCCTTCGGATTGATTTCAGCCGCAGCATTATATGCATTTTGAATGGCAGGATAGGTTGCATCCCCCATCATATCAAATCGCATGCCGTCAATTTTGAATTCATCGAACCAGTACTTAACGGAATCGATCATCAATTTTTCTGCCATATAATGGTTGGTGGCAAGATTATTGCCGAAGCCTCCCACAAACTTGCCATTGGCGTCCTGGAAGAAATAATAATCGGGAACGATGTCATTCAAAAGACTTGCTTGAGCCATATGGGTATAAACAACATCAAGGATGACCCCCATACCTGCTTCATGAATTGCATGGATCAGATTTTTTAATTCCTTGATTCTCAATTCCGGGTCCGTAGGATCTTCTGAGTATGCCCCATCCGGGGTAAAATAGTTATGCGGATCATAACCCCAGTTGTATTCATTCCCTCCTGCGGAATATTCCAATTCCCTTTCTCCCATTTTGGTTTCATCACCATAGTACCAGGCCATGACAGGAAGCAACTGGATATGGGTTACTCCAAGGGATTTGAGATAATCCAATTTATTTATAAAGGCTTCATAGGATCCCCAGCGGGAAGTTAAATCCCCTTCGATGGTTGGATCGGAGGTAAAATCCCGGACGTGTACTTCGTAAATAATGGCATCTTCCCGTTTTTCATATCCTGGGATTTTTGCATGACTGAAGCCTTCCGGGTCTGTTCCTGTTAGGTCAATGATGGCCGCTTTCCCAACCTTATCGCCATCAGCCCCCGGAATACCTTCCGTATTTACCGTAAAGGCCGCCATCGATTTGGCATATGGATCCAATACTTTCTTCGTTACTCCATCATTAGTCACTTCATATTGATAATAATAACCTCTTAAATCTTCAACCCCTAAATCACTAGCCTTCACATTCTTCCACCAGACACCTTTTTCTCCTAGGGTTAATTCAACACTGCCAATCTGTATGGCCGCATCATCTTTATCGTAGAAATTGGCAACTACTTTTTCTGCCTTAGGTGCCCAAAGCTTTAATGTAACGTCTCCATTTTCGTATGTAGCTCCTAAATCATCCCCATCATAGGCGTACAAACTATCAATTAACCGCCAACTACTCATTGCGGATACGGTTCTGCCTAAATAGGTTACGGATAATGGCATTTTTTCAAGGTTGAAGGAGGCTGTAATTTCTACAGATTGATCACCGGTAATGTTCACTTCTTGAATCGTCACCGGATTTCCTTCTTTATCCACGATGACTAAACCGGATTTCAATTGTTCCTCGGTCAAACCGGCTGTTAATGTAAAATAAACTAGAATCGTATCCTTTGAGATAACTTCGGCAGATGTAATTCCTGTTGCCATATCCCAGTATGGTGTCACATACACATTGTCATCCCCTTGTCTTACCCAAAGGTGATGATACCGGTCAAGGAGATTGAAAATTTTATCTCCTCCATCCTTTCCTCCATCACCCTTCGTTTTATCTAGCATAACAAATCCAATTTGTTTGGCATTTTCTTTCAGTTCAATATCAACATAAGCGCCATACTTGTCTTTCCCCATGAGATCCAGGGCTGCATCAGGCCATTTTCCCATTTCCCCGGAAGCGACCTTGACATCCCCCCAAATCCAGGCTCCATAGTTTTCATAGTCTCCGTTTGTCCTTACATAATGTATTCTTACGGTATTTTCCGGAAGTTCAACAGGTTCAAAAATGAACACTTCATCTGAACCTTCTTTAATCCAGAGCTCCTTAATTTCCGGATTGGTAATGGCGTATCCTTTGTCACCACCATCTTTAACTCCATCTACGACATTGACAACCAAAAAGCCAATATTTTTGGCTCCTTCCTTCAGTTCAATGTCCAAATAGACACCGTAATCATCTTTTCCATTAAATAGAGTTGCACCAAAAGGCCAACCTTCAGACGGGGATACAACATCATTCCATGTCCATAGACCTAAATTAGTGTAATTGCCATCCTTGCGTTGGTAATGAATCCGGATATGGTTTTCCGGAATGTCATTTGAAGGGGCTAAAGCTTCACTTGCTGAATTTTCTTCTGCTACAGCCTTTTGGGTAGCCAAATATGGGGCATATAAGCCCAAGAGCATAGTAACAACCAGTAAAATCGACAACTTCCGCCTTGTAACCCTTTTCATTTTTTACCTCCTAAAATAGCATTTTTTAACGAAAACCTTTGCACTCATTTACTTTATTATCAAATAAATGGCAAGTCCCAATTATTGCGCAATTTTGTGCAAACGTTTTCATC
>NICF_comb_assmDRAFT_10002760_pt1 | contig 13018 bp, 13 predicted proteins | sample NewIslPassag4_SG_FD_11279 | JGI IMG/M metagenome (IMG submission 11279) | reverse complement strand
TGCCATGAACGCGGTGGAGATCGCCACGCGCCTGGACATGAAACTCCGGGTCGATCCGCCTGCGAATGCGGAGGAAAAGGAGCGCCTGGAGAAGCTGCAGAAGAAGATGGCGCGGCGGGCGCGGCGGCTGACACCCTTGCTCAAGTACATGGCCGCGGAGAAGGCCGTCGAGATCAGCCGCGACGCCATGCAGGTCTTCGGCGGCATGGGCTACATCGACGAGACCGGCGTGCACAAGCTCTTGCGCGACGCGCTGGTCCTGCCCATCTACGAGGGAACCTCGCAGATCCAGGCGCTGATGGCCATCAAGGACCACCTCTCCTGGGCGACGCGGAAGCCGGGCTCCTTCTTTCGCCGCGCGGCGCAGGCGCGGCTGCTGGCGCGAACGGCGGGTGAAAGGATCCTGCGCGAAGTGTATCGGGCGGAGGCACTCACCTTCCGTGCCACCGAGCTGATCCTCTTGCGGATCTTCAGCGACAAGGTGCGCAAGGAGTGGCGGGACGCCATGCGCGGCAAGGATCCGGCCGAGCTCGGCCGCTACCTGTCACGGGAGTTTCTCCGCCACTGGGACGATCGCGCCGATTTCTCGCGCGGACTGGTGCATGCCGAGCGGCTCACCCGCATGCTGGCCGACGTGGCCATCGCCAAGATCCTCGTGCGGCAGGCCCAGCGCTTCCCCGAGCGGCGCACCCTCGCGGAGCGCTTCGTGCACCGGATGTCGCTGCGCGTGGAAGCGCTGGCGCGGGAGATCGAGGGCGCCGACGAGGCCGTCTTCGAGGCAATCGCCGAGCATCGCAAACTGGCCCAGTCGGCCTGAGCGCGGCCCATGCCCATCTGGACGGAACACAGCGAGAGCCGCACGGCCCGCACGGTGGTCGTGCTCACGCTGGCCTGTGTGGCCGGCATGGTCAACGCCACCGGATTCTTCGCGGTGGGAACCTACACCTCGCACGTCACCGGCCACGCCAGCATGATCGGCGACGAGCTGGCGCGCGGCGACCGCGTGGCGGCTCTGCACTTTTTCGCCCTCGTCCTCTTCTTCATCGCCGGCGCCTTCCTCGCCACGCTCTTCGTCGAGAGCGCGCGGCGGCTGGGGCGCGCGCGCTACGTGGCCGCGCTTCTGGTGGAGGCGAGCATCCTCACCGCGTTTACCGCCATCAGCGCCCTGGTGGAGGAAAAGGGCGAGCATCTGTGGCGCTTGCTCACCGCCATGCTCTCCATCGCCATGGGAATGCAGAACGCGCTGGTGACGCGGATCTCGGGCGCGGTGGTGCGGACCACGCACCTGACCGGCGTGGCCACCGATATCGGCATCGAGCTGGCGCGGCTCTTCTACTGGCTGCGGCGCCGCACGCTGGCCGTCTCGCCCTTTCGGCTCCTCGTCGACTTCACTCGGGAGGAGGAGCTGCAGAAGCTGCGGCTGCACCTGGCGCTCTTCGGCTCCTTCCTCGCCGGGGCCATCGTGGGGCCGTTGCTCTTCTTGCGCTTCGGCTATGCGGCCATGCTCGCGCCGGGCCTGCTGCTCTTCGGGCTGGTCCTGCTCGATCGCTTCGGCTGGAATCGCGCGCTGAGCACGGGGTTCCGGCAGGACCCTTCGCCCATGCACCGACCCCCGGCGGTCTAGAGGTCGTCGCGCGACCGCCATGGTCGGCTGCCGTGGCGCAGGCTTGTGCGAGAAGGCGCTTTCTGCCAGATCGGCCGCATGCACGCCGACCGCAGGCTCCTCGGCCTGCTTCCACCCCATCGCTTCCGCATCGCCCTGGCGCTTCTCTGCGCGGCCCTGGCTGCCGCGGGCATGGGCGCCTACGCCTTCCTGGCAGGGCCGGCGGCGCGCGCGCTGATCCAAGGGGGCTCGCTCGACCTCGGCCCCGCGCTCGAGGGGCTCTTGCCAGAAGGCCTTGTCGAGGTCTTTTCGCGCTCGATCCTCGGCGCAATCCCCATGCTCCTCGTCGCCGCGGCCGCCTTGCGGGCGCTCGCATCGGCGGGCTTCAACATCCTGATGTCCCACGCGGTGGTGGAGGCGGCTGGCGAGCTGCGCGTGCGGATCTTCGACCGGCTCCTGCACGGCGACCCCGCGTTCTTCTCCGCCCGCGCCTCGGGTGAGCTCGTCTCCCGGATCGGCAGCGATATCGCCACGGTGGAGCAGAGCGGTCAGCAGGTGGTCGTCACCCTGACGCGCGACGTGGCCCAGGTGGTGGCGCTCCTCGTCGTCTGCGCCTCCATCGACCTGCGGCTCTTGGCCGCCGCGATCGCCGTTGCCGCCGCCACCTTCGTTCCCACGCGCCGCTTCGCCGACGCCCTGCGGCGGATCGGCAAGGAGCAGCTCGCGGCGCTGGGAGAGATCAGTCGGCAGGCGGAGCAGATGCTGCGCAACCACCGCATCATCCTCGCCTACGGCAGCGAGGCGTACCGCAGCCGCCGCTTCGAGGAGGCGAACGAAAAGCTCCTCGGGATCATGCGCCGGTCGCTTCTGTGGCGGGCGGCCTACACGCCGCTGATGGAGGTGATGGGGGTGATCGGCCTGGCGGCGGCCATCGCGTGGGCGGGGCGATCGGTTCTTTCGGGCGCGCTGCCTCCCGAGTCCGTCCTCTCCTTTGCGGCGGCCGCACTGATGCTCTACCAGCCGCTCAAGGCCATCGGAAACCTCGGCCAGCAGCTCGCCCACCTTCGCGCGGCGGCCGATCGCTGCTTCGAGGTCCTCGATGCGCCCGATGCCATCGGCGATCGCCCGGGTGCGGTCCCGCTTCCGGCGCCGCGCGAGGTCCGGCTGGAGGACGTCACCGTGCGCTACGGGGAGAAGGAGGCGCTTCGCGGCGTTTCCCTCTGCTTCCGCATGGGCGAGACGGTGGCGCTCGTGGGGGAGAGCGGCGCGGGCAAGAGCACGATCGCGCATCTCCTCTTGCGCTTCGTCGATCCCACCGAGGGCCGCGTGACCTTCGACGGCCGCGACATCCGCGAGGGGACGCTCGCCTCCTTGCGCTCGCACGTCGGCTACGTGCCGCAGGAGACGGTCCTCTTCGCCGGCGATGCGCGCATCAACCTCTGCTGCGGAGCGGAGATCCCCATGGAGAGGCTGCGGGAGGCGGCGCGGGCAGCCAATGCCGAGCCCGTCATCGAGGCGCTGGGCGGCTACGAGGCGGACCTCGCCGAGGGGGGCAGGAACCTCTCGGGGGGCGAGCGCCAGCGAATGGGGGTGGCGCGCGCTCTGGCGCGCGACGCACGCATCCTCGTCCTCGACGAGCCCACCAGCGCACTCGATGCGGAAAACGACGCGCTCTTGCAGGAGGCCTTCGCTCGCGCGCTCGGGGGCGATCGCATCGGCGTGCTCATCACGCACCGCCTGCGCTCGGTCCAGGGCGTCGATCGGGTGGTGGTGCTGGAGGCCGGGCGCGTGGTCGAGGAGGGGACGCCCGCCGAGCTCATCGCCCGCGGCGGGCGCTTCGCCCGGATGCTCGCGCTCGAGTCGCGAAGCGACGAGAACCCGGCCGCGGCCTGAGCTCCCGGCGCCGCGGCATCTTCAGAGGCTTTCGACCGCCTCGGCGACGCGTTCGAGCCGCAGGCCCGCCTGCTTGGCCTGCTCGCGCATCCAGTTCAGCACGTCGACGTAGGAGAGGATGCCCACCAGGACGTCGTCGTCGTCGAGAACGGGGACGGCGCCGATCCGCTCGTCGGTGAAGACGTCCAGGATGTCGACGAGGCGGTTGTGATCGCGGACGAAGACGGCGCCGGGCACCATCACGTTGGCGATCACCTCCTCGAAGCGATTCTCCTCGACCGTGCTCCAGTCGCGAAGGTCGGCGCCGAGCGCGGCCCGAAGATCGCGCTCGGAGAGAATGCCGACCAGGCGCTCGTTGGAGTCCACCACGGGCAGGTGGCGGAAACCTCCCTCCAGGATCAGGCCGACCGCCTCCTCCAGATCGGCGTCGATGTCGATCGTGCGGGGATCGGGTGTCATCAGGTCGGCGACCTTGACGTGGGAGAGCCAGTCGGCGTCGAGAGGGGAAGGGGGGACGAGGTCCCCCTGGGCCACGGCCCGCACCACGTCCGAGGCGCGCAAAAGGCCGAAGGGCTCGTCGTCTTCGCCGACGACGACGAGAGCGTCCACGCCGTTGGCGGTCATTCGCTCCGCGGCGCGGCGGAGCGAATCGGTCGGTGCGATGCTCGGGGCTCCCTTCGCCCGCGCCTCGCGGGCGGCCGAGACGTCGCGGGTCATCCATATCTCCACGCGCATGTTCACCTCCCTCGCCGCATCTCCACGCGCATGTTCACCTCCCTCGCCGCCGTGGCGGGTCCGGGATCGGTCGCCCTTCGCGCAGGCCGACCTCCAGAACAAGGGTAGGGGCCTTGCGATACGGCTGCATCCGAATTCCTCGGGACTCGACAGGGAGGGCGCCATCCCCTAGAACCCGGGGCGCCATGAAGTTCGACGAGCTGCGACCCTTCGACCCCACCGTCCTCGGGCGGGTCCTCGAGGCCGCCTGCCGGCATGGAGAGCAGGGGATCGTCGTCTTCGACCTCGACTCCACCCTCTTCGACAACCGGCCTCGGCAGGTCCGGATCCTGCGCGAGTTCGGCGAGGCGCGGGGCATTCCCGAACTCGCCGCCTCGGCCCTCGAGCACTGGACCTCCTCCTGGCTGGTCCGCGAGGCGATGATCGCCGCTGGCCTCGAGCCAGCACGCGCCGAGGCCCTCTTCGCCGACTTCCAGGCGTTCTGGCGGCCGCGCTTCTTCTCCTCCGAGTACTGCCTGGAGGACACGCCCCTGCCCGGCGCGGTGGAATTCGTGCAGGAAGTCCACCGGACCGGCGCCCGCATCGTCTACTGCACGGGCCGGAACGAGGAGATGCGCCCGGGCACCGTGGAGAGCCTCGGCCGGTGGGGTTTCCCCGCTCCGCCGATGGATCGGGTCCAGCTCTGGATGAAGCCGGGGCAGGAGGTCCCGGACGACGAGTACAAGCGCGACGTTCGCGCGGCGCTGGCCGCGGCGGGCACGGTGGTCGCCCTCTTCGACAACGAGCCCACGCACATCAACGGCTACCACGAGGGGTTCCCGGAGGCGCTGGCCGTCCACGTGGCCACCGATCACTCGGGCCGACCGGTGCAGGTGCTGCCCACCATCCCCGCCATCCCGGACTTCCTTTTCCGCCAGGCAGCGGCGAGGATCGCGGGGCGATGAGCCGCCGCACGCTGCTGCACCTGCATGGCGAGAGCTTCGCCCGCCGCTACCAGGTCGCCTCCATGGCGATCACCGCCGCCGCCTCCGGCGACGACGTGCACGTCGTGCTCTGGTTCGACGGACTCGCCCGCTTCGTCCGCGGCGCCTTCGATTTCGCCCGGGAAGGCGATCCGGGGGACGAGGAGGTGGTCCGCCGCCACGCCGCGCTCGAGCTTCCGCCGCCCTCTGCCATGCTCGGTGAGGCCCGGGCGCTCGGCGCGCGCCTCTACGTCTGCGAGACGGCCGTGCTTCTGGCGGGCCTGCGCCCCGAGGAGGTGCGGCCGGTGGTGGACGATATCCTCGGCCTGCAGCAGATCCACGCCCTGGCAGGCGAGGCGGACGTGGTGCTCTATGTCTAGGCACGGGCGAGGGAAAGGGCCGTGAAGACGGCACTTCGCGCGGTGATGTTCACCGACCTGCTCGGCTTCACCGAACGAACCAGCCGCCAGACGCGCAGGGAGAACGAGCGGCTGGTGCGGCTGCACGACGGCCTGCTCTCACCGGTGATCCGCGGCTACCGCGGCTGGCGGGTCAAGAGCCTGGGCGACGCCTACCTGGTCGTCTTCGACTCGGCCACGCGGGCCATCGCCTGCGGCGCGGCCATCCAGGATCGGCTGGCCGCATTCAACCAGCGGGCGAGCGAGGCGGATCGGCTCCACGTCCGGGTGGCGATCAGCGCGGGCGAGCTTCGCCTGCAGGGCGGTGATGTCTTCGGCGAGGCGGTGAACGTGGCCTCGCGGCTTCTGGGGGTGACCGGTCCGGGCGAGATCTGCTTCACCGAGGCGGCGCTGCTTCTGGCGGATCTCTCGGGGCTGGCGTACGAGGACCTCGGCCCGCACGACTTTCGGGGCGTTCCGGAGCCGGTCCGGGTCTTTCGGCTGGCGCGCGGAGACGACGAGGCGCCGTACGGCCATCGCTTCCCGGAAGCCCTGGAACCGGGGCCTTCGAAATGGTTTTCGCCATGGGCGAGACGGGGGCGAGCGCGGTGACGAGCGTGAGGACGGGGCTGGACGTCTGCGTGGCGGACGGCTTTGCCCGACTGAAGGGGCTGCGGGTGGGGGCGATCTGCAATCCCACCTCGGTCGACCGGAACTTTAGGCATCTGGCGGATCTGCTCGCCGCCGCCGAGGGCCTGAGCCTGGGTGCGCTCTTCGGCCCGGAGCACGGCGTGCGGGGGACGGCCCAGGACATGGTCGCGGTGGAGGGCGGCGCGCGCGACCCGCGAACCGGCGTGGTGGTTCACTCCCTCTACGGGCCCACCTTCGATTCGCTGATGCCGACGCCGGAGATGCTCGAGGGCCTGGACGCGCTGGTCTTCGACATCCAGGACGTGGGCGCGCGCTACTACACCTACGTCTACACCATGGCCTTGTGCATGCGCGCGGCGGGACGGGCGGGCCTCGCCTTCTTCGTGCTCGACCGGCCCAATCCCCTGGGCGGTGTGGAAGTGGAGGGCAATCGGGTCGAGGAGCCCTACCGCTCCTTCGTCGGCATGTACGACCTTCCGGCGCGGCATGGGATGACGGCCGGCGAGCTCGCGCGCCTGTTCAACGAGCTGCATCCGCCCAAGGAGCGGTGCGAGCTGCACGTGATCCCCTGCGAGGGCTGGGACCGGCGGGTCGGCTGGGCCGCCACCGGTCTGCCCTGGATTCCACCTTCGCCCAACATGCCAACCCCCGACACGGCGCTCGTCTACCCCGGAATGTGCCTGGTGGAGGGGACCAACCTTTCCGAGGGGCGGGGGACGACCCGGCCCTTCGAGCTCTTCGGCGCACCCTTCCTCGATCCCTGGGAGCTGGCCGAGGCGCTCGGCTCCGAGGATCTACCCGGCGTGCGTTTCCGCCCCTGCCATTTCGAGCCCACGTTTCAAAAGCACGCGAAGACGATCTGCGGGGGCGTGATGCTGCACGTGGACGATCCGCAGGCCTTCCGCCCCTTCCGCACGGGCGTGGCCTGCATCCTCTGGGCGCACCGCCTGGGCGGGGAGGCCTTCGCCTGGCGGACCGAGACCTACGAGTACCGGGACGACGTCCCCGCCATCGACCTGCTCTACGGTAGCCCCGGCCTGCGCGAGGCCGCCGCCGCCGGGCGATCGGTCGCGGAGCTGGCGGCGGAGTGGGAGCCGGTCGAGTCGCGATTCCGCGAGATCCGGGCGCAGCACCTGCTCTACGAGGAGGGCAGGCCGTGAGGGTGGCGCTCTTCGGCGGCGCCTTCGACCCTCCCCACGTCGGCCACCTCCTGGTCGCCGCCTACGTCGTCGGGACGGCCGACGTCGATCAGCTCTGGCTGATGCCGGCGCATCGCCACGCCTTCGACAAGAAGATGGCGCCCTTCGTCCACCGCGTGGAGATGTGCATGGCGCTGGCTTCGATCTTTCGCGAGGGCGTGCACGTCACCAGCGTCGAATCCGAGGTACCAGGCAAGGGTTATACCGTCGATACGCTGGAGCACCTGCGGCGACGCTACCCCTCCTACGAATTCCGCCTCGTCGTCGGTTCCGACATCCTCGAGCAAAAGGATGCCTGGCGTGATTTCGACCGCGTGGAGAAGCTCGCACCGCTCATCGTGATCGCGCGCGCCGGCCATCCGCATCCGCGGGCGACCGCCACGCCGGCCATGCCGGAGGTATCCAGCACCGAGGTGCGCCGCCGGCTCGCCGCGGGCGAGGAGGTTTCCCACCTCGTCCCGCGCCCCGTCCTCGACTACATCCGGGCGACCGGTTTGTATCGAGACGCTACGATTTGAGCAGCGTGGCGATGGCGTCGAGCGCCTCCGCGCTGGCCTCGCCGAGCTCGCGGGAGAGCGCCAACGCCTCCAGCATCAGCGCCCGGTAGGCGGCCTCGGCATCGGTCGATTCGAGGACTTGGAGGTGCCGCCGGACCGTCTCCGCGTCACCCCGGGCAACGGGACCGGTGAGCGCCGCGGGAAGGCCGCGCGACCTCAGCGCATCGACCGCCGAGCCGAGCAGAGGAACGAGAGCCTCGACGGCTTCCGGGCGCGCGACTCCCAGGCGCTCGAAGAGGCGGACGGCCAGGCTCGACAGGGCGACGAGGCCGTTGGCCGCGAGGCTCGCCGCCGCGTGGTAGAGGCCGCGCATTTCGGGCGGGACGAAGAAGGGGCGCAGGCCGAGAGCGCGCGCGAGATCCTCCAGCGCCCGGCGGGCGGTTTCGGTCCCGTCCACCGCGGCGTGGCAAGGCGAGAGCTCCGAAGCGCCCGGCGGCACCGAGACCAGCGGGTGTAGCGAACCGATCTCGGCACCGCACGCGGCGGCGGCCTCGAGGACGTCGAGGCCGGCGGCGCCGGAAAGATGCGCCACGATCTGTCCCTCGCGGACCGAAAGCGAGGGGGCCACCGTGGGGATCGCTCGATCCGAGACCGCGAGGAAGACGAATTCGCCCGAGGGAAAGCCCGGGGGGATCGGCCCCTCGCAGAGCTCGATCCCCCCGGCCTCGCGGCCGCGAAGGCTCGGCGTCCAGACGCGCACGCGAAATCCCGCGCGCGCGAGCGAACCGGAAAGCGCCCTGCCCATCCGGCCGTAACCGACGATGTCCGCGTGGCGAGCCACCGGCGCGCCTTTTATCATCTCGGGCATGGGAAAGCTCGTCGACGGCGTCTGGACCCGGGAGGACTACCTCTCGGACGAGAAGGGCGGTTTTCTCCGCGAGCCCACCACCTTCCGCGATCGCATCACCGCCGATGGCTCCTCCGGATTTCCCGCCGAACCCGGTCGTTACCACCTCTACGTCTCGCTGGCCTGTCCGTGGGCGCACCGGACCCTGATCCTGCGCAAGCTGAAGGGTCTGGAGGACGCCATCGGCGTCTCCGTGGTCGATCCCTACATGGGTGACGACGGGTGGTTCTTCTCCGATTCGCCCGGTGCCACGCGTGACGAGGTCAACGGCGCCGACTACCTCTGGCAGGTCTACGTCAAGGCGAGGCCCGGCATGACCGGGCGCGTGACGGTGCCGGTGCTCTGGGACAAGGTGCGCGGCACCATCGTCAACAACGAGTCGCGGGAGATCGCGCGGATGCTCGACACCGAATTCGACGCCTTCGCGAAGAACCGCGTGACGCTCTATCCCCGGGAGTTCGCCGAGCGGATCGACGCGCTCGTCGACGAGATGTACGAGACGGTCAACAACGGCGTCTACCGCGCGGGTTTCGCGCGAACACAGGCGGCGTACGAGGAGGCGGTGCGGAGCCTGTTTTCCGCGCTCGATCGCTACGAGGCGATCCTCTCGAAACAGCGCTACCTTTGCGGCGACGTGCTCACCGAGGCCGACGTCTTCCTCTTCACCACCCTCTACCGCTTCGACCCGGTCTACTACGTGCACTTCAAGTGCAACGTCCGTCGCATCGCCGACTACCCGGCGCTCTCGGCCTACCTGCGCGACCTCTACCAGACCGAGGGCGTGGCCGAGACCTGCAACCTCGACCACGTCAAGCAGCACTACTACCGCAGCCACCCCTTTCTCAATCCGCGGGGCATCGTCCCGCTCGGACCGGCTTACGACCTCTCGGCGCCCCACGGGCGCGAGCGCTTCGGTGGCGGTCTCGCGAAGATCTGAGTCGGCGCGTGTTGCAGGAGAAACGAGGCAGGTTTATTCTTTCATGAGGAAAGAGGCTGCCCGATGCTCTCGCACAGCGCGCGACGACAGGAGGCGACGGTTCTCTCCAAGGCCCTGACGCGGGCCGCGCAGCGCCTGGGCCTGTCGCAGCGAGAGCTCGGCCAGGTCGTGGGCCTGAGCCCGGCCTCCGTGTCGCGCCTCTTTTCCGGCAAGCTCCAGCTCGATCCGGCCACCAAGGAGGGGGAGCTCGCGCTCCTTCTCCTGCGCCTCTACCGCAGCCTGGACGCGCTGGTCGGGGGCTCGGCGGAGGGCGCTCGCGCCTGGCTGCGCAGCGAGAACTTCCACCTCGGGGGGATCCCCGCCGAGCGGATCCGGACCATTCAGGGCCTGGTCGATGTCGTCGCCTATCTGGACGGAATGCGGGGGAAAGCGTAACCGCGTCCTCTACGAGGGTCGGCCCTGGCGCGTGGTGGAGGCGCAGCACCGGATCTCCACCCGCCGCCTCGTGGATACGGACGAGGAACAGGCGATCCTGGAGGAGCTCCTCGACCGCACCAAGCCGCCCGTGCCGGCGGACTGCGAGGGGCTGCACTACCTGCTCTTTTCGCCCTTCCGCTATCCTCCGCTGCGGCGCGGCTCCCGCTTCGGCACCCGGCACGAGCGCTCGATCTTCTACGGCTCCGAGAAGCTCTCCACCGCAATGGCCGAGGTGGCCTACTACCGGCTCCTCTTCCTGGAGGGCACGGCGGCGCCGCTGGAGCCTCTCGTGGTGGATCTCTCCGCGTTTCGGGTGAGCGTCCGGACCGAGGAGGCGATCGATCTGCGGGCGCCGCCCTTCGACGCGTGGGAGGAGGAGATCTCCAGCCCCGTGAGCTACGCGATCAGCCAGCCCCTCGGCCGAGCCATGCGCGCCGACGGGATCGAGCTGGCGCGATTCCGCTCCGCCCGCGACCCTGTGGGCGGCACCAACCTGGCGATCTTTTCGCCCACCTGCTTCGTGCGGAAGCGGCCCACCGTCCCCGAGACCTGGCTCTGCGTCGCCACGCGGCGGGAGGTCGAATGCAGCCGGCGGAGCTACTTCGAGCGGCAGAGCCTTGGCTTCCCCCGCGAGGTCTTCGAGGTCGAGGGTCGCCTCCCGGCGCCGGCGGTCGAGTAGCGATCTCGCCGATGCGGCGCGATGCCGGTGACTCCGTTCGAAGCGGGCGCAGATTCAGAAGGCGACGCCGAGGGCCGTGCGGAAGATGGGAGCGCCGCGGACCTCGCCCTCGTCGAGCAGGGCGAACATGCCGCCGACGCCGAGGGAGAGGTCGAAGGCGCGCCCGATCAGCCAGGAGTAGCCGAAAAGGATGCTGCCCGCGAAGCTGGGCGCATCCGTGCTCTCACCGTCGACTCTCCCGTGGAAGACCGAGAGGCGCGGCGAGACGAAGAGCCCTTCCGGCGCCTGGCCGGTGGCGAAGATGCGGGCGCCGAGGTCGACCACCCAGATCTCGAGGCGGGAGTCGAGAAATTTTCCGTTCCAGTAGGTGGGGCCGGCCACGATGGAGACGCGCTCGCTGATGGCCCTCTCGTATTCGAAGTTGAAGGCGCCGTAGAGCATCATCACCGGATTGATGGTGACGGTGTTCTTGGGCCAGCGCGGGCTCTCCCAGCTCGGGTCGTCGATGGAGCGGGCGGCCGCAGCGGGGCCGGCGGGGAGGACGAGGGCAAGGGCGAGAGCGAGCGAGACGACGAGCTTTCTCACGGGGCTTCCCGAACCGATCGCCGTCGACCCAAAGTCGTCGACGTTCCACCCAGCCCTACCACGGATCGAGCGCGCACCAAAGAACGATCAGAGGGTGGCGGCCACCTCGACTTCGGGGAGGAAGACCAGGCGATCTCCGTCCACTCGCGCTGCGATGGGCACCTCGGCGGGCAGCTCGCCGCGCAAGAGCGCCTCGGCCAGGGGCGCCTCCACCCTTCGCTCGATGGCGCGCCTAACCGGACGCGCGCCCAGCCGCGGATCGCGTTCGGCGCCCGTCAGGACGTGCAGGACCACGTCCTCGCCGAAGTGGACCAGGATGCGGCGCTCCGATTCCAGGCGCCGCGCGAGCCGGGCGAGGTGATGGCGGGCGATCGCGCGCAGCTCCGCCTCTCCGAGGGGCGGGAAGAGGAAGCGCTCGTCGATGCGGTTCCAGAGCTCGGCCGGGATCTGGCGCCGGGCGATCTCCAACGCGCGGTCCGCCGAGGGCGCCGTCGCCTCTCGGCCGAATCCCACCGGCACCCCGCTTCCCGAGAAGGCCTCGGCACCGAGATTCGAGGTGAGGATCACGATGCACTGGGTGAAATCCACCGTGCGCCCGGAGGCGTCGGTGAGGCGGCCCTCGTCGAGGACCTGGAGGAGCAGCATCCACACGTCACGGTGGGCCTTCTCGATCTCGTCGAGGAGGACCACGCAGGCGGGGCGGCGCCGGACCGCCTCGGTGAGCTGGCCGCCCTCGCCGAAACCCACGTAGCCGGGCGGGGCGCCGATCAGCCGGGAGATGGTGTGGGCCTCGGCGAATTCGCTCATGTCGAAGCGGACGAGGGCCTTCTCGGAGGCGAAGAGGACCTCGGCCAACGCCTTGGCCAGCTCGGTCTTGCCCACGCCCGAGGGACCGAGGAAGAGGAAGGAGCCCATGGGACGCCGCGCGCCGAGCCCGGCGAAGTTGCGGCGCAGGCTGCGCGCGATGGCGGCGATCACCTCGCGGTGACCGACGATGCGCGCCGAGAGCGCCTCCTCGAGTCGAAGCAGCCGCTCCCCGTCGTCCTGCAGCACGTGGGATCGCGGCAGCCGCGCCATCTCCGCCACCACCTCGGCCACCTCCTCCACGCCTACCGCGCGCTTTTTTCGGCGCGCCGCGCGCGAGCCGGCCAGGTCGATCGCCTGCACCGCCTTATCGGGGAGATGGCGGTCGTGCACGTAGCGGGCGGTGAGCATCACCGCGGCGCGCAGCGCCTCCTCCGCGTAGATCACGCGGTGGTGGGCCGCGTAGCGCGGCGCCAGGCCCGCGAGGATCTGCACCGCCTCGTCGATGGAGGGCTCCTCCACCACGACCGGCGTGAACCGGCGCTCCAGGGCAGGATCGGCCTCGATGAACTTGCGGTATTCCTCCTGGGTGGTGGCGCCGATCACCGGGAGTTCGCCGCGCGCCAGCGCCGCCTTCAGCCCGTTGGCCGCGTCCTGCGGGCCGTCGCCCGACGCGCCCGCGCCGACGATG
>NICF_comb_assmDRAFT_10002758_pt1 | contig 13024 bp, 11 predicted proteins | sample NewIslPassag4_SG_FD_11279 | JGI IMG/M metagenome (IMG submission 11279) | reverse complement strand
CGACATGGAACCCATCTCCTTCGAGACCCACCCCTCCCGCTACCGTCACTGGAAGCTGGAGCTGGACGGGGAGCTCGCCTTCCTCTGGCTCGACACGCAGGAGGACGGAGGGCTTCGCCCGGGCTACCTGCTCAAGCTGAATTCCTACGACCTTCTCGTGGACATCGAGCTCGCCGACGCCCTGCAGCGGCTCCGCTTCGGCCACCCCGAGGTTCGCGCGCTGGTGATCGGCTCGAAGAAGGAAAAGGTGCTCTCCGCCGGCGCAAACATTTTCATGCTGGGTTCGAGCACGCACGGCTTCAAGGTGAATTTCTGCAAATTCACCAACGAGACGCGGCTGGCCCTCGAGGAGATGAGCGCGGAGTCGGGGATCCGCAGCGTCTGCGCGGCGAGCGGCACCACGGCCGGTGGCGGCTACGAGCTCGCCCTCGCCTGCGATCGGATCATCCTCGCCGACGACGGCAACTCGGCGGTCTCCCTCCCCGAGGTTCCCCTCCTCGGCGTGCTGCCGGGGACGGGTGGGCTGACCCGGGTGGTGGACAAGCGCAAGGTTCGGCGGGATCTCGCCGACTTCTTCTCCACCACCGCGGAGGGCGTGAAAGGAAAGCGCGCGGTGGAATGGGGCCTGGTGGACGAGACGGTGCCGCTCTCCACCTTCTTTGCGCGGGTGCGCGAGGTCGCCCAGGAGCTGGCCCGGCAAAGCGATCGGCCCCTCGGTGAGAAGGGGATCGAGCTCTTGCCGCTCGAGCCGCGCCGGACCGAGGATGCGATCGAATACCGCTACGTAACGTTGCGACTCGACCGTGCGCGGCGGGTGGCGGACCTCGTGGTCCGCGCGCCGGATGCACCGCAGCCCGAGGATCCCGCGGGATTCCTGGCCGCGGGCTCGGACGCCTGGGCGATCCGCGCCTTTCGCGAACTCGACGACGCGCTGCTGCAGCTCCGTTTCAACGAGGTGGAGATCGGCGTGGTCACCGTGCGCACGGAAGGCGACGGCGACGCCGTGATCCGGGTGGACGAGGCCCTGGAGCGCCACCGCGACCACTGGCTGGTGCGGGAGATCCGGCTCCTCCAGAAGCGCGTGCTCAAGCGGATGGATCTGACGGCGAAGACCTTCTACGCCCTGGTCGAGCCCGGCTCGGCCTTCTACGGCTCGCTATACGAGCTCGCGCTGGCGTCGGATCGCATCTACATGCTCGACGACCCCGAGCGACCGGTGCACGTCCGCCTCTCCGTGGCGAACCGGGGGAGGCTCCCCACCAGCTCGGGGATCACGCGGCTCGAGGCGCGCTTCTACGGGCGGCCCCAGGCGCTCGAGCGGGCGCTGGCGCAGGAAGGCCCAATCGACCCGAGGGAGGCGCTCGATCTGGGGCTGGTGACCTTCGCGCCGGACGACCTCGACTGGGAGGACGAGGTGCGACTGGCGATCGAAGAGCGCGCCTCCCTCAGCCCCGATGCGCTGACGGGAATGGAAGCCAATCTTCGCTTCGTCGGGCCCGAAACGATGGAGACGAAGATCTTCGGGCGCCTCTCCGCCTGGCAGAACTGGATTTTCACCCGGCCCAACGCCACCGGGGAGCGCGGCGCGCTCACCCTCTACGGCAAGGCCGGCGAGCGGCCTGTCTTCGATTGGGTGCGAACCTGAGGAGGCATCGATGAGCCGAGTAGCCCTGGACGAGAAGATCCCCAACAACGTCAACCTTTCCTCGGACAAGCGCCTCCAGCGCGCGCTCGAGCACTGGCAGCCCGCCTTCCTCAAGTGGTGGCAGGAGATGGGGCCGGTCGGCTTCCAGGCGCACGAGGTCTACCTGCGGACGGCGGTCTCGGTGGACCCCCAGGGCTGGGCCCAGTTCGGTTACGTGCGGATGCCGGAGTACCGTTGGGGCATCTTCCTCGCCGATCCGGTCAAGGACCGCACCATCGGCTTCGGCGACGATTTCGGCAAGCCGGTCTGGCAGGAGGTGCCCGGCGAGCATCGCAACGCGCTGCGGCGGCTGATCGTCACCCAGGGCGATACCGAGCCCGCCTCGGTGGAGCAGCAGCGGCACCTCGGCCACACCTGCCCCTCGCTCTACGACCTGCGCAACCTCTTTCAGGTGAACGTCGAGGAGGGGCGGCACCTGTGGGCGATGGTCTACCTGCTGCACTCCTACTTCGGCCGGGACGGGCGCGAGGAAGCGGAGGCGCTGCTGGAGCGCCGCTCGGGTGACGCGGACAAGCCTCGGATCCTGAGCACCTTCAACGAGCCCTGTGACGACTGGCTCTCCTTCTACATGTTCACCACCTTCACCGACCGCGACGGCAAGTACCAGCTGCTGGCACTCGCCGAGTCGAGCTTCGATCCCCTCTCGCGAAGCTGCCGATTCATGCTCACCGAGGAGGCACACCACATGTTCGTGGGCGAGACGGGCGTGGGGCGGATCCTCCAGCGCGCCGCGGAGCTTCTGCGGGAGGGCAAGGATCCGCGCCAGGAGGGAGCCATCGACGTTCCCATGGTCCAGCGCTACCTCAACTTCTGGTTCACGCTTTCGCTGGACCTCTTCGGCGGCGAGATCTCCACCAACGCGGCGCACTTCTTCGCCGCGGGTCTCAAGGGCCGCGCGCACGAGAAGAACTACGAGGATCACGTGGCCAAGGACGGGGTCTACGTGATGGAGGTTCCCGAAGACGGCCGCCTGGTGGAAAAGGAGATTCCGCTGCGCTCGGCGATGAACGAGGTGCTCCGCGACTCGTACGTGCAGGACTGCGAGAAGGTGGTGCAGCGGTGGAACAAGCACCTGGAGGGAACGGGCTACCAGCTCACTCTTCCCTCCCGGCGCTTCCACCGGCGGCAAGGGGCGTATGCGGGCCACTACTTCGACCCGCAGGGCCGCCTCATCACCCAGGAGGAGTTCGAAAGGAAGCGGGACGAGTGGCTGCCGAGCGAGGCGGACAAGGCCTACCTGCGCTCCATCATGCATCGGCCCGTCTTCACGCCAGGGCACTTCGCCAACTGGATCGCACCTCCGCCCCGCGGCATCGACGGCAAGCCGATCGACTTCGAGTACGTCCGCTACAACGAGGCCTGAAGGCGAGCCCGTTCGGGCGACGGGCCCCGGAAACCTGCATCGGTCGCTCGCCGCCCCGGCATACGTTCGGGGCGGCGTTGCCGCAACCGTTCCTAGCTGCGCAGCTCCCCGTCGACCTCGCGCAAGATCTCCTGGAGGAACTCGCCCTTCTCCAGGATCCCCTTGCGCACGAGGATCCGCACCAGGGCCTCGACCGCCCGATACGCCGGATCGGTCGCAGCGAAGAGGTCGGTGCCGTTCTCTCGCCGGCTCGCCTCGGCGGCTTTTGCCTCGCTGGCGGGCGGAGCCGGCGCGGGATCGAAGCGTACCGGCGGCTCGGCGGCGGGCTCCACGGCAAAGGGATCGGCGAAGCGCAGGACCTCGCCGCCTCCCGCACCCCTCGGATCGAAGGGGTCGGCATCCCCGCCGCCGTAGTGGCGCTCGATGGCCCGGTGGATCTCCCCTTCCGGTGCCACGGCGGCCTCCACGCGCAGGCCGGTCAGGAAGCGGAGGTCGTCGATCGCCTCCAGGTCGGCGGGATCCGCCATGGCGACGTGGAGGAAGGGGCCGCGCTCGTCGCGGCGGATCGCCAGGGGAAAGAGGCGGTGCCGGCGACAGATCTCGGCCGGAACCTTGCTGAGCACGGCCGGCGAGATGGTCTGCGAGGCGAGATCGACCTCGGGCACGCCAAGCTGGCGCGAGAGCGCCCGCACCACCGCGCGCTCGGTGGCGAAGCCCATGGAAACGAGGATCTTGCCCAGCTTCCCGCCCCACCTTCGCTGATGACCGAGGGCCGCGTTGAGCTGCAGGTTGTCGATGACGCGGTCGGCGAGGAGGATCTCGCCGAGTCTGGGTGCGGCTGCGTACATCAGCTCCCTCCCTCTTCCTCGAGCCGCTCCACCCGGGCGCCGGGCGGGGGACGAAGGCGAAAGAGCGAATCGTCGGTTTCCACGTTCCAGGCCGGATCGCCGAGACGAATCCGAACCGTCGTCCCGGATCGGCGCTCATGCAATTCCAGGGCCGCGGGGAGAGGCAGGTCGGGCTCGACGATCCGGTGCTCGAGCGCGCGCACGTCCACCGCAGGGCGGCCCCGAGTCTCCACCGATATCAACCTCAGATCACGGGTCCCAACCCGAACGCGCTGCCGAATCGAACCGCGGCGAAGGTCGAGACGATACACGCCTTCGGGCTCCACTTCCAGCCGCACCTCGTCTCCCTCGAGAAGAGGTGGCTGGCCCAGCAGGAGGGCGACGAGCTCTTCCGGCCCCAGCTCGACCGGGAGGAAGCGGCCCAGCAATCGGGCCGAGGCGGAACCCGCGTAGAAGACATTCTCGCCCGGCTCGAAGAAGACGAACTCCTCCCCGTCGGTGGCGAAGGTCCCGCGCGGATTTCCCAGAAAATCGGCAGTCTCGAGGTAGGCGCAGCCGGGCTTGGCGACCTCGAGGGCGATGCGCAGGCTCCCACTCCCTTCGGGCGATTCGACGCTGAGCCGGCCTTCCGAGCGCAGGCTCTGCACGCGCGCATAGCGCTCCTGCAGCACGTCGAGGATGACGTGGGGGTCGTGGATGGGGCCGCGGGGGCCGTAGTCGATGCGGTGGGCGCAGCCCGTCAGGGTGAAGCAGGCCAAAAGGAGCCGGAAAAATCGCCGCGGTGTCATCGTGGGCGGATGCTACTATGAATCGGCTCAGCCGGCCTCGCGGGAATCCGGGCCGCCGGCGGCTCGTTGGCCAGCCGATGGAGGAATCCGTTGGACATCGCTGATCTCTGGTCCTTCGCCTCCCACGGCGGCTACTCGATGGCCGTCATCCTTTTGCTCTCGCTGGCAGCCGCGGCGGTGGGCATCGAGCGCGCGCTGGCGCTCTGGGGCGTGGGCGAGCAGACCCGCCATCTCTCGGAGGCGGTGGTCAAGGCGCTCTACCGCGGGAACCTCGCCGAGGCGCGCGCCGCCTGCGAGCGCTCCGACACCCCCTTCGCGAGCCTCCTGCTCGCGGCCTTCTCGCGCCACGGCAAGGCCCCGCCGGAGCGGATCGCGGCCGCGGTGGAGCGGGAACGCACCCAGGTCGGGATGAAGCTTCGGGCGCGGCTCTGGATCCTCGGGACGATCGGCGCCACCGCCCCCTTCGTCGGCCTCTTCGGCACGGTGGTGGGGATCATGCGGGCCTTCGAGGACCTGGCCGCCCACCCCGGTGGAGGCTTCGCGGTGGTGGCGTCGGGAATCTCCGAGGCGCTCGTCGCCACCGCGGCGGGGATCGCCGTCGCGCTGGAGGCGGTGGTGCTCTACAACTACTTCTCCTCCCGGGTCTCCGCCCTGCTGCTCTCGCTCAAGGTGAGCGCGGAGGAGGTCCTGGAACTCCTCGGGATGGAAAGCCCGGTCGAGCGAAAGGAGGCCGTTTGATGGGTGGTGGGGGTTTCGACGAGGAGGGCCGCGTCTTCTCCGAGATCAACATCACCCCGCTCACCGACGTCTTCCTCGTCTTGCTCATCATCTTCATGGTGGGCGCTTCGATGGCGGTGGACGCCGCCACGGGGCGTGCGGAAACGGCCACCGGGGTGGAGGTGGAGCTTCCCCGCGGCGCGGCGCGCGAAATCCGCCCGGGCGAGATCACGGCGGCGGTCTTCGTCCTCGCCGACGGCCGGGTGGTCCTGGAAGGCGAGCAGACTTCCGACGACGTACTGGTCGACCGCCTGGCCGGGCTTCTGCAGCGCACCGGTTCGAAAACCCTGGTGGTCCAGGCGGATCAGGGCGCCAGCCACGGCCGGGTGGTGCGGGTGATGGAGGCCGCCAAGGAAGCCGGCTTCGAGCATCTGGCCCTGGCCACCCGCGGCGACTAGGAACCTGTTGCGGCAATCCGCCCGTCGTGGCGACGGATGGGGCCGCAACCGGCATGGCCGCTCCTCGCTATGCGAGATGGCCGCGGCCGTCCGACGAGCTGCGCCTTTCCCAGTCGTGGTGACGAGGCGCGGTTCGGTCTCGGGACGACTCGGCCTCAGTGCGAGAGCGGAAGGTCGAGGACGTGGACGAGTCCGGGGCCGGCGGCGGCCACCCGCAAGGCGGCGTTGGCCACGACCCAGCCCAGAGCCTCCTCCGGTACGCCGCCGGGCATTACGAGCCGAAGAGGCGGATCGCCCTCCACCCGAATCTCGTCGCGGGGATCGGCTCCGGCGCGCAGCTCCACCTCGAGCCGGACGAGCTGCCGCCCCTCCGCGAGGCCGAGAGCGACCTGGGAGAGACCGAGCACGCGCCCGCGCTCGAGCCTCTCGCCATCCACCTCGACCGGCTCGTCGGCGAGGATCGGGTCCACCGATTCCTCGACCTCGTCGAGCTCCAGGCCCAGGCTCTCTGCCAGAAGCCCGCAGGCCTCCGAGAGACCGGGTTGGCCCACCCTCCCTTGGTCGACGCCGCGGTCGAATTCCTCGGCGCTCAGGCCCAGCCCGGCTCGGCGCGCCAGGGAAGGCCTTCCGCGCAGGTCGACGACGCGAAGCGCCTCCACCCGCCGGATTCGGCCGCAGGCCTGGGCCAGCGTTCCGGCGAGCCGGTCGAAGAGGAAGCCCGCGACCAGCCCGACGCCGACCACCGCTACCCCGCGGCTCGCCGCTGCCTCGTCGATGCGCTCGGCGAACTCCGGATCGACGAACTCGGGCAAGACGAGCTCCTCGCAGACGCCGACCACGGAGAGGCCGGCGGAGACGGCGGCGAAGAGATCCCGCTCGATCTCCTCCAGCGAGCGGCCGCGCGCCAGGACGGCGACGCCGCCTCGCATGCGGCGGAAGGCGTCCTGCGGTCGCGCATCGACCCGGAGGCCTTCCGGTGCCTCGGGCAAGAGCGAGCGGAGCGGCCGGCCCGCGAGACTCCGGTCCACGACCGCAACCAACTGGATCCCGGGATGAAGTGCGAGCGCGCGGGCGATCCCGCGAGCCTCCTCGTCCAGGCCGACGAGGACCACCGGGACGAGTTCGGAAGAGCGCGGACGTTCGCGTTCGGGGTTCACGCCGCCGCCCTACCCCAGCTCGAAGGGCCTTTCAATAGCGGACGACACCCTCGCCGCGCAGGCGCTTGATCAGGCGGAGGCTGTCGATCTGGCGAAGCGGCGTGATGTGGACGAGCTCCTCGACGTCGCGGATCCCGTCCATGCGATAGAGGAGGTAGCGCTCCGGTGGGGCGAGCGGCATCGCGCGGACGGCCGAGCGATCGACGGTGAGCACGGGCCGGATGCGGTTCTGGAGGAGCTCCGCGCGAAGCTGCGCCAGCAGCCGCTCCTCGGCGGCTTTGCGGAGCGCCCGCGCGTCCTCCACCGGGATCTTTCCCGAGGCGGCCTCGAGGATCTCCAGGGCGCGCTCGGGATCCCCCTCGGCGAGCGCCTCGCGGGCCAGGGCGAGGGCGCTGGATTGGCGGGGCCGCATCTCGTCGGTGGCGGTGGGGAACCACTCGGCCGAGCCCCTCCCCGAGGGTTCGGGCGAAGGGATCGGCGGCGACGACCGTCGCAGCACCTCGCCCTCCTCCGCCAGGGCGACGAGCGAGAGGGAGACGGGGAGCGGCAGTTCGGCGGGCGGCCGCACCGATTCCTGTACGTGGAAGGCAAAGCTGCCCTCGGCCCAAAGGAAGATGCCGAGCGCAGTCTCGCGGAACTTGGTCTCCAGGACCTTTTCCACCACCTCCCGCGGCAGCACCCCCGTCATCGTGAGGATCTTTCCCAGCGGCACGCCCGTTTCCAGGTGCGTCCGGTGCGCCCGGAGGAAATCCGCTTCGGAGAGGTGGCCCGCCTCGATGAGCAAGCGACCGAGGTACTCGCGCGGATCGTTGGAGGTGGCGGAGACCAGTTGCCCCCGCTCGATTCCAAGACGCTTTTCGTCCGCGCCGCGGCGTGCGAAAAGCGCTCCGGTCGCCTTTTTCTCGGCGAGGAGGCGAAAGAGCTCGGCGCAGGAGAGGAAGGCGAAGCTGCCCTGCAGCGCCAGCATGTCCGCATCTTCGTTTCCTCGCGACTTTGTCGCAAGATGCCCACGTGCACGAGGCGGTGGAAAGGATGAAGGTCGAGCTGCTGATCGAGGAGGATTGCGCGCTCTGCGCGCAGGCGCGCGAGGTCCTGGAATCGCTTCGCGACGAACTCGGGCTGGAGATCACCATCACCGACGCCCGGTCGGATTCCTTCCTCCTCGCCCGCCATCGCTACGACCTGCCGGTGATCCGCCTCGACGGCCACGTCCTCTCGCAGCGGACCGCGGATCGCGCGGAGATCGAGCGGCGACTCCGGCACGCCCGCCTCATCGCCGAGAACCGCAGCCAGGCCCTCGCTTCCGCCTTCTCGGGGCGGCGGGTGGTGAAGGTGAGCATGAGCGAGCTCGCGGGCGCCCCGCGCCCGGTCGCGCCGCCGACCGTCTCGCCGCCGACCGGAAACCGGCGCGTGGTGAAGGTCAGCCTGGTGGAGGTCGCCGGCGCCGCGACCGCGGCCGCGCCGGCAGCGCCCCCGCGCCCCGAGAAGGCGGCCAAGAAGCGTCCTCGCGAAAAGCTCCCGCCGCTCGAGGTCCCGCAGCCGGAGGGAGAGGTCCTCCTCGTCGACGACTTTCCCGGGACCGCGACGAAACGCCGGATCGAGCAGATCCCCGGCGTGGAGGAAGTTCGGGTCGGCGCCCTGCCCGGCGTAATCGTCGTCCGCGGCCGGGAGGACGCGATCGCGGCCGCCCGCGAGCGGCTCCCCGCCCCGGCCGCGCCGACTCCGCCCGGACGAGCCCTGGCGCTGGGCCTGGCGGCGGCGGCGGCCGGAATCGCCGTGCCCTGGCTGCCCCCCTCCCCCCTGAGCTGGGTGCTGGCCGTGGCGGCGGCGCTCCTCCCGCTCGCCCTGCGCGAGGCGCGGCAACTTTTGCGCGAGCGTCCGTTGCTGGGCGCCTATCCCTTGGCGGCGAGCGCGGTCGTCCTGATCGCCGCCGCGCAAGGGCACCTCGGATCCGGGTGGGCGGCCGCGCCCGCCGCGATCCACCTGCTCGCCCTCGCCCCGCTCCTCTGGACCCGGCGCAAGGCCCGCGCGCTCCTCGACCTCCCGGTCCAGACGCAGGCCCCGCGGGGGAGGGCGACGCTGGAGGAAGGCGAGGTGGTTCCGGCTGACGGCCGCCTCCTCGCCCCCTGCGTGGTCGACGAGAGCCCGGTCGGCGGAGACGAGGACGCCGAACGCCTCCCCGGGGAGGAGGTGCTGGCCGGCAGCGTCGTCCGGCAGCGGGTGGAGATCGAATTTCTCGGCGGGCCGGGCCGACGCGAACTGGCGCGGAGGCGGCTGGGCATCGCCCTGGCGAACGCCAAGGAGGAAGAGCGCGAGGGGCGGCTGGCCGCCCTCGCCCCCCTGGCGGGACTCGTGGCCGCCGGGATCGCCTGGGCCCTGTACGGTGGCGCCGCCGGCGCGGCGATCCTCGTCGGCTTTCCTGCCCTCGCCCTGGGCCTCGTCCTCCCGCTCGGCCGCGCCGTGGCGCTCTTGCGCGCGCACGCCGACGGCGTGGCCGTGGCCGTCCCCACCGCCCTCGACCGGGCGGGTCGGGTCCGGACGGTGGTCTTCGGCAAGCGCGGCATCCTCGAGCGGGGAGTGCCCGTGGTTCTCGGGGTGCGCGCCCGCAACCACGATCCCTTCCGCCTCCTCGATCTGACCGCCGCCGCCGAAGCGGGAGTCGATCACCCCGTAGCCCGGGCCATCGTTCAGCACGCCCGCGAGCTCGGCCGCGACCTGCCCGAGGCGAAGGTCGAGTCCTGCCAGGAGGGCGCCGGCGTGACGGCGCGGGTGGACGGGGTCGTGGTCCACGTCGGTACCGGCGCGTATCTGGCGCGAAGCGGAGTCGACGTCACCACGCTCACGGGCCTGGCCAACGAGATGGCGCAGCGGGGGAGCACGCCCGTTCTCGTCGCCGTCGACCGCGTGGCAGCGGGGGCCATCGAGGTCGGCGCCTCTCCCGCCGACAGTGCGCGGCAAGCTCTCGGCTCGCTGGAGCTCGCCGAGGTCCGCCTGCACCTGGCCACCTCGGACCACGGGCAGCGGGCCCGCTGGTTGGCCGTTGCCCTCGGTCTGGATCCGGCGCAGGCCTCGGGCGATCTCTCCGAGGAGAGCGAGGCCCGACTTCTGGGCGAGCTCGACCGGCCCGTCCTGGTGGTCGCGGGCGCCAACCACCTCGCTCGCTGCTCCGAGGCGGACCTGGTCGTCTGCGCCGAGGGAGATGCCCGCGCCCATTCCTTCCCCGCGCACCTTTCCCGTCCCGATCCCCGGGCGATCGCTTCCATGGTCCGTACCGGTCGAGCCTGGCGACGGGCGCGGCGTGCGGGCCTCGCCATCGCCGGTCTGGCTGCCCTCGGCGCCCTGGGCCTCGGTATGGCGGGAAAGCTGGGGATCCCGCTGGCGACGACGCTCGCTGCGCTGGGCAGCCTCCTCTCGACGGCTGCCGTCCTCCTCCCCTGGATTCGACTGCGCTGAAGGCTTTGGCGAAGCGGCCCGAAGGCTCTACAATGCCGCCCGATGCGGTATCGGGTCGTTCGCCATCTTTTTGTCGTCGCGTTGGTCGCAGCTTTCCCCCGCCTCGGAGCAGCCGATCCCGGGCTCGACGAGTTCGAGATCGAACTGCTTCGAACCATCAACGCCTACCGCGCCGAAAACGGCCTGGGGTGTCTGACGCCCTCCCCCACCCTCAACGCCGCAGCGGACTACATGAGCCGGGCCATGGGGGAGCAGTTCTTCTTCGATCACCAGGAGCCGCCCTGCGAAGCGACCGGCGATGCCGGTGAGGGACGGGAATGCATCGGGCGGGATCCCTACGAGCGGATCACGGATTTCGGTCACGACCAATGGACGACCGCGGCGGAGAACATCGCCTGCGGCCAGCCCACGCCCCAGGCGGTCTTCCTCGCCTGGAAGAACAGCCCCGGCCACAACGCCAACATGCTTCGGGCGAACATGACCGCCATTGGCATCGGCCGCGTGGAGCTACCCGGCACCTGGTGTCGCATCTACTGGACCAACAATTTCTCGGACTGGATCGACGGCGACTACGACTGCAACGGCAACATCGGCGGCGGTGGAGGCGGAGGCACCGGCGGCACCGGCGGAACCGGCGGCACGGGCGGTTCCGGTGGAGCCGGCGGTGAAGGTGGATCCGGCGGCGAGGGCGGCGCCGGTGGCGTGGGCGGTGCGGCCGGTCCGGTTCGCCCGAAGGTCGGTCCGGGCGCCTTCTGGTCGAAGGTGGATCCGGAAGGCAAAGCCAGCGGCGGCTGCTCCGCCGCCGGCGGAGGCGCTGCGGGCCTCGCGCTCGTCGCCCTGGCCCTCTGGCTACGGAGGCGCTGAGAGCGTCGCCAGCCCTTTCCGAAAAGGAGCGAATGGCAATCGGCCCGTCCGCCTGGACGGGCCTTCGCCGTTTCGGGCCGCCGCGCCGGTTCAGATCCGGTACTCGTCGATGGCCGAGTCCTCGATCCGCGGGTCGATCACGAGCTCGTCCTTGCCGCCCTCCTTCTCCCAGACGACCACGAGCTTTGCGCGATCGCGCCCCTTGCCGTAACGGCCCACGATCCGAGAGATCAGGACCATCTCTTCCCAGGTGGGTTCGCCCTCCACCAGAGCGAGCGGGCCGGGGACGTCCCTGGCCTGCACGAGGTAGCGGCCGTCCGTGTAACGGCGCAGCTGGAAGTTCTCGCCCTCGGTCCGCGAGACGATGAGCTTGACCGCGGGCGAGATCCGGAAATGCCGCCCGGTGGCGAGCAGGGGGATCTCGTCGCGCTCGATGCGGCGTTCGGGGCGATGGTCGAGGATGTCGAAGAACTTCCGGGCGAAGGCCTCGTCGGTCAAGTAGCAGCATCCACCCGCCGGCTGCGGGTATTCCGTCAGTCCGAACTTCTCCGCCAGCGCCATCTGCTCCTTGCGACTGCGGCCGGAGATGGCGAAGAGCTTCTCCCGGTCGATGAGTCCCTCGATCTCCGCCTGGGTCGGCGGCAGCAGCTTGGCCGAGAGCGGCCGCAGCAGCCGCCCCTGCAGCCCCGAATCGCGCTCGATGACCCAGAGCGTGGAGCGGCGCTGGCTCTTGGGGCGCTGCCCGAGGACCTCGCCCGTGAAGACGAAGTCGCCGCCCCACTCCTCCAGGATCTGGCGGGCGCGGACGAACATGTCGATGCGGCAGTCGATGCACGGATTGGCGTTGGCGCCGTAGCCGTACTTCGGGTTGGCGATGACGTCCAGATAGCCCTGGTCGGAGATGTCGATCATCTCGACCTCGATGCCGAGGCGAGCGCCCGCCGCGAGCGCCTCGTTGGGCTTGACCTTGCCGTCCTTGCCGGCGATGCCGCGCCGCCGCTGCGACTCGGTGATGCAGAAGCCCGTGTAGAAGTGGATCGCCCGCACCTCGCAGCCGAGGAGGTCGCGGACGATGAGCAGGGCGAGCGTGGAATCCAGGCCGCCGGAAACGAGGCCCAGTGCCTTTGGCTTCCTCATGGCTTTGCGACCAGACGCACGTAGCAGAGATACCGACCGCCCTCGCGCTCGATGCCGAGGAGCTCGTTCCGGGTGCCCTGGCACCAGACGGGCAGATCGGCTTCGATGCCGGGATCGGTGGCGATCACGAGGAGGGTCTTGCCCGGCCCCTCCTCGCGCGCAGCCTTCGCCGTCTCGATGATCGGGACGGGGCAGTACGTTCCGCTGGTGTCGACGACGCGATCCACGTGGGGACGCATGGGCCCGTTCTTATACTCGAATGCGCCGCCGTCGCATCTCGAATTCCGGCGGCGCCCGTCCCCGAGGCGAGCCGGGCGCCCTGCCTTGCGCAGGATCGGACCTTTTGCTACGAAATCCGCTTCTTCCGCCCCGAACTCGCAAAATGTCCGGGAAGAAGGGCGGAGGTCCAGCCGTTCGTTGCGAGCACGGATTCTCAGCGCCGGACCTTTCCGGCCCAACCGGCCCACCGGGTCGATAGACGAGCAGGAGATCTAGATGGCGAAGAACACGGGTTCGATCGCGGTTGCCCTGGTC
>NICF_comb_assmDRAFT_10002755_pt1 | contig 13032 bp, 12 predicted proteins | sample NewIslPassag4_SG_FD_11279 | JGI IMG/M metagenome (IMG submission 11279) | reverse complement strand
GGTGGAGGACGAGGCGGCGGGCCGCCGCGAGATCGCCGCCGCCCTCCTTTCGGATTCGCCGGCGACGGACGATCAAGTGAGCCGCGTCGCGGCCGGATGGCAAAACTACTATGACATCTACCAGCCAGTTCCGGGCATCCGTTCGATCCTGGACGAGCTCAAGAACATGAACGTCGTTCAGGGCGTCGTCTCCAACTGGCCGCCCTCCTTGCGCGCTTTCCTCGACCACCATGACCTCGGCCGTTACTTCAAGGTGATCGCCGGCTCCGGTGAGCTGGGCGTGGAAAAGCCGGACAGAGCGATCTTCCGGCACGCCTTGAGTCGGCTCGGCGTTTCGGCTTCCGACTGTGTTTTCATCGGCGACAACCCGGAAAACGACGTCGAACCCGCAAGGGAACTGGGAATGAAGGCGATCCACTTTGACCCGAGAGGCAGCTGGCCGGAAGCGGACGCAAGAGACGCGCAACAGCTCAGGCGTCACCTGATGAGGATTCTCCGCGGGAACTAGAGGACGGCTCGGGGGGCCCGTCGCCGCATGATTGCAATCGATGCGTCCGTCCCGCAATGGGGAAACGAGAGACGGGGAGGAAATCGGCGAATGCACATCCGCATGTTTGGAAGAGCAGTGCCCGCCATGTTGTTCATCGGCCTTCTCGCAGCGGCGGCCGTGGCCGCGGCGCAAAGCGGACCGGCCAACCTGCTCGTCAACGGGTCGATCGACGGCGGGATCGAAGGCTGGGAGACTTGGACGCCCCAGGGCCAACCGCAGATTTCGTATGACACGACGGTGTACCGCAGCGCTCCAGGCTCGGCCAAGCTGCAAGGGTTCAGTGCGCAAGATCGGGCGGCGCTCGTCCAGCGGCCCGAAGTGATCCCCGGAAAGACCTACAAGATCTCGGCCTGGGTCAAGACGGAGAACGTGAGCCGGGCCGGTGTGATGTTGCGGGTGCAGTTCAACTTGGCTACGAACCCGAGCCAGAAAACCCGGGACCACATCATCTTGGGCAATCTGCAAGGTACCAACGACTGGACGTTGCTCGAGGAGACCTTCGTCGTGCCGCCGGGAACGGGGACGCTCATCGTAGAGCCGTTCCTCGACCGGGCGCAAGGCATCGTCTGGTGGGACGACATCACGCTGACCCTGCTTGACTGATGCGAGGTCTCCGGCGGCCGTGACCGCGAGGCCCGCGCCTTGTGAGGAGGAACTCGGCGCATGTACAAGCTGCCCATTGCAAAGGTCGGATGGATGCTCACCGCCGCAATTGTTTGGCTGGCGGTGGTCGATGTGGGGGAGACGGCCATGGGCTCGTCGGGCCATCCGGAATCCGAGGCGGCGAACCTCGTAGTCAACGGGTCGTTCGACGGCGATTTGGAGGGCTGGTCGACCTGGACGCCGCGGGGCGCGCCGCAGATCGCCTACGACGGCGCGGTTTATCGCACGGCCCCGGGCGCTGCCCGGCTGCAAGGCTTCTCGACGACGGACCGGGCGGCGCTCGTCCAGCGGCCTGCGGTCGAGGCCGGGAAGTGGTATACGATCTCCGCCTGGGTGAAGACGGAAAACGTCCGTTCGCCGTCTGTCTACCTGCGGGTGCAGTTCAACTCGGTCGCCGACCTCAACCAGAAAACCCGCGACCACCTGATCCTCGGCCGGCTGAGGGGAACCAACGACTGGACCCTGCTCGAAGAGACGTTCCTCGTTCCGTCCGGCACCGGCTCGCTCACCATCGAGCCTTTCCTCGATGCGGCGTACGGCATCGTCTGGTGGGACGACATAAGGCTCGTCGAGGCCGATGTGGAGGCGCTCGCAGTCAAGGATTTGAGAGCGGAGACGCTCGCCTCCGGAGCCGTGCAGTTGACCTGGTCGATCGACGAGCGGTACGCAGGCTCGACGTTCCGGATCTACCGGTCCGAGACGCCGGCGTTCGACGAGTCGATCCTGGAGCCGATCGGCGTCGCCGACCGGACGGCGTTCGTCGATCGCAATACATTGGAAAACAAGGCGTACTACTACAAGGTGGTACCGATCGGCTTGGACGGCGCGGCGGGCGAGGCGTCCGAAACGCTGGCCGCTACCGTGAGTGAAGTGGCGGGTGTGCGGCCTGTACAGAAATTCCACGCTGAGTGGACCGCAAGGGGTGTCCAGTTGACGTGGGAGATCGACGGCTTCGCGCGGGCGCAGCAGATCCGCTTGGAGCGGGGCACCGCCGGTGACGACGGCGCCGTCCGGTGGAGCTCGCTTGGACATGTGCCTCATTGGATGACCGCGCATGTGGACACTTCAATCCCCGACGGCATTCCGGTCGATCGGGTGTGGTACCGGGCGTCGGTGATCAGCCCCGAGGGGGAGGTGTCGGAGGCCGTACAAGCTCGGGTAGGCGGCGTCGTCCCGAGAAGGGAACCTGCCGTTCCGGTGGGTCAGCACCCGAGGCTTTTCGTGACGGCCGAAGAGATCCAAAGTCTTAAAGAGGCGGCCAGGGTCAATCCGGGAGTCAACGTGCTGTTGCAAAACAACGTGATCAATCCGGCCCGGCAGGTCGCGCAGTCCTACCTTTCCCGCGACGTGCAGCTGCCCGAAAAAGGCAACAATGCGCGCCACCAAGCGCTCGCCGGCGATGCGCGCCGGGCCGCGTTCGGCTATGCGTTCACCGGCGACGTCGTCATGGCGGAGGCTGCGAAGAAGATCCTGCTCGCCTACGCGAGCGAGTACAGGAACTATCCCCTCCGCCTGGCCTACGACGGCCGCGTCACCACACAGACGCTCGACGAGTCGCCCTGGCTGATCGAGCTTGCGTGGGCCTACGATCTCATTCTGGGCAGCGGCGTCGTGAGCGACGAAGAGCGGACTCTGATCGAGCGGGATCTGCTTTGGAACGCCGTCTCCGTAATCGAGCGCTACGCGCGCGGCCGGTCGAACTGGCAGGCATGGCACAACGCCGCGATCGGAGCGGTCGCCTTCGTGCTGAACGACGCCCGCTGGATCAACATCGTGATCGACGGGCCGCAGGGCTTTACGTACCATATTCGCGAGGGGCTGCGCGACGACGGTCTTTGGTGGGAACAGTCGATCGGCTACCACGACTTCACGCGGCGCGCCCTGGTGTACCTGGCTGAGGCCGCCTGGCGGAACGGCTACGACTTGTATTCGTACACAAGTCGCGGTAAATCGCTCAAGCTGGCTTTTGACGCGGTGTTCTACCACGCGTTCACCGACGGGCTCCACCCCGTGGTGGGAAACACGAGCCCCTCGTCCCGGCTGCAGGCAGACTGGACCTTCGCGCTCGCCATGCTCCGCTACGGCGACCCGCGCTACGTTTGGCTTTGGAAAAAGAGCGGATCCGTCACAGGCGGCCTGCCGGCGATTCTCTATACGCCTTTCGTTTCGCTGGCCGACGGGGCCGATTCCTTGAACCTTGGCTTCGGGGCGTTCGCCCCGGCGGGCGTCAACCTCGCAGGAAACACCCTCTTTGAAGACACCGGCATGGGAATCCTGCGTGCGCAAACCGGCTCGGGCGAGAGAATCGAGCTCGCCATGCTTTACAAGCCCCACGGCACTGAGATCGGCCACCAAGGGCCCGACAACCTGACGATCATGCTCGAGGGCCCGGGCGGCCGCTGGCTTTCGGGGCCGGGCAGCTACAACTACGATGTGCCCGAGCAGGGAAGCTGGTACAAGCAGAGTGTCTCCCGCAACGGCGTTGTGGTCGACGAGATGTCGCAGTATCCGCAGGGCGTAAGCCAAGCGATTTTCGCCACCGACAGCGGCCGCAGCTCTTCGGGGGAACTCCGCCACTTCGTGGCGATGCCGTCGCTCGGCGTGATGACCGCGGCGACGGACCGGGTCTACGACGACGTCGCCATGGAGCGGACGGTCCTTTTGACGGGTGACTACGTGATCGACCGGTACGTCGTGAAGTCGCCCCGCGAGCGTCAGTACGACTGGGTTCTCAACGTCTCGGCGGCCGAGGAGTCGATTTCGATCGACGAAGAGCCGCGGCCGGGAACGCTTGGTCGACGCGCCGGTTACGAGCATATCGACGATGCTCGCGCCGGCGAGACCGGCGCGAACTGGCATGCGACGTGGACGAAGCCGGGTGCCGGCGCGTTCCGCGTGACGATGCTCGGCAGCGAACGCACGCAGGTAATACGCGGCCGGGGGCTCGGACCGTCGCTGACGAGGCAACCTGTGCTGATCGCCCGCCGGAACGCGTCCGAAACGGAGTTCGTGAGCGTAATGGAGGTGATGACCGGGGGTACGCGCGAGGGCGCAACGATTCACCCGGTCGCCGCCCCGGGTCTGAAGGGCGTGGAGGTCGCCCGCGACCGGGGCGGCGGTGTGGCCGTCGACCGCATGGTTTGGAAGACGGCGCAAGGGACGGGCGGAGACAGTGCGGGAGACGCAGGCGACGGCCAAGGCGTCGTCCGCCTCGCGTCGGGGGAGCGCTTCGCGGGGGAACTCGCGTACTTTCGCGCACCCGATGAGCGCTGGGAAGGCGCCCTGGTGCTCGTGAACGGCACGATGGCGGAGGCGGGCGCGGTGCGGGTTGAGACGAACACACCGACCGACCTCGCCGTGCAGTGGACCTCGGCCGAACACGGGGCGGGACTCCTCGCGGGCGCCGTCGTCGGGCAATTCGGCCGTGAGGCGGTCCGGGTGCGCCTCGTGATGCCGTCCGCTCGCGAGACGTGGCGTGTTTTCCGGCTCACCCCGGAAGGCGAAATCTTGGACGGGGTGGCGGGCGAACCGGTAGAGGGCGCCCGCGCGGACCATCTCACCGTAAGCTGGGTTGCGGAGCCCGGGACGCTTTACGTGGTGGCGGCGGCCGAGCCGGACCGCGAGACGCTTCGGGCCTTCGCCATCGAGGTGCGGTGAAGCGGGGGAGGAGGGGCGATCTCCGGCATGCACCCGGGGACTCTGGGTGCATGCCGGGCGCAGCGTCCGGCCGCGTCCGCGCTACACCCGAAGGCTGATCAAATTGCCGGATTCGTAACGCTTGAGCCCGGCGTAAAACACCCGCGTCGCCGTGAACGCCAAACCGGCGGCGAACGCCGCAAACCCGATGAAGAACGGCCAGTGGAAGGTGTGCACGAGCTGGACGGGCGCCGTGCTGATGAAGCCCGCCGGGATCAGCGTGAACAGCATCACCTTCGCCCATCCCTCGAACAAGCCGGAGGGGTAGCTCGAAAACGCCATCATCGCCTCGAAGAGTTGACCGGCGAGCCCTTCCGCGTTGCCGAACCAGAAGGCGAGCGAGTGCACGAGCACTGCGAAGCTGACAATGACCGTCGCCGCCAAAATCGCCCCCACGACCAGCATGACGAAACTCCGGACGCTCGCCGCCCCGCTCACGGCGAAGATGAGAAAGCCGAAGAGCACGTCGCCCCAGGCGGACGTGTGGCTCCTGCTGATCAGGACGTGCAGGAGGACAGGCTTCGGCAACGTGAGGTAATAGTCGAGGCGTCCCTCTGCGATGATGCGGGAAAGGCGCCCGGCGTTGCCGAAGATGCCGAGCCCGAGCCCGAATCCCGTCGTCAAGACGGCGTAGAGCAGCATGATCTCGGTGAGCGACCACCCGGCGACTCTTTCGAACCGCTCAAAGAAGAGCCACCAGAAGACGATCCACAGCACGTCGTTCAAGACCATACCGAATACCTGCGTAAGAAAGCTCGTCCGGTACTCCATGTCCATCTGCACGTTGTAGCGAACGTACGTGCCGATGAATGCAAGCCGGCGCCGGATTCCGGCCCACGACCTTTCGACCGGCGTCGGCCCTGTCACGCGCTCAGCCCCCGTTGACATGAACCCGTTTCACCCCCGTGCGGTACACCGCAAGAGCGGCGCAGGCGAGGACGGCGATCCAGCCCGCCTGGGCTGCGAAGACCGCAGCGACGTCGGTGGATTCGAAGCGTGCGAGCAGCCTTGCGGGACCGTGAATGATGCTCTTCAGGGGGAGCCATGCCGCAAGCCGCTCGAAGCTGTCGGGCAGCACTTCGATCGGGAGCAGCATGCCGCCCAGGATGAACACGAGCTTTTGGTAGATGAAATGGTACGGCGTCGGCTCTTCGACCCAGAAGGCGGAAAGGCCGATGATCACGAGGATCAAGTAGTGCAAGGAAAACGAGCCCACGACCGCCGCGAAGAACGCGAGCGGCTGGACGGCCGCAAGCTGCAGCGGCCCGAGGTAGAGTGTGACGAACGTTCCGCCGACCGCAAAGTTGAGAAAGAATCGAAGCATCGCCTCCGACATGAACGAAGCGTAGTGGTACCAAACGTAGCTGTACGGCTTGCTCAAAGCGTACGCCAAGTCGCCCGAGCGGACTTGTTCGCCGATTTGCCGCCAAACGGGGGGCGTCGATAGGACCAGCACTTCGGCGGTCATGAAGTACCAGATCATCCGGTGGAGGTCGTATCCCTCCACGGATGAGCCGGGCATGGTCGAAAAGACCTTCTTCCACAGCTGGGTGAAGATGAACACGATGAAGATGAGAAAGATGGACCGCCACGTCACGTCGAGCGCATAGGCTAAGTTGTGCTGCAGCGTGGTCTTGGCCACCTCGACGTACTTGAGCGGTCGCCGCCAGCGGAACGCCGCTCTCGGGCTGCCGGCGCCGGCTCCGCTGCTCCCGCCTCCGGCGCTTGCCAGAACGCGCACCTGATCTCACCTCCTGCCGCTGCCTAATGGACGGCGCTGTACGGTGCCTCACGCTCATAAATCTGCGAGATGATCTCTTCCAGCGGCGGGTCCGACACGGTGACGTCGACGACCGGGAACCGGCGCACCACTTCCGCCATGACGTCGCCGATGGGGCGCTTCGACGTGTCGACCTTGAGTTTCAGCCCGTAGTCGGACTGCTTGACGATATCGACCCCGTCAGAGGCGAACCGGTCGATCGGCGTGCCTACCTTGAGGTCGACGATCTTCTCGCTGATAAAATCTTGCTTCAGCCGCCGGACCGACGTGTCGAGGATGATGGTTCCGCTGTTGATCACCATGACCCGCTTGCAAAGCTGCTCGATGTCGCCCGTATCGTGAGACGTGAGGAGGATGGTCGTGCCCTCTTCCCGGTTCATGGTGCGGATGAGGTCCCGGATTCGCTGCTTCGCCACGACGTCGAGCCCGATCGTGGGTTCGTCCAGAAAGACGATCTTCGGGCGATGCAGGAACGACGCGGCGATCTCGCAGCGCATCCTCTGCCCCAGGGAAAGGCGGCGCACGGGGATCTTCAGGATGTCGGCGAGGGCGAATGTCTCGACCAGCTCCTCGATGCGCCGGCGAAGCGCGGCGGAGGGGATTTCGTACACCTTCCCCAGAAGGTGGAACGTGTCGATCGGTGGAAGGTGAAACCAAAGCTGCGACTTCTGGCCGAAGACACTACCGATCTCAAAGGAGAGCTTGTGGCGCTCCCGCCAGGGGATCCGGCCCAGGACGCGGGCTTCTCCCGACGTGGGGTGGAGGATCCCCGTGAGCATCTTGATCGTGGTCGACTTCCCGGCGCCGTTCGGGCCGATGAACGCGATCATCTCGCCTTCTTCGACGCTGAAGGATGCTTCCTGGACCGCCGCGATCTCCTGATACTTCGGGTGCACGATCGACCGGAGGCTGCCCGAAAAACCGGGGTCTTTCACCTTGACTCGAAACGTCTTGGTGAGCCGACCGACTTGGATGACGCTCACGGGTCTCCCTCTTCCCGAAAATGTGAATATTGGCGAACATTATAGCCGGGAGAGTGGGGCGAGTCAACGGCGAAGATGTGTTTCAGGGATCTTTGGAAGAGGCGGGGAGTAGACGTCTGCACGCTATAAAGCGACTAGGGATCGGTCCTTCGTCAAGGTGGCGTCGCGATGAGGCTGCGGAATCGTCGCTCCGTTGAGGCACGTTAGTTCGGTGTTTGAGCTGACCGAGCCGGAGTGGGAGGAGACCTTTTCGCTTCTGATTCAAGCTCGGGACTTTTTGGACCAGCGCTTTTCGCCTGAAGGTTTCAACGTGGGATGGAATGTAGGCCCCGTGGCCGGCCAGGAGGTCGCTCACGTCCACCTGTTTGTGATCCCACGCTGGTCAGACGAACCGCTCGCTGGGAGAGGAATCCGCGACCGCCTGAAGCAGCCCGAAAATCGCAGGCGTAGTGGAATCATGGATCACTCGACGAGAGAAGTACTAGCGTCCAACGAGACCTGTTATTTCGTGCCGGCATGCGAGCCGGTGCTCGTAGGCTCGGGTGTCATTGTGACTCACGACCGCAGTCGAGTTACGGTCTTCGATTTGTCAGCCGAGGAGTGGCAAGACACCTACCGGCTGCTTCAGGATGTAAAGAGAATACTCGACGACCGCTTTCAACCGGGCGGCTACACGCTGGGCTGGAACTGCGGTCCGGTAGGGGGCCAGGAAGTCTTCCACGTCCACATGCACATGATTCCTCGCTACGACGATGAGCCGCTGGCCGGGAAGGGCATTCACCACCTTCTGTGGTGACGGGGATCAAGGACGGCGAGGGTGTTGGACCGGATTACCGAGGTCTATGCCGGACGGGGCGGGTTTTGGATTGCGCTTCGCGAACAGAGGGCGGTTGGGACGAGCGCCTTGCTAGCGATCGGGTTTTGTACAGGTTGGTGCTTGCCTCCCGCCGGCGCGGGGACTGATGGTTCCTGCCGCTCTCGGCTCATAAGTTCAGGTTTCGAGGGGCGCTGCACATGTACAACGTGCGCACCGCAACCGGGGACGACTTCGTGCAGTGGACGGCGGTGGAAATTCCGGTGCGACGGCCGCGGATCGGGACTTCGGGATGGATACTCTCGGAGAAGCGCCCAGTATGAATAGGGAAACCGGCCGCGGCGGCGCCCGGATCCGTGGGCGCAAGCCCGGTCACGAAACTTCACCGGGGGGATCGGTCGTACATGCGGCCAGAACACCCGAGGAAACCGTGCTTGCGTACTTCCAATACGTGCAAGACAGCGATTGGGAAAAGACGGCGTTCTTGATGGATCCGCAAGCATTGGCGGACATGAGGGACATGTTTCTTCCCATGTCGTATTTGAGGACGTGAAGATCATCGGGTCCGTCGCTGAGGAGCCCGACATGGTTCGCGTCCTCGTGCGGTCGCGGACGAGCGTGTTCGACATCACGTTGACTCAAATGCAAGTGATCAGCTTGCGGATGGGACCGAATGGGTGGGGGATCATGCTCAGCGCGGAAGTGGCGGGGATGGCCGAGGCCCTACGAGTGGGACTGGGTTTGGAATAACCGGCGGCGGAGGCGGATCTTGGATGGCGGTTAGAGCGGTACTCTTCGATCTGGGCGACACCTTGGTAGGGTATTACCGCGCGAGTGAGTTTCCCGGTGTTTTGAGGCGGTGCGTCCGGAGCGCACTTGAGGCTTTGGGCATTTCAGCCGGAGAGGACCGAGTAGAGGCATTGTTCGTCCGGGCGCTGACGTTCAACCGGGAGCGGGATGACCACAGGGTCTGGCCGCTCGCCGAGCGTTTGCGCCTTGTCTTCGAGGGTTTCGTCGAGGTCGGTGATGAGAACATCGACGCCGCCTGTGAAGGGTTCCTCGCGCCGATCTTCGAACTTGCACGGTTGGACCCGGACGCGCATCGCGTGATCGACGAGCTGCGCCGCCGCGGGCTCCTGGTCGGCATCATCTCCAACACGCCGTGGGGAAGCCCCGCGGCGCGTTGGCGCCTCGAACTCGAACGCCTCGGTTTCCGAGAACGCGTGGATGTCGCCGTCTTCTGCGAGGAGGTGGGGTGGCGCAAGCCCCACCCTGCGCCCTTCTTGCGGGCGCTCGAGCTGCTGGCGGTCATTCCTTCGGATGCGCTGTTCGTGGGCGACAATCCGCGGTGGGACGTGCTGGGCGCCAAGCAGGCGGGATTGCGGCCCGTGCTCTTGGCCCCGCGTTGGGAAGGCGTCGACGCGGGGTGCACGGTGATCCGGAGTTTGGCGCAGGTCTTGGAGCTCGACGAAGTGCGCGGAAAGTGGGCTGAATGACGGCGATAAACGCGCGATTCGCCGTGGACTTGGCCCAGGCGACGTTCGAGCTATGCCGCGATGACCATGCGCGTGTGGATCCGGGATGACATGCGCTCGTCGCTTGCGAGCGATAGCAGCCTTTCCGAAATTAATATGGGGCCAAGCGGATGTGGGCGTATCGAGAGATCGGGAGAAGAGAGAATGCATCGCATCTTTGTGCCGGCGCGCGGCCTAGATGACTGGCGGCGGCTGCTTGCCGATCCGGACCTCCACTGGCGTGACGGGAAATCGGCTAAGGAACTGGCCCTCATCTGGGAAGCAGCTCAGCGCACGCGGCGAGGGCTGCCCCCGGAGATCGCGGCCGCGCTCGATAAGACCGGCGATCTGCGGGGAGCGGCGCTCGTACTTGCCGTTCCCGAACACCGAGTCGGTTTCGCCGGTGGCGGTCATCCGTCCCAAAACGACCTTTGGGCCCTGCTCCGGGTGGGCAAAAGCGGGCTCGTTTCGCTGACGGTCGAGGCGAAGGCAGGCGAGGAACTGGGGGACTTGGTCGGGGACTGGCTGAGGAAAGCCGAAGAGGGAAGCAAGAAGCCCGCTAGGCTGGATCATCTGCGCAGGATTCTCGGCCTCGACGCCGGCGAACCGATTGAGCACATTCGCTATCAGTTGCTTCATCGAACGGCCTCTGCCTTGAAAGAGGCTCAACGCGCCAGCGCCTCGGCGGCGGCGATGATCGTGCAGAGTTTCGACGCGGAGAAAGATCGCCCGAGTTTCGGGGAGTTTTGCGTGTTTGGCCGCCTCATGGGAGCGGATGTTCGAATGGATTCGCTCGCACGATGCACGCGTGCGACGGAAGTTCCGCTTTGGCTTGGTTGGGTCAACTCTAAGCCGGTCGATCGAGAGCGCTCGGGTCGGTATTCTTAGGATCGAGAGCACGAGTGCCCGCCGGGCGGGTTCGCCAAAAGGCACAGTCAAAGCCCAGGACAGAACGCCTGCTCACTTGGACAAACGGTCGCAAGGAAGTGTCCGGCTCGTCGCGCAATTGTGGATCCATGACAAAGCAAACGCTTTAGGGGGAATGAGTAGATGAGATCCGCCTGCAAGCCTCACAATGCGGCCATCGGCGCAGTAGCCACGTTGATCCTGGCGCTGACCCTGGTTTGGCCCGGGTTTGCACAAACGCTGACGGTCGAATTGCAAGATTTCCGCGAGCCCGAGCCGCGGGCGGTGATTGAAAAGATTCTCATCCCGCAATTCGAGGCGATGCATCCCGGTGTGAAGGTTGAAGTGCGCTTCGGCGACTGGAACAACTACATCGATAAATACGTGACCTACCATATTGCGGGCGTTTTGCCCGACGTGCTCAACGTCGGTTCTGCGGCGCTCGGCCAGTTTGTGGCCCAGGGGATGCTTCGCCCTTTGACGGGTTACATAAGCGGCTGGGAGGCCAAGGATGACTTCATTCCGGCCGCCTTGGAAGACGGAAAGATCGGGAACGACTACTGGGCGATAACGAACCGCTACGACGTGAAGACCCTGGGATACAACATGAACATGTTCGACCTCGCAGGGCTCGATCGGAACGCGCCGCCGACCACGTGGGAGGAACTCGCGGCGGCTGCGAGGCGGCTGACGCAACATGACGCCAACGGCAACATCTACGTACAAGGATTCGACGTGCGGCCGAACAAGGATCACGTCCTTCCCTTCGTCTACCAAGCGGGCGGCCGGTTCATGAGCCCCGACGGGCGGCAAACCTTGCTGGCGTCGGACGAAGCTATCGAAGCCGTCGAATTCTTGCATTCGCTGATCTGGGAGGAAGGCGTTTCGCTGCCTACCGCGCACAGCCTGGTGCAAGGCCGTGTGGCGATGTTGTACGAGGGGTCTTGGATCATGCAAGACATTTATAAAGACAGGTTCGACCTCGGCATCGCCCCGCCGCTCCACCGGAGAGAGCAGTCGACGCACGCTTACAGCAATCGATTGGCGATTGCAAGCACGTCGCAGCATCCCGATTTGGCATGGGCGTTCATCGACTTCCTGCTCAAGCCGGAGAATATGTCGCTGATCGTAAGTGAGAGCAAGTCCTTCCCGCCGCGCATCAGCACGCTTCAGCTGCCGCCTTTCGTCGACGATCCTCGCTGGATGGCGTGGCTTGAGGCTGCGATCGTTTCGATTCCCCAGCCGGGTTACATTGCCGAGCTGCCCGAAGTCATTAGCAAGTACACCGCGGCGTTGACCGACATCTTCAACAACAAGGTGCCGGCTCGCACCCGCCTGGTTGAGTTCGCCCAGGACGTGAATCAAAACGTTCTTGCCGCGAAACCGTAGGGGCGGCGAATAGCGCCGGCGCACCGTTGCACGCCTCGTATGAGAATGGCCGGACACCCTGCTCTAACTCGACGAGCAGGGTGTCCGCCTTTTTGATTGTGCTTGCGCCGAACCCGGCAGCGCCCGAGGCGCGCGTCAAGCAGACTGTACCTTCCGGAAAAAAGTCACGCCGTTACAGACTGACGCCTGGAGGAGGCCGGAGGCGCCGCTTCTAAGCAATGGCTCACGTTCGCACGCTTTGGTTACCGTCGAGGTCCGCCGGAAATGGCAAGCGAACGGGTGCAAACTTTGCGCGGGAGCAGGGGTGAGTCACTTCTGGGCGGTGCTTCTCGGACGTTCGTGGTATGCGTGAGCGTCCTTGTGGCGCTCTTCCTTTTTCCGCGTGTCGGTGTGGCCGGGGTGCTCGCAGAGGTGGCGCTCGCAAAAGAAGAAGTCGCCGAGGGAGCGCTCTTCGAAGGAGTGCCCGTGCACGGAGCCGGAGGCGCAACGCCGGGCGCCGACGCGGCCCCAAGCCCGGGTGCAGGCCCGGCCCCGCAGTGCCCGCCGCCTGCAGCACGAGGGCCGGCCGTGACGGGGCCGAAGTTCGCCGTCGTCGACCGGGTGGTCGATCACAACTACGCCGTGCTCCTTGTGGGGTCTGACGAGCGCGAGTGGGTGGTGGAGAGCGCCGACCTCCCGCCGGGCTCGGACGAAGGGGCGTGGCTTCGCATCATCCGTGACGGCGGCTGCGACGCCCC
>NICF_comb_assmDRAFT_10002742_pt1 | contig 13073 bp, 9 predicted proteins | sample NewIslPassag4_SG_FD_11279 | JGI IMG/M metagenome (IMG submission 11279) | reverse complement strand
TCGCCGGACGTTGCAGGGTGGCGGCAACGCCGCCTGAGGGCGGCCTGGGGGCGCGGCCGCCCTCAAACCCCTCCCATTCGCAGGGGAATGAGGACCCCTCCCGCTGGCAAGAAGCGATCGTATGAACCTCGTATGAGTCGCCAGCCGGTGTCACCGAACGACAGGATATGACGCGCTGATGTGGTCCACTTGCTCCGTCGTAAGCGCCGGCATGCCGTAGCATGCCCGCCGTGGAGCGTGACATGACCTTCATCCAGCCAGTCCCGTTCGGCGAAGCCGCGTTCGCCGCGCTGCGCGAACGGATCTCCGCCATCCAGTCCACCGACCCGTTCGCGCCCGTGACGGTTGCGGTGGCGTCCAACTACGTGGGCCTTTCGCTGCGCCGAGAACTTGCGCGCGAGGGGCTCGTGAACGTGCGGTTCCAGGTGCTCCCCCGCGTGATTGAACTGCTCGGCGCGCCGGAGCTCGCCGCCCGGGGCCGCACGCCACTGACGCCCGCACTCCAGGACGAGGCCATCCGCCGGGCGCTCGATGAGGCGCCCGGCGTCTTCGCGCCGGTCGCCGGCCACCCGGGCACGCAGCAGGCGCTGGCCGCCACCTTCGCAGATCTCCGCGAACTGCCCGAAGAGACGCTGGACGTCCTTGCAGGGCAGTCGCCGCGGGCGGCGTCGGTGGTGGCGCTCTTCCGCGCCTACCGCGACGCCACCCGCGGCTTCTACGACCACGCCGACGCCGCGGAGGCCGCCGCCACCGCGATCAGCGCGGGCAGCGGCTCCGCGGCGCTGCGTGACCTCGGCCACCTCGTGGTCTACCTGCCCCGCCGGCTGAGCCGGGCGGAGGCACGCGTCGTGGCGACCCTCGGCGATCTCGGCCGGGCCTCGGTCATCCTCGGGGTCACGGGCGATCCCGACGCCGATACGGAGGCCGCCCGGATCGCCCGGATGCTTGGCGCGGACCTTCCTCCGCAGGAACTGCCTATCCCGCATGCGAACCGCATCGTCTCCGCGCCCGACATCGAGGAGGAGGTGCGGTGGGTCATCCGCGACCTGCTGGCTCGTTCCGGTGGGCCGGGGTCGTTCGCGCGTACGGCTATCCTCTACCCGCAGGCCGAACCCTACGCCCGGGTGGTCCACGAACAGCTCGCCGCTGCGGGCATCCCGGCGCACGGGCCCTCACCGCGCACGCTGGCCGACACCATCGCAGGCCGGCACATCCTGCGGCTCCTGGCCTTGCCGCAGAGCGACTTCCGCCGCGCCGACGTCATGAACTGGCTGGCATCCGCCCCGGTGTGCCCCGGCCAGGACCTCCCGGTGACACGCTGGGATGAGATTTCGCGGAAGGCCGGCATTTCCGGCGGCGCGCGCCAGTGGCGCGACCGGCTGAACAACTTCGCGGACGACGCCAGGGAGGAGCAGAAGCGCGCGTGGCAGGACGGCCGCGAGAGCCTCGCCAGCCGCTTCGCAACCGACGCGGAGCTTGCCCGCGACCTCACGGAGTTCGTCGACGACCTGGTTCGGCGGCTCGAACCCGGTTCGCGCCGCACGTGGCGCGACCTGGCCGATTGGGCGCTCGAGCTCCAGCGGCACTACCTCGGGCGTGGCAGCGACCTCGACTGGCCCGACGAATCGGAGGTCGAAGCGGCCGGGCAGGTCGAGGAGCTCATCGAAGGGCTGCGCGCGCTCGACGCGTTCGAGCGGGAAGCGTCGCCCGCGCTGCTCCGCCAGGCGCTCGAATCGCTGCTGGCGGTGCCAGCCGGGCGCGCCGGTTCGTTCGGGCGCGGCGTGTTCGTGGGCAATCTCAGCACCGCCGCCGGGATGCGGCTCGACCGCGTTTACGTGCTGGGGATGGTCGAAGGGCGGCTGCCCGTTCGCGGCCACGAAGACCCGCTCCTCCCCGACCGGGAACGCGACGCCGCGCACATCGATCCGCGGCTCCGGCCACACGAACAGCGCCGCGACTACCTCGCCGCGCTCGCGTCGGCCCCCGAACGCATCCTGCTCCACCCGCAGGCGAACCTGCGCGGCCAGCGGGAGCTGCTCCCGTCTCGCTGGTTGACCGAAGCGGCGTCGCTGCTGGCCGGCCGCCCCGTCGACACGTCCGAGTTCGCGAAGCTCACGAACAACGCATGGTTCACGAAGATCCCGTCGTTCCGGGCGGGGGTGCTCGAATCCCCCGAACCCGCGACCGCGCAGGAGCGCCGCATGCGCCGGCTCCACCTGCCGCCCTCGGACCCGCGCCATCGCGCGGTGCTCACCGAACACCCGCGGCTGGCCGCCGGGCTCGAAGCCATCCGCGCGCGGATGGGGAACCGGTACACCCCGTGGGACGGCGTCATCGGTCCGCTCGAAGCGCTCGCTCCCTCGCCGAACCGGCCCACCTCACCGACCAGCCTGGAGCATTGGGCAACCTGCCCGATGCGCTACTTCCTCTCATCCGTGCTTCATGTCGAGGAGTTCGAACGGCCGGAGGAGGAGCTGGTCATCACTCCGCTCGAGCGTGGGAGCCTCATGCACGACATCCTCGAGGAGTTCTTCAAGAGCGCAGGTCCCCGCGAACCCGGCGCTGCATGGACCGATGACGACCGGGAACGCCTGCGCCAGCTGACCGATGCGGCGTGCGACGCCGCGGAGCGCCGCGGGATCGTTGGCAAGCCGCTGCTCTGGCACGCCGAACGCCAGCGCATTCACCGCAGCCTCCAGATCTTCCTCGACCGCGAGGCTGATTGGCGCGAGCAGGGGTATCGGTTCGACCGCGCCGAGTTCTCGTTCGGCAACACCGATGGCCGCGGCCCGCTCGTGGTCGAACTGCCGGATGGCAGGCGCGTCGCGTTTCGCGGCCGCATCGACCGCATCGACCTCGGCCCGAACGGCTCGATCGCGGTGTACGACTACAAGACCGGGAAGGGCGAGAAGTACAGGCCGATCAAGGAACCCGGAACCCGCACCGACCACGGGGAACGGCTGCAACTCCCCGTGTACGCGCTCGCCGCACGCCGGGAGCTTGGCGACGAAACCACGCCGGTGGAAGCGTACTACTGGTTCGTCGACCACGACGCCAAGGAAAACATGCTCGGCTACGCGCTCGACGACGACGCGTACCAGCAGTTTGCCCGCGACCTCTCCCTGGTCCTTCGCGGCATCGAAAACGGCCTCTTCCCCGCACGCTCGGGCGAGGTCGACCGCCAGAGCTTCGAAAACTGCACGTACTGCCCGTACGACCGGCTCTGCCCACCCGACCGTCACCGCGCGTGGGAGCGAAAGTCCGGCGACCCGGTCCTCGAACCGCTGCACGAACTGAAGGGAGGCCAGGCATGATGCGCCCCGCCGACCAGGCTGCCCGCGACCGCATCGCGACCAGTTTTCACGAGACGCTCTTCGTCGAGGCTGGCGCCGGCACCGGCAAGACGAGCTCGCTCGTTACGCGAATCGTGGGACTCGTCGGCGCCGGGGTCGAACTCCAGCACATCGCGGCGATCACGTTCACCGAAGCCGCGGCCGCGGAACTTCGCGACCGCATCCGCAGCGAACTGGAGAAGGCCCTCCGCGAGGGCAGGCAGCCCGTCGAGCACTATGAGAAAGCGCTTCGGCAGATCGACAGCGCCTCGATCTCGACGCTGCACAGCTTCGCGCAGCGCATCCTGGCGCTCTATCCGCTCGAAGCGGGCCTGCCGCCGCGCATCGAGATCCTCGACGAGGTCCGCGCTCGCATCCAGTTCGACGAGCGCTGGCGCAACCTGCTCGGCGAGTTGCTCAGCGACGAACGCCACGGCCTGCCAATTGTGCAGGTGCTGGAGGTGGGCCTCACAGTGCCGCGCCTGCGGGAGATCGCCCTCGAACTGCACCAGCGCTGGGACCGCCTCGAAGACGTCGCCTTCCCCGCGGGTGGTCCGAAGCTGGAACTCGACGGGCTTTTCGCCGCGCTGGATGAGCTCAACTCCTACCGATGCAGCAGCGAGGAAGACAGGCTCAGGAAAGACTTCGACGCGGTCCAGTGCTTTGGGAAGCGGCTCCGCGAGGCAACGACCGATGACGAGCGGCTGGCCGAACTCAACGCCTTCAAGTCTCCGAAGCCTGGCAACGCCGGGAGCAAGAAGAACTGGAACGCCGATCCGAAGGATGTACGCGAAGCGATCCGGGCTGTCGGGGAGGAGGTCAAGAGCTGCCTCCTCGCCTACCACACTTCGCTCCTGATGCCCATCCTCGAACGGCTGCGCCGCTTCGTGCTCGACTATGCCGCCGAGCGCAGGGTTCGTGGCACGCTCGAATTCCACGACTTGCTGGTGCTCGCGCGCGACCTCCTTCGCCGGAACGAACACGTGCGCCGGGCGGTGGCCGCGCGGTACCGGGCGCTGCTCATCGACGAGTTCCAGGACACCGACCCCATCCAGCTCGAAATTGCCGCGCTCCTTGCGACCGCCGAGCACGAGGTCGGCGATCGCCCGTGGTACGAACTGCCCATCACGCCCGGGCGACTCTTCTTCGTGGGCGACCCGAAACAGTCGATCTATCGGTTCCGCGGCGCCGACATCGCCCTCTATACCCGTGCCCGCGAAACCATCGGCGCAGCAGGTATCGCGCTCACCCAGAACTTCCGCACCGTTCGCCGCATTGTCGACTGGGTGAACGCCGTGTTCGAGCGGGTCATCGCCCGGGGCGCCGGCGACGCCCAGCCCCGGTACGAGCCGTTGCATTCGTGGCGCCAGGATGTGAGCGCGGCGCTCCCGGTGGTGGTCATTGGGGGCCCGCGCCTCGAGTTCGAGAAGGTGCACGAGCTACGCCGCGCCGAGGCCGAAGAGCTCGTCCGGGCCATTCGCACGGTGAAGGAGCAGGGCTGGATGGTCGCCGACCGGGACACGGGGCAGCTCCACCCGGCCCGATACCAGGACATTGCCGTGCTGCTGCCCGCGCGAACGGCCCTCCCATGGCTCGAACGCGAGCTCGAAGCGCAGGGCGTGCCCTACCGCATCGTGAGCCGTTCGCTGCTCTACCGGACGCAGGAGGTTCGCGACCTCACGAACATCCTCGCCGCCATCGACGACCCGACCGACCAGGTTTCGGTGGTCGCGGCGCTGCGTTCGCCGGCCTTCGCCTGCCGCGACGACGAACTCTACGAGTGGAGCCGGGCTCGCGGCCACTGGAACTACCAGGAGGAGGCTCCCGCCTCGATCCCGGAGGACCACCCGGTGCGGACTGCAATGGACGCGCTTCGGGATCTGCACCAGCGGCGCTGGTGGCTCGGCCTGAACGAGCTGGTGGAAACGGTCATCCGCGAGCGATGCCTGTTCGAAGTGGCGTTCGCCCACCGCCGCCCGCGGGAGCGCTGGCAGCGGCTCCGGTTCGTGCTCGACCAGGCCCGGGCCTTCGCCGACAACGGCGGAACCACCCTCCGCGAGTTCGTCGAGTGGCTGCGCCAGCAGGACGAAGAAGACGTGATGGTCACGGACACCGTGGTCGCGCAGGACGACGACGATGCCGTGCGCATCATGACCATCCACGCCGCCAAGGGCCTCGAGTTCCCGGTGGTGGTGCTCGCCGGGCTGAACGTGGGTGACCAGGGCGTTCGCAGCCCGTTGCTCTGGCCCGAAGAGGGTCCGCCGGAAGTGCGCATCGGATCGAAAGGCAAGCTCCTGTTCTGCTCGGAGGGGTTCGACGCGCTCGCGGCCCGCGAGCGGATGTACGGCGCCTACGAAAAGCTGCGGCTGCTCTACGTCGGTGCGACGCGCGCTCGCGACCACCTCCTCGTGAGCCTTTTCCACAAGCCACCGAAGAACCCGGGCGGCAGCCTGCTGGACGCCGGCACCCACGCCGAGCTCCTGTGGCGCGTTTGCCAGGAGATCCCCGGGTGGCGCGAACTGCCGGGCCTCGATCTCACGCCGGGCGAGGCGCCGGGCATCGACGAACCGCCGGCCGACGACGGCCTGGACGAGCAGGCGTGGGTGGAGCAGCGGCAGGAACGCATCGCTCGCGCGGCCAGCTCGATGGCGCACGCCGCGACCGAAATCGCCCGGACCGGTGAACAGGAGCCGGGCGACGACGCCGAACGCCCGTGGCGGGCAGGGCGAGCCGCTACCAACATTGGCCGCGCCGTTCACGCCACGCTGCAGGCCATCGACATCGCGACCGGTGAGGGGCTGGAAACCGCAGCCCGCGCGCAGGCCGCCGCCGAGGGCATCCCCTGGGCCGCGAACGAAGTGGCACGGCTGGCCGCGGCCGCCCTTCGCGCGCCATCGGTCCAGGAGGCCGTGCAGGGGCGCTACTGGCGCGAGGTCTACGTGGGTGCGCCCGCCGGCGATGCCGTGGTCGAAGGCTTCATCGATTTGCTGTACGAAACGCCCGAAGGGCTGGTCGTGGTCGACTACAAGACGGACCGGGTGGAGTCGGACGAGGACATTGACCGGGCCATGGAGCACTACCGCCTGCAGGGGGCGGTCTATGCGCTGGCGCTGCGGAATCTCGCGGGGCGGCTGGGGCGGCCGGTCGTTCGCTGCACGTTCGTGTTCCTGCGTGGCAGCGAACCACAGGAGCGCCACGTGGAAGACCTCCCGGCGGCCATCGCCGAGGCAGAATCGCGCCTCGCTGCCTCAAACCGGCGCCTCGCGTAGAATCGGCCCGTGTCTGCATCGACCCGTGACCTGACCCGCCTGTTCCGTCCGCGTTCAGTCGCAGTTGCCGGCGCCTCGACCAACGTCGACAGCGCCGGCCACGACTACGTCCGGTCGTTACGCGAGTTCGGTTTCGAAGGACCCGTCTACCCGATCAACCCGAAGGCGACCGAGATCGCCGGGTTCAAGGCCTACCCGTCGCTGCGTGACGTGCCGGGCGAGGTCGACCTTGTGATTTCGTGCGTACCCGCGAGCGCCGTGCTCGACCTGGTCGAGCAGTGCGCCGAGAAACGCGTCCCGTTCCTGCACCTGTTCACCGCCCGGTTCAGCGAAACGGGCGACGAAGCCGCGGCGCGTCTGGAGCGCGAAGTGCACGCGAAGGCCGCCGCGGGTGGGGTCAGCATCCTTGGCCCGAACGGCATGGGCGTGTACCACCCCGCCGGCGGCGTGGCCTTCCGCCCCGACCTCCCGCAGGACCGCGGCGGCGTTGCGTTCCTCAGCCAGAGCGGCAACAACGCGGTAGAAGTCATCGTTCGCGGCAACGCGCGTGGCCTGGCGTTCGGCAAGGTTGCGAACTACGGGAACGGCGTCGACATCACGCCGGGCGAGATGCTCCGCTGGCTCGCCGACGACGAAGAGACGAAGGTCATCGGCGCGTACATCGAGGGTGTGCCCGATGGCCGCGGCTTCTTTGAAGGCCTGCGGGCCGCTGCGGCGAAGAAGCCGGTCATCATCCACAAGGCGGGCCGCACGCAGGCCGGCGCGCGGTCGGCCGCTTCGCATACCGCTGCGCTCGCCGGCTCGGCCGACCTCTGGTCGACCGTTATCCGCCAGGCCGGCGCGATCGAAGCGCGCAACCAGGAGCAACTCCTCGACCTCATGGTCGCCGCTTCGCGCCTGCCCCGCCCGCAGGGCCGCCGCATCGCGGTGGTCGGCGGTGGCGGCGGGCGCAGCGTGCAGTCGGCCGACGCCTGCGAAGAGAACGGCTTCGAAGTCGTGCCCCTGCCGGGCGCTGTTCGCGAGCGTGTCCGTGAGCGCGCGCCGATGCTGGCCGACTGGGTCGGCAACCCCGTCGACCAGTCGATCCTTGCCGGGAGCGGCCTTTCGTCGAACGGCCTCCTCGAACTGATGCTGCAGAGCGACGCCTACGACCTCGCCATTGCGAACATCGGCGAGGACTGGTTCCTCGGCCGGCCCGATGCGGGCGACCGGCTCCGCCATGCGTGCAACCGGCTGGTCGGCGTCGTGAAGTCGACTGACAAACCCGTCGCGGTGGTGATGGGCCCGACCGAGACGGCGAACCACGAACACCGGCAGCTTCTCGATAGCGTTCGCGACGAGCTCATCGCGCAGGGCCTCGCGCTCTTCTACAGCGTCGAACGCGCCGCCTTCGCACTCGGGAAGCTCGCGCCGTAAGAGAGGGACAGGCAATGGGTGTGAAACTCACCAAGGACTCCATCGACCTCGGCATCGTGGTCACCGACGCGGAGAAGGCGCTCGCGTTCTACCGCGACACGCTCGGCTTCGAACACGTCGGCACGATGCCGATGCCGGGCGGCGTCACCATGGAGCGGCTGATGTGCGGCACCAGTCTCATCAAGCTGGTCGTGCCGTCGAAGGAGCTCCCGGCGAAGGCGCCGCCGGGCGGAATCCAGGGCGCCTACGGCTACCGCTACTGGACCATTTCGGTCTCGAACCTGGGCGAACTGCTGAGCCAGTGCGAGGCCGCCGGCTACAAGGTTGTGGTCCCCGAACGCGAAATCCGGCCCGGCGTTCGCATTGGCATGGTCGAAGACCCGGACGGCAACTGGGTCGAATTCCTGCAGACCGACTGACGGATTCTCACCCCGGCCTGGTCAAACGGACAGGCCGAAGGCCTGTCCACACTCCCGGGGTTGCGCCGCGACCATCGAACGACGTCCTGCGGGCGCCGCGCGGGCGACGATGTGCTCGAACTCCAGGTGAGGCAGGCCAATGTACGGAGTCGAGCAACACCTGATGGCCGCCCGCATCGAACGCGAACTCGCGCTCCGTTCCTCCGCGCAGCGCCGCGCGTGGCGCTCGCTCCTTCGCGCGTGTTCGCGGTAACCCACGGGAGGGACCGCGGGCGAACGGAACGGGGGCCGTGTACCGCGGCCCCCGTTCGTTGTTGACGTTCGAGCCGGGACTACCGGCTGGCTGCCCGGGCCTCTTCCCGGCGCTGGCTCGCCAGCATCCGGTTGAGGGCGCTCACGTAGGCGCGGGCGCTCGAAACGATGATGTCGGTGTGGGCCGCGCGGCCACTGTACGACTTGCCCTCGTGCTCGATGCGGATGGTCACTTCGCCCTGCGCATCGATGCCCTCGGTCACGCTCTTCACGCTGAACTCGGTGAGCTTCGGCTCGATGCCGGTGATGCGGTTCACCGCGCGGTACACGGCATCGACCGGGCCGGTGCCGGTCGCAGCGTCGACGCGGATGTTGCCCTCGGGGTCGATGAGCCGGAGCGTGGCCGTCGGGCTGGTGTGGTCGCCGGCCGTGACCTGCACCAGGTCGAGCCGCCAGCCGTCCTCCTCCACGCCGCGGAGGTTGTCGTTCACGATCGCTTCGAGGTCGCGGTCGTCGACCTCCATCTTCTTGTCGGCCAGCTCCTTGAAGGCGGCGAAGGCCCGGTTCAGCTCTTCGTCGGTGAGCTCGTAGCCGAGCTCCTCCATGTGGGCCTTGAAGGCGTGGCGGCCAGAGAGCTTGCCCAGCACGAGCTGCGTGCCCTGCGGGATGCCGACTTCGGCCGGGTCCATGATTTCCCAGGTTTCGCGCAGCTTGAGGATGCCGTCCTGGTGGATGCCCGAGCCGTGGCGGAAGGCGTTCTTCCCGACGATCGCCTTGTTCCACTGGACCGGCATACCCGAGAGCTGCTCGACGAGCTTCGAGGTCCGGTAGATCTCGCGCGTGTTGATGGTGGTCTCGAACCCGAAGAAGTCCTTCCGGGTCTTCAGCGCCATCACCACTTCTTCGAGCGAGGTGTTCCCGGCGCGTTCGCCAATGCCGTTCACCGTCACTTCGACCTGGCGCGCGCCGTTCTGGATGGCGGTCAGGGTGTTCGCGGTGCAGAGGCCGAGGTCGTTCTGGCCGTGGAAGCTCACGCGCGCCTTGTGGATGTTCGGCACGTTCTCGAACAGCGCCTTGAACAGCTGCGCAAGCTCTTCGGGGATGGCGTACCCGACGGAGTCGGGGATGTTGATGGTGGTCGCGCCGGCTTCGATGCAGCGCTCCACGATCTCGAAGATGAAGTTCGGGTCCGCCCGGGTGGCGTCCATCGGGCTGAACTCGACGTTCGAGGTGTACTTCGCGGCGTGGCGCACCATCGCCTCCGCCTGCTGGAGCACCTGCTCCCGGTCCTTCCGCAGCTGGTGAGCGATCTGGATGTCGGAGGAGTTAATGAAGACGTGGATGCGCGGGTCGGCCGCGTCCTTCACGGCTTCCCAGGCGGTATCGATATCCGCTGCGACCGCGCGGGCGAGCGCGCAGATGGTGGCGCCGCGAACTTCCCGGGCAACTGCCTGCACCGCCTCGAGGTCGCCCGGCGTGGAGCAGGGGAAACCTGCCTCGATGATGTCGACGCCCAGGCGTTCGAGCTGCTTCGCGATTTCTACCTTCTCTTGCGGGGTGAAAGCGACACCAGCCGACTGCTCGCCGTCGCGCAGGGTGGTGTCAAAGATGTAGATCTTCTCGGCCATAGGTTCCTCTCCGCCGTGTGTGTACGTGCGTATGACGTTGTTCGTGTGGGTGAGTGGGGATCCCTGTTGCTATGGCGAACCCCGCGCAGTCACACCAGGAACCGCGCCATCGAAAGCATCCAAGGGTTCGAACAGGGGGAAGAAAGAGGGGGAAGCGCTACGCGCGGCGAAGAGCGCGCCCCGGCGAGTCCGGGGCGATTGCATCCACCTTCGCAAAAGATTCTGCGGCGCTGCGCATGGTTGTCATATTCAGGTATCGGCAGGCTTCAGACAAGGGGTAATCCTTCCCCGAGCGTTATTTCTCCTTTCGCATCCCGTCTTGCAACTCGTCGTTGCCCTGCAACAGCGCCCTCAGGTGGTTGATCTCCCCGGTGTGGTAGAGGTCGTGTGCGCGGCGAGGCGAAGTATCCTGCCGACGGTGGCGGTGCCGCCCCAGTGCGTACCGCAGCGGTTGGCGAGATCGGCATCCGCCAGGCGGGCGGTGCGGACCAGGAGTTCTTCGTGTGCCTCCTGCAGCCATGCGACAGGCGCTGCCGGTTCGCCGGGCGCCAGTTCGAGCAGGTCCCGGTAGTGGCGCGCCGCTGCGCCGAACGTGTGCTCCACGTAGAGGTGCTTCGCGACCGCTGTGTGCTGGAGGATGTCGAGGATGCTGCGTGCCCCGCCGGCCGGGATGTTCGTCCCGTCCTCGGCCCGGAGCGGCTCCAAATTCGCCAGCAGGAACTGCGGGGTTCCTTCGAAGGCTTCCCGGAGGTGCACCTCGAGCTGCCGGGCCGCTTCGCGCGACATGGCCGCCCAGTGTACAGGCCGGCCGAACTGGTGGGCCTTGGAAGAAAAGGTGGAGATAGTTACGGCGGGTTCCGGCTTCGCGACAGGCGCCAACCCCGGGTAAGAAAAAACCCGGCCGTCATCGCTCCGTCGAGTAAGACCTCGACACGTGCAGAGCACGCCAGAGGAGGAGAGGACGGTACCGGGAATTGCTTGGACAGGTTATCGACAAAGTAATGCCGTGACAATAGTATCGGCCAGGATACTCTGTTCCGAGTGTTCCGCGTGCGAAAGGTCCCATATCGCCGCCTGGTGGACGTTATCTCGGTGCCGAGGCTACAGGGCTACGGCGTCGAGTCCGAGCGGCCTGAGGTTGTACTGGGCCGCTATCTGTGGAACATGCACCTCTCCGAGGCGCTCTATCCGATTCTGCAGTCCGTGGAGGTGGCGTTGAGAAATCATGTCGCAGGCTGCATCACCGCTCTGCGTGGTGATACGGACTGGTTGGATGAATCGGCGAACCCGCTGCGGTTTCCGGACGGTCAAGTGAATCGAATCCGGGAGCTCGCAAGTCATTGTCGCGGAGTGGCCGCGCGCAGACCTTCGAGAACTTGATGGGGGAACTGTCGCTGGGTTTCTGGGTGTCGCTCTTCAATTCCGTCGATGAATTGGAAACCCTTTGGCGCCAGCTCCTCAAGAAGCGGACTACCTTTCCGGGCATGAATACGAACAGGACCAGGAGCGCCTTGAAGGACGCCCTGAATCCCGTTCTTGAGCTACGCAACCGGGTGTTTCATCACGAACCGATATGGAAGCTTCCGCAGCTAGGCGAGAGACATCAGCAGTGCGTCACCGTACTAGGTTGGATATCCCCGGCAAAGGCTCGACTGATTGCGGGCTGCGATCGGTTTCCTCAAGTTTATGGTCCCGGCGAGCAGCCCTTCTGTGCGAGCGCCGCTCAGCGGATTACTCCTTGACGCCTGTGCGCAGGGCAAAGAAGAAGGGCCGGTGGATGTGTGGAGCGGACACGACACCCAGCGCAGGCCCTGCCGAATTTCTAGCAGTCACTAAGTAGCCCCGCAAGGGGGATTACCGATTCTTTACACTTGACCCCCACCCCGCGACGCCTAGACTTTCCATACGGAATGAGAGTTTTTCCCGTACGGTTTGCACTCCTCGCCGTCGCGGCGCTTCTCGCGGTCGCCGCGGCCGTTTCCACCATCAACGCTGAGACTATCCCCGTCGCCGATTCGGAAATCACAGCACACTGGCAGGAAGCCCAGGAAAACGGTGACAACGGCGACGGCGGGATCGATTACATGCCCGTCGTGACCTGGACGATCGTCGGGGTGGTCATCGGCGGGATCCTCCTCGGGACGTTCTACCTGCTGAAGCGGCGCGTCGGCGGCTTCCCCGAGAACCCCGACTGGGTCGCCCCTATCAGCATCGAACCGAGCGACACCTTCCCCAAGGAAGGCGACTACGGCGACCAGGTCCCGGACGCGCACGCCCACGCCGAACACTAACCGCCGCACGGACAATGGCTTCACAACACCCGGACGCATACGCTCCGGGTGTTTTTGTCGTATGGGTCTCTCTCGCAAGTTGCTTGTTCGATGAGTGACAATCTTGTTCTCATGTTTGCGCGGGCGAAATGGGTGTGTTGGGGCTGCAGCCTTCCTCTGTGGAGTTGGTTCGGCGGTGACTGGGGGAGTCCCGGCGACTGGGGTCCGGAGATCACTGGGGGAATCATCTCGGTCGCCTTTGGTTTTGGCGTCGGTAGATGGTTCAGTCGACGGGATCGCCGAGACCAGGAGGAGGTGTTGCGGAAACTCCTCGAGTTCCAAGCGGAGCTCGACCGGCAACGGGACATCGAGCGGGAAGTGCGTGAAGGCCGCCAGAGGGCTCGGGCGACGGTGCTCCAACCGTTAAACCAGTTTGTTAGAGACCAGATTCGTCAAGCGACTGGCTACTGGACCATGTTTGATGCCT
>NICF_comb_assmDRAFT_10002734_pt1 | contig 13097 bp, 26 predicted proteins | sample NewIslPassag4_SG_FD_11279 | JGI IMG/M metagenome (IMG submission 11279) | reverse complement strand
AGCTGATCACGCCGATTGCGATGGAGGAGCGTCAGCGCTTTGCGATCCGCGAAGGCGGGCGCACGGTTGGCGCCGGCGTCGTGACGAAGATCATCGAGTAAGAGGCAAGGGCCAGAGATACGGGCGGCTGAGCGCCGCCCACCCGGACACAAGTGTTTAGGTGGGGGCGCGCGAGAGCGCTTCCGGAATTCGAGGAGGCGCTCACCGCAACTGGTGAGTGAAGACCATGAACGGCCAGAACATACGTATCCGGCTCAAAGCGTTCGATCATCGCATTCTCGATGCGTCGACGCGCGAGATCGTGAATACGGCGAAACGCACGGGCGCCGAGGTACGCGGTCCCATTCCGCTGCCGACGCGCATTGAGCGGTTCACGGTGAACCGCTCTCCACACATCGACAAGAAGAGCCGCGAACAGTTCGAGATGCGCACACACAAGCGTCTGCTGGACATCGTCGATCCGACACCGCAGACGGTGGATGCGCTCATGAAGCTCGACCTGGCCGCAGGCGTCGACGTCGAGATCAAACTCTAGAAATCCCGGGTCCTCTGCGCCGGCGATGGCAGCATGACCCCAATTGGAAGGACCGCACGAGATGCGCTCCGGATTGATTGCACAGAAGGTCGGTATGACCCGCGTTTTCACGGACGCGGGCGAGCACATCCCTGTCACTGTGCTGAAGGTGGACAAGTGCCAGGTGATTGCTCACCGGACTGAGGACAAGCACGGCTACACCGCGGTGCAACTGGGTGCCGGCAGCCGCAAGCCGAACCGGGTGACCAAGCCGGAGCGGCAACACTTCGCCATTGCGAAGGTCGAGCCGAAGCGGAAGGTCGCCGAGTTCCGCGTGTCGCCCGAAAACCTCATCGAGGTCGGGGCAGAGCTGACGGCTGATCATTTCGTTCCTGGCCAGCTCGTCGACGTGACGGGCACGAACCAGGGCAAGGGCTTCCAGGGCCCGATGAAGCGCTGGAACTTCGGTGGTTTGGCTGCTTCGCACGGCGTTTCGATTTCTCGCACCGCAGCCATGGTTCGACCGGTCAGCGCCAGGACCCTGGTAAGGTCTTCAAAGGCAAGAAGATGGCCGGCCACATGGGTAACGAGCGTGTCACCACGCAGAACCTTCTGGTGGTCAAGACCGATCCGGAGCGCGGGCTGCTGATGGTGAAGGGTGCCGTCCCTGGTCACAAGGGCGGCTGGGTGCTCGTGCGCGACGCCGTCAAGCACCCGGTGCCTCCCGAGGCGCCACGCCCGGGTGCCTTCAGGAAGCCGGCCGACACGACGGCCGCTAATCAGGAGTGACCGTCATGCAGGCCAACGTGACGACGCTTGATGCGACGCCGGCAGGCTCTGTAGAGCTCAGAGACGATATCTTTGGGCTCGAGCCGCGGCAGGACATTCTTCACCGCATGGTGCGCTATCAGCTGCTGAAGCGGATGGCGGGCACGCACCATGCCAAGGACCGGTCAGAGGTCAACGTGACCGGCAGGAAGATGTACCGGCAGAAGGGCACCGGCGGCGCCCGCCATGGCGACAAGTCGGTCCCGCAGTGGCGGGGTGGCGGCAAGGCCTTCGGGCCGAAGCCCCGCAGCCATGCCATTGATCTGCCGAAGAAGGTGCGCGCTCTGGCGCTGCGCCATGCCCTTTCGGCGAAGGCAAAGGCGGGCGAGCTGATCGTGCTCGACAAGGCGGAGTCCGCTGACGGCAAGACCAAGTCGTTGCGGCAAGCCTTCGAGAAGCTGCAGTTGTCGAACGCCCTCATCGTCGATGGTGCGGAACTCGAGCCGAAATTCGCTCGGGCTGCGCGGAACATTCCGAACATCGACGTGCTGCCGATCCAGGGCATTAACGTGTACGACATTCTGCGCCGTCAAAAGCTCGTGCTGACGAAGGCGGCCGTTGAGGCGCTGGAGGCGCGGTTCAAATGAAGAAGATCGATGCATACGACGTGATCATTTCTCCGGTGATTACGGAGAAGTCGACCACGGCATCCGAGTACAACAAGGTCGTCTTCAACGTCCATCGGGACGCTACGAAGCCGATGATCAAGGCTGCCATCGAGCAGTTGTTCGATGTGAAGGTGAAGTCGGTCAATACGCTCGTGCGCAAGGGCAAGCTGAAGCAGTTCCGTGGCAGGCGAGCCCTTCAGAGCGACGTCAAGAAGGCCATCGTGACACTCGAGGAGGGGCACTCCATCGACGTCACGACGGGCCTCTAAAGGAGCAGATCCATGGCACTTAAGACATATCGTCCGACGTCGCCTGGCATGCGCAACCTTGTGCTGGTTGATCGCAGCCAGCTGTGGAAGGGCCCGCCGGTCAAGATGTTGACGGAGGGTCTGTCGAAGACGGGTGGCCGTAACAATTACGGCCGCATTACCACCCGCCATATCGGCGGTGGCCACAAGCGGACCTACCGTCTGATTGATTTCCGGCGGCGTCGTTTCGATCAGCCCGCTACGGTTGTGCGGCTGGAGTATGACCCGAACCGGACGGCGTTCATCGCCCTCGTGAAGTACGAGGACGGTACGTTGTCGTACATCCTTGCGCCGCAGCGCCTAGCCGTCGGCGATACGGTCGTGTCGGGTGAGAAGGTCGATGTGAAGCCCGGCAACGCCATGCCGCTCGCGAACATGCCGATCGGCACGATTGTGCATAACGTCGAGCTGAAGCCTGGCCGCGGTGGCCAGCTGGCGCGGGCTGCTGGTTCCTACGTGCAACTCGTCGGTCGCGACGCGGGGTGGGCCATCCTGAAGCTGAACTCCGGCGAGACGCGCCGCGTCCGCGCCGAGTGCATGGCGACGGTCGGAGCGGTCTCCAACCCCGACCATTCGAACCAGATCATCGGCAAGGCGGGCCGCAACCGGTGGCGTGGCATTCGTCCGACAGTGCGCTCGATCGCCATGAACCCGGTCGATCACCCGAACGGTGGCCGTACCAACGGCGGTAAGCACTGGGCGACGCCGTGGGGCAAGCCGGCCAAGGGTGCGCGGACCCGGAAGAACAAGGCAACGCAGAAGTACATCATCCGTAGTCGCCACGATGCGAACTAAGGCGGCAAAAGGAGAGCACACGTGGCACGCTCAGTTTGGAAAGGTCCGTTCGTCGACGGGTATCTGCTGAAGAAGGCAGAGAAGGCCCGTGCGTCTGGACGGAACGACGTCATCAAGATCTGGAGCCGGCGGTCGACGATCCTGCCCCAGTTCGTCGGCCTGACGTTCGGTGTCTACAACGGTCACAAGCACATTCCGGTGTTGGTCACCGAAGACATGGTTGGGCACAAGTTCGGTGAGTTTGCGCCGACACGGACGTTCACCGGGCACAGCGGCGACCGCAAGGCTCAAAGAAAATAAGCGGCGAGGATTGAAACGATGGGCAAGCCCAAGCGTGAGCGACGCCTCCCGGAAAACGAGGCAAAGGCTGTCGCCAGGAATTTGCGGGTCTCTCCGCGGAAGTTGAACCTCGTCGCCAGCATGATCCGCGGCAAGAAGGTGAATGTCGCGTTGGCGGATCTTGAGTTCTCGCGCAAGCGCATTGCGCAGGACGTGCGCAAGTGCGTGATGTCCGCCGTCGCGAATGCTGAGAACAATCACGGGTTGGACGTGGACGACTTGATCGTGGCCGAGGCTTATGTCGGCAAGAACCTTGTCATGAAGCGGTTCCATGCGCGGGGCCGCGGCCGCAGCGCCATGGTGAAGAAGCCGTTCTCCCAGCTCACGGTCATCGTTCGCGAAGTGAAGCCCGAAGCGGCTGAGGCAAAGGAGGCCTAAGCATGGGTCAGAAAGTTAATCCGATCGGCCTCCGGCTCGGCATCAACCGCACTTGGGACAGCCGCTGGTTCGCCGACCGCAAGGAGTATGGCCGGCTGCTGCACGAGGATCGTGCGATCCGCGAAGAGATCATGAAACAGCAGCGGCAGGCTGGCATCTCGAAGGTGGTCATCGAGCGCCCGCACAAGAAGTGCCGGGTGACGGTGCACACCGCTCGGCCGGGCGTGCTCATCGGCAAGAAGGGCGCAGACATCGAGAAGATGCGCGCCGATCTTTCGAAGCTGACGTCCTCCGAGGTTCATTTGAACATCGTTGAGGTTCGCAAGCCGGAAATGACGCCACGCTCGTCGCAGAAGGCATTGCCCAGCAGCTCGAGCGGCGTGTTGCCTTCCGCCGTGCGATGAAGCGGGCCGTCCAATCGGCGCTGCGTCTCGGCGCTCAGGGGATCCGGATCAACGTGGCCGGGCGTCTCGGTGGTGCTGAGATCGCCCGTACGGAGTGGTACCGCGAGGGCCGCGTTCCGCTGCACACGCTGCGCGCCGACGTCGATTTCGGTTACGGCCTTGCGAAAACGGCCTACGGCGTCATCGGCGTGAAGGTCTGGATCTACAAGGGCGAGATCATGGAGCATGATCCGATGGCCGCCGAGCGGCGCGCCCTTGACATGCAGGAAGGCGGTGGGGCTGGTCGCAGACGCGAAGCTGAGCGCGCTGGCGCCTGACGCTTGCAAGGAAGACGAAAATGCTGCAACCGAAACGCACAAAGTTCCGCAAGGCGCATAAGGGCCGCATTCACGGCCAGGCGAAAGGCGGCACCACGCTGAACTTCGGGTCTTACGGTCTCAAGGCGCTCGAGCCCGAGCGGGTGACCGCGCGGCAGCTTGAAGCGGCTCGCCGGGCGATCACGCGCCACATGAAGCGCGCTGGTCGCGTGTGGATTCGGGTGTTCCCAGATATTCCGGTGACGAAGAAGCCGGCCGAGGTCCGCATGGGATCCGGTAAGGGTTCGCCGGAACTTTGGATTTGCCGCGTAAAGCCCGGCCGCATCATGTTCGAGCTCGATGGCGTTCCCGATGACGTCGCTCGGGAGGCATTGGCGCTTGGGGCTGCGAAGCTGCCGATCAAGACGAAAGTGGTGACGCGTCTCGGCTGAAGCCGACGAGTGGGGAACGAAAGGTTATTTTGCGATGAAGGCTGCCGAGCTCAGGGGTATGACGCTTGATCAGCTCGAGGAGGAGCTGCTCAAGCTGAAGAAAGAGCAGTTCAATCTGCGCTTCCAGGCCGCCTCGGGACAGCTCGAGAACACAGCGCGTGTTCGCCAGGTGCGCCGCGACATCGCGCGCATCAAGACGATCGCGCGTGAGAAGCGGGCCGGCCAGGCTCAGAAGGGTTAAGGAGAAAACGAGATGCCAAGGCGCATCCTGCAGGGCGTGGTCGTATCCGACAAGAACGACAAGACGATTGTCGTGAAGGTCGAGCGGCGGTTCATCCACCCGCTGCTGAAGAAGACCGTCCGTCGTACGAAGAAGTATCACGCGCACGACGAGGAGAACCGGTTCAAGGTTGGCGACGTGGTCCGCATCCAGGAGGGGCGGCCTATGTCGAAACTGAAGCGCTGGTATGTCATCACGAACGGAAACGAAACCACGTGACGGCCAGCATTGGGGAACGATGAGCTGGCGCGGGTCGCCGTCGCGTAGGCGGCAGTCGCCCGGCCAGCGGAGACGAGACGGGGCCGGAGCACAAGGCCCGAGCCAGAAGGACTGTTCCGATGATCCAGATGGAGACAAACCTCGACGTGGCCGACAATTCAGGGGCGCGGCGAGTTCAGTGCATCAAGGTGCTTGGTGGCTCGAAGCGGAAGTACGCCAACATCGGAGACACCATTGTCGTCTCGGTGAAGGAGGCTATTCCGCGTGGTCGCGTGAAGAAGGGCCAGGTGATGAAGGCGGTGATCGTTCGCACCGCGAAGGGCGTGCGGCGCCCGGACGGTTCGTTGATCCGCTTCGACCGCAATGCGGCGGTGCTGATCAACAACCAGGGCGAGCCCATCGGCACCCGCATTTTCGGGCCGGTCACCCGTGAGCTCCGCGCCAAGAACCACATGAAGATCATTTCGCTAGCGCCGGAGGTACTTTGATGCCGTCGCTGAAAATCAAAAAGGGCGACAGGGTCGTCGTACTGGCCGGTCGCGACAAGGGTAAGCGCGGCGAGGTCATCGCCGTGATGCCGAAGGAGAATCGCGCGCTCGTCCGTGGGGTGAACATGGTTCGCCGTCATCAGCGGCAGACCGCCACCCAAGAGGGCGGCATCATCTCCAAGGAGGCGCCGATCCACCTGTCGAACTTGGCCATCGAGGACCCAGTGGATGGCAAGCCGACGCGCGTCGGTTTCAAATTTCTCGAGGATGGCCGGAAGGTGCGCTTTTCGAAGCGCTCGGGTGAATTGATCCCGGAGAGGAAGTAAACGATGGCCGAGAAGAAGGCGGCGAAAGCGCCGGCGGGCGGCAAGGCCGAAAAGGCGAGCAAGGCTGAGAAGCAGACGCAGGCTCAGCCTGCGGAGGCGCGCTCGTTCACGCGTCCCGAGGGCTACAAGCCGCGCCTGAAAGAGCACTATGAGAAGGTCGTGCGCGACCAGCTCAGGGAGAAGTTCAACTACGAGAACGTGATGCAGGTCCCTCGCATCGAGAAGATCGTGCTCAACATGGGCATCGGCGAGGCGGTGGCTGACCGTAAGAAGGTTGAGAGCGCGGCGAACGACCTTGCTTTGATTGCTGGTCAGAAGCCGATCATCACGCGGGCTCGGAAGTCCATCGCCACCTTCAAGGTGCGCCAGGGCATGCCGATCGGCGCGAAGGTGACGCTGCGTGGCGACCGGATGTACGAGTTTTTGGACCGTCTGGTTACGATCGCGCTTCCGCGCGTGAAGGACTTCCGCGGTCTCAACCCGAAGAGCTTCGACGGACGCGGCAACTACGCGCTCGGTTTGAAGGAGCACATCGTGTTCCCCGAGATCGACTATGACAAGGTCGATCAGGTGTGGGGCATGGACGTGATCGTTTGCACGACTGCTAAGACTGACGACGAAGCGCGCGAATTGCTGCGCGGCTTCAATTTCCCGTTCCGTAGCTGAGGGACCTCGGCGAAACAGCCGAAAGGCTCTTAGGAGAAACCATGGCGAAGAAAAGCGCAGTTGAGAAGAATGACCGCAGGCGCAAGCTGGCCGACCAGTACGCAGAGCGCCGCGCGAAGCTGAAGGCGATCATCAAGGACAAGTCGCGGCCGCTTGCGGAGCGCATGCAAGCCAGCATGAAGCTGGCCGAGCTGCCGCGGAATTCTTCCAAGACGCGGATCCGCAATAGGTGCGAGATCACGGGCCGTCCGCGCGGCTACTACCGGAAGCTCCGGATGTCGCGTAACAAGCTTCGCGAGCTGGCGTCGCAGGGTCTCATCCCTGGCATGATCAAGGCGAGCTGGTAGGGAGCTGGAAGATGGTCAACGATCCTCTCGGCGATATGCTGACCCGGATCCGCAATGCGCAGATGCGCAAGCTTCCGAAGGTCGTCGTTCCGGCTTCGAAGCTGCGTGCACGGGTCCTCGAGGTGCTGCTTGAGGAAGGCTATATTCGCGGCTACACGCGGATCGAGCACAAGAACAACAAGGCGGACCTCGAAATCGAGCTGAAGTATTCGAACGGCCAGCCGGCCATCAAGCAGATCAGCCGTGTTTCGAAGCCCGGTCGCCGCGTGTATTCGTCCGTCAAGGATCTCAAACCCGTGGCGAACGGTCTTGGCGTCGCGGTCCTCTCTACGCCGAAGGGCGTCATGTCCGATTGGCGTGCGCGTGAGGAGAACGTCGGCGGCGAGATTCTCTGCAACGTATTCTAAGCGGCGGGAGCTGAAGACATGTCACGCATCGGCAAAAAGCCGGTCCCGGTGCCGCCGAACGTCACTGCGACGGTGACCGGACAAACGGTGAAGTTTACGGGGCCGAAAGGCGAGCTGCAGTTCACGCTGCCCGATAAGGTTCGAGTCGAGCAGGGCGACGGCCAACTCACCGTCAAGCCGGTCGACGACAGCAAGCAAGCGCGTGCCATGTGGGGCATGTCACGCACGACGCTGGCCAACCTGATCAAGGGCGTTACGGAGGGCTACTCGCATACGCTCGAGATTCAGGGCGTCGGTTACCGCGCACAGCTCAAGGGCAAGGACGAACTACAACTCACGGTCGGCTTCAGCCACGATATCATTCACAAGATCCCGCCTGGGGTCGAAGTGAAAGTCGGTGGCGCAAGGCAGGAGCTCATTACCGTCTCCGGTATCGACAAGCAGCTGGTCGGGCAGGTGGCGGCGCAGATCCGGGCTTACAAGCCACCGGAGCCGTACCAGGGCAAGGGTATCCGCTATCAGGGCGAATACGTCTTCCGTAAGGAAGGCAAGAAGAAGTAAGGACGACGGAACATGGGCGGTCTTTCACAATTCGAACGGCGCAAGCGGCGCGTGCGCAGCACACTGCGCCAGCGCGCGAACGGCCGGCCGCGACTGTCGGTCTTCCGTTCGTCGAAGCACATCTACGCGCAGATTATCGACGACTCCAAGGGCGAGACGCTGGCTGCGGCCTCGACCCTTGAGAAGGAACTTAGGACGAAGCTCCGCACGGGCGCTGACAAAGCGGCAGCCGCTGAGGTCGGTCGGCTGGTCGCCGAGCGTGCCATCAAGGCAGGCATCGAAGCCGTGGTCTTCGATCGTGGCGCGTACAAGTACCATGGCCGCATCAAGGCGCTCGCGGACGCCGCACGTGAGGGCGGACTGAAATTCTGACGAAAGGATAAGGACCCGTGGCACGAATTCCGGGACGAGAGCGTGGCCGCGATCGCGAGGAGCGCGAGAGCGAGTTCTCAGACAAGCTGGTGCACATCAACCGCGTCGCCAAGGTGGTGAAGGGCGGTAAGCGCTTCGGTTTCGCAGCGCTGGTCGTTGTTGGCGACCAGAAGGGCCGGGTCGGCTTCGGCCATGGCAAGGCGCGCGAGGTGCCGGAGGCGATCCGCAAGGCGAACGAAGCGGCCCGGCGTAACTTGATGCGCGTGCCGTTGCGCGAGGGCCGGACGCTGCATCACGACAGCGTTGGACACCACGGTTCGGGTCGGGTTGTGCTGCGCTCCGCGCCTCCCGGTACCGGCATCATCGCCGGCGGTGCCATGCGTGCGGTTTTCGAGATGCTCGGCGTGCAGGACGTCGTCGCCAAGTCGCTGGGCTCGACGAACCCCTACAACGTGGTCCGTGCAACTTTCGATGCTCTGCGGGTGCAAGAGAATCCGCGCGCGATCGCGGCGCGTCGCAGCAAGAAGTACGGCGAGATCGTTGCGCGTCGTCGCGATGCGAGCTCCGAGGTAGAGGCCCCCGCGAGCGAAGGCTGAGGATCGAGATTGGTCGCGGCAGCTGCCGCTCCTGTGGATGACGTAAAATGGCAGAAAAATCCGGCAAGACGATCACGATCGAACAGATCGGAAGTCCGAGCCGCCGTCCGGAGCGGCAGATGCAGACGCTCATCGGCCTCGGACTGAACAAGCGCCACCGCCGTCGTACGCTCGAGGACACTCCGGCTGTGCGCGGCATGATCAACAAAGTCCGGCACCTCGTCCGCATCGTCGACGAGCAAGCCTGAGAGGCTGGGAGCTAGAACTATGCGACTGAACGAACTCCGGGATAACGCCGGGGCCAGAAAAGTCCGTGTCCGCGTAGGCAGAGGTATCGGCTCCGGCGTCGGCAAGACGGCCGGCCGAGGCGTCAAGGGTCAGAAAGCCCGCGCGGGTGTGCGGCTTGGTGGCTTCGAAGGCGGCCAGATGCCGCTTTACCGCCGCCTGCCGAAGCGCGGCTTCAACAAGCCAAACCCGAAGGAGTGGAACGAGCTGACGCTGGCTCGGCTTCAGCAGGCGATCGATTCCGGCAAGCTCGATGCGAGCAAGCCGCTTGACGTCAACGTGCTGGTGGAAGCTGGCGTGCTGCGTCGCGCAAAGGATGGTGTCCGGTTGCTTGGCACGGGCGAGCTCAAGGCGAAGGTCAACATCACTGTCAATCACGCAACGCCTTCTGCGCGGGCGGCAGTCGAGAAGGCTGGCGGCTCGGTGACCGTGATCGAGCCCAAGGTGCTGCCGGCCGACGAGGAAAAGCGCAAGAAGACGGCCGCCAAGAAGGCCGCCGCCGGCAAGGACAAGAAGGGCGGCGAATAGACCCGGTGGTAGCGAGGTCTAACACCTTTCAGGCGAGGCCACTTGCGCGCTATCTTGGTGTCGACGTGAGCCCCTGTCGGGGTGACGACCCAAGGAGCGCCGGTGGCCCCTTGAATGAAGGCGAAGGCCAAGCGCCATAAAGGCTGCGTCGAACTTCGGGAGATCTGACGAACATGGCATCCGCCGCCGAGCAACTGGCAGCTAACTTGAATTTCGGTGCCTTCGCCAAGGCCGAGGAGCTGAAGAAGCGCATCTGGTTCACGCTCGCTGCCCTGGTCGTCTATCGGCTCGGCACATTCATTCCGATTCCGGGCGTCGACCCACAGGCCTTTGCGCAAGCCTTCCAGTCGAGCCAGTCCGGCATCCTCGGCATGTTCAACATGTTCGCAGGCGGTGCCGTCGAGCGCATGGCGATCTTTGCGCTCAACATCATGCCGTACATCTCCGCCTCGATCATCATGCAGCTCATGTCGTCGATTAACCCGACGCTTGAGCAGCTGAAGAAGGAGGGCGAACAGGGCCGCAAGCAGATCAATCAGTACACGCGCTACCTGACGGTGCTGCTGGCCGCGTTCCAAGCCTACGGCATTGCGATTGGTCTTGAAGGAACTCGGGCTGCGAGCGGGCCTGTTGTCATCGATCCCGGCTGGTTCTTCCGCCTGACAACCGTCGTCACCCTGGTTGGCGGCACGATGTTCCTGATGTGGCTCGGCGAGCAGATCACCGCTCGCGGCGTCGGCAACGGCATCTCGCTCATCATCTTCGCCGGTATTGTGGCGGGTTTGCCGAGTGCATTGGCGGCGTTGTTCGAGCTGGCGCGAACCGGCTCGCTCTCGACGATCATGCTGCTGCTCCTGCTCGCGCTGATGCTGGCCGTGGTGGCTGTGATCGTCTTCATGGAGCGGGCGCAGCGGCGCATTCCGATCCAGTATCCGAAGCGTCAGGTCGGCAACCGCATCTTCCAGGGTGACAGCTCGCACCTGCCGCTCAAGCTCAACTCGGCCGGCGTCATTCCGCCGATTTTCGCCTCGTCGCTGCTGCTGCTGCCCATTACAGCCGCGCAGTTCATGTCGGGCTCTGGGCCAGAGTGGCTGAACACGATCGTGGCTGCGCTTGGTCGCGGGCAGCCCCTGCACCTTGCGATCTACGTCGCGCTGATCGTCTTCTTCACGTTCTTCTACACGGCGGTGGTCTTCAACCCGCAGGAGACGGCAGAGAACCTGCGGAAATACGGTGGCTTCATCCTTGGGTACCGGCCTGGGCAGAAGACGGCCGAGTACATCGACTACGTGTTGACCCGCATTACCGTGGTCGGCGCCATCTACCTCGCTGCAGTCTGCGTGCTGCCAGAGTTCCTGATCTCCTATGCCGCCGTACCGTTCTACTTCGGTGGTACCTCGCTGCTGATCGTGGTGAGCGTGACCATGGACACGGTTGCGCAGGTGCAGAGCCATCTGCTGGCGCATCAGTACGAGGGCCTCATCAAGAAGGCGAAGCTCAGGGGCGCGACGACGACGAGAGGGCGTAGATGAACTTGATACTGCTTGGGCCGCCGGGTGCAGGCAAAGGTACGCAGGCGGCGGCGATTGCTGCGTCGCGCGGACTGGTTCAGCTCTCGACCGGGGACATGCTGCGGGCGGCTGTGAAGGCCGGAACCGAGGTCGGAAAGCAGGCCAAGGCGATTATGGAACGCGGCGATCTCGTGCCGGACGAGATCGTGATCCGGATCATCGATGAGCGCATTGGTCAGCCGGATTGCGAGAACGGCTTCATACTCGACGGGTTTCCGCGCACGCTGCCCCAGGCCGCCGCTCTGGACAAACTGCTGGCGGACAGGAACAAGCAGCTCGACCTCGTTATCGAATTCAAGGTGGACGATGCCGCTCTCGTGGAGCGCATCTCCGGACGTTTCGCCTGCGCCAAGTGTGGCGCCGGCTATCACGATAAGTTCAAGCAGCCGAAGACTCCCGGTGTCTGCGACGCCTGCGGCTCGACGGAATTTTCCCGTCGCGCCGACGACAACGCCGAGACCGTGAAGAACCGGCTGATGGCGTACTACAAGGAGACCGCGCCGCTGATCGGCTACTACTTCGCCAAAGGCAAGCTGAAGTCGATCGACGGAATGGCTCCCATCGACCAGGTGACGCACGCAATCGAGCGCCTTCTGGCCGAAGTGGCGGCTTGACGCGGGGGGTGTGGATTGACGCGGCTTACCCGAGAGGGTAAAACGACCGCGATTTCATGCCGCACCTTGGCGAGATCGGAGCTGGTGTTTCGGGCACCAGGGGCCGGTCTTTGCCGTGTTGGGTTGCCGACCATCATGTCGCCCACCTAGGCGGTTGGGTGACACAGCAGAGACCGCAAGCTCGCTAGGAGAGACACGTGGCCCGTATCGCTGGCGTAAATATTCCGACGCAAAAGCGCGTTGTCATCGCGCTCCAGTACATTCATGGCATCGGTCCGAAATTCGCGAAGGAAATCTGCGAGAAGGTTGGTATTCCGCCGGAGCGGCGGGTGAATGAGCTCACCGACGCGGAGATCCTGCAGATCCGCGAGACCATCGACCGTGACTATGTCGTCGAGGGCGACCTGCGCCGCGAAGTGGCGATGAACATCAAGCGCCTCATGGACCTCGGCTGCTATCGCGGTCTCCGCCATCGCCGCGGTCTGCCGGTTCGCGGCCAGCGCACGCATACGAACGCGCGGACCCGCAAGGGCCCGGCAAAGCCGATCGCCGGCAAGAAGAAGGCCTGATGTGGCGCAACCGCGTGAGGTTGTGACAATCCGCTGAAATTGAAACTCGTATTTCAGGAACTATCTCCTCCATGGCCAAAGACCAACAGCGCACCAAAGTGCGCCGCAAAGAGCGCAAGAACATCAGCTCCGGCGTGGCGCACGTGAACGCGACCTTCAACAACACGATGATCACGATCACGGACGCGCAGGGCAACACGATTGCTTGGTCGTCTGCCGGCGCGGTGGGGTTCAAAGGCTCGCGTAAGTCCACTCCTTATGCGGCTCAGGTCGCGGCCGAGGATGCGGGGCGGAAGGCGATCGAGCACGGTATGAAGATCCTCGAGGTCGAGGTTTCGGGGCCGGG
>NICF_comb_assmDRAFT_10002733_pt1 | contig 13097 bp, 14 predicted proteins | sample NewIslPassag4_SG_FD_11279 | JGI IMG/M metagenome (IMG submission 11279) | reverse complement strand
GGAGTGGCGATGGTCCTCTGCCTCGTCGCGGCCTATCGCTTTCTGCTGGGCGCCGACTGGGGATTTCCTCTGCGGCTGCTGGCTGCCCTCGTGCTGGGCGCGGAGGCCTTCGAGCGTCCGGATCTGCGGACGCTGTTGGTGGGTTATCTGGTTCACCAGCTCGGTCCCGTGGCCCTCTGGGCCCGCCTCTTCGGTCTGCTGCTGGGCTTTCGCAAGGCGCCGCCGCCCATGGGGCTGTCGCTGGCGGTGGGCCTTGCCGTGGCGCTCGTCGCGCTGGTGCTCGACGTCTACCTCCTGCTGCCCCCGGTCCTTTCCATGATGCACGGGGCCAACATCTGGGCGGAGAACGTGCCGCGCGCGGTGGCGTGGGTCGCCCACGGCGTGTACGGCGGCGTGCTGGGAGTCGCCTACGGCCTGCTCGCCCGCGTCCGGACCGAAGTTCCGAACCTCGATTGACCGGTCTCGCACTCCTTCACGAATGTGAGCAGGATGTCACGAAGTGGAGGCTGGCGTACGAGGTGTCGCGCGCTCTTGCCCCTGCTGGCCGCCATCGTCGCGACGACGGGATGCGAGACGGCCCGAAAGCCTTTGGAACCCGTGCCGGTCACGGACGACACGGAGGACACGGACGAGCTCTTGGTGGACGTGGCCCGAAAGACCACCGCCCTCGCGGCGGTCTTCGCCGCGGCCGCGCAGGTCGCCGACCCGGAGCAGCTCCAGACGCTGTCCCAGTACGGCATCGTTCCACCGCGCTCCCCTGCGATCGACGAGGTCTTTCCCGAGCGGCGGGCGCTCGTCGAGGCGGTGCGCCTCTGGGACGAGACGCGAAAACGCGCGGCGCTGGCGTGGCTTCTGGAAAACGCCACGTGGAGCACGCTCCTGCACGCGATGGCGATCGAGTCCTTCGATTCGAAGCTCGAGGCGCGCGACTTCGGGCCGTCGATGCTGGGGTATGCGCCGCACATCTACGCGAACCGCGCCTCGCTCGCGCCCTTGCTTCGGGACGCGCTCGAGGACGAGGCGATCCGCCGGATCGCGTCGGATCGGGTGCGCCAGCCGGAAGGATTCGGGCACGAGGAGATCCAGAGGCGGCGCGAGGCCATGTTCCGCTACCTGCGCATCGACGACGATCTGCCGCCCTATCACGCCTTCTACGCGACGCTCATGTCGCCGGGCCTGGGTGTGAACGCGTCGCTCCCCGACGGCTCGATCCTCTTCGTCGTCGGACCGCACGTGCGCACGGAGGACGCCTTGCTCGTGCTGTATCACGAGATGGCCCGTCCTCCGATCCATCGCATCCTGCAAACGCCCATGGTCGCGGCGGCCCTCGCGTCGAGCGAGTGCGCCTTCGCTCACGTCGGAGAGAACTTTGGCTATGTCACCTGGCGATCCTACTTCGCCGAGACCCTGGTTCGCGCTCTTTCTTACCGGCTCCAGGGGGCAGGACCGCAGCCGTCGCCGTTCATCTACGAGGTGTCGGTCGGCCAGACGCTGATGGCATACGAGCAGGGCGAACTCGGCTTCGAGAAGGTGGTGCTGGCCATGCTGGATGGGTTCCGCGAGTACGTCTGTGCCGAGGACGCGCGGGGCCCGATCGCCTGTCCCGCTCCGGCGATCCGCTTGCCGAGCGGCACTTGCCTCTTTCTCCCCGGGCGAGCGGCTTCCGACGTTCCCGTCGCCATCTACCTGCACGGAATGACCGAGTTTCCCTCCCTCGCGCGGTTGGAGGGCCTGCGATTCGTCCAGGCCGCGGGCGACCGGATCGCCGTGCTCTTGCCGCTGGGAACGAGGGGAGAGTGCGCGTGGTCCCAGGAAAACGAGCGCCAGCTCTGCTGGCCCACGATGCCCGACCGGGTCGACGCCGTGCAGGCGCTGGCCGCGAGCCTTCGCGACGACCTGGAGGCGGTGAGAGCACGCCTCGGCCGCGACGAGGAGATCTCCTCCTTCCTCGTCGGATTCTCCAACGGCGCATACGGGGTCGATCGAATCGCCGGCATCACCGAGATGCCGATCGCTGGCCTCGCCATTCTTCACGGCGGTGGCGAACGACTGCCCGGGCGGGATGGAGGAGCGGTCCCGATCTTCCTTTGCGCGGCCCGAGACGATCGGTGGCACTTCTCCACCATGGAGACGTTGCGAGCCGAACTCGATGCAGCGGGATGGCCGGTCGAGTGGCGGGAGCACGAGGGCGGTCACGCTCTCGCCGAGGACGACCCGGAGGAGGTGGTCGATTTCATCCTCCGTGCCGCGCGGGAGCGCAGCGGCGAGACGCCATAGTGCCTCGAGGCGTCGGCCCCGCGTACTGGAGGTCCTCGAGCTTCAGCTCGTGGCGCGGGAGGAGGCGGACCTCGATCCGCCGGTTCCTCCGCCGGCCAGTCGCGGTGCGGTTGGTGGCCACGGGCCGGTACTCGGCCATGCCAGCCGCCACGAGGCGGTCGCCGGGGATCTTCACCTCCTCCTGCAGGAAGCGAACGACGTTGGTGGCGCGGGCCACCGAGAGCTCCCAGTTGGTGGGGAATCGCTCGGCGAGCTTGCGGGAGATCGGCTTGTTGTCGGTATGTCCGGTGACCTGGATGATCTNGTCCGGGACCTTGGCCAGCGTCTCCCCGACCTGGCGCAGCACTTCCTTCCCCGCGTCGTTGAGCTCCGCCTCGCCCGAGTCGAAGACGATCTTGTCGATGAGGTCCACCACGAGCTCGCCGCGCTGCTGGGAGATGAGGACGTGGCCCTTGGCGATCTCCGCCTGAAGCCTTGCCGGAGCTCTTCCTGGGCCTGCCGCATCGCCTCCAGCGCCTCGTCCTTCTTGCGCGCGTCCGCGGCGATGCGGTCCCGTTCCGCCTCGAGCTCCTGGATCCGGGCGCGCAGCGTCTCGATCTCGGCGCGCGTGGTGTCGAGCTCCTCGCGCGTTTCGGTGTGGGCCGCGCGCTCGGTGCCCAGCTCGGACCGCACCGAGTAGAAGGCCGTGATGCCCCCCGGTCGCCAGGACCAGCGCGACGAGCCAGGCGAGGCCCGCGCTCCCGCGCTTCGGTGACGGAGTGGACTTCGGATCGGGCGTCTTGGACGGTTCCGACATGGCGACTCCTTTCAGATCCGGCCGTTGCGCTCCGGCCAGGATCCCGATGACGAGGAAGGCGCCGAAGACCGCCGGTACCAGGTAGGGGGTGCCGGCGAGCTTCAACCCGGCGGCGATCAGCGGCGAGGCCGAGGCGATGAGCAGGCTGAAGCCGAGCCCCACCGAGACGAAGAGCGCCAGCCGCAGGATGAAGGGCCAATCCTGCGCGAGCTGGCGGGTCCGGTCGGTGACGACGCGCCCGTAGAAGGAGAGGATGGTGGCCGTGATGAGCGTGGAGATGCGGGGGAGGTGCGCTTCGAGCCAGCTGGAGAGCTCGAGATACCCGCTCTCGATGGACCTCGCCACCTCGGGGAGATGACCGACGACCGCGTCCAGGGCCAGATCCCGCATGGGACCTTTTGTGGCTTTTACACTATTTTCGTCGGCGCGGCCAGAAGAAGGGCTCCTGCCCGGGGAGAGCGCCGGGCCTTGCGAAAATCCGCTCGCCGGCGGTGAAGCCGGCGCCCGGCCGGTGGCCGTCTTCCCGGGAGTCCGCTTCCGAGGTGGTGCGTTCCGGTGCGCGGCTCGTAGGTGGTGCGCTCAGGCGCCGAAACGGCGGAGGATGCGCTCGACCGAGGCGGCGTAGCCTTCGCCGAAGAGGTTGAGGTGGTTGAGGAGGTGGTAGAGGTTGTAGACCTCTCGCCGCTCCGGATAGCCCGGCTCGAGCGGCCACGTCGCTCGATAGGCATCGTAGAAGGAGGGCTCGAAGCCGCCGAAGAGCTCGGTCATCGCCAGGTCGGCCTCCCGATGGCCCACGTAGGCGGCCGGATCGACGAGCCAGGGCATCCCGCCTTCGCCGGGGACGTGATTGCCCGACCACAGATCCCCGTGGAGCAGGGAGCGCTCCGGCGTGCGCGGCAAGAGCTCGTCGAGCCGCGCGAGCAGCCGTTCCGCCCAGCGTTCCCAGCCGGCCTTCCAGAGGCCTTTGCGGCGGGCGAGCGCGATCTGGGGCACGAGCCTTCGCTCGCGAAAGAAGGCCGGCCATTCGGCCACCCAGCCGTTTCGCTGTGGCGTGGAGCCGATGAAATTGTCGGCGGAAAAGCCGTAGCCCTCGCCGGGGGGCCCTTGTCGATGGAGCCGCGCGAGCCCCTCCCCGAAGCGCGCGAAATAGCGCCGGTCGGCGCGCCCGGGCTCGATCCACTCGAGGAGGAGGAAGCCGCCCGTGCCCTCGCGCAGGCCGAAGACGCGGGGAACGCCGAGCCCCGTGCCCTCCGCGGCATCGCGAAGCGCCGAAAGCCCGGCCGCTTCGGCGCCAAAGGTCTCGCTGGCCCCCACCTTGAGGAAGAAGGGACCGCGCGTGGACTCCACCCGGTAGGCCTGGCCGATGCTGCCGCCCCCGACGGGCGTCACGCGGTCGATGGGGCCGACAGTGGATTCGAGCTCCTGGCGCAGGCGCTGCGCGATCACAGCCGGTACTCCCGCCGCACGTGCTCGAGCAGGGCGCGGCTGGTCCGGTCGACGATCTCGAAGACCTCGATGAACCCGTCCTCGCCCCCGTAGTAGGGGTCGGGCACTTCGCCCGTACCGGGCTTTGGGTCGAAGCTGCGGAAGAGGCGAACGTGGGAGGTATCGGCCTGGCCGGCCAGCCTCCGGAGGCTCCGCAGGTTCTCCTTGTCCATCGCCAGCACGAGGTTGTGCCGGTGGAGGTCGTCCGGTCGGATCTGGCGGGCGCGAAGGTGGCGGATGTCCAGGCCCCTGGCCAGGGCCACGGCGCACATTCTCTTGTCGGGGGGCTCGCCCACGTGCCAGCCGCCCGTGCCGGCGGAGTCGATCTCGAAGTGGGAGGAGAGCCCCGCCATCTCCACGTGGTGCCGGAACAGGCCCTCCGCGAGCGGGCTGCGGCAGATGTTTCCGAGGCAGACGAAGAGGATGCGGATCGGTCGTTCCATGCGCGGGAATCTAACAGATGGGACGCGGGCCGCTGCTCCCGCCGCGGTCCCGATCGGGGTTCGGGGGGCGCGCACCTGGATCGGCCCGGTCGCGTCCGCGCCGCTCGCGGACGACGCCCGCCGTCCGTCCGCGAGGTATCGCCCAGGCGCCACGTCCGCGCCGCTGCGCACTGCGCCGCGATCCCGTGATAGAAGCCGCGCCCATGCGCGCTGCTTCCAAGGAGCCGCCGATCCTCAAGAACCTGACCTGGCCTCGGGCGTGGGAGGCCCTCTCCGAGCTGGGCGCCACCGAGCGCGAGGCGCGCCGGATCTGGGCGGCGGCGGCGGTGAAGCGGCGCGCCCGGATGGAGGAGCTCGTCGGGCTGGAGCAGGTGCGGAGGGTCGTGCTCGAGCGCGTTCGCGCCCGATTCGAGGCACCGCGCCTTCCGATCGTGGCCCGCCGAACCGATCCCGCCGACGGCTTCACCAAGTACCTCTTCGCCCTTCCCGACGGGAAGAGAGTCGAGGCGGTCCGGATTCCGATCTTCGACACCCATTACGTGGTCTGCGTCAGCTCGCAGGTGGGGTGTGCGCTCGCCTGCGACTTCTGCGCCACGGGACGGATGGGATTTTCGCGCAACCTCCTTCCCTGGGAGATCGTGGAGCAGGTGCTGTCCATCCGCGACGAGGCCGACCGGCCGGTTCGTGGCGTGGTCTTCATGGGCATGGGCGAGCCCATGCTCAACTACCGAAACGTGATCGCCGCGGCGCAGATCCTCTCGCATCCCGCCGGAGCGGCCATCGATTCGCGGGCCATCACCATCTCCACCGCCGGCTGGGTCCCGATGATCCGGCGCTACACCGCCGAGCGGCATCCCTATCGACTCGCCGTGAGCCTGACCTCGGCCATTCCCGAAAAGCGAGCCGTGGTCATGCCCATCGAGAATCGCTGGCCGCTGGACCAGCTCTGGGCTGCCGTACGCGAGCACACCTTGGCTCGGCGCACGCGGGCCATGCTCGCCTACGTGATGGTCGCAGGCTTCAATACCGGCTGGGAGGACGCGGTGGCGCTCGAGGAGCTCGTTGGCGATACGCCGGTGAAGATCGACCTCATCGACGTCAACGACGCCACCGGTCGATACCGGCCTCCGGAAAAGGAAGAACTCGAGCGCTTCCGCGACTACCTGCAGATCCTCGGCTGCCCGGTGGTACGCCGTTACTCGGGAGGAAAGTCGATCGAGGCGGCGTGCGGCATGCTGGCCAACGTGGGCTGAACCCCCTGCCCGTACGCCCGAGTGCGGAGCGTACGCGACGTATCATGTCCCGGCGGTCGGCGCACCGCGGGTGGGTTTACCGGCCGAGGATCCGCCTGATGTGTGCCTCGAAGGCCTTGAGCCAGTCGCGTAGAAAGGCGGCCGTGCTCTCGACCGTGATCTCGCCGCTGTCGTCGACGAGGCCCGGCTTGAACTGGATGTAGGTCTCCGGCTGCCCCATCAGGTGCGTGTCCAGGTAGGAGAGGATGTTGCGCAGGTGCTGCTGGGCGCAGGCCGTGCCGATCGCGCCCGGCGAGGTGCCGATCACCGTGGCTGGTTTGCCGGCGAAGGCGTTCTGGCCGTAGGGGCGCGATCCCCAGTCGATGGCGTTCTTGAGCACGCCCGGGATGGAGCGGTTGTATTCGGGGGTGACGAAGATCAGCGCGTCCGAGCGGACGATGGCGGCCTTGAACTCTCGCGCCACCGGGGGGTAGTCGTCGTCGTAATCGTAGCTGTAGAAGGGCAGATCCTGGATCGGGATCTCCTCCAGTTTCAGCGACTCCGGCGCGAGTCGGGAAAACGAGCTGGCGAGCCTGCGGTTGATCGACTTGCTCGCGATGCTGCCGATGATGACGCCGACCCGATAGGACACGATCACCTCCCCTCGTGTGCTGGCAGGTCATCATAGGGGCGGCCGTTTCGGTGTGTCGACCCCATCTTGTCTCGGGGGACGCCGCGGTGACGAGGACTGAACGCGAAAGGATGCTCGCCGGAGATCCCTACCGGCCGATGGACCCCGAGCTCGTCCAGGCGCGTGCGCGCGCCCGGAGGTTGTGTGAAAAATTGAACGCAACCTTGGAGACTCTCGAACCGGGCAACCAGGCGCAAAGAGAAAGGCGACGGATCGCCGAGGAGCTATTCGCAACGGGAGGGGATTCGGTATGGTTGCAGCCTCCCTTCTACTGCGACTACGGATTCAACATCGAGCTCGGTGAGAGGGTGTATTTCAATTTCAACTGCGTCGTTCTGGACGTGTGCCGAGTGCGGATCGGAAACTTCACGCTCCTCGGTCCCGCCGTACAGATCTACACCGCCGTCCATCCCCTCGACGCCGACGAGCGTCGCGAAGTGGAGTGGGGCATGCCAGTGGAGATCGGGGAGGACGTCTGGATCGGCGGTGGAGCCATCGTCCTCCCGGGCGTTCGGATCGGGGACCGGTCGGTGATCGGAGCAGGAAGCGTGGTGGCGAGGGATATCCCTCCTGGCGTCCTCGCGGCGGGCAATCCTTGCCGCGTCATCCGCACGCTCGATTCGTCGCGTTGACCGAGCTTTCGGCCCAGCGTGAATCGTCGTGCCGTTCACGCCCCCCGCAAAGGCGTTGTCAGAACACCGCTGCGCTTGGCGGAGAGCACCGACTCGCCTAAGTAGAGACCATGCGCTACGAGGGTGCGATCTACCGGCCGCCCAGCGAGGCGGACGCCTACATCCTCCAGGCCACGATCGGCTGCTCCTGGAACCACTGCACCTACTGCGACATGTACCGGGCAAAGAAGTACCGGGTCCGATCGCGGGAGGAGATCCTGGAGGACATCCGCGCGGCCGCGCTTCTCTTCGGCGAGAAGGTGGAGAAGGTCTTCGTGGCCGACGGCGATGCCCTCGGCATGGAGACCGAGCTCTGGCTGGAGATCCTCGAAGCCTGCCGCAGCGCCTTTCCGCGGATTCGGCGCGTCAGTGCCTACGCCACCGCGATGAATCTGCTTCGCAAGACGGAGGAGGAACTCGCACGGCTGCGGGCGGCAGGCCTTTCCCTCCTCTACGTCGGCCCCGAATCCGGCGACGATTTCACCCTCAAGCGCATCGCCAAGGGCGCCGGCTTCGACGAGCACGTCGAGGCGGCGCAGAAGGCCCGCCGGGCGGGGATCGAGCTCTCCGCGATCTTCCTTCTCGGCGTGGGCGGGGTGGAGCGGAGCCAGGCGCATGCCGAGGGCACGGCGCGGCTCATCACCGAGATGGATCCGCGCTTCGTCTCCCTCCTCACCCTCACGGTGATCCCGGGCACTCCGATCGACCGGCTGCAGCGGCGCGGCGCTTTCGAGCTTCCCACCATCGAGCGCATGCTCGAGGAGCTTCGCACCATCGTCGCGCTGGCCCAGCCGACGGACGCGATCTTCCGCACCAACCACGCCTCCAACTATCTTCCCCTCGGTGGCCGCTTGCCGCGGGATCGCGAGCGGATCCTCGAGGTGGTCGACCGCGCTCTGCGCGGGGAGATCCCCCTCCGCCCCGAGTGGGCCCGCGGGCTGTGATGCGAACGTGGCAAGGCCGGGCGTGCGCCCTCGGTTCCTGCCGGGCTCGCGATGATTCCTCGAACGCTCACCGGCTTTACTGGAGCTAGGTCTTGCGACGGCGCGCGCTGCTCGCGGAGGCGGAGAGCTTTTCCGTCTGCTCGCGCATCAGTTCGGCGGTTCGCCGCATGAAGTCGACGAGGAGGTCGAGCTCCTCGTCGGTGTAGCGCTCGAAGAGCGCCTCCTGGGCGCGGCGAAGCGAGCCGAAGATCCGGTTGAGCTCGGAATCGCGAGCGAGGATGGGGCGGACGATCACCTTGCGTCGGTCCTCGGTGGAGCGAACCCGCTCGGCCAGGCCCGCTTCTTCCAGCCGGTCGACGATCCCCGTGATCGCACCGCTGGTGAGTCCGGTTCGTTCGGTGAGTTCACCGGCCGTCATCGGCCCGTGGACGCGGAGCAGGTCCAGGGCCTTGTGCTCGCTTGCGCCGAGGCCGAGGCGCGCGGCCACGGCCTCGTGGAAGATCACGCTGGCCGTACCGACCGCGCGCCCCGCCTCGAGTAGAGCCTCGACCTTTTCTTTTCGCGCCGTGCTCGCCACCCGTCCTCTCTCCGGCACCAAGATAGGAGCGGACGCCAGGCGCTCCGTCAACGAGTACCGGTGTCGAGCGCGTCCGGCGTCGTGCCATCCCACGAGAGGCGGTAGGCGAAGGCCCTCTCGGTCGCCCGGGCGCCGAGCTTCAGAAAGAAGGGGAGCATGCGGTCGCGGAACCACCGCGCGACGGGGCCGGCGGGCTTCTTGGGGCTGCCGTTGCGCCGCGCCTGGGCGACCACGTCCTCGACGCGCTCGCGGCGCATCCGCTCGAAGGCAGTGAAGGCGGCTCCCGGAGCCGCGTGGTCTCGCAGGCACCGGGCAAGAGCCAGCGCATCTTCGAGGGCGAGCGAGGCGCCCTGCCCGGCGTGCGGCGGTGTGGCGTGGGCGGCGTCGCCGACGAGGCCGACCCGCCCACGGTGCCACCGCGGAATCGAGGGCATCTCGTAGAGCTTCCACCGGCCGAGCGGCGGGCGCGCCGCGCGGAGGATCTCCCGAACGACCTCCGCATCGTCGCGATGCTCTTCGAGGAGCCGGTCGCGCCAGGTCTCCGAGGCGATCGGCTCCAGGGCATCGTCCGTGGGCCAGGGCACGTTGCTGAACCAGTACGTGCCGGTGGGGGCCGCGTAGTAGCCGAAGAAGGCGCGCCGCCCGAAGACGAAGCGCATCCGCTGCTCCGGGTTGGGCAGGACGAGGTCCGAAAAGCCGCCGGTGTCGACCAGGCCGTCGAAGCGGGGCGCGGGCGCGTCGGCGAAGAGGAGCCGGCGCGTGCGGGAACGCACGCCGTCGCAACCGACGAGGAGGGTCGAGCTCGCCTCGGAGCCGTCTTCGAAGACGGCGCGGACGGCTTCCCGGCCCTCCTCGAGCTCGGCGAGTCGCTTGCCGAATTCGACCGGAATGCCCTCTCGCTCCGCTCGCTCGCGCAGGATCCGGCCGAGCGCACCCCGCGGGATGAGGACGGCCGGCGAGCCGAAACGCTCCTCGTCCCGAGAGCCGTCGATGCGTCCGATCTCGATGCCGGCCTCGTTGTGAAAGGCGAGGCCCTTGGTGACGTGCCCCAAGCGGCAGACTTCCTCGTGCACGCCCAGCTCGCGCAGGACGTTCATGCCGTTCGGCGCCACGTTGAAGAAGGCGCCCTCGTGGTCGCGTGGCGAGGGGGCGGCCTCGAAGATGCGGGGTTGGTAACCCGCCCGACGGAGGAAGAGCGCGAGGGCGGGGCCGGCGATTCCACAGCCGATGATGGCGACTTCACGTGCGTTCATAGCGATTCCACCCAGCGACGGAGTGTTCTCAGGCCCTCGACGTCGACCTCCTCCGTGCCCAGCGGAGGCATCTGCTCCCGGTAGCCGAGGATCGATCCGCGGGAGGAGAAGCGCTCGAGGAGCCAGCTATCGTCCGGATCTCCGGGCCGGACGAAGTGAGGGATGGTGGTGCGGTAGGCGGGCGTCTTTTCCGGCCGCGAGACGCCGACGGGAAGCCAGAGTTCGATGGAGGTACCCGCAGGATCGAAGCATGGGCTTCCGCCCGCGGGTCGCCTCTTGTTGTGGCAATGCCCGCAGTTGGCATGCAGCAGACCGAGGGCGGCCTGCTCGAGCGGCGTGCCGGGGACTCGGATCGGCGCTCGGGGCGGATGGGTCAGCCGCCCCTCGGCCACGAGTCGGTCGAGGGTGAGCGCGCCCTCGTCCTCGGGCACCCAGGCGAGCTGGATGGCGGAGAAGCCGAGCGCCCGGCTGCGGCGGCCGCCGTGGCAGGCGAGGCATTCCACCGAGGTGGGGACGTCGTGTCGCGTTCCCCTGGCGTCGACTTGCCCCTCGGGCTTCGCGACGGCGTCGGTCTCGTCCTCGTTCCACACGTAGGCGACCGCGCTCCAGTCGTCCGGCGCGGGCCCGATCTTTTGCAAGAGGCGCGTCTCCACCCGCACGCCGTCGCGGACGAATTCCTTCCAGAGCTTGGTCCCCACCGGGAATTGCCAGTCGTCCATGTCCGAGGTGTCGATCCGCGCGCCCGGCGGCAGGGCGATCCAGCGCCGCTTGGCCGCCCCGTCGCTCCAGAGCTCGAAGCGAGGAAAGAAGGGTCGGATTCCCTGCGCGATCTCGCCCTTGCGGATGTCCCGGTACAGGCCGGTCTCCGAGAGCCTCTGCGGAAGGCCCTCCGGCAGGCCCTTGAAAGGCGGGCACTTCTGGGCCGAGAAGCAGCCTCCCCCGCAGCCGAGGAGAAGGAGGGCCAGGACCGAGATGCCGGTTCGAGCGCCTTGCGTCGTCTTCATGGGAAGAGAATNTTAGTTTNCTAAGAAATTTNGTCAAGCGAAAGAAAAACCGGCGAAACGAACGTGCGTTCTCGGCNGGCCCGCGACTCGAGGTCGGCTAGAATGCGCGCGCCATGAAAGCACGTATCCTGCTTGCGATTTTCGTCCTGGGAGTCCTGGGTGCCTGTGCGACCACCAACCCGAGCACGGAAACGGCGCCGGCTTCGCAGTCGACTGTCCGTGAACCGGATCCCGCGGTCGTAAAGCGGGGTCGGGAGTGGACGCGCCAGTTCTACGACCGGGAGCTCGACTCGCTCTGGAGCCAGATGAACGAGCAGATGACCAAGGCGCTGAGGAGCGTGGACGAGCTCGCCAAGTTCCGTCAGCACATCGGAGACCAGCTCGGGGACGAGGCCGAGGTGCTCTCCGAGCAGACGATGGAAACCGGCGGCGTCAAGATCTACCTGCGCAAGGTGACCTTCTCCAGGAGCTCGACGCCCGCCCTCATCCAGTGGGCCATCGATTCCGACGGCAAGATCACCGGCTTCTTCATCCAGCCCGCCCAGTGATCCACCGCTCGCCGGCGGATCTCCCGCACGACGTCGCGGTTCCGGCATCCATCGCCGGGGACGGCAGCATTCCCTGCATGCGCCCCCCCGGCCGGGAGACCGACGAGTTGGACCGGCCGCCCGTGCGCGAAGACGTCCCCTTTCGAGGAAGCGACGGGGTCGCGTGATAAGATCCGGTGGAAAGGACGTTCACGCGGACAGGGGGAAAAGGATGCGCAGGCTCCTCGGGAGGGCTCTCGTTGCGGTCGTCATGGCGTTCGGGGGAGTCGTCGGCGCGCAGCAGGCCGGGGCGCAGGCAGTGGGGGCCGGCCGGATCGTCGACGACCCGTTCTGGACTCAGCCGGTCCGCTACATCGATTTTCTGCTCGACCGGCTCCAGGACGAGGTGCGGCCGGTGGTGGAGCAGCATGCGAGTTCCGAGGCGAGCCGGCTCTTCACGAGGAGCGACATCGATCGCAAGGTGCCTCCCAAGGTCTTCGCGCGGCTCAATCCCAACACGCATCGAGCCGAGCTGGAGATCTACGGGCTCATCGTGCGCGAGCTGAAGGCGTCGGCTCGCGAGGTCTGCGCGTATTTCTTCGACGACGTGGTGGGGCCGAAGCTCAGCCCCGGGGCGCGAAGCTCGAAGCAGAGGAAGGACCTGGGATTCATCAACGTCTCGAATCTGATGCCCCCCTCGTCGATCGCCCAGGGGCTGGAGCAGCGGGAGGCGGCCGCCGCCCGTCTTCTCGAGCAGCTCGACCTCAAGATGATGATCATCGAGGCCAAGTCCCGAACGGACTACGAGTGCTCCCGCGCCTTCCTCGGCGAGGAGATCCGGGTCGAGGCTCGTCGCTACGGGGCCCAGGCCGACGCGAGGTAGGTGGCGCCGGGAGCCCGGCGCGCAAGCGGCCGTCGCGAGCCGGCGGGACGGCCGCAGCCCCACATCCTCCGCAGCAGGCTGCTGGAGCCAGGGTTTTCGCGCTCGGCTCGAGCGGTGGCGCACTCGGGCGCCTCCGCGCCTCGACGGCGGGCGATGCCATGACCGCGCTGGACGTGAAAAGCCCGGATCGCGTGGCGATCCGGGCCTCGTGTCTGGAGCGGGAAACGGGACTCGAACCCGCGACCCTCAGCTTGGGAAGCTGATGCTCTACCAACTGAGCTATTCCCGCACAGGCTCCGCTCGGAGCAAGCCGG
>NICF_comb_assmDRAFT_10002727_pt1 | contig 13112 bp, 7 predicted proteins | sample NewIslPassag4_SG_FD_11279 | JGI IMG/M metagenome (IMG submission 11279) | reverse complement strand
CTTTGAAACTGGGTGAATGCTTTCGTCGGATCTGGCCCATGGCTACTTGAGAGTAACTTAAAACCCCGCGCTTTTGTGTCCGATTTTATGGGTCCATTATAGAGGAACGGCGCCGTTTGTTCGCAGTCCAGTCCGGACACCGGTTTACGAGCTATCGTTTGCTATCCCTCATCTACTCCCCATCGTCATCTTCCGCTCCGGAACCGTATGCGGCGTCAAAGATCTCCCGAGCCCTCGCCAGGAGGTTGCTGAGCGCCTCTTCCGGCATCCGGTACACCCGGTTGCGCGTGTTGACGGTCGCCTCGACCGAGCCGCTGCCGTCCGGGCGTCCAATCCGCACGACGCGCGGCCAGCCCTCCCCGCCTTCGCCGGGCGGGGGCTGCAGGCGGAGGATGACGTAGTTCAGGTCGACGGCGCTGACGTCCTCCACCGGCCAGCCGAGGTCCTGGGCGTCGAGCGCAATAACCGCCCCGAGAAACTCCGTCATCATCCGGGGCTCGACGACATGCCCTTCACGCGTGCTCCAGCGGATCCTGCGGTTCTCGTCCTCGCTCTTGATCAAGGTGAGCGAGACGCCCGTCTCCGACAAGAGTTCGATCTGTGTCGTAAAGATGTCGTTGGTCAGGACGAGGTCCTTGAGCGCCACACCGAGCGCGGTCACCCCAGCCAGCGGAGCCGGATCGAGGAAGGTGACGAAGACGACGGGCCCTTCCCTCTTGACGTACGCCCTCCCCTCGCCCACCGCGTCGCCGACGTAGAGGACGTGCGTCGTCTCACGCTCCCCCTCTCCCACCGTGAGCCGGAGCACCGCCTGGGGCTCGGAGAGGCCGTACGCCTCGAGGGGCCCGGGCTGGTCGATGAACTCCCGCGCCACCAGCGTCGCAACCGGCATCAACAGCTCGGTGATCGCCTGCTCGTCGGCGGGGTGCTCGACCGGCTCGACCAGGTTCCACGCCTGGCCGTCCCGCGCCAGCGTGACGGAGGCCTCCCGCGTCTCGATCTGGAGGCGGCGCACGTCACTCAGGGCGAAGGAGACGATCGTGCGATCCCGGTACTCGTCGACCGGCGCCAGGAAAGGCAACACGTCGAAGGCCGAGACGGTGACGAGCTCGTCGCTCCCCTCAAGGTACGCGTAATAGGCGGCGCCCACCGGGGTTGCGTCGCCGACGACGAGTTTCTCCTCCCCCCGGGATGTCCGGACCGTGATGACGGCCGCCGGGTCGTCCAAACCGTACGTGGCGCGCACCTGCGGATCGGACGGCCGGAGCGGCCGGCCGGCTGCGACCGGACCAGCCTCCCCATCCCCGGCCGCCCCCGCTCCCGCCTGTGCGGTGGCTGTGAGCGACCGCTCGGCGCGGACCTCTTCGAGCACGTTCAGCATCTGCGTGACGCGCACGGGGTTCGCCGCCCACACCACAGGCTCGGTAAGTCGCCACTCCCCGGAGCCGGGCTGCCCGCCGCCCGGTTCGCGGCCTTCTGTACCGCCGGGCGCGCCGGCTCCGGCCCCACCAGCGCCCGCATCGCCTGCAGCCGGCGCCGCTCCCGCCTGCACCCGCTCGAGCCGGACCACGGTCCCGTCGTCCCGCTCGACGGCGATTTCCCGGATTTCCTCCCGGGTCAAGGCCAGGACGGTCCGCACCGCCTCCGGCTCGGGCTCGACGCGGTCGTCCCGGCCGGTGTAGACATAGACGGCGAGCACGATCAGGATGAGCAGGGCGAGGATGACGCTGTTCCTGGGACTCACAGGTGCCGCCTCCTCCACGCGACGGCGCCCGCCACGACGAGGAAGACCAACGGCACGAAGACCACCGTCGAGTAGAAGATGACGTTCGCCTGCGCCCCCGTCAGGGTCACCAGCCGGAGCTGCTGCATCTTCGGTCGGATGGTGAGCGTCTCTTCGTGCCCGGCGAGCCAGTTGACGCCGTTTACAAAGAAGTCGACGTTCCCCTGGAACGCGACGGCGTCGTTGGCCGCGAACGCCGAGGTGCCGACGGCGATCACCCGCGTCCTGTTGTCTTCGACGACGGCGCCCACCACGAGGGGGCCCGCCGCATCCTCCTCGTCCTTACTCACCTGGCTCCCTTGCAGCCTCGTCTCGCCCCACGACGACGCGCTCGTGCGGAAGATCGCCTGCGCCCTCGCAAGGCCCCGCTCAGGCTCGCCCACGACGAGGCTGCGGGTGCGGGGGAGCACCATGCCCAGGTTCCCTTCGATGAGGTCCTCGGTCACCGCATGCCGCTCGTACGTGGGAATCGGGCTGAGCACGTCGATGAAGTAATGCCGTTCGGGGTCGATGACGACGTCCGTCCGGAACGTAATGCCCCACGACTCGAGCAGTCCCGCGACACCCGAGAGCGGCACCGAGGGAGGCGCCGGGTCGAGCATGAAGAAGAGGCGCCCGCCCCCGTCGATGTACGTGCGGACCGCTTCGAGCTCTGGCGGGTCGAAGTCGCGCGCCGGCCCGGCGATCACCAGCACCACGGCGTTCTCCGGCACGGCGCCGGTCTGCGCCAGGTTGAGCGATTCGACCTCGTAGCCCTCGCCGGTCAGATACGTCCTTAGCAGCGACAGGTCAGCGTCGATCGCCCGCTCGCCGTGGCCGGTGGTGAAATACACCTTGCCCTGGCTGCCCCGGACGACGCCGAGGAGCGCCCGCGTCAGGGCCTGTTCGCCGCGGAATTCCAGGCCCCGCCCGAACGGGTCGAACCCGAAGATGTCGAAGGGTTGCACCGTGCGGCGCCGGTCCCCCGACTCGACGACGATCGTGTTGTACTGGGTCACCTCATAGGCGCGGGCGAGGCCCGGCTCGTTGTTCGGATCGATCTTGCGGAGCCGGATGCGATCGGACCGGTACACGTACTCCTGAACGAGGTCGACGATCTGCCGCCCGTTGGGGTCCCCATCACGCACGAAGGCGTACACGGTCACGTCGTCCTCGATCTCCCGCAGCAGCGAAAGGGTCTGTTCCGACAGGCTGTAAAGCTTGTCCGCCGTGAGGTCCCAGCGCACGTGGAAGTCGCTCTCGGCGATCACGTTGATCAAAACGACGATCGCGACCACCGCGAGCGTCAGGATGGTCGACGAGGTGCCGTAGTACAGGGAGCGGCTGCTCTTGATGCGGGACCAGTCCCGCCCTTTGAGAACACCGACCGCCGCCGCCAGCACGCCGGGGATCCCCGCGGCGAACGCCCACCCGCGGGCGCCCGGGATGCCGAGGTAAAGGCCGATGCCCACAAGGATCAGGATCAAGCCGGCGACGGTCCAGATCATCCGAGCGTTCCGCGACATCAGCTCCACCTCCGCCTGTCGATGACGCGAATCGTAAGGAACAGGAAGACGAAAATGTAGCTCAAGTAAAACAGCACGTCCACAATGTCGACGACGCCCTGGACGAACTCCTCGAAGCGGGTCACCAGGGCGAGCGATGCCGCAATGTCACCCCACGCCCCCGGCAGCAAGCCCGCCACCCAGGAGAACGACCACAGGATGAGCATCGCCGCGAAACCGATCATCCCCGACACGACGACGTCCTGCGTGAGCGACGAGGCGAAGATCCCCGCCGCAAGCAGCGCGCTTCCGAGGAGAAAAAGGCCGAGGTACCCCGAAACGATCGGGCCGGCGTCAGGATCTCCCAAATAGCCCAGGATCGCCGGGAAGATGAGCGAGCCGGAGAGCATGACGGCGAAAACGCCCACCGCGGCGAGGAACTTGCCGAGCACGATCGCGGGGACGCTGATCGGCGCGGTGAGCAGGAGCTCGTCCGTGCCGGAACGCCGCTCTTCGACGAGGGCTTTCAGTGTGATGATCGGGGCGATGAAGAGAAGGACGACGCTCACGTTGTGAAACGTGAAGCTCATCTCGGCAAGGCGCGTGGCGAAGAGCGCGATCGAAAAGAAGTACCCCGACAGGGCCATGAACGCAGCGATCACCACGTAGGCGATCGGTGAGCGGAAGTAGCTGCCCAGTTCCCGGCGAAAAACGACGGCCGTCTTACGCACCGGTCACCACCTCCTCGGATCGATTAGCAACTTCGCTTCCGTCGCCGGCTTCCGGCCCGGTCTCTTCTTCCGTCGTGAGCTGCAGGAAGACGTCTTCGAGGCTCATCTCTGCCGAGCGCAGCTCCAGAATGGGCGCTCCCAACCCGGCCATGGCGAAGAACAGCTCCCGCCGGATGTCGCGGCCGGTCTCGGTCTCGATCTGGAACCGCGCCGCCCGGGCCGGGGCGTGATCTCCGGGCGGCCCACCGTCGTCGATGCGCGTGACGTTCAGCACCCCGTCGATCCGGGCCACGGCCTCCTGCACGCGCGTGGGATCCCCCTCGATATGGGCGATCACCTGCTGCGACTGGCGAAGCCGCGTGGACAAGGCGTCGGGCGTGTCGACCGCGACGATCCGCCCTTTGTTGATGATGGCGACGCGCCCACAGACGGCGCTCACCTCGGGAAGGATGTGCGAGCTGAGAATGATGGTGTGCCGGCCGCCCAGGCTGCGGATGATGTCCCGCACCTCGTGAATCTGCTTGGGGTCGAGGCCGACGGTCGGCTCGTCGAGAATGAGGACGGGCGGCCTGCCGACCAGCGCTTGAGCGAGCCCGACGCGCTGGCGGTACCCCTTGGAGAGGTTGCGGATGAGCCGGTTATAGACCGGCCCGAGGCTCAGCATCTCCACGATTTCGCCGATCTGGGACCGGCGCGCTTTGCGCGGCACTTCTTTGAGCGCCGCCACAAAATCGAGGTAGGCTTTGACCGTCATGTCGAGATAAAGCGGCGGGTGTTCGGGCAGGTAGCCCAGGTGGCGCTTCGCCAGGTGCGGCTGGGTCAGGATGTCGTACCCGGCGACGGTGACGGTGCCCGAGGTAGGGGGGTGATACCCCGTGATGACGCGCATGGTCGTCGTCTTGCCCGCGCCGTTGGGACCGAGAAACCCCAAGATCTCTCCTTCTCCTACCTCAAAGCTGACGTCTTCTACGCCAACCCTCTCCCCGTAGCGCTTAGTCACATTCCGGACCGAGATCACAGAATATTCCCTCCCGCGCGTGGAGCGATAGGATCTGGAAAGGATGAGGCGCTGCTTGCTTTTGAAGAGCCTATTTTTTTAATAGGTTAGCCACGAATCCGCAGGTCCCTCTCAGCGTGCAGGATCCGCCCGCCGTGCAGGCGGGACGGAGCGGTCGCGGAAGCGGTTCGAAAGAGCCTCCCGAATGTGGGGCTCCCGGCCGGCATTACGCCGCCACCGCGCCGACGCTTCCCCAAGACCGCCCCACTGGTTCACCGGCCGAAGGCGGCATTCCCGTCCGGCAGGTGCGCCTTGACGCGTGCGAGAGCGTCAACCAGCCCTTGTCGTTCCTGCTCGCTCAAGCCGCCGAAGGTCTTGCGCTCGATCTCCGCCCAGATCCTGCGCACAACAGGCACGAGGGCCCTGCCCTGACCCGGCTGCGGCGGTCCTCCCACGATGCCGTCCTTTGGATCAGTCCCGCCCGCTCCAGCGTATTGGTGGCCGTCGAACGGTCTCGCCCCAGAAAGCGGACGATCTCACGCTGCGGGCACGGCCCGTGGTCGTCGAGGTAGAGCAGGACAACCTCCTGTGGGGGAACAAGGCCGATCCCCCTGCAAGAGTTCGTCGGCAAGCAGGGCTTGGGCGCGCACGACCTGCAAGAACAGCGAGTTGATCGGCGCCTCCTCGATGCTGATTCCCTGGTGAGTTGCGTCCGGCTGCATGCTTTCATCGTACCAATTTTGTTGCCGTGCCAACAAATACATTGGTAGACAAACAAAACGGCGGCGTGCGCCCGACGGGAGGTGTGTCCCGTGACCGTGCGGAAGCTGGCGGCGACGGGCTGGCCGGCACCAGATTCGATCGATCCCTCGTTGATCTAGGTGGGCGCCGTCCTGCTCGCCGGCACCATACCCGCGCTCTTGGACGCTACCATGGTCAGCGTGGCCCTGGCCGAGCTCGCAAGCGAGTTCGATGCCCCGATCGACAAGCTGCAGTTCGTCTCCACCGTGTGCCTCCTGGCCATGGTGATCGTGATCCTGCCCATGGGGTGGCTCGTGGGCCGCTGGGGCGCCAAATTACGGCGTGGATGCTTGCGAACGGCGTCTTCCTCGCCGGTTCGCCGCTTTGCGGCGTGGTCGGTCGAGAGCCTCGCCGCCGCCCGCATCGTCCAGGGCCTGGGCGGGGGCCTGATCCTCCTCCTCGTGCAATCGATCCTGGCGGAGGCAGCCGGCCCGCGCCGCTTCGGGCGGGCGATGGCCCTCGTCGCGATTCCGGGACAGCTCGCTCCGATCCTCGGGCCCGTGCGGCGGCGTTCGATCGTTCCGAATTCCTGCTTCTTTCGCCCGGCCCTGCATGCCTCAGCGGAGGTGCGCAAGAAGAAAGGCTAACAAAGACGTCGAGAGAGCACCGGCTCGCTCGCGCGCAACAACGCGCCCGCTGTGTCGAGAGCCGCAAGCATGCCCCCAAGCACGCTTGTCCCCCCGGGCTGCATGCAGAGACCTCGATGGAGGGCGCGACGTGGGCGATGGCCGTTTGGGTCAAGAAAGGGAGAACGAGGAAGACGATCAAGGCGCCGAAGATCGCGCACCATGGCGCGGCTTGAGCCGGGACGCTCGCGCGCGGTGCGCCGTGCGGCCCGGTGAACACGCCGGAGGATCCTCGAATTCCGGATCAGGCGCCGTCACCCCACACCCCGAAGGAGTTCGCTGAGCCGCTTACATGTCAACGCGCCTGCCCGGTCCGGACCGGGTATGCGGGCACTCGTAGCGGGCGTACGTAGGGGGATCATACCACCGGTTTGTGTCAAGAAATGTTAAGCGGGACCTACGAGCCTTGCTCGCTCAAGCAGCCGGGCGCGCCATAGGATACTCGCCGTGGCGGGTAATGCGCGCCGCCACGGCGAGTTGGGCAACATTGAATCGACCCCGTGGTCCGGAAGAAGAAGAGCGCCATCGCCCGGGCCCGGACGCGATGCGCGATTTTGACCGACCGAACGCCCAACCTTGTTACGGGATGTGGTCGATCTGAATCGAGATCCCTCTCAGTTCGACATCCCCCTCGACCTGGACGCCCGTCATGGTTTCCCAGAAGTCGTCGGGGAGAGGTTGTACGTCGCCTGGTGGCCTCATGCCGTGCCAGGGATCGGTGTTGATGTGCGAGTCGCTGCGAACCGTCCGCGCTACCATCCACGACGCCACGAGTTCGGGGGCGATCTGAATCAGAAACTTGAGAACGCCCGTGGTGACCGGCCGGTAGGCGTTTTCGAGAGCTTGCTGCATTTCCTCTTCGTACTCGATGATGTCGGCGATGTCCACCGCGACGAGGACGGTCGTCGCGATGGCCATCACGACGATGGCCGCCGGGCCCGCCGCAGCGCCGATGGCCGTTCCGATTGCCGCCTCCCCAGCGCGCTGTAAGAACGGAATGAGCGCCGTGACCACCGAATTCAAGGCCCCCGTGGACGCGACCCCGCCGACGACGCCGGCGGTTGCGAGGCTCGCACCCAGTCCCGCCGCGCCACCGATCACCTTTTCAAAGTTCTCCGCCTGGGACCGCGGGACGTAGAGCCCCGACTGCGCCTGTTGGAGGAAATGATCCGGCGGCTTGCTCCCATAGTAGAACAACAAGCCCAGGTGAGGGGCCCCTTGGCCCACGCCCGTCCTCCTGCGGAAGTCTTCGGCCTTCCATTCCTGGTACTCCCGGTACGCCGCATTGGCGGCCTCGATGCGCTGCTTGTTTACGAACGTAATGAACTCCTCGACGAACGCTCTCTCCGCGGGGGTCCACGTCCGCTCGTCCCGGTCCAAGATAGAGGCCAGTTCGGCGACGAGGAACGGCACGAGTTGGCCCAGCGCCTCGTACCCCTCGTCGGTGTTGGACTGGATCAGTCTCAACTTTTCGAGGAACGCTCGCTCCGAAAGGTCACCCGTCAACTCCATGTATTGGCTGATCGCCCTGCCCACGACCGGCCAAGCGTTCGCCGAAAAATTGCCCACCACCGGCGGCGTGGTGCCGTACGGTAGCTCCATCACGTCGCAGTCCGATCTCGAATCGGGCGCGTTCGCGCATTGGTACTCGGACTCGGACAGCGGCAGTTTCTTCCATGATTCGGCAGTATAGTAGTCCAGGTTGGGCTCGACCGTGAGGTACCCGGTCTCCCAAGTGGCGCGCTCGAAGTTGAAGTTGTCCATGAAGGGTGAATCGGCGACCAGCCAAATGATCACGTACTTGCCGACGTCTTCGACCACGGGGACGTACACAAAGTTGATGTAATGTGAAAACGTCAGCTCCGGATCGATCGCCTCGTCTAGGTTATGGAAGCGCACCGACCCCCACAGCCGATCAGGCGGCGGCACCTCCCCCAACTTGGCCGTCACGTCCGGAATCTCGATGTAGACCGTCCGGGGAACGATCCTGAGCGTCCCGACGGGTTCCTCCGGAAATGCGTAGTTCCGGGACTTGGGGTTGCTTGGGTCCGGCGAGGCGAAGAGCGGTTGCTCGCCGACCCATTCGGACCAAACTTGGGGAAGGTGGACGCGGATCCCCGAGCTCCCGACGGTGTCCCCGGGCGCAAGGTCGAAGAGATGCGCGAGCACGGCCGCGAAGTCCGGATTCGGGTCGAGGAACACCTTCTCGATCAGTCCCGCGCACCCATCGGGGCAAAGCGGCCGCGGCAGCACCTCGAGCTCGCCCGTCAAATAGACGATTCGGTACACCTCGGATTCGGCGCCGTACGGGACGATTACGTACGTCCCCGCGTCGATGCCGCTGCCGCCTTCCGGTCGGTCCAAGCGGAACAGGAGTCCGCTGACGGTGGGATCGTCGACGTAGCCCTCGGGGTCGAGCACGACGGGCGTGTTGTCATACACCTTCTCGATGTCGGGCGCCTCGATCAGGATGACGGGCGACGGGCTCGGCTCGCCGATGTAGATCGTGTCTTGATCGGGTTCGAGCTCCGCGTTGGGATCGTAGGCGACCCCGTACTGCTCGACGAAGCGGACGTTCCCGGCCGAATCGATCTTGTCGAGGCTGCCGGGATCGTATCCGAAGCGATCGGTGCCGGAGTAGATCGTCACCCTGGCGGAGCCGGGGAAAAGGTCGACGCCGTAAGTGGTCTGGTTCTTGAAGGCGAGGCCCGCCGCAAGCGTCACCCGTCCGCTCGCGTCGATCTGCGTCCACGCGCCGGCCGGGCCCGCCTCGAGCGTCAAGCTGCGACGGGCTCCCCATCCCACGTCCTGCCCCACCGTGACGAGCACGTCGCCGGCCTTCACCTGACCTGCGAGCCGCAGGTCGCCGGGGGCGTGAACGACGAGCGAATCCGCCTCGAGCCAAGTCCCGGGGCCGTCCCCGCCGTACAGCCGCAGCCTCGGCGTGTTGTCTTCACTGGGGTCTCCGGTGTTGATCAACTCGGCGATTTGGACGGAGTCGAAGCCGCCGCCCAGGTGCAGGTTGACATAGGGCGCGGCGATCCTCCCGCGGCTTGCGAAGGTCCCGCCGCTTTTGGCGATCACGTCGATCTTGTCGATTGCCGCCAGGACGGCATCCGGTCCGATGTCGATGGTTGACGGCCCGCCCGACGTGTTGGTCAGGGTGACCGAGGGGAAGAAGAGGCCCTTTTCGAGCGTGATCACGGGCGCATCGACGACCGCGGTGCCGGTGAAGCTCTCCCCGACCGGGCGGAAGAACTGGCCGCGCTGCACGAACTCCGCCGCCTTGATCCACAGGGGGCTCGTCAAGGCGCCGCCACCGATCTCGAGCTGAGTCCGGTCCGAAATCTCGACGCGTCCCCCGGCTTCGACGGCGAGCTCGCGCACGTCGACGTTGTAGCCGAGGAGCTGCGTGTGCTCGACGTCGATCAGCACGTCCCCGCCCGCCTCGATCGAGAGGCGATCCGCCGCCAAGACCACCGGACCTGCGAAGCTGACGTCGCTCCCGGCTTCGACCGCCGCGTCTTGAGCGATGAGGCTCGCGTTTTCGTCCAGCCGCACAGAGCCAAAAGACGCGATCGTCACCGCGCCGGCGTCGAGGCTTGCATTCTTCTCGATGGTCACGTCGCCGGCGGCGCTGAAGGCCGCGGTCGCGGCCTCAATGGATGTGGCGCGATCGTTGCCTTGCGCGTCCTGGTACCCCTCGACGACGATGTCGCCGCCGCTCGTCACTTCCAAGCGATCCGTCTCGAGATGGAGGTAGCGGGCGCTGTTCACCGGATCGTTCGTGATCACCGGAAAGTCGTACTGCGTCCCGGAGTCGTAGCCCAAGCGGGCCGGCCCCTCGCCGACGGAGAGGAATACCCGGCCTTCCCTTTCCTCCAGGGTGGTCGCGCGCACCGTGCCGCCGAGGTTGAGGATGGAGCCCGGACCGGTGGCGCTCAGAATCACCGCGCCGCCGTCGGCCTCGATCACGCTCGTGTTGATCGTGCCGAGGACGCCCCGGCCGTCCGCATTCTCATCGGGCGCCAACCAGACCGTGCCGTCCGGATTGATCCCCAGGTAAAACCGGTTTCCCGCGGCGAGGACGGCGGAGCCTCCATTCGCCTTGATGGCGCCGTGGTTGTACACGTTATCGGAAATGAGCACGATGTAGCCGGGCAGGATCCCTTCATCCTGCGGTCCGAGGTTCAGCGTCCCGTGGTTCCAAATGAGAGAGGCCTCTTCGGTCGCGGGACGGACGAATTGAAGGGGGGCCCGGAGATTGACGAAGTCGTAGATCTTGTCGCGAAGGTCGTCGTAATCGCTGTACGTGAGCTTGAGCGTGGATCCGAGGAACGATCCGACGTCGAGCGTGGCATTGGCACCGAAGACGATGCCGCTCGGGTTGATCAGAAATACACGCCCGTTGGCCACGATGTTCCCGTCGATCTGCGACTGCGAGTCCCCCGTCACTTCGTTGAGGACGATCGCGTACGAGTCCGGCTGGTGAAAGGTGACGGTTTCGCCGGCCCATATGGAGAAGGTCGGCCATTGGATCACGATGAAATCGTCCTGCTGGTAGATGTGGTCGAAGGCGATATACCCTTCGCCGAAAACGACCTCGCCCCCGATGGGGACCGGAAACTCCTGCTGCGCCCATACGGACGGGACCCACAAAGCCCAGAGCATCGCCGCGAGCACCGCCCACGCCGCCGCTCGCTGAAAAGCCCTCCGCCGCCACATCGCCGATCGAAACCTCCTGACTCGAGCCGTTTGCGCGACTGCCTCTTCATGCGTCGCGCCGTCGCCTAGAACGAGAAGGCGTACCGGAGCGCGAGCTCTCCAGCGCGCTCTGAACTCTCCTCATCTATCGAGAGGGGCAAGCCGAATTCGAGAGCGAGCAGGCTTCCTCCGGGCAATCCCCACGTCAGCCCTGCGCCCACGCCATAGCGGCGCTCGATCGCGACAGCCTCGCCGGCGGGGAACCGCTCCCGTTGGACGCCCCCCGCGTCGAGGCGCAAGAATCCTTCCCATCGCCCGGGCAGGGTTCCAAGGCGCGGCCAGGCCTTTCGCACTTCGATCTGCCCCGTCCATCCGAGGTCTCCCGAAACCCCCACCCGGTGCCCGCTCGGGCGCAATTCCATCTTCTCGCCGCTTTCGAGATTGGTAAACGCCCACTGCAGCCGGAGCGACCCGACCACTTCAACGCCGCCGGCCCACCAGCGCCGCTGCGTGAAAGTGCCGTTCATCTTGTGGAACAGCTCGGCCCCGCCGGACGATCGCGCGGCGAGCGTCGTGTTCACGGCGAACTCATTCATTCCCACGCCCCCGGCGAAATCCCATCGGCGCTGACCTTCGATTCCCGCCGAAAGCCGCGTGCGTTGCCCTTCGGACGTCTCATACCCATTGATCGACCGCCCCGCGCCGGTTCGCTCGAGGCGTGCGCCAACCGAAAGGCTCGATTGCTGCGTAAGGACCGCCGCGTATGCCGCGCTGAGCGACGTCGAGTGCGACCAGACGGATATGTCCAAGACTTCGAGAGCGTCCGGGATGCTCTGGAGGGCTCCGGAATACCCGAATCCGACCTTGCCGCCGGCCCCGACCGGGAGTGTGTATTCGACACGCCCCTGCTGGACATGGGAACCGGAGGACGTTCCGCCCACCGAGACCGACATGCTGATCTGATCGCCCCGTCCGAGGGGATTGTCAAGTGTGGGGGAAAAGCTTGTGGTCAAGCGCGCCGCGCCGCTCGCGAAGCTGCGGCGTTCGAGCGCCAACTGGCCTGCGGCTTGCTTTCCGTCCTGCAAGAGGATAACGAGGTCCGCGGTCCCTTCTCGGCTCCCAGGGGCAAGGTACGCCGTGGCCTCGATCCCCGGAATCTCGGCCAAAAGCAAGGTCGCCCGCTCGTAAGGGCTCGATTCGATCAGCGAATCGGTTTTGAACCAGTGGAAGATGGAGCGCACGACGCTGTCCCGGAGCGACGACCGGTTGTCGATCACCAATTGGTCGTACCGGCCTTCGAACACGCGGATCGTCACGGCATCGTCGACAATCTCTTGTGGAGGTAGGATGGCGTCGGCCGCAAAATACCCCAGGGCCCGGTAATACAGCGCGACCGCCGCCGAGGCGAGGTGAAGTTCGTTGAGCGTAAGTCGGCGCCCCACCATGGGCGCAAGAAGTTCTCTGAGCTCCTCGTCGGATACGATGGTGTTCCCTTCGAAGAGAAACTCACGCACGAACAACGTTAACCCGGCTAACTCGACGGGGGCGTCCTCTCCCGCCACCCCATTCGCCGGCAAACCCGCGCCCGACTCGGATGCCCCGAGGGCCGCACCAGTCGTCAAGAGTACGACAAGCACCAATGCGACCGCCAAACGCACAACTAACCCACTGCCCTTCTGGAAGGTTCCAATTCCACGGAAAGCGCCGCTCGCAGGGTGAGTCAGCCCCGCGATTCGTCTCACAGCGGGCGAATGTGCGCCGCGATCCGCTTGTTGATTGGTGCGCAAGCTCACTCTTATGGGGTGTACGCCGGGCGAAAATCCGCGGGAAACCGGCGGCGCAATGCGGCCGATTTCCCAAAACTCTCACAAAAAGAACGGCGATTCAAGTAGCGTCCAGTAAACTGTGTAAAAACGACAGGGTGGCCTAGCAACGAGGAAGGACCATCCTCCTCCTGGTATTGGTTGAGTTGACGAGACCAAACCA
>NICF_comb_assmDRAFT_10002726_pt1 | contig 13114 bp, 8 predicted proteins | sample NewIslPassag4_SG_FD_11279 | JGI IMG/M metagenome (IMG submission 11279) | reverse complement strand
TGGAGCCAAATTTCAGAAATTCATCGCGGCCCAATGCGCTCGATCCCCATGTAGGGGCGAAGTGCCTCCGGAATGAGAACCGAACCGTCGGCCTGCTGGTAATTCTCCAAAATGGCGATGAGTGCCCGACTGATCGCGATCGCCGTGCCGTTCAACGTGTGGACGAACCGCGTGCCGCGTTCGCCTTTAATGCGATAGCGAATATCCAGACGCCGAGCCTGATAGTCGGTGCAGTTGGAAGTGCTGGTGACTTCGCCGAATTCTCCCCGGCCGGGCATCCAGGCCTCCAGATCGTATTTTCGATAGGCGGGCCCTCCCAGATCACCAGACGCTGTGTCAATGACCCGATAAGGAATTCCAAGTTCGTCAAAAATGCGGCACTCGATACTGCGGAAATACTCGAGCATGGGATCGCTCTGTTCCGGCAGGGTGAATGCGAACATTTCTACCTTGGTGAACTGGTGGACGCGATAAATACCGCGTGTGGCCCGTCCGTGGGCACCTGCTTCGGTCCGAAAACAGTGGCTGATGCCCGCCATTTTCAGAGGAAGCTGCTCAGCCTCGAAGATATGGCCCGCATAATAACCGCCGAGAGTGATCTCGGCCGTCGCAATCAGACTGAGATCGCTGTTTTCGATGCTGTAGATTTGGGTTTCGGGACCCCGCGGGAGGAAGCCGATGCCTTCGAGGATTTCGTTGCGGGCGAGATCCGGGGTGGTCGTGATGACGAAGCCCTCCTGACGGAGAATATCCACCGCGAACCGCTGGAGGGCTAATTCCAGCAGGACGGCCTCATTTTTCAGGAAGTAAAAGCCGTGTCCGGCCACCCGGGCCCCCGCCTCGAAATCGATAAGATCAAGTTTCTCCGCAATTTCCACATGATCTTTGACGGGAAAGTCGAACGTTCGCACAGGCCATTTACCCCGTCCCACTTCCCGCGACGCGGAAGCATCGCCGATCGGTGCGTCGGGATGCGTCATGTTGGGAATTTGCTTGAGGAGTGCCGTGGCTTCTTCCTCGACGGAACGGAGTTCTTTTTCCACGGCCGCAGCCTGTTCCCGAACCTGCCGCCCCTCTTCGCGCCGGGCCTGGCGTTCCTCTTCACTGGCACATCGGGCGATGGATTTGGCAATTTGGTTGGCTTGACGGTTCAGTTCATCGAGCTTGGCCTGCAATTCCCGGCGACGTGTCTCCAGCGCTACGAAACGGTCCACGTCCACACGAACGCCGCGGATTTCGCAATTCCGCTTGACGGCTTCGACATTTTCCAGCACAAATCGTCGGTCGAGCATTGATTCCTTATCCTCCCGTCGCAAAGTCTTTTCTGGTGGTGTTAAAGCCCCCATCAGCACCAGCCGTTGCTCACGACTGGTTTCGAGCAGGGCCTTTCAGCGTGCGATGCCTGGCCTACGCTCGTGTGTTCCCGATTTCGCGGATTTCCTGCCAGAGATGGGCACTGGCGAGCGTTCCGCGGTGGAAATCGGCCAGGAGGAATTTCTCGTCGGGGCCGTGCGCGTTGTCGTCGTATTGACCCCAGCCCAACAGCAAAACGTCCGCGCGAAGCCGCTCCTGAAACTTGCTGACAATAGGGATCGAGCCACCTTCCCGGGTGAACACAGGCGGATTGGGAAATACCGCTCGAAGGGCTTTCTCGGCCGCTTTGATGAATGGACTGTCCAGCGGGGTGACGACCGCGGGTGATCCATGAAGATCAAGGAGCTGGAAACGGATCCCTGGTGGACAGAGTTCCTTCAAGCGTTTTTCAAGGAGTTCCCGCACCCGAGTTGGGTGCTGCCTTGGGACCAGTCGAAAGCTGATCTTGGCTCCCGCTTCGGCGGGAATGACCGTCTTGGCGCCTTCTCCGTGATAGCCACCCCAGATTCCGCACACGTCGTAGGTAGGCCGAATCCACCGCCGCTCCAGAACAGTGTAACCGACCTCCCCAACTGCCGAGTCAACGCCCAGACTCTGCCAGAACGCCTTTTCGTCGAACGGCAACTGGCGTAATCGCTCGCGCTCTTCAGGGGTGGGGGGGTCAACGTCGTCGTAGAAGCCGGGGATATTCACGCGGCCTTCATCGTCTATCAGTCCGGCGAGCATCTGGGCCAGCGCGTTCGCGGGATTGGTGACCGTGCCGCCGAAGACCCCGGAATGCAAATCGTGGGAAGGCCCGGAGACGCGAAGCTCAAAATAGGCTATCCCTCGCAGACCATAGGTAATGGCAGGCTGATCCGGCCCAAACTGGCTGCCGTCACTGATCACCACGCAATCGCACGCCAGACGATCGCCCGCCTGCTCGAGGAAACGCTGGAGGACGTGGCTGCCGGTTTCCTCTTCGCCTTCGATGATGAACTTAAAGTTGACGGGCCAACTCCCGGTGACCTGCTTCCATGCCCGCACGGACAGCATATGGGTAAAAAGCTGTCCCTTGTCATCGCTGGCGCCCCTCGCGTAGATCGCCCCGTTGCGAATGGTGGGCTCGAACGGCGAGCTGGTCCAAAGATGAACGTTTTCGGCCGGTTGCACGTCATAATGGCCGTATATGAGGACGGTGGGGAGTCCATCCTGATGGGGAGTTTCCGCCAGAATGAGGGGGTGTCCACGGTTCTCAATCGTTTCCGTTTTCAATCCCGCGTCGCGGAGGAAGCTGCCTACCCATTCCGCGGCACGACGGACGTCGCTGGCATATTTGCTGTCCGCGCTGACGCTGGGGATTCGCAAAAACTGACAGAGTCGCTCAACGGCCGCCTCTTGTTCCGATTGCAGAAAGCTGATGACCCGATCAATCTCGCGCACGGTTATGTCTCCTCGACTTTGTAGCCAGAAGAATCCTCACTATAATTTCATTAGGCGGGTAATACCACGGGGAGCATCACGGCCAACGGGTGTTGAACCGGTCCGGAATTGGTTGCTTGCGGAAATCCTACGGAAACACACAGCCATGAGCAACCAAGAAAAGTTGGAGGGATCCGGGACGACTGTGGTCCAGGTCCGTCCGAAGAAGAAGCGTCGCAAAAAGCCGCGTATCCAGCACGTCCCGCGCTATCATGTCGTCCTCTGGAATGATGACGACCACACCTACGATTACGTCATCCGCATGCTCATGCAACTTTTCGGCTATTCTTTTACCAAGGCTTACCTGATGGCCGAGGAAGTGGACAAGACCGGCCGGTGCATTGTTCTCACCACCACCAAGGAGCATGCGGAGCTGAAACGGGACCAGATCCACGCCTTTGGCCGCGACCCGCTCGTCAAAGAGTGTCGCGGTTCGATGACGGCCACCATCGAACCGGCGGAGTAAAGCTCATTGAGCCTGAGCCGGGGCAATGCCGAGACGTTACCGGAGTTCGGAATCGTCGCTATTCCCTCTGTGATTTTTTGGACGGTTGATCTTGCGTCGCGTGCGGAAGGCTGATCTCACCCTCTGGAGTGCTTCGGCCATTTCTTCGATCTCTGTCGCCGTTGGTGCGTGGTCGCCAAATCGAAATCGGTAATAGAGATCCACGATCCGCCGGGCGGACGCAGTCCACCCGTCACACTCGGAGGATCCGCAGGCAAGCTGAAGCTGCGCCACACGCTCCACAAAGGCGCGGGGTGTTTCGCCGGGTAATCGCGGCGAATGAGCCCGCTGAAGCAGCCTCTGGAGCTCGCCATGGACTTGGACGATCACATGATCCCCCAGCGGAGACCAGCTCCGGCGAACCGGCAGCTTTCGGATGATCCAAATCCGGCGTAAAGGATCCCGCCACACCCAAAGCATCCCGAACGCGCTCAGGACGACAACCACCAAGCTGGCACCGACCATGCGCCACTGGGAAAACTCCACCAGGGCCCGGCGTACTGCTGCATTGACGGATTCCACCAATTCGCGCCACCGCTCCGGACGGACGAGGGTTGCCACTCCCTCCTGAACGCGACGCCGCACCGGGCGGTAGACCTCTGCCTGCTGAGTAACCCTGTCCAGTTGCATGACGTACTTCAGCCAGAGGTAATCGAGAAACGTGTAGGTACTCCAGAGGCGTTGCCAAAAGGTTTGGTTTGCGTTCGCACGACTGGCCGACGGTGGGGTGGGATCCAGGCGAAGCCACGCCCCGTATTGCCACACTTGGGAAGGCCGGTCTTGTACCAATTCCGGAGTGAGTTTGTCCGGGCTGAGATAAGCCTCCACCCAGGCATGGGCATCACGCTGTCGAGCCTGATAAAATCCGCCCAGGGTGTTGAATTCCTCCGTTTTGTATCCGATGACAATCCGCGTGGGAATTCCCCGGCAACGAAGAAGGAGGGCCAGAGCTGTGGCGAAATACTCGCAGTGGCCCTTCCGAGTCTCAGTGAGAAAATCCACCACGGGATCGAGCTCGGGATCGCGTGACACGGCCTCGGTAGAGTACTGAAACTCACCGGAAAACGCCAGAATCTGCTCAAAATGCTTGGCGATGTGAAAGTGATCTCCCTCAGGCCAGGGGGCCTCTTTGGCCCACTTGGCGGCGAGTTGCTCCAAACGATCCCACCCCCGTCTGTAATACAGCTCACGATGGACCACGAAACGCCCGCCCCACCAGTCCGGCTGGAAAATGATCCAGGGAAGCTGCAAAAAAGGGGCCAGCCGCACCGGGTCCGTGGCCGGGACAAGATCGGCCTGGCGGCCGAACTCCAAGGCTGAGGTGGTCATCTCATACGTCGCGCGGCGATTCTCTTCCGTCACCCGCAAAACGCGCGTACGCTCGGGATCGTAAAGCAGGTGGGAGTCGTCCCATTTACCCGCCGGCCAGATGGCGAAAACTTCTGGACCTTGCGTTCTCTCCAGGACGATTCTTTGCAAAAAAAGCGACTGCCCCGGTCCACGAAACAGCGGTTGAAGAGGACGAATCTCGTTCTGGACGAAGAAGGGATTGAGGGACCAGTGTTTCTCGTAGTAGACCGGGAGCGATCCGCCTCGCAGATAGAGCGGGCCCACGTAACCCAAAGGTTTTCCATCGAGTGTTGCGACCTCCACCCGCATGACAGGGGTAGGGTCGTCGAGGAGATCCCCCACTTCTTCCAGGGTTACCGCAGCATCGAAACCCACCGTTCGGACAGGTGCGGGCGCAATACCCGGCCAGGGGCGCGTGCTGAGACGCGGCACAACAAAGAAGACAAGACCACTGAACACGGCGGAACTCACCACAACGCGGGCCAGCCTGCCCAGCAGTCCCCAATTGATGCCTATCGGCGCACGCGGATCGGGTGGATCAGCCACCACACTGATAAAGAGCGGCCATGACTGGCTTTGCTGAGTGGTCCGAGAATCCATCTTTCGGCTGCCCCCCTGGGCGTCCCATTCGCCAAAGTACGTCACCAGCAGGAGTGCCGTCAGGGCCAGAATGAGATAGACGACCAGCAATAGCCCGAAAACAACCCCGTGAAAAAAAGCGCAGGCGGAGACGACCTGAAAAATGCTCAGCATGAGCAAATAACGGTAAATCCGCACGTCTTTTCGCTGGAACTGCAAAACGCACTGAATGTAGACCAGGAGGTTGGCCACGATGAGCACATGGAGTGGCCCTGTGTAGCGGAGCACGTCAAATCCTGTTATCACGAGCGCCACAATCAAGAGGATGTTGGTGAGCCATCTGGGAAGGGAAAAGATTCTCACCAAATCCACCAGAAGCAAACTGGCAAGTGACGAAACCAAAGCCAGCGACATCAGCCAGCGCGACTGCTGGCCCATCGCCAGCAGGAATGTCCCCAAGGCGGCCAGTGCCGCCATGTTGATCTGCAGTAAGCGCGTGAGCCGGATGCTGGCGGTCCGGGGGCGTGCGTCCATGTTCATCGCGCTCGGCCCGTCACGATCTGGCAACGTTTTGGTATTCGAAAATGTCCTCAAGATTTCCAGAAGTGACATCAATGACTTCCAGCCGAATATCTCGAACGAGGGTGCTCGACTGCCCGGGACGTGTTGCCGGGGCGTTCCTCCTCCCGGACGGGCCTCCCAGATCGCGGGCGAGACCAGGTCGAAATCGCAGAGGACTTGTGGTGACCAGGAGAAAATCGGCGTGCTGGGGACTTCTCCGACGGGCCTCTGCGAACAAAGTGACCAGGCGATCCGTTTCCGATAATTCAACCCTCGTCAGAACGTCCATGGCCCGTTCCAAAAACCCGGGCGAAGCCGGTCCGCCTAACCACACGATATCCTCCGCGCTGACACCCAGAAGGAGGGAGCGTCCGCCCTTCCGGCAGAGATCGTGGATCACCGTGGCGACAAAACTGATCGCCTTTTCCACATCCTGTTCGTTTTTGACCGCGTCATGACGCTCGTGCTGACTGGCGCTGCAACACAGATTGAGCAGGACGGTGAGATGTTGCTCACGGGGTCGATCGAACTGCCGGACCAGAAGTTTCCCGTGCCTGGCGGAGCTGCGCCAGTGGACCAGCCGTGGACTATCGCCGGTCTGCCAGCTTCGCAACCCGTAAAAATCGCCCGACACCCGATCTGCACACCGTTCGGAGCGGCTGCCGCCTTCGTACGTGAAATGGTGGCGCCGATTCCAATTCTCGGTGAGCCTGCCAAGCCGGGGACATACACTGATCTGATCATAGATGTCCAACTGGCAACGAGCCTCAAATAATCCCAGGGGGAAGCGAGTCGCCAGAACAATTGGCCCAAGCCTGTAGCATCCTCGTCGGGCGATTCTGCCTCGGTAGGCGAGCGTCCTGGGGCTCGTGCCATCCACATAGGGGAAAAACACGCGAACGCATTCTTCACTCGAGCCAGATGACGAGCCATCACGCCGAATACGGTCCGAGACGGAGACCATCCACGCTCGGCCGCGACGCGGCAGGAGTTCCAACTCGAGATCCACGACCAGCAGGTCCCCCGCGCACACCCGCGGAGGAATCCGCCGTCGGACGGTCAGGTGGCGGATATTCCGCCGCGCCATTCGCCAACTCAAAAACAAAGGCGCAGCGATAAGCCCCGACAAAAGAAGCAATAAATTGACCTGCCGCACCATGGCGGCCAGAAAGATCCCGACCACCAGGAACGCATAGTAACGCCCCACCGGTGTGAGACGGACCGTCACTTTGGATTGCGCGCTCATCACGCATCAATTATAGGCGGTATGGCGGTCGGGACGCTCTTTTCTCGTCCGTCAAGGACCGGCGGAGTTCTGCTCTCACTCAGCCGATTGCGCCGAGAATCCATGACGTCGGAGAAATTCGTTTCGCAGTTCCTGGACGAGTTCTTCCCGCCTTTCAAACAACCGTTTGAGGGGGCGGCGGGAGCACCGGGTCAGGGCATACGACGCCAAAAGCGGCATGGCGACGGTGGAATCGATGTAACAGACCACCGAATCCGGCACGCGATCGGGATCGACCTTTCCCCAGCTTACCGCCTCCTGGGGGGTAGCTCCCGACAGCCCGCCGGTATCCGGTCGCGCGTCGGTAAATTGCAAAAAGTAATCGTGTCCTTTTGTTTCGATCTCGAGAATGTCGGTCACATGGGGGGCGGTCTGGAGTACGAAATTCTTGGGACTTCCTCCGCCGAAAATGACCACCGCCGAGCGGCGTCCTTCCTGCTTCGACCAGTAATAAATGGCCGCCGTCTCGTTAACATCGGCGAGCGGATCGAGGACAAGTTGGGAATCGCGGAATCGCTCAGCGGCAGCGACCATCCCGATGGTGGAATCTCCCGGGGAACTCGTGTAAACGGGCACGCCGCACCGGTAGGCCGCCGCCAGCACAGACACGTGGGGAAGCCCCGCCTTGTCCTCGGCTTCTGCCGCGTACTTCCCCATGTAATGGTGCAGTTCAGCGGTGGTGAGTCGGCCCTGAAATTCGGGGCGAACAAGCATTTCCTGGACTCGGCGGTCCGTCTCAATCAAGCACTCATCCAGGGAAAGGAGCACATCGTAGATCCGCACGACACCCACCTCATGAAGGTAGCGATCGTCGTAACGGAAGTCCCCGGCCACCAGTTTGTAATTGAACGCGAAATGAAGGTCGTGGTAGAGGTTGGCCCCCGTACTCACGATCCAGTCCACGAACCCGGCCTCAATCAACGGGACAATGCAGGAAGCCCCCAACCCGGCGGGGGTGAGTGCTCCAGCCAGAGAAATACCCACGGTAACCTCTGGCTCAAGCATTTTGCGGGTAAAGAGCTGAAGGGCCTCTCTCAATCTTCCAGCGTTGTACGCCAAAAAGCACTGGTCGATGAGGTCGGCGGCGGTCTCACCCCCTTTGATCCCGGGAGGCAGAATCCGTCGACCGGAAAGCAGCATGTCGTGCTCGGATTTATGGTTGCGTCGTGGGCAATCATTCATGGCGAAATACTCCAAAAGATCCTCTTATTGGGCTGTTTTCGCAAAATTAGGGCACAAATAAAGCGCCTGTAGGGGGCAATTCGTGAATTGCCCCTACTATAGAAAAATTCCAACTTATCCGGCGTCAATCGCTCAGGCAAACCTTAAACCCGTGAGGTTGTCAGACGCCCTGGCCCGGCGCCTCCTGCAAACTGATCCCCGAAGGAACACAAGCAACCCGCACCGAGTCGTCTGGGAAGCCGTCTGTTTTTCCGAGCGTTTGCCCAGCCGGTGCTGGGGCACCTCACGAAACCGGGAACAAAAAGAGTTATTTAACCCGAAAGAGCCAGGACAAAAAAGGACCCAAGCGCCGCGGTTTACCGGGGGGCGCTGGAGTGCCGCTCACTGATGGCAGGGCCCAAAACCGCCAGCGTGCCTCGCCGGTGGATTGACCAATGGCCTGGCATGTGTCGGCGAGACGGGGGTTTCAAAGATCGACAAGCCGTCAGTTCTACCAGACACAAATTCTACCAGACACAAATGGACATGATCCGCCCGGGTTAATTTTGTCGCCCTGTGCGCGTTATTCCACCGGCGCAATAAAGTTGACGAAGGCTTCTCATCCGGCCGAGGCCGGATCGTTCGGCGTACGAAGTCGGCTGTTCGCTGACAGGTTTCCCAAGTGGTTAGCGGTAGGTTCTCAACGATTCGGGAGGTGACGCTATGAAGCGGTTTGTTCGGCCTTTGGTGCTCCTGGCCCTGGCCTCCATGCTGTTATGGGGCCGTCCGATTTTTGCGGAAGAGCCCGCCAAGGTGGCAAAACCGCGGAACATCATCCTCATCGGATGGGATGGTGCTCAGCGGGCACACGTGATGGAGTGTTTGCAGCGCGGGGAACTCCCCAATCTCCAGAAGCTCGCCAAAGAGGGGGCCTTTGTCAACATCGACGTCGTTACGGGCGCGACCGACACCAAAGCCGGATGGACGCAGATTCTCACCGGCTACAATCCTGAAGTCACCGGGGTGTACAGCAATGGACGATATCGGGACGTTCCCAAGGGCTTGAGCGTTTTCGAACGTCTTAAGGAGCATTTCGGCCCCGATTTCGTGTGTGTCGCCGTGATCGGAAAGCGGGAGCACTGCGGAGAAATCCGGGAACCGTTCAAGCGGCAGCTCACGGACGAGGAAGCGGCCAAGATACAGAGCCAGCGTCAGGGGCAAGCGAAGCAGCAGGCGCAGGCCCGGCAACAAGCCCGGCAAAAACAGCAGGCTCAGGGTAATCGGGCGGCCCAGAAGCAAGCTCAGCAGAAACCTGCGCAACCGGCCCAGCCCGGCGCCGGCCGCCAGGTCATTGGTCGGATTGTGGAAGAAAACGGTGTCAAATATCTCGTTTTTGAAGGGTCGCCATATTACACCATGCACAAGTCCTGCGATGTTTGGGAATATGGATTGATGGAGGACAAGAAAGTAGGTTCGCGGGCCATTGAGCTCTTGGAAAAATACCGCGACAAACCATTCTTCTTCTTTGTGCATTTTGCCTCCGTCGATCATCAGGGGCATCGCTTCGGAGAAAACTCCAAGGAGTACAACGATGCCCTCATTTCCAACGACGCGTGGCTGGGCAAGATCGTGGAAAAGCTGAAAGAGCTCGGGCTGTACGATAAGACCCTCATTTACGTGACGGCAGACCACGGCTTCGATGAAGGTGCTAAAACCCACCGTTATGCTCCCTATATCTTCCTCGCGACCAATGATCCCCTGGTGAAGCGGGATGGCATGCGGCAGGACATCGCTCCCACCATCCTGGCCCGGTTTGGGGTGGACCTGAGTAAACTTCAGCCGCCGCTCGACGGCGAGCCGTTAACCCAGCCTGCCACCAAGCCGGTCCTCAAGGCTCCGGAAACTCCACCGGCCAAACCTCAGGCAGCGCGTGCTCAAGGGCGAGCAGGTCAGCGGACTGCGCGGCAGGGTCAGGCAGCACCGGCCACCCAGGCGCCATGACCTCTGCCAGCCGTTTGTCTGGTATGGGATGACATCGGGCCCATCTGTCCGTCCCTGGTGAACTTTGGGTAGGGGTGAAACAATCACCCCTTTTTTTGCGCGCGACAACGTGTGTGTTTTAACGAGACTGGTCGTTACCGCTTGGGGGAGAGAGGGCTTCCAACGCCTTGAGCTTGTAGATGAGCGCTCGGCGGCTGATGCCCAGCTTTCGGGCGGCCAGCGTTCGGTTGCCGCCGCACTCGGCAAGGGTGGAGAGGATTGTCGCCCTTTCCACTGCCGACAGACGCCCTTCCTCAGATTCTTGGGGCGCTTGATGCGCCGAAGACGCCAGGGCGGCCACCTCGGACGGAAGATGCTCCGGAAGGATGATATTCCCCTGCGCCAGCAAACACGCCCGCTGGATCGCGTTTCGCAGTTGCCGCACATTTCCCGGCCAGTGATAGGAGAGCAGAGCGGCCATCGCCTGGGGCGAAAATCGCACAGGCTGGCGGGCAAACTGGCGACCAAAAAACTCGGCCAGCGGCAGAATATCCTCACGGCGATCTTTCAACGGAGGGATAGTGAGCTCCACCACGTTGATGCGGAAATAGAGGTCTTCGCGAAACCGCCCGGCTTTAACAAGTTCCTCGAGATTACGGTTGGTAGCCGCGAGAAGTCGGAAGTCCGTCTTCACAGGCTTTTCACTCCCGACGGGGATGATCTCGCCGGTTTCCAGAGCCCGCAATAGCTTTGCCTGAACGGTAAGGGGCAATTCCCCAATTTCATCAAGAAAAAGGGTGCCCCCGTGCGCTGCCCGAAAATACCCCATGCGGTCCGCGGTTGCCCCGGTAAATGCCCCTGCGACATGCCCAAAAAGCTCGCTCTCGACGAGTGATTCCGGCAAACCCGCGCAATTGGCGGCAACGAAGGGACCCTCCCGCCGAGCACTCCAGTCGCGGATGAGTCGTGCCACCACCTCCTTCCCGCTGCCGCTTGGGCCAAGGATCAGAACCGGAGCGTCGGATTGCGCCACGAGATAGGCCGTTTCCAAAACTTTTTGAAATGCCGGACTCACGCACACTACGTTGGAAGGCAGGGGCGGTAAACGCGATTTCGAGGCAAGCTCGTCAGGACGCCCCACGTGGTCAAGAATGACGGCTTCCAGTTCTTCAAGATCGACGGGCTTGAGGAGATAATCGACGGCCCCAATCTTCATCGCTTCCACCGCCTCGCGAACGTCACCGTAAGCGGTGATCAGAACGATCGGGATTTCAGGGTGCTTTTTCTTCAGATCCGGCAAAATTTCCAGACCTGATTTGCCCGGCAAACGAACGTCCAGAAGGATGAGACCGGGATGCTCATCCGCAATGCGATCCCAGGCTTCCTCGGCTGAGCCTGCTTCGGCAACGCGAAACCCCAGCGAGTGCACCACCTCTGCAAAAAGCCTGCGGTGGGCCTCGTCGTCATCCACGATCAGGATCAAACGCTGTTTGCCAGAGTTACCACGCATGGGCATCAGGTGCCAATGTTACGGGTCTTTCTCCCACCATTGGCGCTTGCAGAAATAACGAGAATCGCATTCCATTGTCTTTTTCAGGACTCTTCTATCCCATGCTATCACGANACTCGGGAGCTGTTGCCAGATTCTCCGGGTCGAGAGTGTTGACTCCGNTGTCTACGGGCCTTTCCGGGATCGGCGTGGGTTTTCGACTGTACAGGGGAATAATGATCTGAAAAACGGAACCACCCTCTGAAAGCGCTTGGTACCGAATATCCCAGCCGTGGGCCTCCACGACCTTGCGGACCAGCGCCAATCCCAATCCACTCCCCTGAGGATCAGTCGAAAAATACGGCGTAAACAGGCGGGGAAGCTGCTCCGGCTTGATCCCCGGCCCGTGATCTATCACCTCAATTGTACAGGCGTTAGACACCACACGCGTGTTGATTTCGACAGCGGTGCCCGGTTGTGTGAACTTGACCGCATTGTGCAACAGATTGAAGAGGGCCTGACGAAACAGCTCGGGATCGGCCCAAAAAGCGATCGGGCGGTCAGGCGGCTGATAGTGACAGCGAACGGCTTTGGCTTCGCAATCCGGTTCCAGGAGTGTCAGAAGTTCCCGAATGATCGGTTCCGGATGAACCACCTCCCAGCGCGGTCGATACGGTTTTGCAAAAGTCAGAAACTGCGTCAAACGCGCGGCCAGCCGATCGCACTCTTCCATGATCAGGCGGGCTTCGTGGGCAATCGGGGACTGCGGGTTTTCACTCTGCGCGAGCTTCTGGGCCCAACCGCGGATGAGCCCCAGGGGATGGCGGGTTTCATGCGCGAGGCCGGCCGCGGCCTGGCCCAATTCCTCGTAGTGTTTGGCCCGCAGTTCGGCCAGTCGACGCTCGTGTTCCGCGGTCAAAGCTCTGGCGGCCAAGCCCCACGCGAGAGCGAGCAGCCCGAAACACCCCAGGCCCGTCCCCACCGCGATGAGCCGACTGATCGCGGCCCGACGGAGCTGCGCGTCGTGATCGGAACGATCCAGAAGCAGGATCACAGAGAAGACTCCCCCATTCGAGAAAGGACTGGGATATTTCTCTTCCACAGCGTCGCGGAACCAGCGTCCCCAACCGAAGCCTCGAGCGCGTCCCGGTCCTTCTGGTGGAAGCGGCGGAAGCTCGAAAGCCTTTTGGATCAGAAAACCTTCCGGCAGTTTGGCCCAATCGCCCGGCGGAACTTCCGGGAGGTTTGCTCCGGCTCGAAGTAAAAACCGGTGATTTTTATCGGCAATTCCTGCCGCCAGCACATCGTGGGAATCGACGAGTTCATTAAGGGCCACCTGGATTTGCTGATCGAAAAAGGCCCCCAGTCG
>NICF_comb_assmDRAFT_10002723_pt1 | contig 13125 bp, 11 predicted proteins | sample NewIslPassag4_SG_FD_11279 | JGI IMG/M metagenome (IMG submission 11279) | reverse complement strand
CGCTGCCCTCGTCCGGCTGGTTGAGGTCTCGGCCGTCGACGGCCGCCACCCGGAACGCGGTCCCGGCGAGGACGATCCGGTGCGGTTGCGAGTCGGTGTTGATCAATCGCAGCCGTACGGGTGTGCCGGGTGGCGTGGCGTGTTCGGTCAGGCCGTCTCTGCCCGCGATCACGACGGCGCCGTCGAAGGTGTGCACGGGCAGGGTCAGGTCCACCTGCTCCGCCGCGGTCTCGTCGGCTCCCTGCCCGCCGTGCGGATGGACGACCAGGGTTCCGTACAGCCCTTTGCGTACGCCGACGTGGGACGCGTAATGGGTGTGGTACCAGTAGGTGCCCACCTGGTCGGCGCGGAACCGGTAGACGAACTCCTCACCGGGGCCCACGGCCAGCTGGGTCAGGCCCGGCACGCCGTCCTCGCCGCACGGCACGTCGTAGCCGTGCCAGTGCAGCGTCACACCGCCCTCGATGTCCGCGTTGCGCATCCGTACCTCGATCAGGTCGCCCTGCGTCGCGGTGATCGCCGGACCCGGGACCTGCCCGTTGTAGGTCCACGCGTCGATCTCGCGCCCCGACGGGAGCCGTACCGTGGCCTTCGTCGCGGTGAGCACGTGGCGTCGCACGGTGCCACCCGGCGCCGGTGCGTCGGGGCCCCGGAGGTCGGCCACGGACACGGCCGCCCGTGACGAGCGCCCCGCGCCGCCTCCCGTGGTCACCGATCCGGCGGGGAGGAACGACAGGCCCACCCCGGCACCGGCCGCGGTCGCCACTGCCGCGCCACCGGTCCAGCCGATGAACCGTCGGCGCGAGATCCCGCGTCGACCCTCCGGCGCCTGCGCGACCCCCGCCTCAGAAGCGCTACCGGTGACCGCCCGCGCGGTCAGCAGCGCGGCGGCGCACACGAGCGAGATCGTGATCAGGGCGGTGCCGACGGTGAGCGGGTACCCGACGAGCACGGTGACCACAAGGCCGGCCAGCGCGGCGTACGCCGCGGTGAGCACCGCGACCACGCCGCCCGCCGACGTGCCGTCACCTCGGCCGCGCCTGGCCGCGAGCAGCCGCGGGCCGGCGACCAGCACGGCGCCCGTCCCGGCGACCGCCACCATCGGCAGCCCCAGCAGCGCCTTCTCCTGCACGAACCACCAGCCCCGGCCGGCCAGGATCGCCACGGTGACCACCCGGACGAGCGTCACGAGCACCGCCGCGACGAGACCGGCGAGCGCCAGCCGGGTGCGCCGGAGCGCCAGCGCGACGCCTGCCGTGAACCACGTGGCGGCGGTCAGCAGCGCGACGATGTGGTCCAGGACGAGCCACAGCCCGGTCGTCATGACGCCTGTCGGGCGGGGGTGGCCGGCTCGGGTACCTGCCTGGCGTGGCGGATCATGTGTCCGGTCGTCGCCCCGATGGCGAGACCGTTGAGCGCGTGCAGACCGAAGAAGAGATCCCCGGCCGTACCGTCGATCGCCCCAGCGATGGTCTTGATCAGGAACTGGAGGACCACGAGTCCGGCGGCCAGGCCGCTCATCCCGATGACCCGTCCGGGCATTCGGGCGATCGCCGCGACGACGGTCACCAGGACCGCGATCAGGAGGAGTCCGCCGCCCAGCGCCCGGTGCGGCTGGAAGGACTCCTCGTTGGGCGCGGTGGCGAAGGCGCCGCTGGCGGCCAGGAAGAACTGCGCGACGACGGCCAGCAGCTGCAGGCCCGCCAAACCGACGAAGAACTTACGCATGACGCGCTCCTCGAAGTGGGTGAGCGTGATTCATCGCGGCGATCGTCGCGTCGGTGGGGCCGCATCGGCCTCGGACAGCGGACGGCATCGGCTACGCAATCGGGCGTAGCCGCCGCGCGCCCCGCTACGTCGGTCGACGTAGCGGGGCGCGTGTCTCGGCGGATCGTCGTCCGTGCCGAGATCCCTAGAATCGCCGCATGGAACAGCGCGCCGTGTCGTCTCCCCTGCGGGTGGTGACGCACGACGTCGTGCTCGCGCTCTTCGTGACCGTGATGCAGGTGCAGGGCACCGTCGCCCGCGCCGCCGTCGAGGGAGCGCCGCGTCCGCTCACCGACTTCGCGAACCTCGGGTTCGCGCTGCTGGTAGCCAGCGGCCTGGTCCTCGTCGTCCGCCGCCGGCTACCGGTCGCGGTGTTCGTCGCCACCGCGCTCGCCAGCCTGGTGTACTTCGGCCTCAACTTCCCGGACGGGCCGGGCTGGCTCGGGCTCTTCGTCGCCCTGTACACCCTCACCGCATACGGCGACGGGCGCCGGTCACTGGTGATCGCCGGCGCGGGTATCGCGGTGCTCGCCGTCGGGTGGCTGGTCGCCGCGGCCGACATCGAGCCACGTGCCGCCATCGGCTGGGTGTTCTTCCGGATCGGCGCGGCGGTCCTGAGCGCGGCCCTCGGCGAGTCCGTGCGGTCTCGACGGGTCATCGCGGCCGAGGCCCACAAGCGTGCCGAGTTGGCGGAACGGACTCGCGAGGAGGAGGCGCGGGCACGGGTCAACGCCGAACGGCTGCGGATCGCGCGCGAGGTCCACGACACGGTGGCACACGCCATAGCCATCATCAACGTCCAGGCCGGGGTGACCGCACACGTGCTCGACAGGAGGCCGGAGGTGGCCCGTGAGGCGCTGCAGACCATCGAGCAGACCAGCTCTCGGGCGCTGCGGGAGATGCGGGCCATCCTCGGGGTCCTGCGGGACGGCGATGACGGGCGCGTGCCGTACCCGGGGCTGGAACAGATCGACGAACTCCTCGCCAAGGCGCGCGACGCCGGAATCGACGTCAAGCTCGAACAGAACCTGCCGGCCGCGCCGCTGCCGAGCGCGGTGGAGAGCGCCGCGTACCGGATCCTGCAGGAATCGATCACGAACGTGATCCGCCACGTCGGCCCGACCCGGGTGGCCGTGGCGCTGAACCCGGGGGTCGACGCCTTGGAGATCCGCGTGACCGACGAGGGGCGCCGCGCCGCCCCGGGTGATGACCCCGCTCGCCGGCACCTGCCCACCCAGCACACCGCCGGCAGCGGCGGCGAGGCCACGCCCGGGCACGGCATCCTCGGGATGCGCGAGCGCTGCCAACTGCTGGGCGGAGAACTCGACGCCAAGCCCACGGCGGACGGCGGGTTCGAAGTGACGGCCCGGCTGCCCCTCACGCCGACGGGGCCGCGGCTATGAGCGAAGCGGCCGCGTCGGCGATGACCAACGCTCCGATCAAGGTGCTGCTCGCCGACGACGAGGGTCTCGTGCGGTCCGGGTTCAAGGTGCTGCTCGACCTCGAGGAGGACATCGCGGTGGTCGGAGAGGCCGCTGACGGGGCCGAAGCCGTCGAGCGGGCCCGGGCCGCCCGCCCCGATGTCGTTCTCATGGACATCCGCATGCCCAAGCTGGACGGGATTCAGGCCACCAGACAGATCGCCAGGACGCGCGGGTTGGAGAAGGTCCGGATCCTCATCCTCACCACATACGACACCGACGAGTACGTCTTCGAGGCGTTACAGGCCGGCGCCAGCGGCTTCCTGCTCAAGGACGCCGGACCGGCCGAGCTCCTGCACGCCATCCGGGTGGTCGCCGCCGGAGACGCGCTGCTCGCACCGCGGATCACCCGACGCCTCATCAGCCAGTTCACCGCGCATCGGACAGCCACCCAGGCCGCGGAGGACCGGCTCGCGGTGCTGACCCAGCGGGAACGCGAAGTGCTCGCCCTGGTCGGGCAGGGCCTGAACAACAACGAGATCGGCGCCGAGCTGTTTCTCAGCCCGGCCACCGTGCGCACCCACGTCAGCCATGCCATGGCAAAGCTGGGCGCGCGCGACCGCGCGCAACTGGTCGTCATCGCGTACCAGACGGGACTGGTGAGCCTCAACGGGGCATGAGTAAACGGCGCGCCAGGAGGCGGCGCACATCGATGGAGTCGACCGACGCCACTGGAGTCCGTGAAAATCGCGCGACGCGACGTGCCCGATCGTGGATAGTCCCCGCGTGGCCACCATCAACGCCGGCAGGACCGACCGCGGCGCGTCTCTCCGATCGTCCCTGACCGCGCTGGCCGGACGTACCTTCGGCGCGATCCCCCCGCCGGCGCTGGTGCTGCTCGGCATCGTCAGCGTCCAGATGGGCTCGGCGCTGGCCAAGCATCTGTTCGACGCCGTGGGCAGCTTCGGGACCGTCGCGTTGCGACTGTTCTTCGCGGCGGCGGTTCTGATGCTGGTGTGGCGGCCGTCACTGCGCATGAGTCGTCGCACCTGGGCGATCGTGCTCGGGTACGGCGTGACTCTCGGCTCGATGAACCTGTGCTTCTACCTGGCTCTGGCCCGGATCCCGCTGGGGATCGCGGTGACCCTCGGGTTTCTCGGGCCGCTCGCGGTGGCTCTGGTCGGGTCGAGGCGGTGGCTGGACGCGTTCTGGGCTGTGCTCGCGGCCGGTGGTGTGGTGCTGCTGATGGAGGGGCGCGGCGACCTCAACCTCGCCGGCTTCCTGTTCGCCCTCGGCTCCGGAACGTGCTGGGGTCTGTACATCCTCCTCGGCGCGGCGCTGGGCCGCCACACCACGCACGGCAACGGCCTGGCCCTGGGAATGGCCGTCGCGGCACTGGTGGCTGTGCCGGTCGGTGTGGCCGACAGCGGAACCGCGCTGATGCAGCCGTGGGTCCTGGTTGCGGGGCTCGGTGTGGCGCTGTTGTCGTCGCTGATCCCGTACTCGCTGGATCTGGAAGCGCTACGCAAGCTCCCACCGCGCGTCTTCGGCATCCTCATGAGCCTCGAACCAGCCATGGCGGCCCTCATCGGCCTCGTCGTGCTCCACGAGTCGCTGCGCTGGTCGCAGTGGATCGCGGTGCTGTGTGTGGTGTTCGCGTCGATAGGCGCCACACGCGGCGCCCGCAAGGACGCCTGACCGCCGGTACCGGGGAGGGCGTCAGCCCGTCGTCCACAGCCGGAGCTTCTCGGGGTTCCGCACCGCCCAGATGCGCCTGATCCGGTCGCCCGCGACCTCGAACGCCATCACCGTCACGGTGATGCCGTCCTGTTGCGCCACCAGACCGAGCTGACCGTTGACCGTACGTTCCACGATCGTCACGCCGGATGCCCGTTCGGCGAGGTCGACGAGGAAGCGCGCGATCCGCTCGCCGCCGTCGATCGGGCGCAGCTCGGCGCTGACGAGGCCGCCGCCGTCGGCGATCGCCGTGGCGTTGGGGTCGAGGAGGCCGATGAGGGCGTCGATGTCCTTGGCCTCCCACGCCCCCTTGAAGCTCCTGACGATGTCGGCGTGCCGGGCGGTCGGAGTCACGGGCCCCTGGGACGCGCGAATGCGACGGCGGGCCGACGAGGCCAGCTGGCGACAGGCCGCCGGTGTGCGGCCGACGATCTCGGCCACCTCGGCGAAGGTGTAACCGAAGACATCGTGCAGGACGAACGCCACGCGCTCGGCCGGGGTCATCGATTCGAGCACGACGAGGAACGCCATGGTGACCGATTCGTCGAGGGTGACTCGGTCGGCCGGGTCGACGAGGGTGCCGCCCGACCGTTCGTTGATCCACTCTGCGCGATCGGGCAGCGGCTCCGGGATCCATTCACCCACGTAGCTCTCCCGTCTGGCCCTCGCCGACCCCAGGATGTCGAGGCAGATGCGACTGGCGACCTTCGTCAGCCAGGCGCCGGGGGATTCGATGGCGTCCCGCTGCTGCGGGGACATGGCGTACCAGCGGGTGTACGTCTCCTGCACGACGTCTTCGGCGTCGGCGAGGGAGCCGAGGAGCCGGTACGCGAGATTGATGAGCTGACGCCGCTCGCTCATGATCGCGCTCAGGCTCGAGTCGTGCCGGCCGTCTCCTGGCTCGGACCGGATGCTCATGGTGCCGCCGACTCCCCTGGTTGCCTCTGCTCTCACCAGTTCGACGGAACACGGCACCGAACTGTGAGGTCGCCTCACACTTCGAGGGGTTGCGTCGTCGTACTGCTGAGACGAACACCATCCCGCGAACAGAAGGCTCAGGACATCATGCCTGGCTTCTGCGGCCTGCGACCGCAGCGCGTGGGCCTTGTGCGGTGGCGAGGTGTTGCGGCTCGCCAGATCGACTGAAGGAAGGAAGCGATGAAGGTGCGACACGAGACCAGCAGCGCCGTCCGACGGCGCAGGGGCCTCACCGTCGCTGGCGCGACCGCGGCCGCGGTCCTGCTGTGGATCGTCGCCGCGGCCACCGGAGTGGATTTCGAGGTCGCCGCGGTGGGACCACCGATGACCGTCAGCCTGCCGTTGGTGGTGGCCGCCGCGCTGTTCGCGTCGCTGGCCGGGTGGGGCGTTCTCGCCCTGCTCGAGCGGCGGACCAGCCGTGCCCGCCAGATCTGGACCGCGATTGCGGTGGCGGTGCTGCTGGTCTCCCTCACGCCGCTGCCGATCGCCGAGGCGTCAGCCGCCACCCGGGTGTGCCTGGCGCTGATGCACATCTCCGTCGGTGCGGTGCTGATCCCCGGTCTGCGTGCCAGCGCCGGCGCGGCCGCAAGCCGCGACCGCTCGTGAGCACGCCGAGGAGATAGCGCGGCCAGCACAGCAGAAGCAGCCTCACCAGCCAGGGCGTTTACCCGTCGAGGTAGACGCCCTGGCGCGCATGCCCATCGCTCGGCGGCGTCGGCTCGGATCCCGGGCGGGCTATTCTCAAACCGTGGCAGAGGCACGGCTTCCCGGGTGGCTCGCCGACACGATCCTCTATCAGATCTATCCGCAGAGTTTCGCGGACAGCAACGGTGACGGCATCGGCGATCTGCGCGGCATCGAGTCGCGGCTCGACTACCTGTCGTGGCTCGGGGTCACCGCCATCTGGCTGAATCCCTGCTTCGCCTCGCCCATGCGCGACGCCGGCTACGACGTCAGCGACTACTACGCCGTCGATCCCCGCTACGGCAGCCGGGACGATCTGGCCAGCCTGGTCGACGCCGCCGGGCGGCGGGGCATCCGGGTGTTGCTGGACCTGGTCGCCGGGCACACGTCCGATCAACACCCGTGGTTCATCGCCTCGGCCAACGATCCCGGTGACCACCGCTACATCTGGGCCGACCGCCAGGCCGCCGGCTTCCAGCCGTCGCCCGGTACGCGGCCCGGGTTCTACCTGCCGAACTTCTTTCCGTTCCAGCCGGCGCTCAACTTCGGGTACGCCCGCCAAGCCGAGGACGAGCCGTGGCGCCAGCCGGTCGACGCGCCCGGCCCACAGGAGAACCGCGCGGTGTTGCGCGACATCATGGCGTACTGGCTCGATACGGGTGTTGCCGGCTTCCGGGTCGACATGGCCGGCTCGCTGGTCAAGGACGACCCGGGCCAGGCGGAGACGGCGAAGCTGTGGCTGGAGATGCGTGCCTGGCTCGACCGCGCCTACCCGGACGCGGTGCTGCTCAGCGAGTGGGGTGAGCCACAGGTCAGCGTGCTGGGCGGCTTCCATGTCGACTTCTTCCTGCACTTCGTCGGCCGGGCGTTCCGGTCGCTGTTCCACAATGGAACGACCACGGACAGCTCGTGGGAGGCTGCCTCGCCCTACTTCGACCCGGCCGGAAACGGCTCACCCAAGGTGTTCCTCGACGAGTGGTCCGCCGCGGTGGGCGCGGTGGGATCGCGCGGGTACATCGCGCTGCCCACCTCCAACCATGACTTCGCCCGGCTGGCCTCCGGTCCGCGCACGGCGGAGCAGTTGCGCGCCGCGTTCACCTTCCTGCTGACCTGGCCCACCCTGCCCGCCATCTACTACGGCGACGAGATCGGCATGCGGTACGTGCCCGATCTCCCGGACGTGGAGGGCAGCAGGCTCGGGCCTCGCTACAACCGGGCCGGGTCACGGACCCCGATGCAGTGGGACGCCGCCGACCCGGCGATCACCTACCTGCCGCCCGATCCCTCACCCCAGCGGCCCAACGTCGCGGATCAGCAACGGGACCCCGACTCCCTGCTGTGCCTGGTACGGGACCTCATCGCCCTGCGCCGCGCCAATCCGGCGCTGGGCAGCGCGAGTGATGTCGAGGTCCTGCACGCGGGTTATCCCTTCGTCTACCGGCGCGGCGGCCAGTTCCTGGTGGCGGTGAACCCGAGCGCTGCGCGGGTGTCCGCGGACGTGCCCGAGCCCGCCGAGCTGGTGCTCGGCCGAGGCGTCCGGTACGCCTCGGGGCTGCTGGAGCTGGCCCGCTTCGGCTACGCGATCTACCGCGTGTGACCGAGCCTCCCCGCCGCGAAGGGGTTGCGGCATCGCGTCGAGCAGCGACACGTCCTGGCTAGAGACGGTCGGCGGGCCGGCACCCACAGCTGGATCGGATCACGATGTCGCTCGGCAGGACCTCGTCACGCGGCACGTCCTCGCCGTTGATCGCGGCGCACAGCACCTGGACGGTGCGGGCACCGAGTGCCCGCATGCTTTGGCGGACGGTGGTCAGTCCGGGTGCGGTGAGCGCGGCGGCGGGGACGTCGTCGAATCCGGTGATGGCGACATCCTCGGGCACCCGTACACCCCGCCCGAGCAGCCCGACCAGGATGCCGAGGGCGCATTCGTCGTTGACGCACACGATCGCGTCCGGCAGTTCGCGCGCGTCGAGGAGCTGCTGCGCCGCGATCATGCCGGCGGGTTGATCGTGTCCGGCCAGCAGCGGCGAGCGGGGGACGGGCAGACCGGCCTGCCGGTGCGCCTCCCGGAAGCCCTGCCAGCGGGCGGTCGCGTCCGGAGATCCAGCCGGGTGACCGACGAAGCGCAGTCGTCGGTAACCGTGGTCGTCGATCAGGTGCCGGGTCAGCCGTCGGGTGGATTCGACGCTCTCGGTGCGGATCGTGGGGATGTCCTCCCGCGGCTCGCCCGCCAGCACCACCACCGGGCAGCCTCGCGCGCGCAGCGTGTCGACGATGTCGTCGGGCACGCTGCCTCCGAGGACCGCGATGCCGTCGACCCGGTCGGCCATGGTGAGAACGAGGTCGCTGGACTCCTTGAGCCGGTGCGTGCCGAGGATGAGCACGGACAGGTGGGCCGCGACCGCCTGCTCCTCGAAGCCGGCGATGACCTCGGAGTGGTAGGGGCCGGACAAGCCGGGGAAGACGACGCCCAGCGCCTTGTGCCGGCGCTCGACCAGCGCCCGCCCGAAGTGGCTGGGGCGGAAACCCAGCTCGGCGATGGCTGCCTCCACACGCCGGCGCGTCGCGGGAGCGACCTGGCCGATGCCGCGCGCCACCCGGGAGACGGTCGCGATGGAGACCCCGGCGTGCGCGGCCACCTCGTGCAGACTGACTGGCTTCTTGCCCATGCCGACCGACCTCGGTAGGGTGTGGAAACGTTTACAGAAAACGTTTACAGGAATGTAAGCGCCGCCTTGTGTCCGTGCAACACCTCGAGACGGGACCGAGATGATCGAGACTCGGCGTCGCCAGCTCCTCATCGACGGCGTTCCACGTATCGGCTCTGGTCCACTACTTCCGAATGCCGCGGCACGCGTGGGCGGACCGGACTGGCCACGGAGGCCGGTCAACTCGACCTAGCCTTCCGGTGACCGACGAGGCGTCACCGTCACGACCGATATGGGGAGAAGACCTGTGAGCGACTCGCTAGCGGCCCGCGCCCGCGAGGACTGGGAACGGCGAATCTACCGTCGCACCGACGCCGCCGACGACACGCGCATCGCCCTGCCGGCGCCCGAAGGGCTCACCGCCACCCCTGGCCGGGGCCTGGTGAACCTGCGCTGGTCGCCGGTGCCTGGTGCGGCGGGCTACCTCATCTCCCGCGCCACCTCGCCCCATGGGCCGTGGACGGTGCTCGAGCACGGCAACAGCGATGTCCGGGCGGTGCCGGACCCCGTGTACGCCGACGCTCGGATCGAGCCGGGCACGACCTACTACTACCGGGTCCAGGCCGTGCCCGCGGCCGACCTGCCGGCCGGACCTTTCAGCGCGACGGTCAGCGCGGCCCCAGCCACGGAACTGACCGAGCCGATCCGGGTACGGGTGGACGCCGCCCGCGTGACCGGCCGGCTTCGCCGGGTCTGGGAGATGGTCGGCTCCGAGCGGCTGTCCCAGTTGTGGCTCGAGCGCGACGAGGCGGGCAACCCGGTGGGCCAGGAGTTCCGCGAGGCCCTCGCCCTGGCGGGCAAGGAGATCGGCGTACGGCGGGTCCGCGCCCACGCGATCTACCACGACGACGTCGGCGTGTTCCGGTGGGCGCCGGGCAAGGAGCCGGAGTACGACTTCAGCGGTGTCGACCGGATCGTCGACGACCTGCTGGCGGTGGGCGTCCGGCCGGTGCTGGAGCTGAGCTTCATGCCGCACGACCTCGCCGCCGACCACACGAAGACCACGTTCCAGTACCGCGGCTACGTGTCGCCGCCCAGGGACTGGTCGGTGTGGGCCGACCTCAACCGCCGGTTGGCGGCGCACCTCGTCGAGCGCTACGGCATCGACGAGGTCGCGGGCTGGGGCTTCGAGGTGTGGAACGAGCCCAACCTCGAGGTGTTCTGGGCCGGCACGAAGGCGGACTACCTGCGGCTGTACGCGGAGGCGGCGCGTGCGGTCAAGTCCGTCGACGAGCGGTTGCTGGTCGGCGGCCCGGCCACGGCGGCGAGCGAGTGGATCGAGGACCTGTGCGCCTTCTGCGCGCAGACCGGCACGCCGCTGGACTTCGTCTCGACGCACACCTACGGCAACGCGCCCGTGTCGGTGTGGCCGAGCCTGCGGCGGCACGGCTTCGACGACGTTCAGGTGTGGTGGACCGAGTGGGGGGTCGGGCACACGCACTTCCACCCGATCCACGACACTGCCTACGGGGCGCCGTTCATCCTGCGGGGGTACAAGTCGGCGCAGGGGCGGGTCGACGCGCTGGCGTACTGGGTGATCAGCGACCACTTCGAGGAGCTGGGCCGTCCGCCCCGTCTGCTGCACGGCGGGTTCGGCCTGCTCACGGTCGGCAACCTGCGCAAGCCGCGGTGGTGGGCGGTGACGATGGCCGAAGGCCTCGGCGATGAGATCGTCGCGTCCACGGTCAGCGGTGACGGGGCAGACGGCATGGTGGATTCCTGGGCCGCGCGGGCCGACGACGGGCGCGTCGACGTGCTGGTGTGGAACGCCACCCCGGACGCGTCGCTGTTCCGTGGCGTGCCGGAGCTCGAGCGCCCGGTGTCCGTGGCGGTCACCGGACTGGCCGCCGGCCGGTACGCGGTGCACCTGGCACGGATAGACAATGACCACTCCAGTATCGCCAAGCACGTCGGCGAGGACCTGGTGTGGCCCGACGAGGCGACCTGGGCACGGCTGCGCGCGGTCAACACGCTCGACGAATCACGCCTCAGCGACGCACGGGTGGCGCGCGTCGACGACGAGGTCTCGTTCGACGTCGACCTCCCGATGCCGGGCGTGGTCCGGATCCGGCTCACGCCGCTGCCCGATTGACGGTGGCGGGCCGCCTTCTGGCGGTCCGTCGCGTTCGGCGGCGCTACGAGCGGCCGGCGTCCGAGGCGTCCCACCAATCGAGCACCCGGGTCGCGAAGAGCGTGAGCCACTTCGAGGGCTCGCCGGCGTCCACGTCGACCTCGAACCACACGCGGCCGGGGTGCCGCCGCTCCTGGATCCAGGTGCCGTCCGGTTGCCGGGCCTTGCGGATCTGCTCGACCGCCTCGGCCATCCGCGGGTCCGGTGACCGGCCGTCGAGCAGTGAGGCCTCGCGGAAGTACGCGGCGGCGTTCAGCACGCTGTAGAACCAGCGGAACGGGTAGGCGAAGTGCGACACCCAGGGCGCGACCGGCTCACCGGTCGACAGGCGCTTGTACAGGTGCCGCCGCAGCAGGTACTCCTCGCCGGCGTGCCGGGCCGCGCGCAGCGCGTCGGTGCCGCCGGTAACCGACTCGTAGTAGAGCAGGCCCTTGAGCACGTTGAGCGTCGAGTGGAACGAGGACACGGTCGAACCCTCGACCCAGTCGCAGTTCCACCCGCCGTCCGTCATCTGGTGCTCGAGGAACCAGGCCGCGATCCCGGAGACGTCGGCGCCGAGCCATGCGCCGTTGGCGAGGGTGTACGCGTTGATGCAGCAGTCCACCTCGCCGCCCCAGTACGGCAGGTTGTCGTACTCCCAGCGCGAGTTCGCGGCGAGGCGCTCGGCGGTGTCGCCCAGCACCGCCGCATCCAGCCCCCACTCGCGCAGCATGTTCAGCACCCAGGTCGTCGCCGTCCACGGCTGGCCCGCGCCCTCCGCGGCCTCGGGACCGGCGAAGTCGAAGTCCGCGGGGAAGAAGGCTCCGCCCGCCCACTGTCCGTCGGGGTCCTGCAGGGCGAGCAGCCGCGCGCCGAAACCCTCGCTCGCCACGCGGGCCCGGGTGGCCCGCCAGACGTCCTCGGGCGCGTGCAGGAGATCCCGCTCCACCTGCCAGCGCAGCGCGGGGTCCGAGTCGAGCAGCCAGGTCGTCACATCATCGATCACCATTCCGCAACCCTAGGTCCAGGCGCCGACACTCTTGGTGCCCCGCTGCGGGGCGGGCGGGGCGCCCGGGTGCCCGGCTCGGATCTACGCCGCACTACCCTCGGCTCCGAGGGTGTCCGCCAGGGCCGCGATGTCGTCGGGGTGCCCGGCGACGACGACGCTGTCGCCGTGCTCGAGCACGTACGACGGGTCCGGCGCGGTGATGACGTGGCGGTCGTGGATGACCGCGAGGACGTCCACCTGTCCCCGGCTGCCGGCCCTAGCGTCGCCGATGGGCCGTCCGTCGTACGGGGAGCCCGCGGCGACGCGGAGCACGGCGACGCCCATGCCGCCGCCGCTCTCCGGTCGGTGCTCGTCGACCGTGACGGTGGGGTGCAGGAGCTCCGCGAGGTGCTGCGCCTCGTCCCCGGTCAGCGCGATGCTGCGCTCGGCGCGCTCGGAATCGTCCGCGCGGTAGATGACCAGGTCGCGCTCTCCGGCTGCCCGGCAGATCACGCCGAGGTGCTCTCCCCGGTCCGTAATGAGGATGTAGCGCACCCCGATCCCCGGCAGGTGTGTCCGTTCAATCCGCACGTGGTGCTCCTTTCGTACGTCGATTGGTCGTGCCTCACGGCCGCGGCCCGCCGCCGTCGGCGTCCAGGAGCCACACCGCGATAACCGCGGTGACCAGGCCGACGGCGAGCGGCAGGCCCTTGCCGAGGAACGCGCCGGCGG
>NICF_comb_assmDRAFT_10002720_pt1 | contig 13145 bp, 3 predicted proteins | sample NewIslPassag4_SG_FD_11279 | JGI IMG/M metagenome (IMG submission 11279) | reverse complement strand
GAGCCGAATCTGTACACGCTCGTGACGGAACTGCGGCCGGCGGGCGCGCCCGCGGATGCCGAACCGTACGAGCGGGCGGTTCAGCGGATCGGTTTTCGCCATATCGTGATGGACCCGGTTCAAGGGCTTGTCGTGAACGGCGGGAAGATGAAGCTGAACGGCGTCTGCGAGCACCACGACCTCGGGGCGCTCGGCGCGGCGTTCAACGTGAACGCGCTGCGGCGCAGGCTCATGCTGCTGAAGGAGATGGGCGCGAACGCGATCCGCACCGCCCACAACCCGCCGGCGCCGGAGCTGATGGACCTCGCGGACGAAATGGGCTTCTTCGTCGTCTCGGAAGCGTTCGACATGTGGGAGCGGCCGAAGACGCCGTACGACTACGCGCGATTCTTCCCGGAATGGGCGGTGAAGGATGTGCGGAGCTGGGTGCGGCGCGATCGGAACCATCCGAGCCTGCTCATGTGGAGCATCGGCAACGAGATCTATGACACGCACGCCGACGCGGATCGCGGACGGGAGCTGACGCGGATGCTGGCCGCGCTGGTCCGCGCACACGATCCGAAAGGCAACGCGCCGGTGACGATCGGCTCGAACTATATGCCTTGGCCGAACGCGCAGAGTTGCGCCGATTTCGTCGATGTCGTCGGATACAACTACGGAGAGAAGCTGTACCATCGACATCGCGCGGAGCATCCGCACTGGATCATCTACGGCAGCGAGACGGCGTCGGTCGTGCAGAGCCGGGGAATCTACCATTTCCCGTACGAAGCGTCGGTGCTCGCGGACGACGACGAGCAATGTTCCGCGCTCGGCAACAGCACGACGAGCTGGGGCGCGAAGTCGCCGGAGGCGTGCGTCATCGCGGAGCGCGACGCGCCGTTCTCCCTCGGCCAGTTCCTGTGGTCCGGTTTCGACTACATCGGCGAGCCGACGCCGTACCATACGAAGAATTCGTATTTCGGGCAGCTCGACACGGCGACGTTTCCGAAGGATGCCTATTATATCTATCAGGCAGCCTGGACGGACCGGCGGAAGCGGACGGTGCTCCATCTGTTCCCGTACTGGGATTTCAATCCGGGGCAGCTCATCGACGTGCGGGCCGCGACGAACGCGCCGCGCGTGGAGCTTCGGCTGAACGGCAGGTCGCTCGGCGTGCAGGAGCTCGACCACGAGCGCGGCACGCAGCTTGTCGCGTGGTGGAAGGTGCCGTACGAGCCCGGCGTCCTCGAAGCGATCGCCTATGACGAGGAGGGCCGGGTGGTCGCGACCGCCGCGCGCCGCTCGTTCGGCGACGCGAAGCGAATCCGGCTGCGGGCGGACAAGACGATGCTCGTCGCGGACGGGACGGATCTTGTTTTCATCGAGATCGGGGCGGAGGACGCGGACGGCAACCCGGTCGAAAACGCCGTGAACCGCGTGCGCGTGGACGTGGCCGGCGCGGGGCGGCTCGTCGGGCTCGACAACGGCGACAGCACGGATTACGACCAATATAAAGGCGTAAGCCGAAGGCTGTTCAGCGGCAAGCTGATGGCGATCGTCGCCGCGGGCCTTGCGCCGGGGCCGGTAAGGGTTGCGGCGTCGTCGCCCGGACTGGAGCCGGCGGAACTGGAGATCCTGGCGGTGGAGCCGGCGGGCGGCGCGCCCGTTGGCGTCTCCGCGTCGATGCGGAACCTGGAGCTGCCGGTTGAGACCGGGCGCGAGGATGAGGTGCCGGTGCGGAAGATCGAGCTGGTCAGCGCGGCGGGGCGGCGCTTCGATCCGTCGCGGCGGGAGATTGTCGTGGAGGCGCGGCTCCATCCGCCGGACGCTTCGTATCGGGACGTCGAGTGGCGGGTCGTGAACGATGCCGGCATCGAATCCAATCTTGCGAAGGTCGAGGCGGATGGTCTTGTCGCGAAGGTGACGGCGCTCGGCGACGGCAGCTTCCGGCTGCGCTGCATGAGCCGGAACGGCACGGACGGGATCCGGCTCATCTCGAGCCTGGAGTTTGCGGCGGAAGGCCTGGGCCCGGCTTACAAGGACCCGTACGGCTTCATCGCGGGCGGGCTGTATGACGAGGTTCGGGGCGAGGCCGGCAACGGCAACGAGCGCGGCGTCGCGACGGGGCGGGACGGCGAGACGGTCGTCTGCTGGCGCGGCATCGACTTCGGGCCGGTCGGGTCGGACACGATCACGATTCCGATCTTCGCGCTGACGGACGATCCCTGTTCGCTGCAGATCTGGGAAGGGATGCCCGGCGAAGAAGGGGCGGAGCTGCTGGCGGATGTCGTGTACCGGAAGCCGATGCGATGGAACGTCTACCAGGAGGAGACGTACAAGCTGTCGAAGGCGCTGAAGGGCGTCGCGTCGATCAGCTTCGTCACCTGGACGAAAATGCACATCAAGGGCTTCTCGTTCGCGCGGCGGAACCGGGCGTTCGAGCGGAACGACGCGGCTTCCTGCGACCATGTGTACGGCGATTCGTTCACGATCGCGGGCGGCGCGGTCGAGGAGATCGGCAACAACGTGTCGCTGCTGTTCCGCGGGATGGATTTCGGCGGGGAGGGCGCGTCGCGCATCGTCGTCTGCGGGCGGTCGCCGGTCGACCGGAACACGATCCACATCCGTTTCGCGGGACCCGACGGCGAGACGGCGCAGGCGATCGAGTTCACGGCGTCGGATGGCTATGAGGAGCGAATGTTTGATTTGGAGCCGGTGAGGGGATTGCGGAATGTGACGTTCGTGTTCCTGCCGGGCAGCCGATTCGATTTCGGGTGGTTCCGGTTCGAGCGGTAATGGTTTTCTTTCGGATGGTGCCGGCTCCAGCGGCAATGGTATGAGGCGTCGGCGCCCGGCTGCGTCCCCGGTGAAGGCGGGCGAGCGGGGACGATCAGTCGCGATTCCGGGCTTCGGTAAAGGATGGCGTGTTCGGGGATCAGCCGCGATTCCGGGCTTTGGCAAAGGATGGCGTGTCCGGGGGTCAGCGCCGATTCCGGGCTTTGGCAAAGGATGGCGCGACCTGGGGTCAGCCGCGATTCCGGGCTTTGGCAAAGGATGGCGCGACCTGGGGTCAGCCGCGATTCCGGGCTTTGGCAAGGATCGGAGCGACCGGGATCAGCCGCGATTCCGGGCTTCGGAAAAGGATTGCGCGACCTGGGGTCAGCCGCGATTCCGGGCTTTGGCAAGGATCGGAGCGACCGGGATCAACCGCGATTCCGGGCTTCGGCCCCGGAGTGCGGCTGTTTTTGATGCGGGGGACACGGCAAAAGCTGGTTCTGTGGGCGCGGCCCATCGTTCTCATAAAATAGCGGCATATTTTTCCTCTATTATCAGAAAACAAGCCCCTGCGGAAAAAATAGAGGAAATAGCTTCTTCTATTTTTCCGAAACAGCTTAAAATCATCCGATTTTCAAAGGAATTGGGGAAATGATTTCCTCTATTTTCGTCAACCATGCGATTTTCAGCAGAATAAAGGAAAAATCCTCCCTTATCCCTTATTTTATATGGTCAGGCCGCACGGACCGCGGATCGCCCGTCAGAATGCCGTCCACACCGTACCGCAACAACCGGTGAACCTGCCGCTTGCCGCGCGCGCCCCAGACCATGACGGCCAAGCCGTGAGCGCGGATGCGGCGGATGACGGCCTTGCGCGCCGAGGACGCGGGCAGATGGACGGCGTCGGCGAAACGCCGGTATTCGGCCAGATCGCGCGATGCGAGGCGCTGGCGCGGGCGGACAAGCACGGCGATCGCCGCATCGGGCAACAGCTTGCGCATCCGGCGCAAGGCAGCGGTGTCAAATGACTGGATGACGACCGGACCGCGCTCTGACGATCGGTCCAATCTGCGTTCGATCAACAACAACGCCAGTTCCCGCTCGATTCCGGGGTACGCGGCAGACTGTTTCAGTTCAAGGATCAGGCACACTCTTCCGCCGAATTCATCCAGCACCTCTTCCACGGACGGAACCCGTTCGCCCGAGAAGGCCGGAGAAAACCATCCGCCGGCGTCCAGCTTCCTGATTTCACCGAACGTCAGCTCATCCGCCAGCCCCTTGCCGTTCGTCGTCCGGTTGACGGTCTCGTCGTGCAGCGCGACGAGCCGGCCGTCCCGCGTCGCACGCACGTCCAGTTCGATGCAATCCGCGCCCATCGTCTCCGCGAGGCGGAAGGCGGCCATTGTATTTTCGGGCGCGTACCGGGATGCGCCGCGATGGGCCGCGATGAGCGGTCCGGATGCGGAAGGCCGGGCGTACGGGGCGCGCGCCGGAGCGGGGAATGCCGCCTCGAGCGATAAGGCATGCCGCGTTGGCGCGGGAATTGCCGCCTCGAGCGATAAGGCATGCCGCGTTGGCGCGGGGAATGCCGCCGCTTCCGGTACGGCATGCCGCGCCGGAGCGGAGGGGATCGCCCAGTCCGATATGTCACGCCTCGCTGAAGCGGAGAATGCCGTCGCGTTCGGTACATCCAGCCTCGCGGGAGCGGGAAGTGCCGCGACCGCCTGGTTCGCATGCCGCTCTTCGGGATCGGCGGTGAAGGCGGCAATTTGCACAAGCACGAATATGGCGACCACGGCTGGAAGCGCGATCCGGCGACCGTTTATCCCCCGCAATAAAACCCCTCCTTCCGCATCCTTTTCCTCCATTAGCGTGTCTTGTCCGCGCGCGGTCATGCATCCCCCGAAAGCGAACGTATGTTTGGAAAATTTCGTGATTTTCCCCAATCGGTATGCTAGAATAATAGAATCGAAGACAGGGGGTATTCGCCGTGAAGCTGCGATTTGTGCTCGGCCGGGCGGGCGCGGGCAAGACGCGACGCTGTCTGGACGAGGTGCGCGCGAAACTCAAGGAATCGCCCGACGGACCGCCGCTCGTACTGCTGGTGCCCGAACAGGCGACGTTCACAACCGAATATGCGCTGCTGAAAGACGCCGGCATCTCCGGCACGATGCGCGCGCAGGCGCTCAGTTTCCGCCGCCTCGCCTTCCGCGTCATGCAGGAGACGGGCGGCACGGCGCTTGTGCCGATCGGCGAGAACGGAAAGAACATGCTGCTGTTCAAGCTGATCCATCGCCACGCCGACCGGCTGCGGCTGTTCGCCGGCAGCGCGGGGCAGCGCGGCTTCGTCGAGAAGCTGAACGAGCTTCTGACCGAGATGAAGCGGTACGGCGTGACGCCGGACGGCCTCGACAGGCTGGTCGAGGAGGCCGCGATTGCTTCGCCGGACGGCCTGCTTGCCCGGAAGCTGCACGACATCCGGCTGCTCTATGCCGAGCTGGAGAGCGCGCTGGCGGGCCGCTATCTGGACGCCGAGGACGGGCTTTCCCATCTGGCGCGCGGATTCGGCGCGAGCGGCCTCGCTTCGGCCGAGATCTGGGTCGACGGGTTCCACGGCTTCACGCCGGCCGAATACGCCGCGCTGGATGCGCTGATCCGTTCGGCGCGCTGCGTCACCGTTACGCTGACCCTGGACAGGCCTTACGGACCGGGGGAACAGCCCGGCGAGCTCGATCTGTTCCGGCCGACGGCCGAGACGTACATCAAACTGCGCGAGCTGGCGGAGCGGGCGGACGTGCCCGTGGAGACGGTCGTGCTTCGGCCGGATCCGTCTCCGCGCTGGGCGGACAGCCCGATGCTCGCGCATCTCGAGCGCCACTACGGCACGCGGACGCCGATGGCCGCGCCCGATGCATGGTTCGATCCGGAGCATCCGAACTGCGGCCTCGTGATCCGGGCCGCGGCGAACCGGCGCGCCGAGGTCGACGCCGCCGCGCGCGACATCCTCCGGCGCGTGCAGGAGGACGGGCTGCGCTGGCGCGACATCGCGGTCATGGTGCGCAATCTGTCCGAGTACGCCGATCTGATCGAGCAGACGTTCTCCGATTACGGCATTCCTTTCTTCCTCGATCAGAAAAGCGCCATCCACCACCATCCGCTCGTCGAATTCATCCGCTCCGCGCTTGAAACGGTCACGATGGGCTGGCGGCACGACGCCGTCATCCGCTGCGTCAAGACGGAGCTGCTGACGGGACCGGATTCCGGATTCGACCGGACGGATCTGGACCGGCTGGAGAATTATGTGCTCGCCGCGGGAATCGACGGCCGCAGATGGCTCGATCCGGACAGCTGGCGTCCGCTTGTCCGCGATCCGCTGGAGGACGAGCCGGGCAGCGCGGTGGAGGAAGATCCGGACGGGTTCCGGCGGGGGCTGCAGTGCCGGGAGCGGATTGTCGGCCCGCTCGAACGGTTCGGCCGGGCGCTCGCCCGCGCGAAGGATGTCCGCGCGATGTGCGCGGCGCTGTATGATCTGCTGGACGCGGTCGGCGCGGCGGACCGGCTCGAGGCGTGGAGCGCCGAGGACGCGGAGAACGGCGAGGTGCTAAGGTCGCGCGCGCATCGCCAGCTGTGGGACGGCGTCATGCATCTGCTGGATCAGCTCGTCGAGCTGGCGGGCGAGGAGCGGATGCCGGCCGATCTGTTCGCGGGCATGGTCGAGACGGGGCTGGACAGCCTCAGGCTCGGCAGCGTGCCGCCGTCGATCGATCAGGTATTGGTCGGCAGCCTCGACCGGTCCCGCACGGGCGGCGTGCGGGTCGCGTATCTGCTCGGCGCGAACGAAGGCGTGCTGCCGATGCGGTCCCGCGAAGACGGCGTGCTCACCGAGCGGGAACGGGAACGCCTCGAAGACGGCGGCATCCGGCTGGCGCCCGGCATCCGCCGCAGGCTGCTGGACGAGCGGTTTCTGATCTATGTCGCGCTGACCATGCCTTCCCGCACATTGTGGATCAGCTACGCGGTGGCGGACGAGGAAGGCAAGGGGCTGTATGCTTCCGAACTGATCCGCCAGGTCAAACTGCTGTTCCCGAAGCTCGCGGTTGCAACCGAGACGGGCGAGCCGGATCCGGAAGGCGGGGCGGAGGAGCATCTGCGCCATGTCCGCCGGCCGGACCGCGCGCTGTCGCTGCTGGTCGGGCAGCTCAGACGCTTGCGGCAGGGCGGCGCGCTGCCGGAACTGTGGCGCGACGTGTACAACTGGTTCGCCGGACGGCCGGAATGGCAAGACCGGCTACGAACCGTCGTCTCGTCGCTCCGCTACCGGAACGAGGCCCCTCAGCTGCTTCCCCTGACGGCGCGGCGGCTGTACGGCGACCGGCTGCTGGCGAGCGTGTCGCGCATGGAGCGGTTCACCGCATGCCCGTTTCAGCATTTTGCCGCTTACGGGCTGAAGCTGGAGGAGCGGCGGGTGTATCGGCTGGAGGCGCCGGATGTGGGACAGCTGTTCCACGCGGCGTTGTCGCGGCTGGCGAACGCGTTCGGAGAAAGGCTGGGCGAGGCGTCGCCGGAGGAGATCGCGCAGGCGGTGTCCGATATCGTCGACAGCCTGGTGCCCCGCCTGCAATCCCGCATCCTGATGAGCAGCAGCCGCTACGGTTATATCGCCCGCCGGCTCAAGCAGACGCTCATCCGGACGGCTTCGGCGCTCGCGGAGCACGCGCGGCGCGGCGTGTTCACGCCGGTCGGGCTGGAGATCGACTTCGGACCCGGAGGCAAGCTGCCGCCGCTCGTGCTGCCGGCCGGCCCCGGCCGATCCGTCGAAGTCGTCGGGCGGATCGACCGCGTCGACGCGGCGGAGACGGACGACGGGCTGCTGTTGCGCATTATCGATTACAAGTCTTCGGCGAAGTCTCTGCGTCTGGAAGAGGTCGTCCACGGACTGTCGCTGCAATTGCTCACTTACATGGACGCGCTGCTCACCCATGCGCCGGCCTGGCTCGGCAAGCCGGCAGACCCCGCGGGGGTGCTGTATTTCCACGTGCACGATCCGTTGATCCCGTCGCCCGTGCCGCTGCCCGCCGATGAGGCGCGCAGGCTGACGCTGCGGGAATACAAAACGCGCGGGCTGCTGACGGCGGACGAGCGGATCGTCCGGATGATGGACCGGCAGCTGGATACGGGCCGGTCGGAGCTGGTGCCCGCCGGCATCACGAAGGGCGGCGCCTTCTACAGCGGATCGGCCGTTGTGACGCGGGACGAATGGAGCGTGCTGCGCGGCGCGGTCCGGCGCATGATCGAGCGGATCGGCCAGAGGATCCTGGACGGCGAAGTCGCGATTGCGCCGTATCGGCTGGGCGACCGTTCGCCGTGCGCGTTCTGCCCGTACAAGCCGGTCTGCCATTTCGACCCGCTGGTCGAGGGCAACGGATACCGGCGGCTCGGCCGGATTCCGAAGGAGCGGGTCTGGGATCTGCTGCGGGAGAACGCGGCACCGGAAGGCGCGTTGACCGGAGGCGGACCGGCATCGGGCGGCGCGCCGGCCGGCCGCGGGACGGTTCCCGATAGCGGCGCGGCCGCGGACGAGGCGGCGGCAGGCGGCGAGGGCGGCATTTTCGAAGGAGGTGAAGGATGATGAGCGACGGCATGTCAGTGAAAGAGGCCGGTCCGTCCTGGACGGAGGATCAGCTCAAGGCGATCGAAACGTCCGGGCGGAACGTGCTGGTCGCGGCGGCGGCCGGCTCGGGCAAGACGGCCGTGCTCGTCGAGCGCATCATCCGCAAAATCTCCTCCGACACCGATGTCGACCGGCTGCTCGTCGCGACGTTCACGAACGCGGCGGCGGCGGAGATGAAGGAGCGGATCCGGCTCGCGCTCGAGCAGGCGCTGGAGAAGAACCCCGGCTCCGACCATCTGCGGCGGCAGCTCGCGCTGATGGGCCGGGCGTCGATCATGACCCTCCACTCGTTCTGTCTCGACGTCATCCGCCGGTACTACCCGATGATCGGGCTCGATCCGGGCTTCCGGGTCGCGAACGAGACCGAAGCCGAGCTGCTGCAGGCCGAGACGCTGCAGGATCTGTTCGAGGACCGGTATGCCGAAGAGGATAGCGGCATGTTCATCAGGCTGGCCGAGACGTTCGGCGGCGACCGGAGCGACGAGCCGCTGGCGCGCCTGGTGCTCCGTTTGCACCGGTTCTCGCTCAGCCATCCGTGGCCGGAAGAATGGCTGCGCTCCTCCGCCGCCGCGTTCCGCGCCGCCAGCCCGGACAATCTGGAGGACAGCGAATGGGGACGTGACATCCGGCGCTCCGTGCTGCTGGAGCTGGAGGAAGCGGAATCGCTGCTTGAGCAGGCGCTGGCCGGCGCCCTGAGCCCCGGCGGACCGGAGGCTTACGTCGATGCGCTGCGGAACGATCTGGCGCTTGTGGGCTCCCTGCTCGAGACGATGCGGAACAAGCCGATGCCGGAATGGCACAAGGCTTTTCAGTCCGCGTCGTTCGGACGGCTCGGTTCGCAGCGCGGCGGCGACGTGGACAAGGCGCTGCAGGAACGGGTCAAGGCATTGCGCGACGACGCGAAGTCCATTGTCCTTCGGCTGCAAGCCGGTTTGTTCAGCCGGACCCCGGAGGAGCATGCCGCCGACCTGAACGCCGCCGCGCCGCTGATGGAGGCGCTCGCCGAACTTGTCATCGAATTCGGCCGGCGATACGAAGCGGCGAAGCGGGCGAAGGGCCTCGTCGACTTCGGCGATCTCGAGCACTATTGTCTGCGCATCCTGCGCGATCCCGCCTCGACGCCGGACCGGCCGGTTCCGTCCGCGGCGGCGCTCGAATACCGGGAGCAGTTCGACGAGATTCTGCTCGACGAGTACCAGGACACGAACCAGGTGCAGGAAGCGATCGTCGAACTGATCGCGCGTCCCGGCGCCGGCAACCGGTTCATGGTCGGCGACGTGAAGCAGAGCATTTATCGTTTTCGGCTGGCCGAGCCCGGGCTGTTCCTGGACAAATACCGCCGGTACGCGGCGGAAGACCGGGCTGGCGAAGCGCCAGGCCGGCGCATCGACCTCGCGCGCAATTTCCGCAGCCGGAAGGAAGTCGTGAGCGGCGTCAACGGCCTGTTCCGGGTCATCATGCGCGAGCGGGCGGCGGAGATGGATTACGACGAGCGCGCCGAGCTGAAATACGGCGCGCCGTATCCGGATCCCGATCCGGAGCTGGACGGGGAAGACCGGTTCGCCGTCGAATGCGTGCTGCTCGACAGGGGCGGAGGTTCAGACGAAGCAGAAGGCGGGGCAAGCGGCGAAACGGACGGCGCGGCGGAAGAAGATGAAGCGGCTCGCGCCCTCGCCGAAGAGCTGGACGAACTGGAGAACGCGCAGCTCGAGGCGCGCTGGATCGCCGCGCGCATCCGCGCGATGATCGCCGGCGAAGACGGGCGGCCGCCGCTTCGCATCTGGGACGCGAAGCGGCGCGTTCATCGCCGGGCGACCTGGCGCGATTTCGTCATTCTGCTGCGCGCGCAGGAATCGTGGGCGCAGGCGATGGCGGAGGAGCTCGCCGCCGCGGGCGTTCCGGCGTATGCCGAGCAGAAGGGAGGCTATTTCGAGCAGACGGAAGTGGAGACGATGCTGTCGCTGCTTCGCGTCATCGACAACCCGTACCAGGACATTCCGCTCGCCGGGGTGCTGCGTTCGCCGTTCGGCGGCTTGAGCGCCGAGGAGCTGGCCGCCGTGCGCATCGCCGGCGGACGGGGCCCGTTCTTCGACGCGGTGCGGGAGGCGGCGCGAAACCCGGACGCGCCCGAGGACCTGCGTCTGAAGCTGGACAAGTTTCTCGTCCGGCTGGAGCGCTGGCGGGACGAGGCGCGGCAGGGGTCGCTGACCGAGCTGATCCGCCGCATTTACCGCGAGACCGGCTTCTTCGATCTGGCGGGCGGCCTTCCGGGCGGTCTGCAGCGGCAGGCGAATCTGCAGGCGTTGCTCGACCGCGCGCGGCAGTATGAAGCGACGTCGTTCCGCGGGCTGTTCCGCTTCCTGCGCTTCATCGACCGGCTGCGCGAGCAGGGAGGCGATCTCGGGATGGCCGGGACGCTCGGCGAGCAGGACGATGTCGTGCGCATCATGACGATTCACGCGAGCAAGGGTCTCGAGTTTCCCGTCGTCTTCGTTGCCGGTCTGGGCAAAAGGTTCAACCTGTCCGACCTGAGCGGCTCTTTCCTGATGCACAAGCAGCTCGGATTCGGCCCGCAGATGGTGGATCCGGATCTTCGCGTCAGCTACCCGTCCCTGCCGCAGATCGCGATCCGCAGGCGGCTCAGGGCCGAGATGCTGGCGGAGGAAATGCGGGTGCTCTACGTCGCCATGACCCGCCCGAAGGAAAAAATGATCCTCCTCGGCACGGTGAAGGACGCGAAGGCGGAACTGGAGCGGTGGCGGGGAGCCGTCCGGCGGGACGGCGCCATTCCGGATCATGTGCTGACATCGGCGCGCTGCTATCTCGACTGGCTGATGCCGGCGGCCCTGAAGCTTTCCGAACCGGAAGAAGCTGCCGCGGCGGAAGGCGTCGCGGCGTTCGGATGGCGGTTCGGCGTCGTGCAGGCCGAACTTCTGGCCGCGGAGGCCGCGGCGGCAGCCGAAGCGAACGCGGATCAGGAAAACGGGCGGCGCGGGGAGCTGGAGAGCCTGCTTGCGGCGGGCGTGAAGCTGCCGTCTTCGGGTTCGCATGCGCCGGAAATCGAGAAACGTCTGTCCTGGCAATACCCGCACGCGGCCGCGTCCGGCATTGCCGCGAAGACGAACGTTACCGAAATGAAGCGGCTGCCGGCGGCCGAGCCGGATGACGGGGCGGAGCAGGCGCAGGAGCGGTTCGGAACGGGAGCGGTCGGCGAAGCGTCCGCCTTCCGGCTGCGCCGGCCGCGTTTCCTGGAGGAGCGGTCGCTGACGCCGGCGGAACGCGGAACGGCCGCGCATCTCGTCATGCAGCACGTTCCGGCGGCCGGGCCCCATGGCGAGGAAGACATCCTCGTCCTTGTCCGGTCGATGGTCGAGCGGCGGCTGCTGACTCCGGCGCAGGCCGAAGCGGTGGACCCGGCGGCGATCGCCGCGTTCTTCGCGGGAGAGCTTGGGCGGCGGCTTGCCGCGGCGCGGCGCGTGATGCGGGAAGTGCCGTTCAGCCGCATGCTGCCCGCGGGCCGCATCCGGCCGGACGCCGCGGACGATCCCTCCGCCGCCGGCGAACCCGTGCTCATCCAGGGCGTCATCGACTGCCTGTTCGAAGATGGAGAAGGCCGGCTTGTCCTGGTTGACTACAAGACGGACCGGATCTGGAACGGCGATGCCGAAGCCGCCGCGGAGCGCCATCGGTTCCAGCTTGAGCTGTACGCCGAATCGATCGGGGAGATTCTCGGCCGGAAGGTCGACGAGGCGCATGTCTTTTTCTTCGACGCGGCGAAGGCGGTGCGGATTCTGTAGGCGCGGTCGGAATAAGCAGAGAAGTTGTCGGGCATGGCGCGGTTGTGATTTTTGCCTGCAAGGATTCCAATTGAGGGGGAGGATGCGGCGTGCGCGTGCTGCACACGGGCGACTGGCATTTCGGCCGGACGCTGGAAGGCAGGAGCCGCCTGCCGGAACAGGAAGCGTTCGTCGACGAGCTGGTCTGGATCGCGGAAGAGGAGGGGGTCGACCTTGTGCTCGTCGCCGGGGACGTATACGATTCGGTCAATCCGCCGGCCGCCGCGGAACAGTTGTATTTCGAAGCGCTGACGCGCCTTGCGGACGGCGGGCGCCGGGCCGTGGCGGTCATCGCGGGCAACCACGACCAGCCGGAGCGCATCGCGGCCAGCGCCCCGCTCGCCTCGCGGAGCGGCATCCATCTCGTCGGGCTGCCGACGGCGCGGCCGCTTGCGATCGGCATTCCCCGTACCGGCGAGACCGCCGTCATCGCCGCGCTGCCCTACCCGTCCGAGTCGCGGCTGAACGAGCTGCTCGCGGCGGAGGCGGACGAAGAGCTGCTGCGCGCCGCCTATTCGGAGCGGGTCGGACGGCTGATGGCGGAGATGGCGTCCGCGTTCCGGCCGGATGCGGTCAATCTGGCCATGAGCCATCTGTACGTGCTCGGCGGCGTCGAATCCGATTCGGAGCGGCCGATCCAGGTCGGCGGCGCCTACACGGTCGATCCGGCCGCGCTTCCGGCGGAAGCGCAATATACGGCGCTCGGCCATCTGCACCGGCCGCAGCGCGCGGCCGGCCGGGAGACGGTGCGCTACTGCGGCTCGCCGCTGGCCTACAGCTTCTCGGAAGCGGGGCAGGCGAAATCGGTCGTCCTGTTCGAAGCCGTTCCGGGCCGTCCGGTCGAGCCGAGGGAAGTGCTGCTGTCGTCGGGCCGTCCGCTTGTC
>NICF_comb_assmDRAFT_10002717_pt1 | contig 13150 bp, 11 predicted proteins | sample NewIslPassag4_SG_FD_11279 | JGI IMG/M metagenome (IMG submission 11279) | reverse complement strand
ATGAAAGCCGCTTTCGGTTTTGACGTGTTTGTTCATTCATTCGACAAGCCGAACGGATATAGCATCTATGAATGGAATGGCCATCGGATCTTGATTTTGCAATTCAAACGATTGCCGGATCACATCCGAGTAATTTGGGAATTTCTAAACCTGTCCGAATTTGAACTTTCCAAGGATAATGTAGGCGAAATGAAGTGGTATGGACTTATATACAAGCGATTCATTGAAAGAATCCGCTTTGACGACGCATTTTAGATCGGATGTACAATAACCGGTTTGTCAGACACTTCTATACTGACGAATCGATTGACTCCTTCCGGCGAAGATGGGCGATAAAGCCTTGAGGAGGGATAGTAACGGGTGAAAAAAAGAGCGCTCATCACCGGCGTCACCGGGCAGGACGGTGCCTATCTTGCGGAGTTTCTGCTGAACAAAGGCTATGAGGTGCACGGCATCAAACGACGGGCTTCTTCCTTCAATACCGATCGGATTGATCATTTGTACCAGGATCCCCACGAGGAGAATGTAAATTTCTACCTGCATTACGGCGACCTTACCGATTCGACGAACCTGATCCGCATCCTGCAGGAAGTGCAGCCGGACGAAATCTACAACCTCGCGGCGCAAAGCCACGTGAAAGTATCGTTTGAAACGCCGGAGTACACCGCCAACGCCGACGCTCTCGGCACGCTGCGCCTGCTGGAAGCGATCCGGATCCTGAACCTGACGGACAAAACCCGTTTCTACCAGGCATCGACTTCCGAGCTGTACGGAAAGGCGAGCGAAGCGCCGCAGTCGGAGAAGACGCCGTTCTACCCGCGCAGCCCGTACGCGGCAGCCAAGCTGTATGCATATTGGATCACCGTGAACTACCGGGAAGCCTACGGGATTTTCGCCTGCAACGGCATCCTGTTCAACCACGAATCGCCGCTAAGGGGCGAAACCTTCGTGACGCGCAAGATCACCCGGGCAGCCGCGCGGATCAAGCTGGGCCTTCAAGACAAGCTGTATCTGGGCAACCTGAACGCCAAGCGGGACTGGGGCTACGCCGGCGACTACGTGGAAGCGATGTGGCTCATGCTTCAGCAGGACAAGCCCGACGACTACGTCATCGCCACGGGGAAATCGCATTCGGTACGCGCCTTTGCGGAGCTGGCATTCGCGGAACTCGGCATGGAATTGGAATGGATCGGCAGCGGGTTGGAAGAAAAGGGCATCGACAAGGCCACCGGGCGGATTCTCATCGAAATTGATCCCCGCTATTTCCGTCCGACGGAAGTGGACTGGCTCCAGGGCGATCCTTCCAAGGCAAAGCGCGTGCTTGGTTGGGAGCCAAAGGTAAAGTTTCAGGATTTGGTCAAGATGATGGTCCGGGCTGACCTGGAAGAAGCGAAGAAGGATCTGGCCGTTTTGCGGGAGGGCTATCGGGTTCGCCGGCATTACGAGTGACGGGAGGCTTGAAGCATGCGTCCGGAAAGCGCCGTGTACGTTGCCGGGCATCGCGGCCTGGTCGGTTCTGCGATCGTACGCAAGTTGCGGGAGAAAGGGTACCGCCGGCTGATCCTGCGTACACGCGGGGAGCTGGACCTGCGGGACCAGAACGCCGTGCGCTCTTTTTTTGAAAAGGAAAGGCCGGAATACGTGTTTTTGGCTGCGGCCAGGGTGGGCGGTATTTACGCGAACGCGACTTGCCCGGCCGAGTTCATTTACGACAATCTGGCGATCCAGACCAACGTCATCGAAGCGGCGTATCGCTTTGGCGTACGGAAACTCATGTTCCTCGGCAGCTCTTGCATCTATCCGAAATTTGCACCGCAGCCGATACGGGAGGAGCATCTGCTCACGGGGGCGCTGGAACCGACCAACGAACCGTACGCCATCGCCAAGATCGCCGGGCTGAAAATGTGCGAAGCCTACAACCGGCAATACGGGACGGATTTCCTGGCGGTCATGCCCACCAACCTGTACGGGATCGGGGACAATTTCCATTCGGAGAACTCCCATGTCATCCCGGCGCTCATTCGCAAATTCCATGAGGCAAAGCGAAGCGGTGCGAAATCCGTGGAAGTGTGGGGCACGGGGAATCCACGGCGAGAGTTTCTCTATGTGGACGATCTGGCGAACGCGTGCGTTTATTTGATGGAAAATTATTCGGCCCGCGATCTTGGCGGATTCGTCAACGTGGGCACCGGGAAGGATCTCAGCATCCGCGAACTGGCCGAGACGATCCGCCGGATTGTGGGTTATGAGGGTGAGATTCGCTTCAATCCGGAGAAGCCGGACGGCACGCCCAGGAAACTGCTTGACGTCAGTCGGATCACGGCTTTGGGATGGAAGCCGAAGGTTTCTCTGGAGGATGGGCTGCTCCGCACCTATGAATGGTACGTTCGGGAAGAAGCAAAATCCGGGGCGGTGAAGAAGTGAAACTCATTCTGCTGTCCGGCGGCAGCGGCAAGCGGTTGTGGCCGCTGTCCAACGACGCGCGTTCCAAGCAGTTTTTACGGGTCCTGGACGACGGCCGGGGACGGAAGGAATCGATGGTGCAGCGTATCTGGCGGCAGCTTGCGGAACTGGGTCTCGACGGGCATGCCTACATCGCCGCGAGCCGGGCGCAGGCTGAAATGCTGGAGTTTCAGCTTGGACCGGGCGTCAGGATCATCGCGGAGCCGGAGCGGAGGGACACGTTCCCCGCCATCGCGCTGTCCATCTTGTATCTGTTGGAACGGGAAAAAGCCGACCCGGATGAGACGGTGTTGGTGATGCCCGTCGACTCCTATGTCGATCAGGCCTATTTCTCCCTGTTCGCAAAGCTCGACGCGTTAATCCGGGCATCCCTGGCGGACATCGGGCTGATTGGCGCCAGGCCGACCTGCCCTTCGGAGAAGTACGGATATATTTTGCCCGGCGTTCGCCTCGCTGACGATGCCTTTGCAGTGGAGCGTTTTGTGGAAAAACCCAAGGCCGAAACGGCCCGCAGATTGATCGACGAACACGCCGCGCTGTGGAATTGCGGCGTATTCGCGTTTCGCCCCGGATTTCTTGCGGAGATGTTGGCGAAGCGCGGGTTTCCGTCGCGGTATCGGGAATTGCTCGAGCGTTACGCGTCGCTTCCGGCCATCAGTTTCGACTATGAGGTGGTGGAGAGGACGGAACGCATCGGCGTCGTGCCGTATGAAGGGGAATGGAAAGACCTGGGCACCTGGAATACGCTGACCGAAGAGCTGGCGGATCCGGTCATCGGCAATGCCGTTCTGGATGCAGACAGCCGGGGCAGTTGCGTGATCAACGAACTCGATTTGCCCGTCAAGGTGCTTGGCATTCCCAACGCCGTGGTGGCGGTGAGCCCGGACGGCGTGCTGGTGGCTAATAAGGCTGCCACGCCGCACCTGAAGGAACTGATGGACGAAGGGCCCGGAAGGCCGATGTATGAAGAGCGCCGCTGGGGCTGGGCAAGGGTGCTGGATTTCACCATCAACGAGATGGGCTGGGAAGTGCTCACCAAGCGCATCCGCGTGCAGGCGGGCAGAGCGCTCAGCTATCAGCTGCATCGGCAGCGCAACGAAATCTGGACGATCCTCTCGGGGTCGGGAGAAGCCGTCCTGGACGGCGAGATCCGAAGCGTCGCGCCGGGGGACGTTGTCGTCATCCGTCCGGGCGTAAGACACGCGCTGCGGGCTTTCACGCCGGTGGAACTCATTGAGGTGCAAATGGGGGAAACCTTGGTGGAGGAAGATATATTCCGGGAAAATTTTGACTGGCGGTCATCCCCGTCTCACAAACCTTCTCCGCCTCACAAACCGTGAAAGGGTTGTCGATATTGAAAGAAGGGGTGATCCTGTGCCGGAAGTCAGCGTCATCATGCCGGTGTTCAATGGCGAAGCCTGGCTGGAGGATGCGATGGCCAGCGTGCTGAACCAGTCGTACGGCGATTTTGAATTCATCGTCGTCGACGACGGCAGCCGGGACCGTTCCCCGGACATCGTTCGTCGGTTCGCCAAGGCGGACCCCCGCGTCGTCCTGGTGGAGCACGAAACCAACCGGGGCGCGGCGGCCGCCCGCAACACCGCCATCCGCTGTAGCGCCGGCCGGTACCTCATGATGGCGGACGCGGACGATATCCAGCATCCGGACCGGTTGAAGCTGACACTGGAGCTGGCGGAATGCGAACGGGCGGACATGGTGTTTCACGAGGGCGCGCTGGTGGATGAAAAGGGGAACGATCTCGGCATCACGAAGGGATTCCCCGAGGACATGGACGGCCGCAACGCGCTGCTCCATCAGCTTCGCCGGAACCACCTGATCAGCGCCCTGGCCCTCGTACGGAAAACCCCTGATGTGGTGTTTGATGAATCCCTTGCCAGCGCCGAGGATTTCGAACTGTTTCTGCGCCTTCTGCTGCGCGGGTACCGGTGCGTGCTGCTCAGGCAACCACTCACCCGGTATCGGAGGCATCCGGCCAACCTGTCCAACGATCTGGCGAAGTCCGACCGCATGGTCAAGACGGTGCTGGGCCGGCTCGACATGGAGGAGTTGAGGCGTTCGCTCGTTTCGATGTACGGCCCGGAAGAAGCGGCCAAGGCGTTGGCGGCCGTATATCTTTGGCGGGACGAACCGGAAGCCGCGGCTCGTTTGCTCGAACCCTTGCCGTTTTCCTGGGAAACGGAATTCTATCTTGGAATCAGTTATTATAAAATGCGCGATTATGCGCGGAGCCTGTGTAGTTTCGAGAAACTGGACGGGGTGCGATCGGACGCCGCGGTGCGGAACAACCTCGGCGTGCTGGCCTGGCTGGTGTCCGGAGACCGGGTGCGGGCGGAAGAATGTTTTGCCGCGGCGGTGGCCATGCGTCCCGGTTATCTGGACGCGGCGCACAACGCGGAAGCCCTGGCCAGGGGAGACAAGGGGGCGATCCGCCTGACGGAAAGGCCGCTGCGCAGCCATTTCATGGGCACGGAACACTACACGTCCATGTAGAGGAGAATGGGATGCGATACGTCTGTTTGCGGCGGGAGCGTTACGAATCCGGCCCATTGGCCGTCATCCCGGTGCGGGAAGCGGACATGGAGCTCATCCGCGTCTGGCGCAACGAGCAGATGCGGGTTCTTCGCCAGTCGCAGCCTCTCAGCCCGGAAGATCAGCGCCGATATTTCCGTGACGTGGTATTGCCGACGTTCGAACAGCCGCAGCCTCCCATGCTTCTGTTCACCTATCTGCTGGAGGACCGTCCCGTCGGGTACGGCGGGCTGGTCCACATCGACTGGGAGAACCGGCGCGCCGAGATTTCGTTCCTGCTGGAGACGGCGCGGAGCCGGGAGGACGCGGACGGAGAATACGCGCGGCTGTTTTCGTGTTTTTTGGATTTCATGAAACATATCGCCTTCGACGAACTGGGCCTGAACCGGTTGTACACGGAGACCTTTGACATTCGGCCCCTGCACGTGCGGGTGCTGGAGAAAAACGGTTTCCGGCCGGAAGGCCGCATGCGCCAGCATGTGCGGATCGACGGCCGGTTCGTCGATTCGTTGATCCACGGTTGCCTCAGCGGGGAGCGGAATCATGGTTGACGCGTTTTTTCACGGAAAACGGGTGTTCGTCAGCGGCGGCGCGGGCGTGATCGGCCGGGGGCTGGTTGCCCGGCTCGAGCGGGCAGGGGCGGAGGTGCTGGTAGGCGATCTGAAGCCGAGGCCGCCGGAATTTTCCCGTTCGGTCGCCTACTGGCAGGGCGACCTGAACGAATTGCCGCGAAGCGTGATGGATGATTTCGCGCCGGAAATTTATTTTCACCTGGCCGCCACCTTCGAGCGTTCCACGGAAAGCTACGAATTCTGGCAGGAGAACGAACGCCACAACGTGCGGCTCAGCCATTACCTGCTTGATCTGGTCAAGGACATCCCGCAGCTTCGGCGGGTGGTGTTTGCCTCCAGCTATCTTATTTACGATCCGGCTTTGTATCAGTACGAGAGCCCGGCAGAACGGCCGCACGCGCTGCGCGAGGACGATCCGGTCCGGCCGCGCAACCTGTGCGGTATGGCCAAGCTGCAGCACGAGATGGAACTGTCGTTTGTGGGGTCGTTCCGGCCTTCCCTGGGGGTCATCAGCGCGCGCATTTTCCGCGTGTACGGCAAGGATTCGCGGGATGTGGTGTCCCGCTGGATTCGCGCCCTGCTCGCCGGGGAGACGCTGCGCGTGTACCGGAAGGAAGGCATGTTCGATTACATTTACGCCGATGACGTGGCAGAAGGGTTGTTCCGCCTGGCCGCCTGCGGCCGGAGCGGCGTGGTCAACCTGGGCAGCGGTCGGGCGCGGCGCGTCGCGGAACTGCTGGAGGTTTTGCGGCGGCATTTTCCCGGTATGAAATGGGTGGAGGAGGACAGCGACATTCCCTTCGAAGCGTCCCGGGCGGACATGGGGCGTTTCCGGGAATGGACGGGGTGGCTGCCGGAGCGTTCGCTGGAAAATGCGGTGCCGGAACTGATCGAATACTATCGGGGCAAGGAAGCGAAAATGCCGGAACGCCGACCCGAGCCCGCCGTCCTCGTTACCAGCGCGTCGCGGAAAGTGCCGCTCATCCGATCCCTGGGCGAGGCGGCGGCGCGATCGGGGCGGCCCTTGCGCGTCGTCGCCGCGGACAGCGACGAAATGTGCATTGCCCGCCATTTCGCGGACGGTTTCTGGAATATGCCAAGGCTTGAGGAGCTGACGGTGCGGCAGCTGACGGAGAAATGCCGGGAGCTCGGGGTTATGGCCATCGTGCCGACCCGCGACGGGGAACTGCCCTTTTTCGCCCGCCATCGCGCCGAATTGGAGGCGGCGGGCATCGCCGTCATGGTGTCCGGCGAAGAGGCGGTCGAGCGTTGCACGGATAAGCTGCTGTTTTACGAGTATTTGGCGCCGCGCGGTTTTCCGGTCATTCCGACATTCCGGACCGCCGACGAAGTGCCGGGGGACGTATTGGTGGTGAAAGAACGGTACGGGGCGGGCGCCCGGAAAATGGCCCTGAACGTTTCCCGCGAACAGGCGAAGGCGCACGCCTCCAGCCTGGAGCAACCGGTCTTTCAGCCGTTTGTGGAAGGTTATGAGATCAGCGCCGATCTGTATGTGACGCGAAGCGGGTTGTGCAAGGGCGTCGTGCTGCGGCGCCGGGAGAAAGTGGTGGACGGCGAATCGCAGATCACCAGCACGTTCCGCGACGAACCTCTGGAACGGCTGTGCATGGATTTGGCCCGGGAACTCGGGCTTTACGGCCACGCGGTGGCGCAGTGGATCGTGGACGGAAAGGGCCGTCCCCACCTCGTCGAATGCAATCCCCGCGTCGGAGGCGCGTCGCGGCTCAGCTGGCAGGCCGGCCTGCGCAGCCTGGATTGGTTTTTGGCCGAGGCGCTGGGGAAGGATGCCGACGCCATCCCGTTTCGCCGGGCGGAGCGGGAGATGCGGATGGTGCGGTATCCGGAGGACCGGTTCACGGAGTTGGATCAGGGCATCCCGAAGGAGCGAGCCTGATGCCGTCGAAAACGATGCAACGGGGACCGCTCAAGGTTGATGTTGTGGTGTTTGATCTGGACGACACGTTGTACGAGGAAATGAGCTTTGTCCGGGGCGGATTTCGCGCCGTGGCGGCCTGGCTGGAGCGGGAGGTGCCGGGAGCGCGGGCGGCGAAATGTTACGAGTGGATGCTGGAGGAACTCGAGCGCCGGGGCCGCGGCCGGGTGTTCGACGCCGTCCTGGAGCGGCTTGGTCGACGCGCCTCCCGACGGATGGTGGGAGCTTGCGTTCAGGCGTACCGGCGGCACAAGCCGGATCTGGCCTTGTATCCGGACGCCGGGCGGGCCTTGCGGACGCTGGAGGCGGCGGACATGCCGGTATACATCGTCACCGACGGCCATCCGGGGGTTCAGGCGGCGAAACTGCGGGCGCTCGGGCTCGCGGGAAGGCCTCCCGTTCGCCGGTGCTACCTGACGCGGCGCTACGGGCTTCGCCACGAAAAGCCTTCTCCGCATTGTTTCCTGCGCATCAGCGAAAGGGAAGGCGTCCCGCCCGGGCGAATCGTTTATGTCGGCGACAATCCCCGCAAGGATTTCGTGGGCATCCGCCCCCTGGGGTTCCGCACGGTCCGGGTCATGCGGGGCGCGCATGCCGGCGTCGAAATGGACGCGGAGCACGAGGCGGAAGCGCGGGTGCAGGACCTGGACGAATTCATGGACTGGCTGACCGGCGGGGAATAAGGCCGCAAGCGATGGCACACCGCAGCCATGGCGGCCGGTCGGAAGGGCACGGAAGAGGTGGGACGAAATGGCGGTGCGTATCGGCGAGCATTGGATCGGTCGGGACCACCGGCCGTTCATTATCGCGGAAATGTCCGGCAATCACAACCGGTCGCTGGAGAAGGCGCTGCGGATCGTGGAAGCCGCGGCCGCGGCCGGCGCACATGCGGTTAAGCTGCAGACGTACACCGCGGACACGATGACGCTGGACCTGCGGGAAGGCGAGTTTTGCATCAACGACGAGAACAGCCTCTGGAAGGGCAAATCGCTCTATGAGCTGTACTGGGAGGCTTACACGCCCTGGGAATGGCACCCGGTCATTTTCGAACGATGCCGCGAGCTCGGTCTGGTCGCGTTCAGCACGCCGTTTGACGAAAGCGCCGTCGATTTTCTGGAGTCGCTGAATGTGCCGTGTTACAAGATCGCTTCTTTTGAAAACACGGACATTCCGCTCATCCGCAAAGTCGCCGCCACCGGGAAGCCCCTTATCCTTTCCACGGGCATGGCAACGCTGGCGGAGCTGGACGAAGCGGTGCGGGAAGCCCGGCAAGCCGGCTGCAAGGATTTGATCCTGCTGAAATGCACCAGCACCTATCCCGCGCCGCCTGACGATTCAAATCTGCTGACGATCCCCCATCTGCGCGAGACGTTCGGCTGCGAGGTCGGGCTGTCCGACCACACCCTGGGAATCGGCACGGCGGTGGCCGCCGTGGCGCTGGGATGTTCAGTGATCGAGAAGCATCTCACCCTTTCCCGGGCGGAGGGCGGCGTGGATGCCGCGTTTTCCATGGAGCCGCAGGAAATGAAGCAGCTGGCGGAAGAAACGGAACGCGCCTGGCGCAGCCTGGGCCGGGTCGCTTACGGCCCGGCGCCGTCGGAACGCGCCTCCTTGAAGCATCGCCGCTCCCTGTATGTCGTGGAAGACCTCAAACCGGGCGACGTCATCACCCGCGCCAACGTGCGAGCCATCCGGCCGGGGTTGGGCCTGCCGCCGAAATATCTGGACCAGCTCCTCGGCCGACGGGTGACGAAGCCCGTCCCCAAAGGCACGCCGGTGACTTTCGACCTGTTCGGTGATCGCGCATGAGAACCGTCGTTATCATCCAGGCCCGCATGGGATCTTCACGGTTGCCGGGAAAAGTGCTGATGCCCCTGGGCGAAACGGTGGTCCTCGACTATGTGGTAACCCGCTGCAATCTGATTGCCGGCGCGGACGAGGTCGTGGTGGCCACGTCGGTGCTGCCCCAGGACGACGCCATCGAAGACTGGTGCCGCCGCAGGGCGACGCCCTGTTTCCGGGGCAGCGAAGACGATGTGCTGTCCCGGTATATCGAATGCGCCCGGGCGTACGGCGCGGACCGGGTCATGCGCGTGACCGCCGATTGCCCGTTCATCGACTACGAGCTCGCCGGCGCCATGATCCGTGCCATGGACGAGCGGCCCGCCGATCTCGTCGCGGTGCGCGGCGAGCTTCCCCGCGGGCTGCCGGCGGAACTGTTCGCCATGCCGGCGCTGGAACGCATTCACCGGGAAGGCAGGGAACCCCGGCACCGCGAACATGTCACCTACTACGCCTACGAATTTCCCGACCGGTTTCGGAGAACCGTCATCGAGGCGCCGGAGGACCTGAGACATCCGAAACTGCGCATTACCCTTGACACGGAGGATGATTACCGCCTGTGCCGGGCGGTGGCGGATCACTTCCGGGGGGACAGGCGGATTCCCTCACGGGAGGTCGTCCGGTTTCTCCTGGAACATCCGGAAATCGCGGCGCTCAACGCCCATGTGAAGCAAAAACCGGTGATCTGAAAACGGGAGGAATGATGGTGAATTTCGAAGCGGCCGAGCGCGAGATGGCGGAGATGGACCGCCTGTTCGACCGGCTCTTTCCGATCTGCAGAAGCATCACGGGAGAAGGATTGCGCCAGACGCTGGACATCCTGTCCGAATACATGCCCCTGGAGCGTTTTGGCGTGCCGACCGGGACCCGGGTGTTTGACTGGGAAATTCCGAAGGAGTGGAACATCCGGGAAGCGTGGCTTAAGGGGCCCGACGGCAGCATCATCGCCGATTTCCGCCGCCTCAATCTGCACGTTGTGAACTACAGCATTCCGGTGAACCGCCGGCTGTCTCTGGAAGAACTCAGGCCCCATCTGCATTCCATTCCGCATTTGCCCGACGCGATTCCTTACGTGACGTCCTATTACAAGCCAAGGTGGGGGTTTTGCCTGCCGCACCGGGTTCTGGAACGGCTGCCGGAAGGCGAATACCACGCCTGCATTGACAGCGAGCTGAAGGACGGGGAGTTGAACTACGCCCACGCCCTCCTGCCCGGCGAGAGCGAACGGGAAGTGCTGATCAGCACCTACGTGTGCCATCCGTCCATGGCCAACAACGAGCTCAGCGGTCCGATCGTCGCCGCGTTTCTGTACCGGCGGATCGCGGCGTGGAAACGCCGCAGATGGACGTACCGGTTCGTCTTCGTGCCGGAGACGATCGGGAGCATCGCCTATTTGCATCGCTTCGGCGAGACGCTGAAGCGGAATGTGTTTGCCGGATTCGTCCTGACCTGTCTGGGAGGCGATCAGCCGCTCAGCTTCAAGCAGTCCAGGCGGAAGGACAGCGCGGTCAACCGGATTTGGGATCACGCGTTGAAATACAAGGTGATTGAAGGGCGCACGCGGCCGTTCAACCCGGCCAACGGATCGGATGAGCGCCAGTATTGCTCTCCCGGATTCAATCTGCCGGTCGGCCAGCTTGCGAGAATGCTGTACGGTTCTTATCCGGGGTATCACAATTCCCTGGACACCAAGGAAATCATGACCATTGAGGCTTTGCACCGCAGCGTGGACGAAATCGAACTGCTTCTCAAAAGCCTTGAAGCGGATGTCCGCTATCTGAACCGATTCCCGTACGGAGAAGTCAAACTGGACAAGCACGGACTGTACCCGGACATGAATTCGCCACTGAATTGGTCCTATTCCACGAACGAGATCAAGGACCAAAGGGTTCAGCTCTCGCGGATTCTCTATATCCTGAATTATTCGGACGGGGAACACAGCCTGGCGGACATCGCCGAGAAATGCGGCTGCCATGTGCTCGAACTCGCTCCGTTGGCAGAGCTGCTCGCGCAAAAAGGGATTCTTGAGGATTCTACGGAGGCAAGGAGGGCAGGGAACCGTGAACGTGACGCTCATGACCGGATCGCATCCGAGGCACCTGTACGTGGCACGTAAGCTGCTGGAAGCCGGGATGCTGCGCAGCCTGGTGGTGGAACGGCGGGAGCCGTTGGTGCCTGAACCTGGCGCGCATTTGAGCGACCAGGACCGCGCCAATGTGATCCGGCATTTCCGCGAGAGGGAAGAAGCGGAACTGAAGTCGTTCGGCCAGGGGGACGTATCCGAATTCCAGTCTAGGCTTCCTGTTTTGGTCATCAATCCGGCGCAGCTCAACGGTGAAGGAACGAAAAGGTGGCTGCGCGAATATCCCTCGGACGTGGTCGTCACGTATGGCGTGCACAAGCTGGAGAACGAACTGCTCGCCCTCATGCCCGAACATGCCTGGAACATCCACGGCGGTCTGTCCCCCTGGTTTCGCGGCACGGCCACCCTGTTCTGGCCGTTTTATTTCCTTAAACCCAACTGGGCGGGCATGACGATTCACCGGCTGTCTTCCAAACTGGATGGCGGCGATATCATCCATCACTCGGTTCCGGAACTCAGGCGGGGGGACGGCATCCATGACGTCGCCTGCCGGGCAGTTCAGCAGGCGACGGAAGATTTGCTGGTGATCCTTGGCATGCTGAAATCCGGGAAAAAGATCGAGGCGGTCCCCCAGAAATCGTCCGGGAAACTGTTCACCAACGCGGACTGGATGCCGCAGCATCTGCGGCTCATCTACAACACTTTCAACAACGACATCGTCGACCGTTTCCTGGACGGCGAATTCGGCAAAACCGAGCCGAAGCTGGTCCGGGCTTTCTGAGGGGCCGGGGCATCCGGGCCCTGCAAAAAGTTTGGGAAGGCGGGGAGCGCGCAAGATGAACATTCTGCTTACCGGCGGCGCTGGTTTCATCGGCCGCTGGGTCGCCAAACGGCTGCTGGAAGACGGCCACGCGGTCTGGATTCTGGACGATCTGTCCAACGGCAGAGAATCCAACCTGGATGAATTTCGGCATCATCCGGGTTTCAAGCAATTCGTGAAAGGTTCAATTTTGGACGAGCCACTGTTGGCGGAGATGTTTGAAGCAGGCCGTTTTGACGTCTGCTATCACCTTGGGGCGTCCATCAACGTGCAGGATTCCATCGACGACCCGCAGACAACGTTCAACAACGATACCGTGGGCACGTTTTATGTCCTGGAACAGTGCCGGAAGCATGGTGTGAAAATCGTGTTCATGAGCACCTGTATGGTGTACGACCAGTGCCATGACGACAGCGGCATCACCGAGGAGCATCCGACGAAGCCGGCTTCCCCCTACGCGGGGGCCAAAATCGCCGCGGAAAACATGGTGCTGTCCTATCATTACGCCTACGGCCTTCCCGCGGTGGTCATCCGGCCGTTCAACACCTACGGTCCGTTCCAAAAGACCGGCGGCGAGGGCGGCGTGGTGGCGATCTTCATCTACAACAAGCTGGCCGGAAAAGCGCTCAATATCTACGGGGACGGCACGCAGACCCGCGACCTGCTGTATGTGGAGGATTGCGCCCGGTTCGTGGCCTGGGCGGGCTATTCCGACGCGGTCAACGGCCACATCGTGAACGCCGGGCTCGGCCGCGACGTCTCCATCAACGAGCTGGCGATGATGATCGCGGGGGATCCCGCGCGGATCCGCCATGTGCCGCATATTCACCCGCAAAGCGAGATCCCGAAGCTGCTGTGCAACCCGG
>NICF_comb_assmDRAFT_10002716_pt1 | contig 13155 bp, 13 predicted proteins | sample NewIslPassag4_SG_FD_11279 | JGI IMG/M metagenome (IMG submission 11279) | reverse complement strand
TTCATGAGAATGATGATCCGCGACATTCTGACGAAGAACGGCTACGAAGTCGTCGGCGAGGCGCAGGACGGTGCGCAGGCGGTTGAGCGTTACAAGGAACTGAAGCCGGATCTGGTCACGATGGACATTACGATGCCGGAGATGGACGGCATTGCGGCGCTCAAGGAGATCAAAAAAATTGACGCCGGTGCCAAAGTGATCATGTGTTCGGCCATGGGCCAGCAAGCGATGGTCATCGATGCCATTCAAGCGGGGGCAAAAGACTTCATCGTCAAGCCGTTCCAGGCGGATCGTGTCATCGAAGCGATCAAGAAGACGCTTGGGTGAAGCAATGCGTATCCGCCCGTATATCGCCGCGTTGTCACCGGCAGCGGCGGCGATTCTTCATCCTGCGGCCGCGTTCGGGACAAGTCTGGAAGACGGGCTGCCGGGCGAGGAGAACGCTCCGCCGGACATTCCCGACGGCATGGACGCCATCGGCAGCGCAGTGTGGATGATCGTCGCACTTGTCATCGTCATCGTGCTCATTGTGTTCACGCTGCGATTCCTGTCTTCCCGGGCCCGCACATGGGGGCAAAACCGATCGCTTCGTTCATTGGGCGGAATCGCGCTGGGGCAGAACAAATCGCTGCAGGTCATCGAGGTCGGCGGAAAGCTGTATCTCCTCGGTGTCGGCGAGAATGTGACGCTCATTGACCGGATTGACGACGCGGAGGAAGCCGGTCGATTGATCGCCGTCCTGGAAAACCCGGCATCACAGCCGATGGGCGTCCCGTTGATCGGTGAATGGCTGAACCGGTTGCGCGGCGGCCGCCGGACTCCGGAATCGGACAACAGCTGGAACGTCTCCGAGTTCGAGGCCATGCTGCGCAGCAATCTGGAGCGGCAAGCCGGCAGAAAACAACAATTCGAGTCGCTTGTGAACGACTCGCAGTCGAAAGATCGGTTGATGGACGAATGAGAAGCAAATTGTGGCTGGCCGCATTCCTGTTGATGGCATCGATCTTCTTGTTCGGCGATCAGGCATCCGCAGCCGTTCTGCCGAACATCGACATATCGATCGGCGGAGAATCGGAAGAGCCGAATACTTCCGCGCTGTCGCTTCTGCTGCTCATCACGGTGCTGAGCATTGCACCGGCGATTCTGGTGCTCATGACGAGCTTCACGCGGATCGTCGTCGTGCTCGGATTTGTCCGCATGTCGCTCGGCACGCAGACGAGCCCGCCGAACCAGGTCATTATCGGACTTGCGCTGTTCCTGACCTTGTTCATCATGGCGCCCACGCTGTCCGAAGTGAACAGCACCGCGCTGCAACCTTATCTGCGCGGCGAAATGACGCAGACCGAAGCGCTCGAAGCGGCAGCCGTTCCGATGAAAGAATTCATGGCCAAGCATACGCGGGAGAAAGATTTGCTGCTGTTCATGCGCTATGCGCAAATGGAACGGCCGGCATCCGTCGAGGATATCCCGCTCACCGTGCTTGTGCCGGCGTTCGCGATCAGCGAACTGAAAACGGCGTTCCAGATGGGCTTCATGATCTTCATTCCGTTCCTGATCATCGACATGATTGTCTCAAGCACGCTCATGGCGATGGGGATGATGATGCTGCCGCCCATGATGATTTCGCTGCCGTTCAAAATTTTGCTCTTCGTCCTGGTGGACGGTTGGTACCTGGTAGTCAAATCGGCGCTGCTCAGTTTCAATCCATAAGCCGATAGAAGGAGAGGACGATAGCGGTGAGCGAGGACTTTATCATCGGCCTGGCGGGTCAGGCCATCTATACGGTGCTCAAGGCGTCCGCTCCGCTGCTTGTCATCGCCCTGTCCGTCGGCCTGATCGTCAGCATTTTTCAGGCAACGACGCATATCCAGGAGCAGACGATGGCCTTCATTCCGAAAATCGCGGCGGTGCTGCTGGCGCTCCTCGTATTCGGCCCATGGATACTGAACACGGTCGTCGATTTTGCCTACAATTTGTTGAACAACCTGTACAAATATATCGGTTAGGGCTAGCGGATCATGGACGGCTTTCTTCAGGGGTTTTCTGTTTTTTTGCTGATGTTTTGTCGAATTACTTCGTTTTTCGTCGTTTCGCCTCTGTTCTCCATCAGGCAGGTGCCGGCGCCGTTCAAGATCGGGCTCGGATTTTTCGTCTCGCTGATCGTCTTTCTCGCAAGCGGGTTTCAATATACGGTACCGATGGATGCGGGCTATCTGCTGTATGTCATCCATGAAGTGCTGGCAGGCCTGCTGCTGGGATACATATTTTACCTGTTCTTTGCGGTTGCCCAGATTTCCGGCGCTTTCGTCGATCTGCAGATGGGCTTCGGGATGGCGAACATCATCGATCCGATGACCGGGGTTTCGGCTCCGCTCACGGGCAATTTCAAGTACTTTCTGCTGCTCGCCGTGTTCCTGGCCATGAACGGGCACCATTACATGTTGTCCGCGCTGATGGACAGCTACGAATGGCTGCCGCTCGCGGGAGAGCTGTACACGGCGCTCGCGTCGGGAAGCGTGACGGAACTGCTCACCCGGACGGTCGCGACGACGTTCATCCTCGGGTTTCAGCTGGCCGCTCCGATCATCGTCGCGATGTTTCTGACCGACACGGGGCTCGGCTTTCTCGCCAAGACGGCGCCGCAGTTCAACGTGTTCGTGATCGGGCTGCCGCTCAAGATTTTGGTCGGTCTGCTCGTCATGATGGCTTGCCTTGCAGGATTTGCGTCGTTCTGCTCGTATCTGATGTCCGTTCTGTTCGATCATCTCCGGCAGCTGATGGCCGTCATGACAGGCTGAATCCGGGAAAGGTGGACATGCATGCATCGGTATCGGCTCATCCTTGACCTGCAGCTGTTCAACCAGGAGAAAACCGAGCCGGCAACGCCGCGCAAAAGGCAGGAAGCCCGGCGCAAAGGCCAGGTCGCGTCCAGCCAGGAGATACCGGCGGCATTCATTCTGCTGTTCGTCTTTCTCAGCTTCATGATGCTCGGCGGTTATTACAAAGACCGGCTGTACCGCATGTTCGGCGACACGTTCGAAAGCGGGCTGACGATGGAGATTACGGCGGAATCGCTGGGTTGGCTCGTGTCGAAATGGATGACCGAAGTTGCGCTTCTGCTTTTTCCTATTTTCGCCATTGCCCTGGTGGTCGGCCTGGCCAGCCACTATTTCCAGTTCGGATGGCTGTTCACCTTCGAGACGATCAAGCCGTCACTCAAGAAAATCGATCCGATTCAAGGCGTGAAGCAGTTGTTCTCGAGCCGGTCGCTGGTCGAGTTCGTCAAGAGCATTCTGAAGCTGCTGATTGTAGGGCTTATGGTCTATATGACCATCTGGGGCGAACTGGAATCGATCGTGATGCTGGACCATGCGATGCCCGAACAGATTCTGGCTTTCGCCGCATCGTTGACGCTTTCGCTCGGCATCCAGATCGCCGTATTGCTTGTCGTGCTGGCTTTGCTCGATTTCATGTACCGCAAATACATGCACGAGAAAAGCATCCGCATGTCCAAACAGGACATCAAGGACGAGCACAAGAAAGTGGAAGGCGACCCGCTCATCAAGGGCAGAATCCGGGAGAAGCAGCGTCGCATGGCGATCCAGCGGATGATGCAGGAAGTGCCGAAAGCGGACGTGGTCATCACCAACCCGACACACTATGCGGTCGCGCTTCGATATGACGCGGCGGAGATGGACGCGCCGATCGTCGTGGCCAAAGGCGTCGACTATCTGGCCCTCCGCATCCGCGAAGTTGCGAAGGAACATGATGTCACAATCATGGAGAACAAGCCGCTCGCCAGAGCCCTCTACGAACGGACGGAGATCGGCCGGACGATCCCGGTCGACCTGTTCCAGGCTGTGGCGGAAGTTCTGGCTTACATATATAGATTGAAAGGACGCGTCAAAACATCCTGACCGGGGAGGTGGGAAGCCGCATGAAATCAAAAGATCTGGTCATTCTGATCGGCATCATCGGCATCGTGCTCATGATGGTCATTCCCGTCCCGCTCGGGCTTCTCGACTTCCTGCTCGTTGTCAACATCTCGCTGGCGCTCATGATTCTGCTGATCGCCATGAACACGAACGATGCGCTCAATTTCAGCATTTTCCCCTCGCTCCTGCTGATCACGACGATGTTCAGGCTCGCGCTCAACATCTCGGCGACCCGGAACATTCTGTCGAAGGGCGAGGGCGGACACGTCATCGAGACGTTCGGAAGATTCGTGGCCGGCAATGAAATCGCCATCGGCTTCATCGTCTTTCTCATTCTGGTCGTCGTGCAGTTCATCGTCATCACGAAAGGTTCGGAACGGGTCGCCGAGGTGGCGGCGCGCTTCACCCTCGATGCGATGCCCGGCAAGCAGATGAGCATTGACGCCGATCTGAACTCCGGACTCATCAACGAGCAGCAGGCGCGCGAACGGCGCGAGAAGATCGAGAAGGAAGCCGACTTCTACGGCGCGATGGACGGTGCGAGCAAATTCGTCAAAGGCGACGCCATTGCCGCCATCGTCATTCTGTTCATCAACCTGATCGGCGGATTCGTCGTCGGGATGGCCGTGCACGGCATGTCGTTCGGCGAAGCGCTGGAGACCTATTCCGTCCTGACGATCGGCGACGGTCTCGTCAGCCAGATTCCGGCGCTCCTCATTTCGACTTCCGCCGGCCTGGTGGTGACAAGGGCGGCTTCGGAAGGCAACCTCGCCTTCGATCTGACGAACCAGTTGTTCAAGTTCCCGCGGCTGCTCTACATCGTCGCCGGTACCGTGGCGATGCTCGGACTGTTCACGCCGATCGGCTGGGCCACGACGCTGCCTTTCGCCGCCGTGCTTGCTTTCGCCGGTTACCGGATGAGCAAGAACATGGAGCGGCAGAAGCAGGAGGAAGAGCTCATGGTCGAGGAGCAGCAGATCGAGGAAGTGCGCAGTCCCGAGAGCGTCGTCGGCCTGCTGCAGGTCGATCCGATCGAGTTCGAATTCGGCTACGGTCTCATTCCGCTGGCGGATACGCAGCAGGGAGGAGACCTGCTGGACCGCATCATCATGATTCGCCGGCAATGCGCGCTGGAACTCGGGCTCATCGTGCCCGTCATCCGGATCCGCGACAACATCCAGCTGAAGCCGAACGAATACGTCATCAAGATCAAAGGCAACACGGTGGCACGGGGAGAGCTGCTGCTCAACCATTACCTTGCGATGAGCCCCGGCATCGACGACGAATCCGTCGTTGGCATCGAGACGAAGGAACCGGCCTTCGGGTTGCCGGCGCTCTGGATCGACCATTCCGTGAAGGAGCGGGCGGAGCTCGCCGGATATACCGTCGTCGATCCGCCTTCCGTCGTGGCGACTCATCTGACCGAAGTGATCAAGCGCCACGCGCATGAACTGATCGGCCGCCAGGAGACGAAGGCGCTGATCGACAACCTGAAAGAGCAGTACCCGGCTCTGGTCGACGAATTGATTCCGTCGGTGCTGTCGATCGGCGACGTGCAGAAAGTGCTGGTCAAGCTGCTGAAAGAAAAGGTGTCGATCCGCGATCTGGTGACGATCTTCGAGACGCTGGCCGACCACGGTACATACACGAAGGATCCCGATATTTTGACCGAGTACGTCCGTCAGGCGTTGTCGCGCCAGATCACGAACCAGTTCGCGCATCCCGGCGAGACGCTCAAGGTCATTACGGTCGGTCCGCAGCTGGAGAAGAAGATTGCCGAATCGGTGCAGCAGACGGAACACGGCAGCTATCTTGCGCTTGATCCCGTCTCAACGCAGCAGATTTATCAGAAGCTGAACGAGCAAGTCACCCGCCAGATTCAATCCGGACAGCAGCCGATCGTCCTGGCGTCGCCGACGATCCGCATGTACCTGCGGCAGATCGTCGAACGCACGATGCAGGATGTGCCGGTGCTGTCATACAGCGAACTTGAACCGAGCGTTGAAGTTCAAAGTGTCGGGGTGGTGAATCTGTGAGGGTCAAACGCTATGTCGTGGACGAGGTGCCGGAGGCGCTGCCGATCATCCGCAGCGAGCTGGGCAAGGACGCGGTGATTCTGAACACGAAGGAAATCTACGTGGGCGGGTTTCTCGGCCTGTTCCGCAAGAAGAAGATGGAAGTGATCGCCGCCGTCGAGACGAATGCGCCGGGCGTCCGGAACGTCCCGCAGAACCCGCTTCCGGTGTTGGCCAAACCGCCCGGAGCGGCCGCCGCGGTTGCGGAGGCGGCGCCTCCGCTTCCGCAAGCCGCAGGCATGCAGCGGCAGCAGGTTGCACGGTCCGCGGCAGCCGCCGTCCCGGCCGATCCGGAAGAAGTGTCGCCGGCCGAACCGGCGTCCCGGAACGGTCAAGCCGCTCCCGAATCCGAGGTCCGTTCGTCAGCCCGAATCGCCGTCGACCAAGATGCCGTGCTGGAAGAAATCCGGCAGATGAAGGCGATGATGGCGAAGCTCGCACGGAGCAGCGAACGGGATGCGGAGCCTGCCGCACTCGGAAAATTGCGGCAGAGGCTGGCAGAGCAGGATGTCGAACAGGACTGGATCGAGCTGCTCATTGACAAGATCAAGGCGCACCCCGGCTACAGCCCCGATACGGGGCCGGAAGCCGTCTGGGAGATCGCGGCCGAGCTGCTTCGGGAGTGGGTGAATCCGGGCGAGCAGGCAGGCATCCGCGACGGCACCCGCGTCGTTCACGTCGTCGGACCGACGGGGGTCGGCAAAACGACCACGATCGCGAAGCTGGCNGCTGAACAAGTGCTTCACTTGAAGCGCAAAGTCGGATTCATTACATCGGACACGTACCGCATCGCCGCCGTTGACCAACTCCGTACATACGCCAACATTTTGAATGTTCCGATGGAAGTCGTATTCTCGCCGCTTGAACTGGCTCGCGCCTTCAAGCAGCTGGAAGACCGCGAAATCATCTTCATGGATACGGCCGGTCGGAATTTCCGCAACGATCTGTACGTGTCCGAAGTCAACAGTCTGATTCAGCGGGATGAAGACTGCGACACGTTCCTTGTGCTCAGCCTGACCGGCAAAACGCGGGATCTGGAGGCGGTTGCCTCCCGATTCCTGGCCTATGGAGTGACGAAAGTCATCTTTACGAAACAGGATGAGACGGACGCGATCGGGTCCGTATTGAACCTTGCCATGCAGCACCATATGAAAGCGGCATACGTGACGACCGGTCAGAACGTGCCGGACGACATCGAGCCTTTCCGCTCCGACCGTTATGTCGCGCAACTCTTGGGGGCGCACGGTGATGACTGATCAAGCGGATGCGCTGCGCAGTCTGATGCGATTCCGCAACGCGGGACAAGAGCCCCTTCAGACGCGGGTCATCACGGTCACCAGCGGCAAAGGGGGAGTCGGCAAGTCGAATTTCAGCCTGAATTTCGCCTTGTCGCTGCAGAAGCTCGGAAAACGCGTGCTCGTGTTCGATGCGGACATGGGCATGGCCAACATCGATGTGCTCATGGGGACATCGGCCCCCTACAATCTGGTGCATCTGCTCAGACGCGAGAAAGCCATCCGGGAGATCATCCATGAAGGGCCGCTCGGCCTTCATTTCATTGCCGGCGGTTCAGGATTCCATGACCTGCTCGATCTTTCGGACCGCGAACTGGACTATTTCGGCGAACAGATCAGCAAGCTGCACGGCCACTACGATCTGATCCTGTTTGATACCGGGGCCGGCCTGTCGAAGGAAACCGTCCGGTTCATCACGGCGGCGCAGGAGACGGTCGTCGTGACGACGCCGGAGCCGACGTCGATCACGGATGCGTATGCGCTCATCAAAATGGTCCGGTCCATGAACCACGACGTCGAATTCAAACTGGTCGTCAACCGCGCGGCAGACCAACCGCGAAGGCCGGCAGACGGCCGACAAGATCAGTCTCGTCGCCAAGCAGTTTCTGTCGCTCGATCTGCCCTTGCTCGGCATCATCCCGGACGACGCGCACGTGCCGAAGGCGGTCAAGCGGCAGGTGCCGTTCACAATCGCCTACCCGGGCGGCAGCGCGTCCAGGGCGGTCGAGGAAATCGCGAGGGCGTTCATATCCACACCGTCCGCGAAGAAGTCCGGCGGCATCCGGGGATTTTTTGAACGCATGTTCAGGCAGCGTTAACGATCCAGCGCCAGTGGGGTGAACATCGATGAAGCGTTACCGGATCATCGTCGTAGACGACTCGGCCTTCATGAGGAAACTGTTCTCGGACATCATTGAATCCGATCCGGCGTTCACCGTCATCGCCGTCGGGAAGAACGGCAGGGAGGCGGTGGAGCTTCATCGAGAGCTGAAGCCGGACGCCATTACGATCGACCTGGAAATGCCGGAGATGAACGGGATCGAAGCGCTGAAGCACATTATGGCCGAAGCAAGCACGCCCGTCATCATGCTGTCCGGCATCAGCGAGGAGCATACCCGGGAGACGATCGCGGCGCTCGCACTCGGCGCGTTCGATTTTATCCGCAAACCTTCCGGACCGGGCGCGGATATTCGCAAGACGGCTGAAGAGCTCATGCTTCGGCTGAAAGCGGCGGTAGCGATCCGCCGGCAGGCGGCTCCCGAAGCGAAAGAACGTCCGGAGGCCAGCCGTCCGGCCGCGAAGACGAAAGGCGCTGCCCGGGCGGCACCCGTGCCGAAGCAGCCAAAGGAGCCGAAGCAGCCGAAGCGGCCGGAGCAGCCGCCGGCGAAGCGGGAGAGCGCGGCACCGTCTCCGTCGCCCGCATCGGAATCTCCGCGGATTCCGGATTCCGGAATCCGGCCGGAAGCCGTCCGGCCTGCGCCTCCTGCGCCTGCGAAGCCGGTTGCCGCGGAAACGGCGGGCGCGTTCCGGCATATCATCGCGATCGGAACGTCGACCGGCGGCCCAAGGGCGCTGCATCGTCTGCTCAGCGAGCTGCCGGGCGACCTGCCCGCACCGCTTCTGATCGTGCAGCATATGCCGCCGAAGTTCACCTACTCGCTTGCGCAGCGGCTGAACAGCCATTCCGCCTTGACGGTCAAAGAAGCGGAAGACGGCGAACCGGTTCGGCCGGGCTTCGCATATATCGCGCCCGGCGGGCGCCATATGGAGCTCGCGGCAAGCGGCCGTCAGTATGTCATTCGGCTGACGGACGGGCCGCAGCGGAACGGTCACCGCCCGTCGGTTGATGTGTTGTTCGAATCGCTTGTACCTTTCACCGAACTAGCCCGCCACGCCGTCGTCATGACGGGCATGGGCAGCGACGGAGCCAAAGGCATGCGGACACTTGCGGATCACGGCGCCGTCACGACCATAGCCGAAGCGGAGGAGACATGCGTCGTATTCGGCATGCCGCGCTCCGCAATCGAAGAAGGCGCCGCCTCCCTTGTGCTGCCGCTGCACGACATACCGGCTCGGCTGACCGAGGCCGTCAGGCGATAGCGTTAACCCGATTTCCGCTGTGAACCGAGTTCAACCAGGAGGTGCAAGGCCATGGATATGAACGCGTACCTGTCGATGTTTATCGACGAATCGAACGACCACCTGCAATCTTTGAACGAGAACTTGCTCAGACTGGAAAGTTCGCCGGATGATCTGTCGATCGTGCAGGACATCTTCCGCTCCGCGCATACGCTCAAAGGGATGTCCGCGACGATGGGGTTCGAAGACCTGGCCCATCTGACGCACGAGATGGAGAACGTGCTCGACCTGGTGCGCAACGGGAAGCTGCGCATGAACAGCTTCATCTTCGACACGCTCTTCAAGGGATTGGACGCGCTCGAGTCGATGGTTCAGGACATCGTGGGCGGCGGAACGGGCAGCGCCGATGTCTCGGAGCTTGTCGGCGTGCTCAAGAAGATCGTGAGCGGCGAGATTACGGCCGACTCCGAGGTCGCCGCCGCTTCGGCGGCCGCAGCGGCACCGGTGCAGCAGGCGGGAGAGATCGAGCTGGATCAGTTCCAGTTCTCCGTACTGCAGCAGTCGATCGGATCCGGGCACCGCGTCTTGAAGGCGGTCGTCACGATCCGGGAAGACTGCGTGCTCAAGTCCGCCCGGGCCTACATGGTGTTCAATGTGCTGGAGCAGGCCGGCGAAGTGGTGAAATCCCAGCCGTCGGTTCAGGACATCGAGCAGGAGAAGTTCGACCGCTCGTTCACCGTCTTCCTGATCTCGCAATGGACAAGCGATGAGTTGAAGCAGCAGATCGGCAGCGTCTCGGAGATCGAATCGGTCGAAGTGACGGAGCTGGACGCCGATGCCCTGGCCGCGCTGTCCCGTCCTTCGCGGCCGTCCGAACCGGAGCGGAAGGCGGACAAGCCGCAGGCAGGCGCCGCCGCGGGTTCGGCCGAGCGTAAAGCCCCGGCATCCGGCGGCGCCGTGGCGAAGACGATCCGCGTCGACATCGAGCGGCTGGACGTGCTGATGAACCTGTTCAGCGAACTCTTGATCGACCGCGTGCGGCTTGAACAGCTGGCCAGCGAAATCCGGAGCAACGAACTGACCGAGACGGTCGAACACATGAGCCGGATCAGCGCCGATCTGCAGAATATCGTGATGAAGCTCCGGATGGTTCCCGTCGAGACCGTCTTCAACCGGTTCCCCCGGATGGTCCGGGACCTTGCGAAGTCGCTGGACAAGAAAGTCGATCTGATCATCACCGGCGCGGAGACCGAACTGGACCGGACGGTCATCGACGAGATCGGCGACCCGCTCGTCCATCTGCTCCGCAACTCGGTCGACCACGGCATTGAACCGGTCGAGAAACGACTCGAAGCCGGCAAGCCGGAGACGGGCACCGTGCACTTGCGTGCTTTCCACAGCGGCAACAACGTCTTCATCGAAATCGAAGACGACGGCGGCGGCATCCGCCGCGACAAGGTGCTGGCTACGGCGGTGAAGCGGGGCATCATCACCGAAGAGCAGGGCAAGACGATGAGCGACGAGGAAGTGTACATGCTGATCTTCGCGCCCGGCTTCAGCACGGCCGATAAAGTGTCCGACATTTCCGGCCGCGGCGTCGGTCTCGACGTCGTCAAGTCGAAGATCAACGCCCTCGGCGGTTCGGTGACCGTCACTTCGGAGCTCGGCAAAGGAACGGTCTTCTCGATCCAGCTGCCGCTGACGCTGTCGATCATATCGGCCATGCTGCTGAAGCTCGGCTCCGAGAAGTATGCGATTCCGCTTTCTTCCATCATGGAGACGACGGTCGTGAAGCGCAGCCAGATCCACAACATTCACGGCAACGCGATGACCGAGTTCCGCGGGGCGATCATCCCGGTCGTCTCGCTGGCGGAACTGATCGACTCGCCGGATTACGATGACAGCCGGGAAGAGGAGTGCGAAGCGGTCATCATCCGGAAGGGCGACAAATGGGCCGCCGTTCTCGTCGACGATTTCATCGGCCAGAGCGATATCGTGCTGAAACCGCTCGGCAAATATCTGTCCGGATACAATGTCATTTCCGGGGCGACGATTCTGGGCGACGGTCAGGTGGCGCTGATCATCGATCCCAACGCGCTGATCAAGTAAAATACACCGCCGATTCTGCCTGATACCATATCAAGGAGGTCTTCCCATGGGTGAAGAACTGAAAGTCATCGTTTTCGCGCTGGCGGACGAGCAGTACGGCATCGAGGTGGACAAGGTACGGACGATCGAGCGGATGATGCCCATTACGCGCGTACCGAAGACGCCGGCATTCGTCAAGGGGGTCATCAACCTGCGCGGCGTCGTCATTCCGGTGATCGATCTGCGCGGCCGCTTCGGTCTGCCGGAGACCGAGCCGACGGAATCGTCGCGGATTATCATTGTGCAGGTGGGTGACCTCGAGGTCGGGTTCATCGTCGATGCTGCCAACGACGTCATCGACATCGACAGCGACCATATCGATTCGCCTCCGGAAGTCGTCGGCGGCATCAAGGCGAAATATTTGCGCGGCGTCGCCAAAATGGACGACAACCGCCTGCTCATCATGCTGAACCTGGTTGAAGTTTTGAACAAGGATGAAATCATCCAGCTTGAACAGTTCGAGGGCTGAAGCGTGAGTCTCTGGAACGAGTTCAAGGACGAGTTCAAGCTTGATGTGCTCAAGGAAGTCGGCAACATCGGAGCGGGGCATGCGGCAACCGCATTGTCCCGCATCCTGAACCATCCGGTCGACATGTCCGTGCCGACGGTCAGTCTGGTGCCGTTCGAAGAAATCGCGGACCGCGTCGGCGGCGCCGAACAGGTCGTCATCGCCGTTTTTCTCCGCGTCGAAGGCGACGCGCCGGGCAACATGTTCTTCATCATCCGGGAAGACTCGGCAAAACGGCTTCTCCGGAATCTGCTGTCCATCGACACGGAAGATGGCGCCTATTCGGACATGGAATTGTCCGCGCTCAATGAAATCGGCAATATTCTGGCAGGATCCTACCTGTCGTCGCTGGCCGATTTCACCAAATTGGCCATGACACCCACCGTGCCTTCGCTGGCCATCGATATGGCGGGAGCCATCCTGAGTTACGGATTGCTGCAATTCGGTCAAATGGGCGACGCCGCCCTGCTGATCGAGACGAAGTTCCTCGAGGACCGCGACACCGTGGAAGGCCAGTTCTTCCTGATCCCGGATCCGGAGTCGTTCGAGAAGATCTTCCGCGCGCTGGGAGTGCCGGGCTCATGACAGAACTGATCAAGGTCGGCATGGCCGACTGGAAAATCGCCTCGTCGGGCGGTGTGCTCAAGACGACCGGGCTCGGTTCCTGCGTCGGTCTTACCCTTTACGACGGTGCCGCAAAGATCGCCGGCATGGCCCATATCATGCTGCCATCCTCGGAAATCGCGCGCGAAGAGCAGTTCAACCGCGCGAAATATGCAGACACCGCGCTGCCGGACATGCTGGATGCGATACTTGCGGCCGGCGCTTCGCGCAGGAGACTGGTCGCCAAACTGGCCGGCGGCGCCCAGATGTTCGCCTTCGCCGGACAGGATACGATGCGCATCGGGCCGCGAAATGTCGAAACATGCAAGATGATGCTTGCATCACTGGACATACCGCTGATTGCCGAAGACACCGGTGCCAACTATGGCCGGACGATCGAGCTGGACAGCGCGACCGGGGTTTTGACCATACGGAGCATACAGTACGGAACAAAGGAGCTTTGAGATGCTGGGATCCATTCGCTGGAATCTCGTGTTGGGATTGGCGGGCAT
>NICF_comb_assmDRAFT_10002715_pt1 | contig 13157 bp, 13 predicted proteins | sample NewIslPassag4_SG_FD_11279 | JGI IMG/M metagenome (IMG submission 11279) | reverse complement strand
TATGTTCCATTGCTTTAATATACCATTCCCTGGATCTTGGATCATAGTCATCGGGATTTTTTAAAGAAGCAGGGGAATTGATGTATACCCCATCTTCAGTTGCGATATATACCAATTGCAGTTCATCATGGACCTTTTTAAAGGCATCCAGCTGCTTCGAAATTTCTGGGCTTACTCCGATATTGGAATTTTCAACAACTTCAACCTTTCTGGAATCCATTGTTTGCGCTAAATAATCGACTGCCTGCAATTTCGGTTCAAGAAATTTATTGATGATTTTATCAAGGGAATCCATCGAGTTTGTAGCAGTTGTAATAAACTCCTTTTTTACGACATTTCTTGCATAATTAAAGGAAAGCAATCCGACAATAACCGTCGGAACAATCAAAATAAGTAAAAAAGATATCCAAAGTTTCCTTTTCAAAGATGCCTTGACTCTAGGTGCTTTCATCATATCATCCTTTTTTCGTGTTTTTACTATAATAACATAGTTTATAGTAAAAAATATTTTAATATATTAAATTTCATCTAATCCAAAAGACCTATTTTTAGATGAATTCAGGAGTTCATCTAATAAAATTTACGAGAAAATTGATTCAAAAAAATATTCTAACAAAACATTAAAACGTCCATAAAAAAACAGACCACGGAAAATGGTCTGTTAATAACGATTATTCAAATACAGCTACTAATCTTCCTTTAACTTCATGTCTTTTTAATCTTTCGAGCCCATCAGGGATTTCTTCAAATTTGATGGTTTGTAAAAGTGGTTTCATTTTTCCGGTTGCTAGGCAATCATAAACACCTTTTAAGTCTTCGCAAGTACCACCGTTACTTCCCAACAATTTTACTTCCTTCGTAATCAATGAGTAAGTACTAATTTCAGAGCTTAATATACCCATGCCAACCACGACAACGGTCCCTTGAGGTTTAACGGCTTCAACAGCATCAGCGGTCGTTTTTCCAAATCCGGCAAAGTCGACAATCAAATCGCACCCTGCTTCTTTCATATCCAACACATTTTTGTAAGTATATTTGCAACCTAATTCTTCAGCGAGATTCAGTGCATCTTGAGAAATATCACAGGCATGGACTTCACAACCTTTAATTTGTGCCATTTGTAATGCGAATTGTCCTAAACCGCCAACCCCAATAATGCCAACCTTCATACCTTCTTTAGCTTGACCAATTGTAAATAGCGCACGATAGGAGGTTAATCCTGCGTCTGTTGCGGCTGCACCTTCAATAAAAGAAACATTGTCGGGGATTTTTACGCATTGTTTAGCCGGAACACGGACTTTGTCGGCATAACCGCCATCATAGTTATAACCAGTAGCTTCCCGTGTTTCATGATCTAAGGGGTTAACACCAACCCGATCCCCCACTTTTAAATCTGTTACCCCTTCACCAACTTCAATGACAACTCCAGCACATTCATGACCCATAATTACAGGTCCATTGGGGAAAAGGGGCATCCAGCCCGGATCCTGCAATGCAGCAACGTCCGAATGGCAAAGACCGGCAGCTTTTACCTCGATTACCACGTGACCGGGGGTTGCCTTTGGATCTTCTTTTTCAACTAACTTAAGCGGAATGTTTGTACCAGAAAATAGCCAACCTTTCATAATATGAAAACCTCCTAAAATTTCACTATATTATAAATTGTATAATAAACTTTTAGAACAAACAAACGACAATTTTGTGAAAAAATGAACAAAAATAATTATAGAAAATTATTGCTCGTTTTATTGATATAAATTGAAAACTCATATCTTCAGAGGGGAAAAAGACGTTAAAGGCCTTAATCAAAGATGTTCTTGGAATTTCGGTCCATTTATTAAAGAATGTAGTCACTATGGTTTGATCATTTACTATGTTGATTTGTCCAAATTTCTTTCTCCCTTACCATATGAAATCATCCAAAGTCACTTAGTCCAACCAATCAAAAGTGAAAGGGAATACAAGATTGTCAGTTGGGAAAATTTCATATGTTTCATAGTTTTCCAGTCTTCAAATAATGGAATATAATGTATAGAGAAGGAATAGAAAAATAGGGAAAGGAGAAGATGGTTATGAAGACAATAATGTTAGTTTGTGCTGCAGGTATGAGCACAAGTATGTTGGTACAAAAAATGAAAGAAGCTGCTAACGCCAAAAATATAGAAGCGGATATTTTTGCCGTATCTTCTACAGAAGCAGACGCGATATTCGCCAAGAAGGATATTGATATTTTGTTATTAGGACCTCAAGTGCGCTTCATGAAAGCGAAGTTTGAAAACAAATTAAAGGATAAAAACATTCCGGTTATGGATATCGATATGAGATCCTATGGATTAATGGATGGAAAAACAATCCTTGAGCAAGCATTAGCGGCTATTGATAAAAAATAACACACTTCAAAAAGGAGAATCGGAATGGATCACAAAACATTAAAACCATTTCCCCAAGACTTTCTTTGGGGTGCTTCCACTTCCGCTTATCAGGTGGAGGGAGCATGGAATGAAGACGGCAAGGGCCCATCTGTACAAGATATGATCACCCCTCCAGAAGGGACAACGGACTTTAAAGTTGCCAGTGACCATTACCACCATATGGAGGAAGATGTAAAATTATTTGCTGAAATGGGGCTAAAAGCCTATCGTTTCTCGATTGCCTGGACTCGAATCATTCCTGAAGGTAGAGGGGAAATCAATCAAAAAGGGATTGATTTTTACAATCGTTTAATTAACGACTTGTTGAAACACAATATTGAACCGATTGTTACCGTTTACCATTTTGATTTGCCCTGGGCATTGGAAAAAGAGGGCGGCTGGTTAAATAGATCGACCATTGAGGACTTTAAAAATTATTGCAAAGTGTTGTTCGAAAACTTTGGTGACCGGGTTAAATATTGGCTTACCATCAATGAACAAAACATGATGATTTTGGTTGGTCATCTAATCGGGATGGCAAAAGGGAATTCGTTAAAAGAAACTTATCAGAAGAACCACCATATGCTTTTGGCCCAGGCGGAAGTGATGAAACTTTGTCATGAAATGCTTCCTGATGCTAAGATCGGTCCCGCACCCAATATTGCCTGCATTTATCCGGCCACGAACAAACCGGAAGATATTTTGGCTGCCGAAAATGTCACAGCTATTCGAAATTGGCTTTATTTGGATGCTGCTGTAAAAGGTGTCTATAATCCTACTGCATGGGCTTATTTGGAAAGGCATCATGCAACGCCTGATATTGAAGAAGGGGACATGGAACTGCTAAAGTCCGCAAAACCGGATTTTATTGCCTTCAACTATTATAACTCGATGACTGTAGCATACCCGGACCTTGATGAAAGCGATACCAAAGACATAGATCAACAAAAAATGTTTACAGAACCGGGAGCTTTCCAAAGTGTCCGTAATGAAAATCTTAAAAAGACACCTTTTGGTTGGGAAATCGATCCGGTTGGTTTCCGGATTACTTTGAGACAGATTTATGACCGTTATCATCTTCCGCTCATTGTAACGGAAAACGGAATTGGTCTTTATGATAAAGTGGATGAAAATGGAGAAATCAATGATGATGAAAGGATTCAATACTATAAAGACCATATTTCGGAACTTCAAAAGGCAATAACCGATGGAGTAGAAGTTTTTGGGTATTCCCCTTGGTCAGCCATTGATTTGGTAAGTACCCATGAAGGAATCAGTAAACGCTATGGCTTTATTTATGTCAACCGTGATGAATTTGATTTGAAAGACTTGAAACGGATTCCGAAAAAGAGTTTTTATTGGTATAAAAAACTAATTGCAGAAAATAAAATTCCGGAATGATATGCCACTTTTACATGAAATAAAGGACGATAACAAAATGGACAATAATTCAATGGATATGATTGCTTTTCAGATCATCAGCAATGTAGGAACAGCGAAGAGCCTGTTAATGGAAGCATTATATGATGCTAAAGAAGGCAAATACCAATCCGCTGAGGAAAAAATGGTAGAGGCAAATACTTATTTTGTTGAAGGGCATAGATACCACTCCCGGTTGATCCAGCAAGAAGCGGCAGGGAAGAAAACCGAATTCTCGATTCTCTTCATGCATGCAGAAGACCAACTGATGACCACTGAACTTCTGTCACAGCTGGTAACGGAAATGATCGACATGTATAAAAAAATGGATGGAATCAAGTAAAAATCATAGATTACATTGTAATCTTAATCGTAACAAATTGTTTACAATTGCCACCCCAAAATTTCTATGGATTTGGGGTGGTTTTCTTTTGGGATTATGGAAACGAAAAGGCGAGTTTAGAAGCCTTGTTTAAAATTTTCCCGATTGAAAATCATGTCTTGAAAAGAATAATCACCGTTCTTTAGACTGGCTGGAAAAAACATGTTATTGTGGAAAGTAACTTGAATTGACGGGAGTTCAATTTTTATTTATAATAACGATTCTTAAAGGGATTTGACTTGATTTTGTTTGGAAGGGAAGAGCTATCCTGATCACTATCTTAGGAAATTACATAAAAATGAACATAAAGGATTATCAATGATGAGATAATCTTTTTTTATTTGAGGGAGAACGATGAAAAAAGATTTTAATCTTGATTTTTTAAGGGTTATGTCCATGCTTTTGGTTATAGTAATCCATGTTGCCAATTATTATGGGAAGGCATTCCATCAAATTTCCCATGTTTCCTTTTTCGGATCCGTTATTTTTAACACAGTTACAAGGGTCTGTGTGCCCATATTTTTTATGATCAGTGGGGCCCTTTTATTGTCAAAGGAATATGACGCCAGAAAGAACAGGACCAGAATTTATAGGAACTGTGTAGTTTTAGGGGTTTTTACGGTCATCTATCTTTTCTGGGACCAATATTATATGGGGGTCCATTTTGATTCATATTTGGAATTAATCGGTCACCCTGAACGAACGATGCTTTGGTTCATGTATGCGATTATCGCTTTATATATTTCCCTTCCGTTCATAAAACGGATGGTCGATGGCTTGAATCGAAGAGAAGAAAAATTATTTGTCCTTTTATGGCTGGGGATGAATGGTTTGCTAAATTTAATAGATATTAAAGTATCCTACCAAATTCCGGTCGTATCTGGAACATATTATTTGGGGTATTTTATCATCGGATATCTGATAAGGAAATATAAGGATCAGTTTCCGTTCAAAAAATATAATATCCCATTAATCATTGTTACCGTTTTGTCTTTCGCATGCACGATTATTCTTACTTATATTCATTCAATCAATGAAAACACGAATGACAAAACTTTGCTTACTTATAGCAATATTTTATGCATGATTCCATCCTTAGCTATTTTTATACTGATCTATTTCAATAGAACCAACCGTGAAAGTAAGATAATCCGTTTTCTGTCCAAATATTCCTTTGGCATATACCTGATACATGGGATTTTATTAAATATAACGATGAATTATTTTGATTATGTGCACATAAATTCCTTTTTCGGTATTCCCTTTAGCGCGACTATAATCTTTCTCTCTTCCTTAATCGTCGTATATATGCTTAAGAAAATACCGCTTATTAATGCATGGATCTAACAAATGAAATAACTAGGTTAATGTGTTCTTTAATAAGCCTAAAGATGAAGTTCATCCAAACGGGATCAACCAAATAATTGGAACAGAAGTTTTTCCAATTCTAGTGTAGAAGTGACCATTTTTGACGGAGATATAATAAGTGAATCCCTTTCCGCATGTGCATGGTTAAACCAAATCGAATTCCAACCTGCATTAGCAGCCCCTACAATATCGAAATCATAATTATCTCCGATAAACCAAGTATCCTCTTTAACTAGATTGAATCTCTCTTCTGCAAATTCGAAGATCCGAATATCCGGTTTTGCAATTCCTACTTCTTCGGAAATAATTAGCTGTTCCTGTTGAAAGTAGCAACTTAGGCCAAGGTTATCAAATTTTTTCCTTTGATGGGAAGAGGGACCGTTTGTAATGATGATCGTTTGGATTTTTTTGGAATGAAGGAAGTCCAGGATTTCCGGAATATGTGGAAATAGTTCAATCCGTCCCTGGTTTTGGGAATATTGGTTTTGGAAATTCATGGCTTCACTATCAGAAATTGCGATACCCAATTCCTTAAGAGTCTCTTTAATTCTAAAAATATGGGACTGTTCCAGTGTCCAAAGACCATCCTTAACCCTTTCAAAAGCGAGATCACTGTTCCTTTGGAAAACTCTATAGAAATCTTCAAAAGTCAAATTGCTGGCAGGTCCAAATAAGCTAAAAGTTTTTCTTAATGGAAGGGTCCGATCGTATAAAGTATCATCTAGGTCAAAAGCGACGGTAGCCAATTTATAAACATTCCTTTCGTATGCCAATAAAATGATTACATTGTATGTTGTCATCTTTCCTTTAAACAAGAAAAAATAATGACTTATAAATTCCTATTAAATCATAACATGGATAAAGGGAAATGTGTTCATTCAAAAAAATATAAGGATATAATTCCTAAAGGTGGTATTTTTTCAAGAGATTGAACAAAAATGGCTTAAGCCCAAAAGCTTAAGCCATCTATTTGCAGTATCAATAAAATGGTTGTTCTTACTTACATCAAGTAGGAATACGATTCAAAAAAACAATGGTCTTAAAGAGATTCCTTACTTGAATTTGGCGTTCTTTCCAAGCGGTCTCGGATAGATTTAGGAAGCGGTATGGAATCCATAAAGCGTCTCAAAAACATGGCCAATAGGAAGGCCAGGACAGCCAACAAGGCATTTCCTGTAATAAAGGAAAAAATTAATATCCCGGTGGACACGGCAACAAGAAAATACCAAAGCCATTTATTCATGTTATTCCTCCAAATTATAATTGTAGACCTTGCCATCTTCTTTATATATACCCAAAGCGGAAAAGATCTTTGCATAGATCCCAACATAAGCATTGTATTCTAGACGTTCAAACATATCGTAAGCCTTCCGCAACGAGCGGTCGACAACAAGGACACCGTGCTTGTTCAGCAATGCTGCAACAGGCAGTTGCCCATTTCGGGATAACAAATATGAGCGTACGATTTCTGCAAGTTCTTTTGTCGTAGCAGGAGCAAACTCAAGGGTATTAATTTCTCCAAATTTTTGGGTGGCCTCGGTCAAATTGGGCATTTGCATCCCAAGAGTAGCAAAAACCATGGATTCTTTTGCATGACCGTGAATAACAGCTCCAGCTTCTGGTAGAGCTTCATAGGCGGCCATATGCATATTGAATTCCCGGGTTAAGTTTCCATTACCCTCATAAATTTTACCATTTCTGTCAATAACCAGTATGTCTTCCGGAGTTAGCCGGCAAAATTTGGATTGAGACATAAGTGTTGGAGTCATAAGAAAGAGATCATCGCTCACCTTGACCGTAATGTTCCCTCCGGCCGCATTGGTCAGGTAGCGATCGAACATCATTCTTGTAACTTCACACAAGTCTTTTCTTTCATCAAAAAACATCATTTATTTTTTACCTCCGTTCGAAGTGATCGAAACCGCTTGGATATGGATTCCCTCTCATATGGAGTTTTTCCGTCTTTACTGCTAGGAGTTTTTATGATTATTACCTTTCAAATCTATATATTTTTCCTAGCAATAGATTTTTTGAAGATGTGAAATAATACTAAAGTAAACGTTGGATCATGACTTCATTTTCCAGCTGTTTGGCCCGTTCCAGAGAAAAGGCAGAGCTTTTCTGTTGTTCAGCTTTAGAAGCACTTAGCGATGTGGCAAACCTTATCAGTTTCTCCAAAGGGAACTGGAGATATAATCCCGCAACAAAACCGCCAACAAAAACATCTCCACAACCAGTGTCGTTGATTTCACGAACCTTGGGTGGAATGACCCGGTAAACCTCGCCATTATGTCCGATCAAACTGCCCCTTTTTCCTAGGGTAACGATGACGTATTCAACGCCTTTTTTTAGGATCTCTTTTATTTCAACAATATAGCTTTCTAGTGAGTCCAATTTTTTCCCCACGAACTCCTGAAATTCATCTTCATTCGGTTTAATTGCGAAAGGTTTTAGGCCAATTGATGCGCTTAAAAGCGAACCGGTTGTATCAAGAATGAGTTTTCCTCCCCGGTTGTTTACCGTTTGCAATAACTCAATGTATTGATCTTGATCCAAATCGGGAGGGATACTTCCAGAGAAGACAACATAATCATCCTTTGATACTAATTCCGAGAGTTTCTTTTTTAATTTTTCCAGGGTGTCGCTACTAATCGAAAAGCCCTTTTCCGTGATCATAAAGCTACCTTCTCCGGAATCATCCAGGATAACGATTGTTTCTCTTGTCGAAGAATCGGGCTGGGAAATGAAGTCACAGCTTACCTTTTTATCCTCCAGTAATTGCAATAATATTCCTTTATTTGATTCCCCCACAAATCCAGTTGCAATATTCGGGATGTCCAGTTCGGAAAGAACAACGGAGACATGAGTTGCCTTTCCCCCAATATCATAAAAACTCTGTCTAATTTTATTGTTTTTCTTAGGCTTTAATATGCCATCAATATAAATGATCCGATCAATGGCGGTATTTAATGTCACCGTAAATATCAAGTTAATCCACACCTTATTCTGTTAATACAGGTTTTATATATTGTAATTGCTTTTCTTTTGAAATTATGATATTTCTTAAAAAGGGTTCCAGTTCCCGGTAGGAATTAGAGCCCCGTCTGATCTTTACGCGCGGTTTGATTCGTTATTTTTAGCCGGGATGAATCAAGCCGCTTCTTTTTTTGCTTCTAAAGCTTCATTGCGTTTCCGCATACCTTTCATGTACCAAGCAAATAAGCCAAGCCATGCGACTGCTGCGATAAGTCCGATAAACTCTCCGTTAATAACATTTGCTGCATGGGCAAAAACATAACGGAAGACAGGATATTCAAGTGTACTCCAAGAAAGCATTTGTCCGGATGCGAGATCCAATGCTTTTGTATCAAGAGCCAATTGGGTAATGGTCGGCGCAAACTCGGTTGCGGCATACAAGAAAATAGGTGTTGCTAATGTTCCTAAGATAAGCATCCTGAGCAGGTTTCCTCCAGTTACGAGGAGAGCAGGTACTGCAATGGATAGGTTGATGATTCCGGCAAAGGGTAAGATGTTATTGCCAGGTAAAAGGATAGCTAAAATAATGGTGATTGGTACCAAAATAATGGTTGTGACCCAAACTTCGCTACAACCAGCAAGGATTGGCCAGTCTGTTCCAATATAGAAGGATCTTCCTTTGGAATATTTTTTCATAAATTCGCTGGTAGCATCTGAAATTGGAGCCAAAGCTTGCATGAAAAGTTTTGCAACCATCGGGAACAAGGTCAAAGCAGTAGCACCTTGTACACCTAGAATCAAGCTTTCTTGAACAGAATATCTAGCAACGAGACCTAGTAATAAGGCAATGATGAAGCCCATAACATGGTTTTCGGCAAAAACGCCGATTTTATCTTTTAGCCAGTTAGCGTCAATCTTCTTGTTCAATCCCGGGATGAAGTCCATTAAACGGTTAAACGGATAGAGAATGACTGCAATAATGTTCATACTGTGGGTTGTGGTAACCCCAGGGATACCTGTCAGTTCTTCAATTTGTTTTTGGTTTACATCAGCGATCTTCAATTCAATAAACATTTGAATAATGGCTACTGCGAAAGCTAAAGTGGTATTACCAGTTACACCAATAACAAGAACTGCGGTAAAGATTTTTCCCCATACATTCCACAAGTCAACATTCAATGTATCGGTTTGTTTCGTTAATAGCAGCAATAAGTTCACACCGATTTGGAACGGGAACATTAGGAAGGCAAGAGGCCATGCCCATGCAAGAGTAGACATGGAGGTCCAGCCACCGTCCATAATGTTCAATTGGATACCAGTGTTATTGACGAATTGTTCAGCAGCCGGTCCGATTGAACTCATCATGAAGTTAACGACGGTATTCATACCTACGAAGGCTACACCAAGAGTTAAGGCACTTGTAAAGGCATCTTTAAATTTCATCCGGACGATAAGACCCATGATTAATAAGATTAGCGGGACAAAAACGGATGAACCCATGTCAAGTATAAACTGAAATATAGAAGAGATGACTTCCATAAATGAATTCTCCTTTACAATATGTTATTGTACTGCTTTGATAATTTTATTTAATTCTTCTTCCATACCGATGCCCGTTAAGAAAGCGATGCCGTTAACAACAGGAATCGGATACTCTTTTTGGGGTTTTGTGATGGCAACGTAGACTGCCGATGTTTTAATATGGGTATCCAAGGATTTGATATCAACGGCTTCCACTGTGGCTCTGATGTTTCTTTCTTTGAGCAGTTTGTCAATTTTTGAAGCAACTGTTTGGGAAGTAGCTACTCCAGATCCGCAGGCAACGATGATTTTTTTCATAATGATCCCTCCAACATATGTTTTTCAAAAATTACTCAATGTTTTCTTTTAATAGCCGGATGAAGTTCCCTTTGTCATTTTCGAGTATTAATTGCTCCATGACTTGGGAGTTATTGAATAATTGTATCAATTGGGAAAGCAATTCGGTTTGACCTTCCCCGCGATTCAACCCCAAAACGAACATCATTTTTGCTTCCACTTTTTCATTTCCCATACCCATTTCACTAAATTCGACGGTTTCCTCAGGACGAATTACCGCAATGAAAGGATGGATAATATTTTCAGGATCCGTATGGGGGATAGCCACATGGAAAGGAACTGTTCTTAACCCAGTTGGATAATTTTCTTCCCTTTCAACGATGGCTTTTTGAAAACTCGGTTTTACTAACCCCTTTTCCAAAAGAATATTGGAAACTTTATCGAAGAAATCGTATTTGTCCCGGAAAGGGGTGTCGAGGAAGATCAGATCCTCGCTAAATAAATCGTTAAATAGACCCATGTTGCTCCCTACCTTGTTGTGGTTTCTTTCTTTGGCCGTAATTGCTGAATCTTTGAACCATATTTTTCATTTCTTCATCCGGTAAGATTACCGGTTCGCCGATGGCTTTTGCTTGCCAGTACAGTTTTGCGCAAAATTCCAGCTGTTCCAAGATCGCAAAAGCTTGGTCAAGGCTATCTCCGATTACATTTACCCCGTGGTTGGCAAGAAGAACGGCTTTGCGACCTTCCATTGCTTTCAAGGAATTCTCAGCCAACTCTTTTGTTCCGTAACTGGCATATTCGGCGCAACGGACGTTTTCGCCGCCAGCATGGGCAACCAGATAATCAACGGCAGGCAAATCTTGACGAAGACAGGCAATCGTTGTCAAGTACAATGCATGAGTATGAATCATAGCCTTGGCATCATCGCGATTGCGGTAAACGATGGCGTGCATTTCATATTCGCTGGAAGGTTTTAACCAGCCGTCAATGATGTTCCCATTTAGGTCCATAATGACTACATCTTCAGGTTGGATTTCAAAATAATCGATACCTGTCGGTTTGATTGCCATGTAACCAAGTTCAGGATTATAAACGCTTAGATTTCCTCCTGTTCCGGTGGTCAATCCGGATTCGATCAGTTTCTTTCCATAATGTACAATCGCTTTTCTTTCTTCTTCCATAAGTAGTTTTTTCTGTTCTGCCATGTTGTGTCCTCCTATTAATTATGGATTTTCAAAAAAACACCATCACCTCCCTAAAGGTTGAGATTTTTAATTTTATATTTAAGACTCGATAGATCCGTTTGCATCTTCTAGGAATGATTTTGAAAAATACGGTTTTACAAGTGGTCTACCGAATCTATTAACCATGGATGGTCAGAAAAGTTGATTGACTCTAATAGTTGGAGTAATCCTGGATAAGTCGATAGATTACCATTGGATTGTCTGTTTCAACCATAGTTTCTACATTGTTGTTCTCTAAAAGTAAACTGTACAATTGGTTTAATGCTTTAATATGGGACTTACGGTCAACGGCGCCAATGACTATGACTATTTGGGCAAACAGGTCGTTAGGAAAACAAACNGGATTTTTTAGAGTAACCACGCTCATGCAAAGCTTATTGCATCCGTCTTCCGGTTTGGCATGAGGAATAACGACCTTGGGTGCAATCATATAAGTCCCGTATTCTTCGATAACTTGAATCATAGCATCAACATAACTTGATTCGATGCAAGAACTTTGCAAAAGGGGGTTTGCTGCCAATAAAACAGCTTCCTTCCAATCTTTTGCCACTTGGTTTAATTGGATATATTCTATCGGAATGAGATCCTTTAAATCAGGGTTGAAAACATCTCCATTTTCATCCGAATATTGTGTGTTGAACACAAAACCCTGCAAATCCCTTTTCAGGGCAGCCTGATCATGAATGGATGCATGTTTTTTTATGATGTTTAACATCCGATCAATGTTAACGGTTCCTAAATTTTTCCTTTTCAATTCCTGTTCGACAGCAACCATCAGGTTTTGCTTTTCCTGATCAGTGAAGACATTAGGGATTAGGAAAAGCTTTTTCCTGGTATTTAGGAAAACGGTGGAAAACACGATATCATATTCGGGTTCAAAGCTTGAAAAATCCCGAACAGAAATATGATCAAGGAAAATAATTTCAGGGAACATTTGTCTTAATTCTTCAAAGACGAGTTTTGAAACTGAAATTCCGCTTGGACAGACGACAATAGCTTTTGTCCTTTTGATTAGATCATCACCTTGCTGTTGCAAGGAGCTTTTAATCAATAATGTCAAATAAGCAATTTCATCTTCGGGTATAGTTGCGTTAAAAAACTTTTCCAACGGATCTATGCTCTGTTTGATTAGGTGATGTATATCCCCAAATTCCTTTTTGATTAAGTCTAACAGGGGATTTTCCACGGAAAGTTCATAGGTTACCCGATAAAACGCTGGCTTCAGATGCTGGTAAAGCTTTTGATAAAGGGCGTGTTTGCTTTGAAAATTTACACAGGCTACCTTTTCAAAATTCGCAATGAAGTGTTCAACAGCTTCATATAATTTTTCTTTAAAAAATGCCTGCTCCATTTCCGTGGAGACAACGCTTGATGATAGAAGATGCAGAGCGATATATAATCTATCTTGCTCGTTCAGTTTTTCATCATCACCAAATAAATCTTCGACAACCTGATATTCTTTCGTGTTGGAAATATCTACATAGCTTATATCAAAAGGCTCCGGATGTTTTCCGTCCTTAATCCGTTGGAGAAGGA
>NICF_comb_assmDRAFT_10002712_pt1 | contig 13179 bp, 12 predicted proteins | sample NewIslPassag4_SG_FD_11279 | JGI IMG/M metagenome (IMG submission 11279) | reverse complement strand
AACCCCTTCTTCATCATGAGGAGGGCTACCCGATCTGCGACGTGGGCGCCCATGCCATCGTTGATGCGGCGGCCGGCGAGGATGACCTCCGGGTGATAACCGATTTCCTGGGCACGGTGGGTGAGGTAATAAGGATCCACGCCGATACAATGACCTCCGACGAGGCCGGGGGTAAAAGGAAGAAAATTCCATTTTGTGGAAGCGGCGCGGAGGACCTCCTGAGTATCGAGGCCGAGCTTATGGAAGATAATGGCAAGCTCGTTCATCAAGGCGATGTTGAGATCACGCTGGGTGTTCTCGATAATCTTGGCGGCTTCCGCTACCTCGATGGAGCTGGTGCGATGGGTTCCAGCCGTGATGATTGAGGCGTAGAGTGCATCGATAGCTTCGGCCGCCTCTGGCGTCGAGCCGCTCGTCACCTTCGTGATCATCGGCAGCCGGTGCGCTTTGTCACCTGGGTTGATACGTTCTGGACTGTAGCCGACAAAAAAATCCTTGTTGAAAGCCAGGCCGGAAGTTTTCTCCAGGATGGGGACACAAACCTCGCGAGTACAGCCCGGGTAGACGGTCGACTCATAGATAACGACGGCACCAGACCGCATGGATTTACCAACCGTTTCGGATGCCCTGACTAGAGAGGACAAATCCGGGCGATTGGCCTTGTCGATCGGGGTAGGCACGGCAACGATGAAGACGCCGCAGCGGGAAAGATCGTCGGGATTGCTGGAATATTCGAGGTAGCGAGCAGCTGCGAGCTCATCAGGGTCTACCTCACGGGTGCTGTCGTGATGCTCGCGCAGCTCCGCAATGCGCTCCGGCCGGATGTCGAAACCGATGACGGGACGCTTCTTTCCAAATTCAACGGCGAGAGGCAGTCCTACGTAACCAAGGCCAATGACTGCGATCGTCTCGTGGCTCAGATCCATCTTAGCTCGCTCAATGCTGCCGAGTGAAAGAACGCTGAACGCTGGTGCTTAGACCCAAGCCCAAAATGAGGGTCAGGCGGCCCAAGCCAATTCCGAATATGCCTGCTGCCAGATCAGTCCAGCTTGCTGTGCGCGTGTCGATCGGGAGCTGTGCTAACTCCAGCAAAACTGCGAAAGCCGCGATGCCGATAGTTACTGGCGCCGGACGTGTGAATGCCGGAATGGTGACCAGCGTAAGGGCCGTAAATGCGCCAGCGTGAAGCACCAGGTCATTGTAGCCGCGAACATAGCGGTGATCGGGTAAGGGCGCATCAGAGATGACCGCGAAATGGAATGTGACTCCGGCCAGCGCGACCGCAGCTATCGCGAGTAGAAGGCGGTGTTTCGGAAAGCGGCTAGAAATTGAAAAACCCCTATTCACGCCGTCGCATTCTCCGTGGCTGATACAAGGCGCAGCACGACGTCGCGCAACGAAGACTGCCAGCCAGGCGCCTGCCAACCGAAGTCCCGGGCGAGCTTGGTACAATCGAGACACGAGTTGGAGGGTCGTGCCGCTTTCGCAGGCCATTGAGGGGAGAGGATCGGCACAGCTTCTGCACATGGGCCGCCTGCCTCCCGGCTGGTTGCAAGCACCTGGCGAGCTAAGCCAAACCATGTCGTTTCTCCCGTTCCCGCGCAATGATAGGTTTCGGCTAGCCCTAATTGGGGGTCTTTACGCCAGCGGCTCACGATTGCGAGGATGGCGTCGGCCAGATCGAGCGCGGAGGTGGGAGTGCCGCGTTGGTCATTTACGACAGTGAGGTGACAGCGCGTCTCCGAAAGGCGTAGGATGGTCCGGACAAAGTTATGGCTAAAGGGGCTGTAAAGCCACGCTGTGCGCAGGATTATATGGTTACCATATTCGGCCCGGACACGTTCTTCGCCTTCCAGCTTCGTACGGCCGTAAACGCTCAGTGGGTTAACCCGATCCGTCTCGATATAAGGGCTGGTTTTGCGTCCATCGTAAACGTAGTCAGTCGAAACGTGTACGAGCCGAGCTCCGGTAGCCCGCGCAGCCCACGCGAGAATTCCAGGCGCTTCAGAATTAACGCGTGTTGCGAGTTCTCGCTCGTCCTCGGCTTTATCGACGGCCGTGTAGGCGGCTGCATTGACGATAACGTCGGGTGTTACCTTTGTCACCGCGCGCAAGATGCTATCCGGGCGCTCCAAATCCAAAATCGGTCGGCCGACACGCACAAGCTCGAACGCATTCCGGCCCGCAGCCCGCTCGGCTAGGGACTGTGCGAGCTGCCCATTGACACCAGTGACCAAGATTCGTATCGCCATCGTTAACCCATGCCGAGCCTTTCGCCGGCGTAACGCTGCTCGCGGATCGGCTGCCACCACCACGCATTTTGGAGGTACCATTCGACGGTCTTCTCAAGACCGCTGTTAAACGTTTCCTGAGCTCGCCAACCGAGCTCGCGTTCCGCCTTCGAGGGATCAATTGCGTACCGGCGGTCGTGGCCAGGTCTATCCGGTACAAAAGTAATCAGATCTTTGTACGATTGGCCGTTTCGTCGTGGCCGTTTGGCATCGAGGATGGTGCAAATCGCCTCGACAACGGAAATATTCGTGCGCTCGGAGCGACAGCCGATGTTGTAGCTTTCTCCGACTCGGCCATTGAGTAAGGCACATTCCAACGCGCGTGCGTGATCTTCCACATAAAGCCAATCGCGAACATTTGCACCTCGGCCGTAGACCGGCAGCGGTTGCTCGAACAATGCGTTCAGAATGACAAGCGGTATCAACTTCTCCGGAAATTGATAGGGGCCATAGTTGTTCGAGCAGTTCGTGACGATAATGGGGAGGCCGTAAGTGTGGTGCCACGCTCGTACGAAATGGTCCGCGGCCGCTTTCGATGCCGAATAGGGTGAGGAAGGTGCGTAGGGCGTTTCCTCGGTGAACACTCCGGAGTCGAACGGCAGATCGCCGAACACCTCATCGGTTGAGACGTGAAGGAATCTGAACTGTGCGCGAGAGAAGGAATCTAGTGTGCGCCAGTAGGCCAGTGCTGCGTTGAGCAGGCGGAATGTCCCAACGACGTTGGTTTCGACAAAAGCTGCTGGCCCGTCGATTGACCGATCTACATGGCTTTCGGCAGCCAAGTGCATCACGGCGTCAATCTCGTACGTCGCCATTACGGCGCGCATTCGGCGCTCGTCACAGATGTCTGCACGAACGAACGCATAGTTCGGCTTCCCTTGAATTTCAGTTAGGGAGGCAAGATTGCCCGCATAGGTCAGCTTGTCGACATTGACCACCATATGTCCTTTGCGGACGAGGTGTCGGCACAAGGCCGAGCCGATAAAGCCTGCTCCGCCGGTGACGAGGATACGTCGCACTGTCATTCGAAAACGAAGCCCGTTTCGATTCCGGAGAGGCGTGGCGCTGAGCGATCCTTTTCTGAGAGTATGAATGGCGCGAGTTGGGAGGGCCATTCGATACCGATATCCGGATCATCGTAGCGGATCGCTCGGTCATGCTCCGGTGAGTAATAGTCCGTTACCTTGTAGAGGACCTCAGTGCCTGGCTCTAGGGTGACCAGGCCATGGGCGAAACCTGCAGGGATAAGGAGCTGGTTCCATTTCGCTGCGGAAAGTTCAACGCCGATCCATTTACCGAACCGGGGCGAGCCTTTTCGAATGTCGACCACAACATCGAAAATTGCGCCTCGAATAACGCGAACGAGCTTCGTTTGTGCTCGCGGTGGGCACTGAAAGTGCAAACCACGTAAGGTTCCGGCTTTCAAGGACACCGAATGATTATCCTGCACGAACTCAAGATCGAGTCCCCGATCAGCGAGAATCCGCCGATTCCAGGTTTCGGAAAAAATGCCGCGAGAATCCTCGTGGCGAGCCGGTACGATTTCGAGCACGCCGTCGAGGGCGGTGGGCCGGATGTCAATCATCACACTGTCGTATCACTTGAGGCGGTACAGGAAAATTCCAAGCTACCGCACTTCGGGTGACTCAGGGCCACCCGACCTTTGCTGCTTCAAGATGGCGGCCATTACGCTTGCACTGATAAGGCCGCCGATTGTTTTGGGTCAGTTGAACCGACCGCTTTCTATGGCGAGGTGTGTGACGGCGGGTGCAAAGCTCTCGTCAGACACTCCTACGCCGCTTGTTGTGTGGCTTCGGTCTGCCGCAAAGCGCGACCAAATCTGGCCTCGGCGAGATCGATCCGGCAGATGCCTTCCCGTATCAGATCTCGCCATGCTTGCTCGATTGCAGCACGGCTGATCCGCTCGCCGAAAACCACCAGTGGAATTGTTCTCAGCACGATTTCGAGATCGAGCCGAAGTGAAGCATTCTTCACGTACCAGACGTCCAAAGCCGCCTTATCAAGCGGGGAGATATCTCGCCCGCCAATCACCTGAGCCCAACCGGTAATTCCGGGGCGGACCAAAAGGCGGAGTGCGTATTCAGGTGATTGGTCGACGGTCAATAGCGGCCTTGGACCGATGAACGACATATCTCCTTTCAGCACGTGCCAAAGCTGAGGGAGCTCGTCGAGCCGCGTTTTACGCAAGAAGCGTCCAATAACAGATAGGCGCTCTTCATCGGGAATTCGGCGCCCCTCAGCATCGTGCGATGGCCCCATGGTTCGAAACTTATTGAGCCGGAATGGATGCCCGCCGAGGCCAGGGCGCTGTTGGGCAAATACCACGGGGAGCCCGACGTCCATCGCAACGAGCACTGCGACCAAAGCCATAATTGGCGACACGAGGATGAGGGCGATCAGCGCACCGATCACATCGATGACGCGCTTTACGCGCCAATAGGGTTTCGCTGCTATCGCTCGAAGCTGTTCTTCATTCAGCGCGAATGCCGGTTTGGGCGTGGAGGATGAGCTGTCGCTTTGCGATGGCAACTGCCCCTCAAACCCCATGCTTTCGGCCAAGTATTTTACCGAGATTTGCCCGCTCTGCTCGATGTCGAGCAACGCTTCACGTGCTGCCGGGGAGAGTCGCGAGAACCGCGTTGCCACGATGATTTCGTCGATCGTCACGCCGTGAAGCTCGAGGTCATTGAGAACCGCGTGGAGCTGCTCGGGCAGACCTAGAACGGGTTGCTCGAGCACGACACGGCCGACATCGCCTTCCCTCCGGCCAAGCAAACCCGCAACGCGAATTCGATTTGGGGCAAACTCGGCTAGCGAAAGAAGATAGGCCTCCGTAAGGCGGCTTAACCCTACGATGAGGATAGTCCGGGTAGGTGCGCTCTGCGGCATTTGCAACGGCAGCGGCCGCTGGCGAGCAGCATGACGCAGGCGGAGCAGAACGCGGACGCCCACCAAAGCGAACAGCGTGACGAGAGCCTGCAACACCGGCACCGAGCGGGCGATTCCCTCAAGCCGATTGAATGCGAATCCCATCGCCACGCCACTGATGACGATAAGGACGGTCGCGACGGTGAGGTTCAAATAATCCTTGAGGGTCGTCAGACGCCAAACGGTCCGGTTGGTTCCAAAAGCGGGCAAAATGACAGTCGCAGCGGCGAGGGTCAGCAGGAGGTACGGCACCAGGGCAGCGAGCCGGGCAGGGCCCACTGTGAAATCGTGACGGAGCTCGGAGGCTAGGAGCGTGGCAGACGCGATGAGCCCAAGGTCGATGACCAGCGACGAGATACGGTGCATAAGCCCCCACCAGATACAACGATAAGCGTACTAACTTATAGCTACCTAACGTTGAGGCAGCATAAAACTGCGCGAATATGGCGAACGCAAGGGGGTTTGGTATCAAGCCTCGAAATTTTGCTGTTATCAGCGGAATCAGTTGCAGAAATGCAGCGGAAGCCTCATGGCGACAGCGAGCGGTCCAGGCCGGTCTGCTGAAAAGACCGATCAGCACACGCACCGCTGATTTCAATTTCTTTCGATTAGTACAAATTTCACACTTGAACCGAGATATGCGAATGTCCGCTTATCCAATGTCGGAACGCCCAGGCGGGCGCCGCCATGCCTCCGGCCATTCGATATCCGGCCAATCCTGGTTTAGCGGCCGGCGCGGCGGTGCTGAACTGAACTGTGGCGCGACGGGTCTTTCTGTTTTCCGCGGACGAACGCGATCATTGGATTGAGCAGTGCGTTTGGGTGGCTCCGGAGCATCCGGCGGCTCGATCATCAAAGCGGCGGCGAAGGCGAAGAGCGCCATTATGGCGCCTGTGCGCAGGGGATAATCCACAAGCGAATGCATCACTATGAAGGCAAGAGCCATGCTGGCTGCGCGAGCAAGCAGCAGGTCAATTTCTTCCCCAGGGCGCGGCTTCACTTGCCACAGCCACACACTGCGCCGAACGAGCCAGACCAGAAACGCGCCGATGAGGAAAAGCGCGGGTAGTCCGGATTCCAGCAAAATCTCCAAGAAATCGTTGTGGGCTCGATTGGCGTAGAGGTGGCGGAGCTCGTGCAACTTTTCGAACATTTGGTAGACGGGCACGAACGTCCCAACGCCGGAGCCAAAGGGCAGATGGGCTATAGCTGCCTCAAGCGTATTCAGCGCAAAGGGAATGCGCGCGTCGGAGAGCGGGTCGGCATCAAAGCGGCCAAGGACGCGGTAGAGGGCAAACTGAGTGCCAAAGACCATCGCCAGCCCGATCGCGCCGGCAAGCAGACGGCCAGGACTTAATCCGGTTGTGCCGCGTTGATCGCGGACAGCGAGCGCCCACACGCCGAACAGCCCCACCATCGCGAGCGCAAGCCCAGCGCGAGAGCGAGTCATTATTTGTGCAGCGATGAGCATCACGATCACGGCCAGGCCTGGCGAGAAGGGCCAGGATTAGCGGAGTGTCGTACGCCTTGCGCGGACCAGCTGCGGAAAATTGTGTGGCGGCGTGCACAGTCCAGGCCGCAGCAATCAGCATGAGGCTATAGAGCAGCGCTGCGAAGTGATTGCGGTTGGCGAAAAAACCAACGGCTTCCGTGGGGTTCGTGAATGGGAAGAAGCGCAACGGGCTGTTAGGGCCCTGCGCAACCTGAAGCAATCCGAGAACGACGCTGACTGCTCCGACAGCAAGCACAACAAGGCTCAGAATGCGACGCTCGCGGCGTATTAGTTGGATCGTTGCCAAGAAAATGCTCAGAGGAACGACGAGAGAAACAAGGCCGAGCCAAGTCGCGTGCGGCGCCAGACTGTTGGGCCACCAAGGCAATTCCTGGTTCGCGAGAGTAAACGACTCCAAGATCACCTCTCGGCCGGGTAAAGCGGTCCACAGCCAGGGTGGCAGGGGAACGAGCTGTAGAAGCGGAATGAGCGCCAATGCCGTGCAGAAAAGTAGCTCAGTAGGCGCGCGTGCCGTTGCTCCGCTGCCCGGGAGCCGCCAAACGGATATCAGCAGCAGTGGCGTCGCGAGGAGCTGCAAGAGTGCATCAGATAAGAAGCCACTACGAGTCCCGCCTCCCAAGACAAGGCTGGCGACGAGGACGATCCCGCAAGCGAATGCAAGCAAAGTAGGACTTGCCGCGCCCTTGGGCTGGACGGGCTTATGACGAGATGTATCGCCCGGCGTTATGCTCGGTTTTGCGTCGCGATTTGCTTTCGGACGGATTTTCTCTTGAGAAGCGTCAAAAGGCTTCTTAGCTCTTGACGGAGCGAGCTTCTCGAAATCGACTCTTGAACCACGCTGATTTTCTTGACCACGTTGCCGCTGGCTGGTCGGTCGAGAAGCGGGCGTGGCGCGATAAGGTGGCGCTCGCCTCTCATCCTCGCGAGGCGCGTCGGCTCGAGACGCCGAAATTCGAAAAGGCCAACTCACTCCGGTCCTTCCCACCCGAAAAGTGGAATTTCGAAAGCGAGAAAGAGTTTTTGAGTAACCTTCGCTAAGTATTCTTTCGGCGAAAGACGAACCGAACCTCTCTCGTTAGGTACTCGGGAGAAATCTTCCTGGGGCCAAAGCTTCTAGTTTATTCAAATCCATAATTCGTGCGCACCAGCCTTCGGACTGATGCGCACGTCTTCGTGGAGATGGTACAACGATGAAATCGCGATACTGCTTGCTGCGAGGCGACTGACTACTTTTGGGCCGCTCAAGGACTGATGCCACCCACACCGTCGTCGTCACCGTCACCAATGATGATAACATCAGTGCCGCCGTCGTCGCTAACGGCAATTCCCAGGCCGGTACCGGCTATGCCAGCGGCAATAGCGGCTGCAATCGCACCGGCGGCATTCGGGTCACCAACAACCGGATCCCCTGCCTGTGGGGGAATTTGGCCTGTGGTGAGCGAAGGATCGCACGACGGCGGCACTTCAGTTACCGTGTGCACCATGCCCGGCTGCACTGGAAGTGCGCACCCGTTCGCGTAAACTACGGTCGCGGCAGCGCCCGGATTGACGAGAACGGAATCGCCGGCTCGAAGCTCGGTTGACTGACCGACGAGCTGATATGGGCCGCCGCCGCGGCTCACCATTACGTTGCCGCCCATAACCTGGAGTGTTGCCGCCTCGGCTGCGGCCGTTAGCAGCATGGCGAAGGAGAAGGCACCAGCGCGCATGATGTTCTGGGACATTGTCATTCAGTCTGCTCCTCGTTCGTCGGTCTAGGTTGCCCGTAGGCGTTATGCAGAGCGAACGTCACAGCGAGACATCGGCGCATAACCGTGCGGACCTTAGCTGCAACGGGCATAGCGGGACAAGAAGATTCTAGTGCCCAGCTAACCGTTTCCTAGGCAACAATCTAAGATTGTAAGGTCTTTGACGCATTTGCGCAACACGACGCACTCGGAGATTGTGGGTGCGGGGCTGGTGCCATAAGGGCACGCGGCTGCGAAGAATCCTCGAAGGTGCGCGTTCTCCGCAATTCTGCACGATTTTTCCCATTGTCTTGATCGCGGAGCGCGAGTAGAAGGTCGACTGCAACCATTAGGTAACTACACTTCAGGTTGCTGATCGGCTTTGTGCGTGCCCTCCCACACGCGAGGTTGTTGGGTGCCGATGATAGATCTGCACTGTCACATTGTTCCTGGAATGGACGACGGCGCCGCTGATTTGGCGGCAGCGCTTGAAATGGCGCGGGCTTTCGTGGCGGACGGCGTTTCGGTGGTCGCCTGCACACCTCATATCCTCCCAGGCGTTTACCACAATACCGGTGCAAGCATCCGTGCGGCCGTGGTCGGCCTGCAGATGGCGCTCGATCAGAACGGAATTGCGCTGAGGCTCGTTCCGGGAGCTGACAATCACATCACACCGGACTGCGTTGCTAAGCTCAGCACGGATCAAATGCTGCCGTTGGCCGGCTCGCGATATGTGCTTATCGAGCCTCCGCATCACGTGAAGCCGCAGCGAATNGAAGCTGCNTTCTTCGATCTTCAGGTCGCTGGGTACGTGCCGATTTTAACGCACCCCGAACGGCTCCGATGGATTGAGTCACATTATTCCCTGATCTGCAATCTGGCTGATGCTGGTGTGTGGATGCAGGTCACTGCGGGCTCGCTGGCGGGCGCTTTCGGCTCGCGTGCGCGGTATTGGGCAGAGCGCATGCTGGACGAAGGATACGTGCATATTCTGGCAACGGATGCGCACGATCCTTCACGTCGCCGCCCGGATCTTGCCCGCGGCTACGAGTTGGCGGCCCGCCGGCTCGGTGACGAAGAAGCCTGGCACCTGGTTTCGACCCGGCCGAGGGGGGTGCTCGAAAACGTTCCGCCCTCGGATTTACCCCTTCCGATTCGTAGCAGTTCGATGAGGATCTCGCATGTCGAGGACGACTCTGCCAACCGCAGGCGCCATGCCCGTTCAAGACAAGGCTCGGGCGCTCGTGGCGCTGACGACGTGCGCGATTTTGCTGGCCGGTTGCGCCGACTCTTTGCAGGATGAGCTTGGCTCGAGCATAAGTCAGTCGCCTGGCGGGCCATCTGCTTCAGCAAGCTCTGACGGTGAGCAGAGGAAAGAAGCCGTCGCAAAGAATTCTAGTAAGACGGCGTCGGAAAAAGAGACAGCGGCGGCTAATGGCGATTCCAACTCTCCGGCTCGATCTCGGGAAGTCACCAAAGTGTCCTCGAGCGAGGGCACATCTTCGATCGCGAAAACCTCAGTTCACACGCCTGAAGGTGAAGCGAGTAGGGTAAAGCCGGAACCGGCTGTCGTTCGCTTGCCAGAATCTGCCAAGGAGTTCACCTCCATGTCGGAGCCGGGCAACGTTGCTTATCGAATCGGGCCGTTGGACGTGCTCTCGATTACCGTTTTCCGTGTCCCGGAGTTGTCGACGACTGTTCAGGTCGCAGACACGGGCACCATAAATTTGCCTTTGATTGGAGAGGTTCCTGCAGCTGGGCGAACGGCGCAGGAGGTCGAGCAGGATGTAACGGCCCGGCTTGGCGAAAAGTATTTACAAAATCCTCAGGTCACCGTCTTCATCAAGGAATACAACGCTCGCCGTGTGACGGTGGACGGCTCTGTAAAGAAGCCGGGCGTTTATCCGCTGAGGGGCCGAACATCGCTTCTTCAGGCCATTACCATGGCGGAAGGCCTCGACCACAATCGCGCTTCGGGAGATGTGGTCGTTTTTCGTCAGATTGACGGAAAGCGTAAAGCTGCGCGCTTCAATCTCGATGATATTCGCAGCGGGGCCGCTGAGGATCCGATAATCGAGCCCGGGGACGTCATCGTCGTCGATGACTCGACGGCGAAGGTCGTCCTGCACAACGTTCTGCGGGCGTTGCCCATCACGAACGTATTCATGGGAGCTCTTTGAAATCATCCCTTTTTCAACTTTTTTGTAAGGCGTTTCCTGGCTAAGCGGTACGACTCGGGCTGCTTGGTCGAGTTCCTGCGTGTGAGCCTGGATCCTTGTCACTGAGGGCTGACCTATGGCCGAGCCAATGCGAGATCCCGGGAACGAGAATCGCATCGCACGCCTTGTTCCTGCGGACCAGAAACGGGCAGTTGCGCAGGAAAGCGTCGCTCCGCCCCCCGCTTACGGCTATGGCTATTCCAATGGCTCGGATGAGCAGGATCTCACTCGGGAGCTGCTCGAATATTGGCAAATTTTTTACAAGCGGAAGTGGCTGATTGCGGCAATTGTTCTGGCGTGCGTTGCGTTGGCTGGGCTCGGCACGTTGATGATGACCCCGCTCTACACCGCGACCGTTCGTATTCAGATCGATCGCGAGGCGCCCAAGGTGGTCGAGGGCGGGAACGTCACTCCATCGGAAACGGGTTATGATTATCTGAAGACGGAATACGAGCGACTGCAGAGCCGAGCCATGGCCGAGCGGGTGGTCTCGTCGCTGCGGCTCGCGGAGCAGGATAGCTTTATTCGCCCGCGCGGCTCAATGTTCAGCGCAATCCGCGCATTTTTTCAAAGTTCGGATGAAAGCAAGAAATCTGATCCCGCAGCAAGGGAGCGAGCCGCTACGGCGATCGTACTTGCCAACCGAACCGTGGCCCCGGTGCCTGGCTCGCGGCTCGTTGATCTAAGCTATACCGACCCTGTTCCTTCTCGCGCGCAGCGAATCGCAAACGCTTATGCTGAGGCCTATATCGCATCCAATCTGGACAAGCGGTTTCAGGCCAACGCTTACGCCAAAACATTTCTCGAGGATCAGATTGCCCAACTCAAGCTGCGCCTCGAGGAATCCGAGCGCAAAATGCTCGAATTTGCCGAGCGCGAGCAAATTGTTGTCGTCACCGAGAAGGCTTCCATTGCCGAGAGCAATCTGGCAAGCGCCAACGCTGCATTGAGCCAGCTTATTTCGGAGCGCATAAGGAACGAGAAGCTGTGGCGCCAGGTGGAAGAGGCGGACAGCATGAACGTTCCGCAGATCCTCACGAACAGCACGATCGACAGCCTGCGCAATCGACGCAACATGCTGGTTGCGGAGTATCAGGAGAAGCTCGAGATCTTCAAGCCAACCTTCCCGGCCATGGTTGAGATCAGCTCGAAGATTAAGGAGATCGATCGGCAGATTGCCGCGGAGGTACAGGCAATTAAAGACTCGTTGAAAGCAGCATACGAAACGTCGCTGAGCCAGGAAGCGGAGATGCGGGCGCAGATCGAGAAGCTTCGCGCCGAAGTGCTCGACCTGCAAAAGCGCAGCATCCAGTACAACATTTTGAAACGCGAGGTGGATACCAATCGCGCGCTCTACAACGGTCTGTTGCAGCGTTATAAGGAGGTCGATATTGCCGGTGGCGTCGGAGCCAATAATGTTTTCGTCGTCGATCGCGCGACGCTTCCGACTTCGCCCTCCTCGCCGAACCTCAAGCGCACGCTTCTTATTGCTTTCGCGCTAGGGCTCGGCCTCGGCCTTGCAACAGCCTATCTCCTAGAGACCCTCGACGATACAATCCGCACGCCGGAGGATATCGAACGTCTGATGGGGCTTCCGACCCTCGGCATTATTCCTAAGGTGTCTTCCGCCGGAGCGTTGGAAGCCGACCTCGCAGATCCGCGCTCGGCTGTGTCCGAGGCCTATCGATCCTTGTGCACGGCGCTGCAGTTCGCAACTGAAAACGGATTACCGAGAACAATTCTCATTACAAGTGCCACGCCGTCGGAAGGCAAATCGATCACCGCTGTCGCCATCGCCCGGCATTTTGCATCCCTCGGTCAACGTGTGTTGCTGGTTGATGCAGACCTCCGCATGCCATCGCTGCACACGAAGCTTCGTCTCGACGGCAGCATGGGCCTCAGCAATTACCTCACGGGCGCGTGCAATCCACCAGAGGTGATGCAGAGAACGGACATTCCGAATTTGACTTTCATGGCTTCGGGCCCGCTGCCACCCAATGCTGCAGATTTGCTTGGTAGCTCGCGCGTGCTTTCGCTGCTGTCGGTCGGGCTCGAGGTCTTCGATCTCATAGTTCTCGACGGCCCTCCGGTCATGGGGCTCGCAGACGCGCAGCTTCTGTCCAGCAGCACCGCCGCGACCGTTTTCATTGTTGGTGCGGGTCAGGCGCGGACCGGCGTCATACGCGGTGCGTTGAAACGGTTGCAGCTGTCCCGGGGCGCATTGATCGGTGCCGTCCTGACCAAATTCGACGCCAAGCAGGCCGGGTATGGATACGGCTATGGTTATGGTTATGGCTACGGTGATGAATATAGCTATAGCTACGGTCGGCAATCCGTGAATGGACAGGAAGACCGTGCGAAGCTGGCGAAGAGTGCGTGATGAGCCGCTCCAATGCTTTGCGGCTGGCGCTCGACTTGAGAAACGTGCCGTCGCTCGTTCGTCGCGTTCGAAGTGAGCCGCTACCGGAGGACGTGCTCCT
>NICF_comb_assmDRAFT_10002705_pt1 | contig 13197 bp, 7 predicted proteins | sample NewIslPassag4_SG_FD_11279 | JGI IMG/M metagenome (IMG submission 11279) | reverse complement strand
TCTTGCCATTTCCGAGATTCGACTGGACGAAACAAACTCTCCTCTGGAGGTGAATTCGGGAGAGTTGCACGGGCTTCTGGTGGCACGCGACAGCATCCTCGGCGGTTTTCTTGACCAACTCAACCAGTTCAGCGCCGCGCTCATCTCGGGCTTCAATCAGCTTTTTTCCAGCGGGCAGGGGCTCACCGGGTTCTCCTCGGTCACCTCGACGAATGCCGTGACAGACAGTGATCTGCCGCTGGATAGTGCGGGCTTGCCGTTCCCCCCTCGCAACGGCTCGTTCCAGATTGAGTTGTACAACACCCAAACAGGAACGATAAAGACATACACGATTCGGGTTGATTTACTGGGACATGCTCCGAAGACGACGCTTCAGGATATTGCCAGCCAGATTAACGCGATCGACGGTCTCTCGGCCACGATCGATGCTGGCGGCAAACTGACGATCCGGTCCACCTCCAGCGATCAGGTTTTCGCATTTGCCAACGACACGAGCGGTTTCCTTGCCGCGCTGGGCATCAACACGTTCTTCACCGGCAGCAACGCCGGGAATATCGGCATCAACCCCGTGGTGGCGAGTGATCCGAGCAAGTTCGCCGCAAGCCGAGGGGGTATTGGTGCGGACACCCAACTCGCGGAAGAACTCGCGGGATTCGGCGACAAACCCCTGGACGATTACGGCGGGCTGAGCCTTCACGAACTTTATGATCGGATGGTTGCCGAGGTAACGCAGGGCTCGGCGATTGCCAAAGCCGAGGCCGACTCGGCAAGAACGTTCGAGAACACGCTGCGAGGCCAGAAACTGGCCATCAGCGGCGTCAATCTCGACGAGGAAGTCGTCAAACTGATTGCCTACCAGCGCCAGTTTCAGGTGTCGGCGCGGTTTATTAAAACACTCAACGATTTGCTCGAAATTCTGGTGAGTATTTAAAACTGAAAAATAACTGACCAATTCAATGGTACTGGCGCGATAGTACCGGATAACGCTTGAGGCTGCCTGTCAGGACACCACGTGTATGAGCGGAATTAGTGGTGTTCCCACCACCCGCATTACCGACCTGTTCGTCCGCCAGCGTCTTCTCCAGCAGATGCAGGCGGACCAGAGAGATATTTTCGAACTCCAGACCCAACTGAGTACGGGTCATCGATTCAGCGTCCCCAGCGCCGATCCGATCGCCTCTTTGCGGGTGATCGGACTGCAGAGGCTTCTCGAGCAGAAAAGTCAGGTCAAGTCCAATCTCGCCACAACGCAGTCGTACCTGGCGGCTTCGGACACGGCTCTCAGCCGAGTTTCCGAGATTGTGGCTGAAGCCCGGGCGAATGCCCTGGGCGTTCTCGGTACGACGGCCACCGACGATCAGAGGGAAGCGGCGGCACAGCAGATTCAGCAGGCCATTCAGCAGCTTTTGGACGCAGCCAACCAGAAATTCCGCGGACGCTATCTTTTTGCAGGAACGGCCACCGATACAAGACCGTTTACTCGGGTTGATAACAATCTTATCCTTTATCAGGGGAATGAAGGCGTTCTGCGGTCCTATGTCGATACGGATCTTTTATTCGACAATAATACCCCCGGCAGCGTGATTTTCGGCGCGGTCTCGCAGGTCGTCCAGGGCAACGCAGACCTCCGTCCACGACTGCGGTTCGATACGCCGCTTGCAGACCTGCATAATGGGGCAGGTATTGCGCTGGGGAGCATCGCCATTTCCGATGGCACCAAGACAGCGATCGTCGATCTGAGCGGTGCCCATACCATTGGAGATGTCGCTCTGCTTATCAAACATAATTCGGCGAATATACCTTTGAATGTAGAAGTGACGTCCACCGGCTTGAAAATCGAGCTGGCTTCCAGCACGGGCGACCTCACCATCCGTGATGTGGGCAACGGAACAACGGCCAAGCAACTTGGCATTTTTCGCGACATCGGGCTCGGGACCACACCAATTGTGGGAAGCGACCTTCAGCCTCGACTGACCGGCACAACACGGCTGGCCGATCTGCTGGGCACACCCGCGCGAGCTGTTTTGCGCTTTCAGGGGAGCGACAACGATTTCATCCTGGAGGCCGACCGAAACGGCGACACATTAAACGGCGTGAAAATACGCCTCGTCGACGATCCCACGGTCAGTGTGGGAAACGAATTTATCGAATATGACGATGCAAATAAAGAACTGACAATTCATATCGATGAAACCCACAGCAAAGCACAGGATGTCGTGGCGGCCATCAACGACGCCTATTCGGCCGGCGTCATTCCCTTTTATGCATCGCTGGATGTAACAGACCAGGGTGAATTTCCTGGTCAGGGCCTGGTTTTCCCGACGCCGTCAGGGCAATGGGCTGCCGTTACCGAAGGGGGCAGCGGCGAGGATTTCGATCGGGAAGCCGGCCTGCAGATCACCAACGGCGGTAAAACTTTCGTGGTTGACTTTGCGGATGCCTATACAGTCGAAGATGTCATTAATAAACTGAATAAGCCCGAGTATGGTCTGATAGCTGAGATTGGTGACAGCGGGCGGGGGATCAATATCCGGTCCCGCATCAGCGGTGCCGATTTCGCCATTGGAGAGAACGGCGGGAAAACGGCCACGCAACTGGGTGTGCGCACATTCACCGGGGCCACCCGATTGAACGAACTGAACTTCGGACGCGGAGTTCATGACTACGAGGAAGCAGGGCAAACTGCCCAGGCGATCTATAATCCGGTTGGTGCGAATAACGCTCTGATTTTACAGGCCAGGACGCCGGGGTCGGAATGGAACGGGTATAAACTTCGTTTTTTCGACACAGGTGGACCGCCCGGCTCAGAAACGATCAGTTTTGATCCCGTGCAAAAAGAGATTGCCGTCGGCATTGTGCCCGGCAGTACGACCGCCCGGAAGATTGTCGAGTTATTCGCCGCGACACCCGGTGCGCGGGATCATTTCGATCTCCGGCTATTGGACGACAATGGTGCGAATAACGGTTCCGGACTATTGAGTATCGGTGAGGTGGACACAAGTGGGGGAAGTGCCGGCGGCATTGACTTCGTGATCACGCGGGCTGACGGAGTCAGGCTGGAAATCGATGTCTCCGGCGCGCAGACAATCCAGGATATTATCGATCGAATTAACAACCATCCGAATAATCCACCGCGTGCACCGGGGGAACCGCCCTTCCTGACGGCTCGTTTGGCGCAATATGGCAACGGGATCGAATTGGTGGACGAAAGTGTCGGTCCCGGCGTCCTCACCGTGGAACGGACAAAGTTGAGCACCGCCGCCATCGATCTGGGGCTGATTCCTCCAGGAGCCGACAAAAAGACTGCCACGAACGCGGGAAGTCGCGGTCAGGCTGTTATCAGTTCGCCGGGAACCAACAACGACCTGATCATCCGCACACACGGGTCAACTTCCGCGGCCAACGGGTACCGCGTGATCGTTGAAGACTCTGGTGGCGGACCAGCAAATTTCACTTTCGATCCTGCTTCGAAGACTCTGCGGTTCAAGATTCAGCCAGGTGTGACCACGGCCAACGACCTCGTTCAGCTTTTCGAGGCCGATCCGGTCGCGCCCCAGATGTTTGAATTGGTTCTCGACGGTCAGGATGGAAACGACGGAAGCGGCGTCGTGGCCCTCACCGATCCTCAGAATCCTCCCACCATCGACGGGGGCGAGGGAGCGCGGCTGACCGGTCAGGATGTGCACCCGCTGGAAACAGACGGGATTTTCACCGCCCTCGTGCGGCTCCACAGGGCCCTCATAGAAAACGACGTGAGCGAAGCGCAGCGGGCCGTGGACTTGCTTGATGAGTCTGTTCTGCAACTCAATTTCGCCCGCGCAGAACTGGGCGCCAAGCAGCAGGGGCTTGATATCCTTTCGCAGAGGCTGGAAGACGAAAATCTTCAGCTTCAAACGGCTCTCTCTTCGGATTACGATGCCGATCTGGCGGAGGTGATTTCCTCGCTGGTGGCCAAGCAATCGGCGTATCAGGCCGCGCTTCAGGCAACCGCGCGAATTTTCCGCATGACCCTGCTTGACTATATTTAATTGAGGGCACGTTAATAGAGGGCACGCTCGCGATCCGGGTCATAGACTTCCCTGATGAAAGATAGCTTCACCTCCCGAAGTCGGAGCGTCGCCGGTCTGGCAATAGGCGGGGCTTCAGCATCGGCGAGACGGACCTGCTGGGCGATCGGGTCGCAGTATCGGCGGGCGACAGGCAAGAATCCTCCGCCATGAGAAACGCCGCGGCCTCCGGGCATGGCATCTGTCAAATGAGAGCGTTCAAAGCATGGAACCACTCCAGGAGATACTGGCAAGGAAACAGGAACTCCGCCGACAGCTCCGCGCCGCGCAATCCGGCATTCCCCAAGAATGGATTGAGGCGGCGTCCCGGCTTGTGGTGAGCCAGGTGAAATCGTTCCCGCCCTATCGGGCAGGGAACTCGATCATGTGCTTCGTCAGTCTTCCGCGGGAAGTGTACACCCATGAACTGCTCCAGGAAATGCGGCACGAGGCCAAGAATGTCGTCATCCCGTGGTGCGACAGCACGGAACTGCGACTGTTTCGGTTCCGTAACTTCGACGAACTCGTGCCCGGCACACTCGGTATTCTGGAGCCTGCCGAGTGGTTTCGCACGGCGGGCGATCGTGTGGTGACACCGGAGGAACTGGACCTCGTGCTGGTCCCGGGGCTCGGATTCGATCGTCGAGGGGGACGTCTGGGTCGGGGAAAAGGGTTTTATGACCGGTTTCTCAAAAAGCTTCCACCACGCGTTCCCAAAGTAGGGCTGGCCTTTGAATGGCAACTCGTGGACGAAATTCCCATGCTTGCGCATGATGTTCGTATGGACTGGATTATCACAGAAAAGAATATTTACGCATGCCATTGATTCAGTGTAACGGCTGCCGCGACTAAACAATTTCGCGATTCTTTTAATTCCCTGTCTTTCGTGCAGCGATATTGCGGGGCTTGATGGGGCGTTTCGTGATGACGGGCACTCGGAAAGGAAGCCAACTCACCGGGCCCCGTTTACTGTGTCTGGGAGCAGCGATCGAGAATCTGGCGGTAGAACGCATCGGATTCCGGTGAAGGATACCGCTGGCGCAGCTCCTCAGCGATCGACCGAGCGGCGGCACAACGCTTCAATTCCACCAGGCACAGGGCATAAGCCTGCAGCAGATCCGGGGCGGGCGTTCCCAGGCGATAGGCACGGGCAAGATACTCTTCCGCCTGCTCGAGCTTTCCGATCTTTTGTAGTGCCAGGCCAGCATTGTATAAAACCCGCGCTTCGGTGGGCAGAAGGCGTGCGGCTTCGACCAGCTCGGCAGCGGCATCGGCCATTCGACCGGGTTGTTCGGCCAGAAGAAGGCCCAGCGAATAGTGAATATCACCCCGATCAGGAAACTTTTCTAGAATAATCCGGAATTCTTTCTCGGCATCGTCTAACCGTCCCATTTGATAGTAGAGGCGGGCAAGATTGTCGCGCGCAGGTACGAAATCGGGGGCTATACGGAGGGCTTCGCGATACTGGTGCTCGGCCTTCTCGAACTCTCCCAGGCGCGCATAGAACATGGCCAGATTATTCCGAGCGGGGAGGAAATCGGGATCGATGCGCAGAGCCGTCAGATACTCCCGCTCCTGTTCCTGGGGATTACCAAAAGCTTCCGCGAGGAGGGCAAGGTTCATGTGGGCGCCGGGTTGGTCGGCGACGATCTGCTGGCTTATGCGATATTCCTCGACGGCCCGATCGAATGCCTTGGCGATGGCGGCGGAGAAGATGTCTCTGGGCAGGTTGATGGCCCAGGGCACCGATTCCACTCTCACAGAGCGAAGTGGATCACGGAGGAGGTGCTGGACGCGGGGGAAATCATCGCGGGTGATGGTGACCTGCTGGAGTGCGCGGGCGGCCGCCAGCCGGACGAGTGGATCTGCGTCGCTTGCCGCGCTCATAATGGCGCCGCGGACGATGTCCTGACTATAATTTCCCAGGAGCAGAACGGCGCTGGCTCGCACCATTCCCGATACGTCCTGGCGACGCGTTATGGCAATCAGGTCCATGATCGCGCCGGGATCGCGTTTTCGACCACGGTCGAAGGCGTAGGCAAAGTGCTCGGGCTCTCTCCGCGGACCGTACCATTTTTCGATCCATTCGGCTGCCCATTGGGGTGTTTCCCCCTTCTCCGGATCCTGATGGCAGATGTTGCAGGCGTTGGGAATTCCCAGAGTCACGGTGAGGTCCGGCCGGGGGACCCGCAGACTGTGGTCCCGCCGCGCATCCACGACCATGTACGTCGTTTCCGGCATGTGGCAGTCCACGCAGCGGCTTCCCGGCTTCGTCGTATCGGGGTGATGGTGATGCTGGGGGGTGTCGTACTTGCTGGGCAGGTGGCACTGCCCACACAACCGATTGTCCACGTAGGGCTGGCGGATTTCTCCCGGAGGCACCTTCTCGGCGAATTTGATGCGGCCGGTGTGGGGATCGTGACAGTCCGTGCAGCGCACGCCCTTTCGGTACATGAGGCTTTGGGTGAACGAGCCGTACTCGTAATCTTCGTCGAGGATTTGGCCATCGGCGTAGTAGAGATTTCCATCCAGGAATTCAGGGACGTAATAATCCAGGAACGGCTTTCCCGGCTGGAAATTGGGGGCCACCGGCTGCCTCCGCGCATGGCACGGCGCACAACTATCCACCAGGGTCGCGTTATTGCATCCTTTCGGGGAAAGATCCACCAGGCCGGTTCCGCGTTTGCGATCCCAGAACACACTCCAGGACTCGGCCAACCGCACGTGGATGCTGGCCGGTCCATGGCAGGTTTCGCAACTCACGTCGATTTCCGACCAGGTGGTGTGATAGGTGTTTGTGTTGGGGTCATAGTTTTTCTGGAGATTGGTGGTATGGCATTCCGCACACATGTAATTCCAGTTTTGCAGCGATCGCGTCCAGTGAAGCGGATCCTGGGACGGCACGGGATCGCTGGGATAAAGGTGAAACCACCGCCGCGATTTGACATCCCAGGCAAGGGGCAGGCATTGCACACGGCCATCTGGGAAAGTCACCAGATACTGCTGAAGCGGATAAACGCCGAACACGTAATCGACCTGGAATTCCCGGAGCTTTCCCTCACGGTCGTCAGTGATCACATAATATTTGCCATCGCGGCGGAAAAACCGGCTGGTCACAGCCCAGGGGGCCTGGATTTTACCGGCCTGAATCAGGTCCCGTGCTGCGTCGCCGAGGGCGCGATGGGCGGCCGTGATATCGCAGGGCCGGGCAAAAGTGCGATACCACCGGACGAGCTCCTCGATTTTGTTCGCACGGGCCGGTTCCAGCACGGCGAGGATTTTTTTGCGGGACGGTTCGCCGGAAGGGGGGATATACGGAGAGAGTGACTCTGCCGTGTGATGGGCCTCGTAGGGCTGAAGAGCGATCGCAAGCGTCTTGTCGTCGACCCGTGCCAGGATTGCGCGCAGTTCGTCATCGGAGAATTTGTGCAGGTCGCTGAACGCGATATGGGTAAACGTGGCATTATTGAAATCGCCGAGGACCGTTTTCTCTGTGGCGTGGTCCATGGCGAGGTCGTGATCGGATCCCTCCCAGAGGGCGCATTCCCGCTCGTGGCATTTCCAGCAGCTTTGTCGCCCCACGTAGGTGGCTTGAACAGATTCTGGGATAACGATCCACCAGTCGAGAAAGATCCACGCTGCTCCAGTCGCGAGAAGGACCAGCAGTGCTCCGACGATAGGGACTCCCCACCAGATGCGGTTTCGCCTGGTCTGAGAGGGCTCCCGGACCGGTCCGGCAGGTCCGGATTCTGAGGAGGATTTTTCGTGATTCGCTTCCGACGCCGATTTATGACGGGAGGAACGTTTGGACACAGTGATTGACAGGTATGGCGAGAGCGTCAGTTGCAACGTTCACTGGGAAACGGCGTGACAGTTGTTTTGTGCCCAGTTCTTTTCCACCTCGAACACGCAACACGGTGCCCCGTCGTGACGGCATGCCACCTGACGAATGGGTGCCCCCAGCACTTCCGAAATAATCTCCTGGTCCAGCAGACAGGCCGTCCGATTTTCCTCAAACATGATTATATAGGGGCAACTGCGCTGTCGCAGATAAACTTTTCCGTCATCTTCTTGTACTTCCGCAAGCACGCCCTCCTCGTGGAGAATGTTGACAAGTTGCCGGAGGCGATCCTCGGGTTTTTCTCCCGTGATGCGCCTCATGTAGTGGTTGGCCAGATCTCGGCTGACTCGATCGATGACTTGCCTGACCAGTTCTTCCCCGCCAATTTGGCGAATCGCCCGCCAAATCGCTGGCAGAACAAGTTCCTGGTTGCGTGCGAAGAGCAGCGCCAGAGCCGCAGGAGTGGCGGAGTAGACATGGCGGGGTCGGCCTCGTCCGGGAAGCCGCTGCATTTGTCGTTCGACCAGCCCGGCGGCGACAAGCTCGTTGAGCTGCTCGGTCACCGCGGTTCGCGTCACCTTCATTTCGCGGATGAGATCTGCCACACTCTTCGGGGAGTTCCCCACCAGCAGCTTGATCACCCGCATACTCGCCGGGCTAATGTTAACTTTTTCCAGATGGGACGTGTGCCACATAAAAAGGACCCCCTGTAACCCATTGTCAGTCGTCTTCCGCTTTCTGCCGACGCTCGCTCAGACCCTCCTGCCAGGCTTCTCGATCGACGTGGCCGCGTTTCGCAGTTGGGTTTTGCAACGACGGAGCTGCAACCCGGAGTTCGTGTGGCAGGCGCAAACAGCCAACGGAAGCGACGTTCCGAAGCGTCGCGTAAGCCCTGTTTCATCCACCGCTCAGGAGAAGTGGGTCCTCGATACCATTATTGTCACCCATCGCTGGGGGTATCGTCAAGGCTACCCGGGGGCAACATCGGCTTCATCCGCCCGTTTGCACCGGGCGAGAATTTTCGCGATCTGGTGTAACGAAACGGCGGGGCCGGCCGTCTATCCTCTTTGGGATGCACGTGCACACCAAGCTGGATTTCGAATCGACACGGAGATTGCCAAATGCTGTCGCGAAATGGAAGGCCACGTTTCTTGGGCGGTTGCCGCCCTCGCGCGAGAACCGTTGCAAGTTGGGGGATCGTTATCCCCACTTTATTCCTACTCATTGTTGTAGTCGGTTGTTCGCAGGGGTTTGTGAGCGGCGTGCTCGCACCCGGCCAGAACGGGGGCGACACGTCCGTCGGGCAAACAAACGAGTCCGCCCCCATGCCGGGAGACAGTGCGGAAAATCAAGTTTCCGATTCTCGAAACACGGCCTCCGGGATGGAGGCGAGTTCCACAACGGAAAGTAAGGAAAGATCGTCACAGAAGAATACTGAGGAGGTGAAGAACATGTTTTTCTCCAGCGGTCACGCGATTGAGCACGTCACCACGGCAGACTTCCCATCGAAAGTGCTCCAATCCACAAGACCGGTGCTTGTGGATTTTTATGCGGACTGGTGTCCCCCCTGTCGGATGCTGGCACCTGTTCTTCAGGAAGTTGCCAAGGAAGTCGATCACGTGGACATCGTTAAAGTCAATGTGGACCAGGAACCGCGGCTGGCCTCGCAGTACCGCGTGTCTGCGATTCCCACGTTGATCCTGTTCAAAGATGGGCAACCTGTGGAACGCGTGACGGGTTTTCTCCCCAAACAGGAACTCAAGCAGCTTCTCGCTCAGTACGAATAAAACCCGGGCATCATCACTTCATGCCCGATGCGTGAGAGCGTGGCGCAAACAGGGGCGACCGGCCGGTCGCCCCTGCGATTTTCATCGGGTGCTCTCGGAGGGACGTGATTGTCACGTCCGCCTTTCAACGTTGGGATTTATCCATTTCCTTTCACCAGGGACTAAAGTCCCGCACTTTATGGAGTGCGGCGATTCATCGCCGCTTTTTAGTGAAGGCTTTAGCCTTCACAACCTTGGCGTTGGCGATGTTTTCCCACGACCACGAGAGCGCATTGGTAGGGGCAATTCATGAATTGCCCCTACAACGCCGGAGGGACCCGCTCGTCGGGTCCGCCTTTCGGAGGGACCTTTTCCGGAGGGACCCGCTCGTCGGGTCCGGTGAGCACCGATCGATGACCCATTTCCCTTTTTCTCGGGCACGGCAAGCGTACCCCTCCGAAAAATGTCGGAGGAACCTACGTGTCGGGTCCGTTTTTCCGCTGGATAAACCATGCCACTTCCTCGGGCACGACGAGCGTGCCCCTCCGATTTTCCGGAGGGACCTGCCTGTCAGGTCCGCCGTCCGACGTTGCATCGTCCATTGCCTTTCGGCGGGGACTAAAGTCCCGCGGCGAAAGCGGGGCTAAAGCCCCGCACTCCATATGGAGTGCGGCGATTCATCGCCGCTTTTTAGTGAAGGCTTTAGCCTTCACAACCTTGGCGTTGGCGACGTTTTGCCACGACCACGAGAGCGCACTGGTAGGGGCAATTCATGAATTGCCCCTACGCTCCCGGAGGGACCCGCTTGTCAGGTCCGGCGAACACCGATGGATAACCCCTCCCCATCCACCGGGCACGACGAGCGTGCCCCTCCGATTTTCCGGAGGGACCTGCCTGTCGGGTCCGTTTTTCTCGGAGGGACGTGCTTGTCACGTCCGCCTTTCAACGTGGGATTTATCCATTTCCTTTCACCAGGGACTGAAGTCCCGCGGCGAAAGCGGGGCTAAAGCCCCGCACTCCACATGGGCCGTCCGCTTTTTTATTGCTCAAGCCCATCCCTTCCCTGCCGATTTCCTCGGCCATCACATCCACCCGGTTGCGGATTCTCCAAGCCACGAGTACGTTATGAGGGAATTTGCTGCTCGCACCCAGTGAGTGCGGGGGCACATCTCCAGGTCCCGGCCAGTGGTGGAGGGTACCGGGAACTGGTTTAAGCGAGCAAACAGCGCTAACCCCATTCTAAGACTTGCTTTGGGAGGAGCTTATCGTTATGGCCAAGCGATTGCCCCGTCGGTTCGCGATCGGTGTGGATTACGGGACCAACAGCGTGCGGGCACTGGTGGTGGATGTGGAAGACGGGAAAGAAGTGGGAACGGCGGTTTTTGAATATCCCAGCGGCGACCATGGGGTCCTTCTGGATCCCAAGAATCCCAACCTCGCCCGTCAGAATCCCGCGGATTATATCGAGGGCTTTTATCGCTGCGTGCGGGCAGCCATTCGGAGTATTCCGAAAAGTGCTGGTTTCGATCCAGAAAACGTGGTGGGGATTGGCGTGGACACGACGGGCTCGACGCCCATTCCTGTGGACGAGGACGGCTGGCCCCTGGCGTTTCAAAAGCGATTCTCGAAGAACCTTGCCGCACAGGCCTGGCTGTGGAAAGACCACACATCCTACGCCGAGGCGGCCGAAATTACCGAAAAGGCCCGGCAAATGGGGCTTCCCTATCTCGCCAAGTGTGGCGGCACATACAGTTCGGAATGGTTCTGGTCGAAGATCCTCCACTGCCGCCGGACCAGTCCGGAGGTGTTTGAAGCGGCCTATTCGTGGGTGGAGCTTGCCGACTTCATTCCCGGCTGGTTGACCGGCAATCTGAAGCCGGAGACGATTCCGCGTTCCATCTGCGCGGCCGGCCACAAGGCCATGTACAATCCGGCGTGGGGAGGACTGCCGAGCGAGGAATTCCTGGCCAGCCTCGACCCCGAGTTGGTCAAGATTCGGCGGCGCTATGCCCCAGAGGCCCTTCCCGCTGACCGGAAGGCCGGCGAGCTCATCCCGGAAATCGCCCGGAAAGTGGGACTCCGCCCCGGGATTCCGGTCGCGGTGGGAGCGTTCGACGCGCACATGGGTGCGGTTGGAGCTGGAATCAAGCCGGGAACGCTCGTCAAAATTATCGGCACGAGCACGTGTGACATGATGGTCGTGCCAATGGAGCAGGACCTGCCTGACATCCCCGGGCTGTGCGGCATCGTGCCGCATTCCATTGTTCCGGGCATGTATGGTCTGGAGGCGGGCCAGTCGGCGGTGGGCGACATTTTCAACTGGTTTGTGAAGTATCTGACCCCTGCGCCATATACGGCCAAGGGCGATCCCCACGCGGCGCTCACGCGGGAGGCCGAAAAACTCTTGCCCGGCGAGAGCGGTCTGCTCGCACTGGACTGGAACAACGGGAATCGCACGATTCTTGTGGATCCTCTTTTAACCGGTCTGCTCATCGGTCAAACGCTTTTGACCACCGCCCCGGAGGTGTATCGCGCCCTCGTGGAAGCCACGGCATTCGGCGCGCTGACCATTATCAAACGGTTTGAAGAATACGGGGTAGCCGTGAAAGAGGTGATCAACTGCGGGGGCATTGCTGAGAAAAACCCGTTCGTTATGCAGGTCTATGCCGACGTGTGCAATCGCCCGATGAAGATCAGCCGTTCGGCACAAACTTGCGCTTTGGGTGCTGCGATTTTCGGGGCTGTTGTGGGAGGGGCCTACAAATCAGTGGAGCAGGCTCAGCGACGGATGACGGGTGTCAAGCCAACGGTTTATCGGCCTCGAAAAGCAGCGGCCGCTGTTTATGCCCGACTCTACAAACTTTACCGCAAACTCCATGATGCGTTCGGCTTGCCCCATTATGAGACCTCGCTGTACGATGTCATGAAAGAACTCATTGCTATTCGGAAGGAAGTCCGCAAGGAAGTATGATCGAATCGTAGGCTGAAAAAACCATCTTCTGGGACTCCGCTTGTGACAGCCCCCAGGATGGCAGGCGGGAGATCATGTCATGTCGCTGGAATCACTGCGCGAGGAAGTGTGCCGAGCTAACAAAATGCTACAGGAGTACGGCCTGGTGTGTTTGCACTCGGGCAATGTGAGCGGACTGGACCGCAGCACAGGCCGACTCGTCATCAAGCCGTCCGGTGTTGATTACGAGACCCTCACCCCGGAGGACCTCGTGGAAGTCGATCTCATCACGGGAAAAGTCCTTTCCGGCCACCTGCGGCCGAGCGTCGATTTGCCACACCACTTATACATCTACCGGAATATGCCGGGGGTGGGAGGAATTGCCCATGCGCACAGCGACTACGCCACCGCCTGGGCCACCGTGGGAAGGCCGATCCCGCTGTGCCTCACGGAGATTGCCGATTACTTCGGGGCCGAAATCCCGTGTGCCCCCTATGTTGACAATGAAGGGGACAATATCGGTCAGGCGATCATTCGTTATCGAAATCGCGCTCCGGCCATTTTGCTGGCCAACCACGGGGCTTTCACCTGGGG
>NICF_comb_assmDRAFT_10002701_pt1 | contig 13203 bp, 10 predicted proteins | sample NewIslPassag4_SG_FD_11279 | JGI IMG/M metagenome (IMG submission 11279) | reverse complement strand
GGGGCGTGTGGCGTATTCTGGGCAAAGAGGCCGAGCCGCTCGAGGCGTGGCTGCGGGCTGGCTGGCGCGTCATCGGCCAGTCGCAATCCTCGATCACCAATGTCGGGGGGATGCAGGCGGTCCTCATCACCTACACGCTGAGCCGGCTGATCGACTGATACAGGCCCGCCCTACAGGCCCCCGAGGGCCCGCCAGGCCGCGCGCCTCCCGCCGCTGCGCGCGGCCTTGGGGTTGACCGTGGGCGCCAGTCCCACTACGCTAAGGCCGGCCGACTACCTCGACGCGCAGGCTCCCCTACGGAGACAGACATGCGCGAGCAGCGTGCCACGACCGATCCCCCGCCCTCGGCGCTCGAGCGCTTCTTCCAGGTCCGCGAGCGCCACAGCAGCATCGGCACCGAGGTCCGTGGCGGCCTCACCACATTCGTCGTCATGTCGTACATCCTGTTCGTCAACCCCGTCATCCTCGCGGTGCTCACGCAGGGCCGCGGCCCCGACGTGGTCGCCACCGCCACCATGACCGCGCTGACAGCGGGCGTGATGACCCTCCTGATGGGACTGTACGCGAACTACCCGCTCGCGCTGGCGCCAGGTATGGGGCTCAACGCGTTCGTCGCTTTCGACCTGATCGTGGGGCGCGGCTTGCCCTGGCAAACGGCGATGGGCGTGGTGTTCATCGAGGGCGCGATCATCACGGTGCTCGTGCTCACCGGGTTCCGCGAGGCGGTGCTGTGGGCCATCCCCCTGAACCTCAAGCGCGCGATCGGCGTGGGAATCGGCTTCTTCATCCTGTTCATCGGGCTGGTGAATGCGGGGTTCGTGCGGGTGCCGGTGGAGACGCTGAGCGTGGTCGACGGCCGGGTCGTCGGCCAGCCATCGCCCCCGGTCACCCTGGGCCTCCTCACTGGCTGGCCGGTGTTCGTGGCCGTGTTCGGGCTGTTCTTCACCGCCGTGCTGCTGGCCCGGCGGGTGCGTGGCGCGCTGCTGCTGGGCATCGTGGTCACCACGCTGGTCGCCCTGGCGATCCACGCGCTTACCGGCGCCGACGTGTCGGCCGCCCCGGGAGTGCAGGGCGCGCTGCCGACCCAGCTGCCGCCGATCTCGTTCGCCACCTTCGGCGCGGGCCTGAACCTCGATATCTTCACGGCGCTGCCGCTGATCAGCGCGGTGCTCATCGTGTTCTCGATCATGCTGTCGGACTTCTTCGACACGATGGGCACGGTGATCGGGATCGGGAGCGAGGCGGGCTGGCTGGACGCGCAGGGCCGCCTGCCCAACATCCAGCGCGTCCTGCTAGTGGACGGGCTGGCGGCGGCGTTCGGCGGCATCGCCTCCGCGTCGTCGGTCACGACCTACGTGGAGAGCGCAGCCGGCGTGGCCGAGGGAGCGCGCACGGGCCTGGCGTCGGTGGTCACGGGGCTGCTGTTCCTGGTGGCGATCGTGTTCGCGCCGCTCGCGGGCCTGGTGCCGGCGGAGGCCACCGCGCCCGCGCTGATCATCGTCGGGTTCTACATGGCGGCCGTGCTGCGCGACATCGAGTTCGTCAAGCTCGAAGAGGGGCTACCAGCGCTGCTCACGATCGTCGTGATGCCCGTGACCTATTCCATCACCGACGGCATCGGCGCCGGGTTCATCATGTGGACGTTCCTGCGCGTGGTGACCGGGCGATGGCGCGAGGTGCACTGGATGATGTACGTCGTCTCGGCGGCGTTCTTGCTGTACTTCGCGCTCGCCCTGCTGCGCAGCCTGTTCGGTTGGTGAGCCGTTACCGCGGCGGCGCGCTGCTGCCGAACGAGTAGAAGTTGTCCTGCTCGAACCAGCTCCGCGCGGGCCGGGTGGTCACCCACGAGGGCTGCTCGCTGGTAGCCGGCGTCATCACCAGCAGACTGTAGCCGTTGCCGGTGTTTACCGGTACTACCTGCTCGACGGACGGGGACGGCTGGCCACTCAGAAACGCCGTCACCGCCGCCGCGCCGGGCACGGGCACGGCCGCCGGCGACTCCACGCCCTGAGCGTGGGCGGGACCGGCCAGGGCGAGCAAGGATGCCGCGAGGATTCCAGCAATGACAAAGCGACGCATCGGATCTCTCCTCGGCGCCGCGTGGCCCCGCGAGTCACGTGGCGTCTGCTACACGACTCCCCCTCCACCATCCATAGTGTAGCACCGCCACGCTCGGATGCCGCGCCAGCGGTTCAGCCGGCGGCCTTCACCGCGCGGCTCGCGCTGCCGAGCAAGCGCGTCCCGCGCGCCTGCGCTACACTGGCTCTGACGCGGTGCCCGGTGTCCCCGTACCCTGGACTGGCCGGGCCCTTCCGCCGTAGGAGCACACATGGATCGCGAGGAGCTGTTTCCCCGGTTCTCCGCGGGTGAGTACGCCCAGCGCTACGCGCGGGTGCGGGCGGCGATGCGCGAGCAGGGAGTGGACGCACTGCTGCTGTACGGCCACCGCGCGGGCAGCGCCGAGGTGCAGTACCTCTCGAACTTCCTGGCCACCTGGGCGGCCATGCTCGTGTTCCCCCTGAGCGGCGAGCCCACGCTGCTCGTCCAACTCTACAACCATGTGCCCAACGCGCGCCGCGTGGCCGTCGTTGCCGACGTGCGCTTCGGGGGGGAGGATCTGTGCGCCACAACCGCCGGCGTAGTGCGTGAGCTGGAGGTAGCCAATCGTCGGCTGGGCCTGGTCGGCCAGCTTCCCTACCGGCAGTACGAGGCACTGCGCCAGGCCCTGCCCGAGGCGACGCTCGTGGACTGGACGCGCGAGCTGCTCGCCCTGCGGCTGATCAAGAGCGAAGAGGAGTTCGAGTGGCTGCGGCGTGGCGCCGAGCTAAGTGATCGCGCCATCGAGGCGCTGGCTCGCGAGGCACGGCCCGGCTTGAGCGAGCACGAACTGGCGGACATCGTGGAGCGCGCCTACGTGAGCCTGGGCGGCACCCACGGCATCCACTTCCTGGCCGTGACCTCGATGCAGGCGCCCGATCGCTGCGTCCCGGCGCAGACGCACTCCCGGCGGCGGGTGCAGCGCGGCGACGTGCTGCTCACCGAGATCAGCGCGGGCTACCACGGCTACACCGGCCAGATCCTGCGGCCGTTCACTTTCGGCGAGCCGCCCACGCCCCACTACCAGCGCTTGTACGAGGTGTGCGTCGAGGCGTTCCAGCGGGTAGTCGCGGCGGTGCGCCCCGGCGCCACCACCGACGCCGTGCTCGACGCCGCGGAGTACATCCACGCCCAGGGGTACACGATCTGCGACGACCTGCTGCACGGCTACGGCGGCGGCTACCTACCGCCGGTCCTGCGCACTCGTCAGACGGCGACTGGGCCGATGCCGCCGCTCACCTTCCGGGAGGGCATGGCGATCGTCATCCAGCCCAACGTGATCACGCCGGACGAGCGCAGTGGGGTGCAGGTCGGCGAACTCGGGCGGGTAACGGCACAGGGCTGGGAGACGCTGCACCGTTACCCGCTGCGGTTCATCGAGTGCCGGGGCTAGCGGTCTCCGGCCGCGGCGTCACATGGCCGCACTGGCGGCAGGTACGCGCTTGCTCGGAGCCGTAGAACTCCTCGTACACGCGCGACACCGGATCGCTGTTGTAGTCGGTCACGTGGCGCACCGCCTCGTACAGCGGGGCCTTGCAATTGGCGCAGTACCACCGGAAGCGGTCGTCCTCGCCCTCGCGTCGCTTGCGCTCGAGGACCAGCACGAAGGCGTCGGGCGAGAAGCGCGGCGAGTGGGGCGTTCCAGCCGGGCAGTACATGATCTCCCCCTCGCGCAGCAGCAGCACCTTCTCCTCGCCCTCCGGGGTGAGGTAGTGGAGGTGCATGTCGCCCTTGATCATCAGCATCACTTCGTCGCTGGGATCGACGTGGAACTCGCTGCGGCCGGGACGGCCGCGCGCCACGAAGGCGACGCTGTCGGGCGCCTGCCAGAGAATGCTCACGGGCTTGACGCTCTGGCGGATGCCCTCGGTGATCTCCTGCAGGTTGACGGCTTCCATGACCCTCATCGTTCACCCCCGAACCGGCGACCGCTACGCGGCCCGGCGCTCCGGCGCGCAGCCCTACTATACACGAGGTGGCTGGCTAGGGCCGCGTGCCGAGCAGCTCGGCGCGGACCAGCGCCGCGCCCTGGGCGAGCGCCGCTAGCTTGGCCTGGGCCACGGCGGGCGGGAGGTGGCGCAGGCCGCAGTCGGGGTTGAGCCACAGCCGCTCGGCAGGCACGACCTCCAGCCCGCGGCGGATGAGCGCCGCCACCTCCTCGGGCGTCTCCACGCGCGTGTCCTTCACGTCGATCACGCCCATGCCCAGCCGGAACCCGTTCGGGTACTGCCGGAACAGCGCCAGGTCGTCGGTGCCCTTGCGGGCGAACTCCAGCAGCAGCACGTCGATGTGAGCGTCGAGGATACGCGGGAACAGGAAGTGGTAGCTGCCCTCCCACGACGGCTTGCCGTAGCGGTTGCCGTAGCACACGTGCAGGGCGATCTGGGCCTGCACCCCCTCGACCATGGCGTTGAGGACGTCGACCACCCAGGCGACGTCCTCGGGGAAGCCGCCGAGGTACGGCTCGTCGATCTGGAGCAGGGTGGCGCCGGCCGCCGCCAACCGCTTCAGCTCGGCGTTCAGCACGCGGGCCAGGTCGCGGGCGAAGGCGCGCTCGTCGTGGTAGTGCTCGTCGCGGATCCGCTTGACCAGCGTGTGCGGCCCAGTGATGGAGAACTTCACCACGCGGTCGGTCAGGCGCTGGGCGAACAGGAACTCCTCTTCGAGGTGCAGCGGCGCCAACGGCAGCGGGTGGCGCACCACCGCGTCGTAGTAGTCGTAGTAGTACGCCTTCTGGCGGCGATCGATCTCGACCCCCGCGAGGCGCACGGCGAAGTGGTCGACCAGGTTGTCGCGCCGCAGCTCGCCATCGGTGACGATGTCCAGGCCAGCCAGCTCCTGGTCCTTGATGGCCGCCTTGATCACCACGTCCTGGATCGCCCGCAGCGTCTCGCTGCTGATACGGCGCTGGAAGTAGTCGGTATTGACCCGCTCCAGCCACTCGGGCACCGCGTAGCTGCCCACGCCGCCTGTGGGCAGCAGGGCGTGGCGCAGAGCGAGGGAGGGCCGCGGGGAGGTCACAGCCGGCTCGGTCATGATGGGATCCTCATGCTTCGCTGGGGCCGCCGCGCAGGCGCGACGTCTACTCCTTCTGGCTGGTGGTGAGCACCACCGTGTTCGACTTCGCTCGGTAGCGGGTGAACGGCTCGAAGTGCACCGCGTAGCCCAGGTAGTCGCCCACCGCGCGCAGCAGCGGGCCGTTCAGCCAGTTGACGACCGAGCCGTCCATCTTGCCGGGCCCACGGAAGGTGCCGCGATACTGATCCAGGCTGGTCACGAACAGATCTTGCACCTGGAACATGCCACGCGGATGCAGCAGCGGCAAGGTGTTCACGAAGCTCTGCACCGCCATCGTCGACAGGTGCATCCGCAGGTCGCCCGGAAACTGGCTGAGCACGTCGTCGAGCCGCACGCCGTACACCCCGGGCGCCAGCCGGTAACTGTCCGGGTCCTCCACGAGGACGTAGCGCTCCTCCAGGCGCAGCGCCTCCCAGACGTCGGCCCAGAAGCGCACGCCCTGCTCGGCATCGTCGAAGTACTCCGGCCCGATACGTAGCAGACGCTGGATGGTGGTGGGCAGCGTGTCGGGCGTCTGCTGGTAGCTCGCGCACAGCGCCGCCACGGCCGCCGCCGGCAGGTAGGCCCGCACCTGCACCTCGTACAGATGGCCGTTGCGCCGCGCGATCTCATCGGTGGGCAGGTTGTCGTACAGGTTGCAGGAGTGGATGAACAGGACCTTGTAGCGCAGGAACGACAGGGCGTGCAGCGGATCGGCCGCGTCGAGGCTGAGGCAGCTCACCTGCTCGCCGTACTCCTCGACGGCGCGCCGGGCGGTGCGCAGCACGTCGGGCGAGTAGTCACTCATCAGGTAGTGCACGCGGCGAAAATAATCGCGCCCGCGCTCGGCGCACAGCGCGCGAAAGGTGTCCAGCCACATCTTCGCCTGGTGGCCGTTGCCGACCCCCAGCTCGAGCACGAAGATCTCCGGGGGCACCAGCCCGCGGCGGTCCAGCTCATCGAGCACGCCGAGAAACGCCTCCAGCCGGTCGCGCCAGAACTGCGGGTTCATGCCGTCGGATACGCCGCCAGGGAGCGCCGCGAGATAGTCGCCCCGGAACACCGCCTGCCACGTGGAGAGGTGCTGCCAGTACAGGCGATTGAACGCCCAGATAATGCTGCTGCTGGGCCGCACGAACGGCTCCAGGATCAGCGGCTGGCCCTCGGCCGCCGGTACCGCCGCTGCCGGCCCAACGCACGTGCGGCCGAGCGCCTGCCGCAGAGCCGGCCGCCAGTCGGCCAGGCCATCGGCGCCCGCGGTAGCCAGGCGCCGGACGTCGATGGCGATCTCGCGCAGCTCCTCGAGCGAGCCGTCGGGCAGCGTGTAGAAGCGCCAGTCGACCGGCGGGCGGAAGTTGCGCTTGTACTGCACCCAGTCGAGGCTGACATAGAGGTGCGTAGGGTCGGCCTGGGTGGCCTCGACCTCCTCGCACAGCGCCTGCAGCAACGGCCCGACATCGACCGTGCGGTGATTCTTGAGGTAGTTCAACTGCACCTGCATAGGCGCTCCGCACCGCGGCTCCGGCGCTCGGGCGAGGAAACGACGGTCCCCCGAGCGCCGGGCGCGCTAGAAGAGACCGACGATCCGGCCGTTGGCGTCGATATCGATGCGCTCGCCCGCGGGCGAGGCACCCAGCCCCGGCATGGTACGGATCTCGCCGCACAGCGCGTACACGAACCCCGCGCCGGCCGACAGCCGCACCTCCAGGATGGGGAGCACGAACGGGGCGGGCCGCCCGATCAGCTTGGGATCGTGCGACAGCGACAGGTGAGTCTTGGCCATGCACACCGGGAGGTGGCCGAAGCCCTGGCGCTCCAGCTCGGCGAGCCGGCGCGCCGCCGCGGGCAGGCAGTACACCTCCGCCGCGCCGTACATGCGCCGCGCGATGATCTCGATCTTGGTCAGCAGCGGCTGGTCGAGGTCGTACAGGAACCGGAACTGCTTGGGCTGCTCGCAGGCCCGGCGCACGGCGTCGGCGAGGGCCTCGGCGCCCGCCCCGCCACGCGCCCAGTGGTCGGCGACCTGGGCGTCGAACGCGCCGGCCTCCAGGGCGATCTCCCGCACCAGCTCTAGCTCGCGCGGCGTGTCTGTCCGGAAGCGGTTGATGGCCACCACCACCGGCACGCCGAACGTGCGGGCGTTCTCGATCTGCTTGATCAGGTTGGGCGCCCCGGCCCGGATGGCGTCGAGATCCTCGGTCAGCAGGGCCGGATCGAGCGGTCGGCCCGCTACGATGCGGAACCGCCCGCTGTGCGCTTTGAGCGCGCGCACGGTAGCCACCAGCACGGCGCAGTCGGGCTCTAGGCCCGAGACACGGCACTTGATGTCGCAGAATTTCTCGAAGCCCAGATCGGCACCGAAGCCGCTCTCCGTGACCAGGTAATCCGCCAGGCGCAAGCCGAACAGGTCGGCCAGGATCGACGAGTTGCCGTGGGCGATATTGCCGAACGGTCCGGCATGGACCATGGCCGGCGTGTTCTCCAGAGTCTGCATCAGATTCGGCTTGATGGCGTCCTTGAGCAGCACGGCCATCGCGCCGGCGCACTTCAGGTCCTCGGCCGTGACGGGGTGGCCGTCGCGCGTCTGCGCCACCACGATGCGGCCGAGCCGCTGGCGGAGGTCGGCCAGCGAGGTGGCCAGGGCGAGGATAGCCATCACCTCGCTGGCCGCCGTGATGTCGAAGCCGGTCTGCCGCGGCACGCCGTTGGCCGTTCCCCCGAGGCCGATCACGATGTCGCGCAGGCTGCGGTCGTTCAGGTCGATGACCCGTCGCCAGGTCACGCTGCGGCTATCGATGTCCAGGCGGTTGCCGTGGTGCAGGTGGTTGTCGATGAACGCTGCGAGCAGGTTGTTCGCCAGGCCCACGGCGTGGCTGTCGCCGGTCAGGTGGAGGTTGAGATCCTCCATCGGGACCACCTGGGCGTAGCCGCCGCCGGCCGCGCCCCCCTTGATCCCGAACACCGGGCCGAGCGAGGGCTGGCGAATGGCGATCATCGAGCGGCTGCCGAGCCGGGCGAGGGCTTGCCCAAGCCCGACGGTGGTGGTCGTCTTGCCCTCGCCGAGCGGCGTGGGCGACATCCCGGTCACCGCCACGTAGCGGCCGCGTGGGCGCTGCGCCAGCTTGGACAACGCGTCGAGGGAGAGCTTGGCCTTGTAGTGTCCGTACAGCTCGACATCGGCGGGATCGAGGTCCAGCCCCGCGGCGATCTCGGCGATGGGGCGCAGCCGCGCCGCCTGGGCGATCTCGATGTCGCTGGGCACGTGTGGCTCGGTCGTGGTCACGACGCTGACCTCCCGGCAGGCGACGGCGGGAAGCGACGGGAGAGGGGCACCGGTGTGGGGGCCGCACGCCGCCCGAGGGGGAATACGCCGCCTCGCGCATCCCCACTCCATCAAGGTTGGCGCCATTCTAGGCAGCCCTTCGAATCGGTGTCATCGAAACGATCCACAAACCGTATGGGCCGCCGTTTGTGAGCTTTCACAAACCGGGTGCACACGAAGCAGGCCGCGGGGCCCGGGCGTCTGCCTGCACCGACGCCGCGGCGCTGTCCAGCGGCAAGGCGTTGTCGCTGGGCCCTGGCGCGCGGTACCATCGCCCCACGACAGCATGTGCAACGAGGCAATCCCCGACGATGACCGACCAGGAGCCCCGGGCCGCGCCGGCCCTGCGCGGCGTGCGCGTACTCGAGCTGGGGACGCTCATCGCAGGGCCGTTCTGCGCGCACCTGCTCGCCGACCACGGTGCCGAGGTGATCAAAGTCGAGCCGCCCGGCCAGGGCGACGTGATGCGCCAGTGGGGCGGCGTGTACAAGGGCCTTGGCATGTACTGGCCGCTCATCGCCCGCAACAAGCTGGGCATTACCCTCGACTTGCGGCAGCCGCGCGGCCAGGCGCTGCTGCGCCAGCTCGTCCGCCACGTCGACATCGTGGTGGAGAATTTCCGCCCCGGCACCCTGGAACGCTGGGGGCTGGGCTACGAGGTGCTCAGCGCCGAGAACCCGGGCCTCATCCTCGTGCGCGTATCGGGCTACGGGCAGACCGGGCCGTACCGCGACAAGGCGGGCTTCGGTGCCATCGGCGAGGCGCTGGGCGGCCTACGCTATGTCACGGGCGAGCCAGGGCGACCGCCCGTGCGGCCCGGGGTCAGCCTGGGCGACATGCTGGCCGCGCTGTTCGGTTGCCTCGGCGCGCTGATGGCGCTGCACGCGCGGGATGGCCGCCAGGGCAGCGGGCGCGGCCAAGTGATCGACGTGGCGATCTACGAGGCGGTGTGGGCACTGATGGAGGGCATCCTGCCGGAGTGGGAGAAGCTGGGCCGCCTGCGCGAGCGCACCGGCAGCATCCTGCCGGGCGCCGCCCCCTCGAACGTCTACCCGACCGCGAGCAGCGAGTGGGTGGTGATCGGCGCCAACGCCGATACCGTGTTCCGCCGCCTCGCCACGGCGGTGGGCCACCCCGAGTGGGCCACCGACCCCCGCTTCGCCACGCACCAGGCGCGGGGCGAGCACCAGACACTGCTCGATGACCTGATCGCTCAGTGGACCAGCGCGCACAGCACCGACGAGGTGCTGGCGGCGATGGACGCCCACGGCGTGCCCGCGGGCCGCATCTACAGCGCGCGGGACATCGCGCGGGACCCGCACTACGCGGCGCGCGAGATGATCGTCGAGCAGTACCACCCGCTCATCGGCGAGACGGTGCGCATGCAGGGCGTGGTGCCCAAGCTGTCGGCCACCCCGGGCGCCGTCGAGCGGCCGAGCCCGCTGCTCGGCGAGCACAACGCGCAGGTCTACGGTGGGCTGCTGGGGCTGAGCAGCGCCGAACTGGCGGCGCTGGCCGCCGAGGGCGTCATCTAGGACGCCGGGAAGGAACGCCCTTCACCACGGCTCGCTCTAGAACAGCAGCGCCAGCGCCCACAGCGCCCCGTACAGCAGGTGCAGCCGCGCGGTGTCCTTGAGGGCGCGGTTGAGGGGCGCCCCGTCGGTGGTCAGCACCCGGCGCGCGAGCGGGACGGCCAGCAGCAGGCTCAGCCAGGGCAGCCACCACCAGCGCGGTGCGCCGCCGGCAAGCGCCCAGACCAGGGGGGCCAGATAGGCGAGCACCAGCAGCACTAGGTATTCGACGCGCGTACCGGTGCGACCGAGCAACACGGCGAGCGTGTACTTGCGGGCCACGCGATCGGTGTCGATGTCGCGCAGGTTGTTCACCACCAGGATAGCGGTGACCAGCGCAGCGACCGGCACGGCCGCCCACCACGCCTCGGGGGGCGCCGTGCCCGTGAGCAACAGAGCCATGCCCACGACCGCGGCCAGCCCGAAGAAGATGAAGCACACCAGATCGCCCAGGCCGTGGTAGCCGAAAGGCCACGGCCCGCCCGTGTACAGCACGGCGGCCGCGATCGACGCGGCGCCGATCACCAGGATCGGCACCCCACCCACCCACACGAGGTACAGGCCGATCAGAGCGGCGAGGCCGAACACGAGCAGTGTGGCTCGCCACACGGCGGCCGGACTGGCCAGGCCGCTCTGGGTCACCCGCACCGGGCCCAGGCGTGTGGTGGTGTCGGCGCCATGGCGGTAGTCGAAGTAGTCGTTGGCCAGGTTGCAGCCGATCTGGATCAGCAGCGCGGCGCCCAGCGCGCCCAGGAACGGCAAGGGCTGGAAACCACCCAGCCGTGCCCCCAGCGCCCCGCCCACGAGCACGGGCACCACCGCCGCGACCAGCGTGGCCGGCCGCGCCGCGAGCAGCCACACGCGGGCGCCAGCCGGCGGACGATTCGGGACCGCCGCCGCGCTCATCGCCGTACCTCCCCCGAGCGTTCCTCCCCTCAGCATACCGCCAGCGCTCACGTCCGTGCCGCGCTGTAGCCGGCGCTCCGGGCCTGTCAACCGCCCGAGAGCCCCACCAGCGGCGCCACCGCCAGGCACACCACCGCTAGCAGGCCGCGGAGGCGCGCGGGCGCCACGCGGCGCGCGGCTCGCGCGCCGAGAAAGATGCCCACCATCAGGCAGCTCGTGAGCAGCAGCGCCAGCGGCACGTCGACCTCTCCGAACAGCAGGTGCCCGGCCGCGCCGGCCGCCGAACTGACCAGCCCGATCACCTGGTTGATCCCGACCGTCGTCGCCACCGGGGTGCCCAAGAGGAGCAGCACCGGCCCCAGGATGATCGGCCCGCCCACGCCCAGCAAGCCCGCCGTGAGGCCGATCAGCGCGCCCAGCGCCACCAGCAACGGGGCCGGCAGCTGGCGCCGCGGCCGCTCAACCGCCGGCCGCCGACCATCGTAGAGGATCCGCACGCCCGCCAGCACCAGGAAGGCGGCGAGCAACACGCGCAGGGTCCCGGGCGGGAGCGCCACGCTGAGCGAGGCGCCCAGCGGCGCGCAGGGCACCGCGCCCAGGCAGAGCAGGAGCGTGGTCCGCCATTCGATGGCGCCGCGGCGCGCGTACATCCCCACCCCAACCGTCTGGGCGAAGGCGAAGCTCAACAGCAGCGTGCCCACCACCTGATGGACCGGCCGCGCCTCGACCACCAGCAGCAGCGGGATCAGGAACACGCCGCCGATCCCCGTCAGGCCGATCAGCGCGCCGATCAGCAGCGCGGCGGTCGCCGTCAGCGGGCTGGCCATGTGCTCTCGACCTCCCGCGCCTGGCCGCTCGCCAGGCGTTTTCCGCCACAGTGTACGGGCCGTGCCGTTGCGGGCGCCCAGCGCGCTTGCTACACTGCCCGCGCGAGGAGCGCGGCGACGATCTGGCCCGGCGGTCAGTGGGTGGCACGGCCGCCAGCCGTGAGCAGTTCCGCCCACCGCAGCTCTCGCCCTGCCCCCACCACGAGCAAGGGAACGGCGCGATGCGTGTGGCGGTCGATATCGGCGGCACCTTCACCGACGTCGTGGTGCTCGATCCCGGCGGCACCTGGCGCGCCACCAAGGTGCTGACCACCCCGGACGACCACACGCGGGGGATCGCACACGGGCTGGAGGCCCTAGGTATCGACCTGCGCGCCGTCGAGCGGCTGGCGCACGGCTCCACCATCGCCATCAACACCGTGATCGAGCAGAAGGGCGCCCGCGCGGGGCTGATCACCACCGCCGGCTTCCGCGACGTGTACGAGATCGGGCGCAGCAACCGCCCCGACGCCTACAACCTGCACTTTCGCCGGCCCGAGCCGCTGATCCCGCGCGAGCGCCGGGTCGAGGTGTGCGAGCGGGTGAGCGCGCGGGGCGAGGTGCTCGTACCGCTGGACGAGGCCTCCCTGGCCGCGGCCATAGCGGCGCTAGAGGCCCAGGGCGTCGAGGCGGTGGCCGTCTGCCTGCTGCACGCCTACGCCAATCCCGCGCACGAGCGGGCCATCGGCGAGGCCCTGCGCGCGCGGCACCCCGAGTGGTACCTGTCGCTGTCCAGCGCCATCGTGCGCGAGGTCCGCGAGTACGAGCGTACCTCCACCACGGCGCTGAACGCCTACGTCGGCCCAGTCGTCACTCGCTATCTGGCGAGCCTGGAGGCGCTGCTGGCCGAGCGCGGCTTCCGCGGCCGGCTGCTGATCATGCAGTCGAACGGCGGGGTGATGTCGGTCGAGGCGGCGCGCGTGCGGCCGGTGGCGATGATGGAGTCGGGGCCGGTGGCCGGGGTGATGGGCGCGGCGGCAGTGGGCCAGGCGCTCGACCAACCCAACGTCATCTCCTTCGACATGGGCGGCACCACGGCCAAGGCCAGCCTGGTACGCGGCGGCGAGNTGGAGATCGCCACCACCTACTACGTCGGCGGCTACGCCACGGGCCAGCCGCTGCTGTTGCCGGTCGTCGATATCGTGGAGGNCGGCGCGGGGGGCGGCAGCATCGCCTGGCTCGATGGCGCCGGGGCGCTCAAGGTGGGGCCCCGGAGCGCAGGCGCCGCGCCCGGNCCAGCCTGCTTCGGGCTGGGCGGCGAGGCGCCCACGGTCACCGACGCCAACGTGGTGCTGGGCCGCATCGACGCCGACCAGTTCCTCGGCGGGGCGCTGCGCATCGACCGCGAGCGGGCCGAGCGCGCGGTGCGGCGAGTTGCCGAGCC
>NICF_comb_assmDRAFT_10002700_pt1 | contig 13203 bp, 12 predicted proteins | sample NewIslPassag4_SG_FD_11279 | JGI IMG/M metagenome (IMG submission 11279) | reverse complement strand
GAACGTCAAAGAGGTGCGGCTGATCGAGATCGACGAGCGCGTCGTCGAGGCGAGCCGCTCCTACTTCCCGGAGTTGAGCCGCGGGCTTTCCGACCCGAGGGCCAAGTGCCTCTTCGTCGACGGCATCGAGCACGTCAAGAACAACCCCGGCGCCTACGACGTGATCCTCATCGATTCGACGGAGCCGGTCGGACCCGCCGTCGGCCTGTTTGAAAGAGATTTCTACGAATCGGTGTTCAACTCCTTGACCGAGCGCGGGGTGATGGTGGCGCAGACCGAGTCGCCCTTCTTCAACGCCGACCTGATCAAACGGGCGTTCGGCGCCGTGCGGTCCATTTTTCCGATCAGCCGGCTGTACCTGGCGAGCATACCCACCTATCCGAGCGGGCTGTGGAGCTTCTCGTTGGGGTCGAAATCCGTCGATCCGCTCGACGTGAGCCCGCGACTCGACGGGATCGAGACTCGCTACTACACGGCGGGAGTCCACAAGGCGGCGTTCGAGCTTCCGGCGTTCGTCCAGGAGCTTGTCGGATAACCTTACGAGACTTGCTTGCATCAGGGTTGTAATGCGCAAGGAGGAGTCGGAGTGCCGTTCAAAGGCGAACGGGTAGTGTTTCTGGGGAGTGGCGCGCCCGAAAGCGAGGCGTCTGTTTTCATTTTCGGTGCGCCGTTCGACGGGACGACGAGCTTTTGCCCGGGAACGCGCTTTGGTCCGAACAAGATCCGGGAAGCGTCGATCGGCATCGAAACCTATAGCCCGGCTTTGGACCGGTCTTTGGACGAGCTTGCGATTTGCGACCTGGGCGATCTGGAGCTCCCGTTCGGCGACGTCACGGAGGTGCTCCGACGGATCGAAGAGGGAATGCGCTCTGCACTCGCAAGCGGCGCGCTGCCCGTCCTCTTCGGCGGAGAACACTTGATCACGCTTCCGGCGGTGCGGGCGGCGAGCGGCTTTTTCCGGGACCTCGCCGTCCTCCAGTTCGACGCCCACGCCGACTTGCGCGACGATTACCTTGGGCTGAGAGAGTCCCACGCGACCGTCATGCGCCGGTGCGGGGAGATTTTGGGTCACGACTCGATATTTCAAGTCGGGATCCGCTCCGGGACCAGGGAGGAGTTCGCGTTCGGCCGGGAGCTCTCAGGATGTTTCATTCAAGACGTGCTCGAAGGAGCCCGCCGCGCGGCTGAACGCCTGCGCGGTAGACCGGTGTACCTGACGGTCGATATCGACGTGGTCGATCCCGGCTTCGGTCCAGGCACCGGTACCCCGGAGCCCGGCGGGTGCAGCTCCGCCGAACTGCTCGAGGCGCTCCGCGAGCTCGACGGCTTGAACGTCGTCGCGATGGATATTGTCGAAGTGAATCCCATGGTGGACGTCGGCTTCGCCACGTCGATCCTCGCGGCCAAGGTGGCGCGGGAGGGGATCTTAATGTTCACGAAGGGGCGGGGTGGAGCAGGTGGCCGGTGAGTCGCTCCGGCTTGGGTGGCAGGCGGTCGCGAAGGGCTTCAGGGGCATGTACGACCACCTCGGCACGACCATGGTTCTCAGCTCCGCCTGGTTCCTCCTCGGCTTCTTCCCGGCCGGCCTCACGTTTCTTGTGCTGCTCCAGGCCCCTGCACTCAACTCCCTGCTCATTTTCGGCGTAGTGTGGGCTGCGCTCTTCGGCCCGATGACCGCAGCCGTCTACTCGGCGGCGATGGATCTCCTTGAGGGCGGGTTCTTCCGGCTGCGGGACACGTTCGGACACTTCCGGAAGCACTACAAGCGTGCGGCCGGGCTTTCGGCCGTGATGGGCGCGATCCTGGCGGTTCTCGTCGTGGACGTCCTCTTCTTCGCCCGGGTGACCGCCGGCTGGACCCAGCTGATCGTGATCGGCATCTGGGGGTACTTCATTCTGATGTGGGCGATGACGGCGATCTACGTCTTTCCGTTCGCCGTGCGAAGAGACGTCTCGATCTGGCGGATCCTCAAGATGTCGGTTCTCATGGCGCTGGACAACGCAGTTGCGACGTTCGTGGTGGGCTTTTTTACACTGGCGTCGCTTGCGGTGTGTGTGTTCTTGCGGGCTCCGGTCATGCTGTTCATGATCGGCATCTTCGCCTTCCTCCACTGTGCCGCGTTCAGCGAACTGATCAAAAAGTACCGCCGCTCCGCCGAGGGAGCCGAGGAGCAAGAGAAGGAGAGCGTCTCGAATGACTAGGTATATCTTTGTAACCGGCGGCGTCGTATCCGGGCTAGGGAAGGGAATCACGGCGGCGTCGCTCGGCAGGCTCCTGAAAAGCCGCGGGGTGAACGTGACGATCGCCAAGCTCGACCCGTACATCAATGTTGACCCCGGCACCATGAGCCCCTTGCAGCACGGCGAGGTGTTCGTGACGGATGACGGCGCCGAGACCGATCTCGACCTCGGTCACTACGAGCGCTTCATGGACGTCAATCTCACGAAGATGAGCAATGTGACGGCGGGCAAGATTTACTGGTCGGTGATCACCCGGGAGAGGAGAGGGGACTTCCTCGGGGGCACGGTCCAGGTGATCCCGCATGTGACCAACGAGATCAAAGACCGCATCATGCGGGTCGCTAAGGAGACCGGAAGCGATGTCGTGATCGTCGAAGTCGGCGGGACCGTCGGCGACATCGAAAGCCTCCCCTTTTTGGAGGCGATCCGCCAGATGAAAAGCGACGTGGGGCGCGACGCCTGCCTTTACATTCACGTGACGCTCGTCCCGTACGTCGGGGCGGCCCACGAGCTCAAGACCAAGCCGACGCAGCACAGCGTGAAGGAGTTGCGCTCGATCGGGATCCAGCCCGATATCATCGTCTGCCGCTCGGAGCGGGCGCTCTCGGAGGAGATCAAGAAAAAGATCGCCCTGTTCTGCGACATCGACCCGGAGGCTGTCATTCCGAACGCGGACGCCCAGACGATCTACGAGGTGCCGCTGCTGTTTGAAGGGGAGCGGCTCGACGACATCGTGATCGAGCGGCTGGGTCTTACGGCCGGTGCCCGCGATTTATCCGACTGGCGTGAAATCGTTCACAAGATCAAAAACCCGAAGCGCCGCATCACGGTCGGTGTCGTCGGCAAGTACGTGGAGCTGCCGGACGCGTATCTCAGCATTGCGGAGGCGCTTTGTCACGGGGGCATCGCGCATGAGGCCCGCGTCGACGTGAAGTGGATCAGTTCGGAGGATGTCGAGGAGCACGGCGCCACGGCGATGTTGAAAGGGCTCGACGCGATCCTCGTGCCCGGGGGGTTCGGCGACCGTGGGATCGAGGGCAAGATCGAGACGGCGCGCTATTGCCGTGAGAACGGAATCCCGTTCTTCGGCATATGTTTGGGTATGCAGTGTGCCGTGATCGAGTTCGCCCGCAACGTATGCGGCCTCGCCGGGGCGCACAGCTCGGAGTTCGACCAGAAGGCGCCGCACCCTGTGATCGATCTCATGCCCGAGCAAAAGGACGTGGAGGACCTCGGCGGGACGATGCGCCTCGGCCTCTATCCGTGCGTGCTCAAAGAGGGGAGCCTCGCCCACTCCCTGTACGGGGACGTCATCGTGTACGAGCGGCACCGCCACCGCTACGAGGTGAACAACGCCTACCGTCCGTTGCTCGCCGAAAAGGGAATGCTTTTCAGCGGCGTTTCGCCCGATAAGCGATTGGTCGAGATCCTCGAGTTGCCGGGGCACCCGTGGTTCATCGGCTGCCAGTTTCATCCGGAATTCAAATCCCGGCCCAACAGGCCGCATGCCTTGTTCCAGGGTTTTGTGGGCGCGGCGCTGAAGTTCGCCGGGCGTTGAAGCCACCAGGCCCCGGCGGGGTCGGTAGAATCGGGCTCTTAAGTCTGATATAATGGACCCACAGTAAATCTCGGACCCCGAGGGGTGAACCCAATGGTCTGGATGAAGGTGAAGGTCGTCGGCTTACATCAAGACAGCATGGTTCCAGTCGTGATCATCACTGACCGTGAGGAGAAAGGGTTTATCCAGATTGCGATCGGTCCGGCTGAGGCGGCCGCGATCAGCCATGGGTACGAGGGTAGGAAGCATCCGCGGCCTCTCACGCATGACCTCCTCAAAAACGTGATTGAGGCGTTCAACGCGAAAGTCGACAAAATAGTGATCCACGACTTGCGCGACGAAACCTATTACGCCCGGATTTGCTTGAAGACGAAGGATGGGGAAATGGAGATCGATTCCCGCCCGAGCGATGCGATTGCGCTGGCGGTGCGTACGGACGCTCCGATCTACGTCTCGGAGGAGGTCGTGGCTAAGGCGCTGCAGGTGATCGAGCCGCCTCGCGACGAGGATATGGAGGAATTCCGCAAGTTCCTCGAGACCGTGACCCCCGAGGACTTCCAGCGAAACTTCAGGCGAGACTGAAGGCGCTCGCTTGTACTTTCCGGCCGGCGGGGCCCGGGTGATCTGTTCCGGGCTCCCCGGCCGGATCTGTTGGGACCAAAAATTGACGCGGCCCCAGAAGGAGTCTTTGGGGCTTACTCGAAATACAACCTCCGCAGTTGTTCGATGCAAACCAGCTCAAGTTCGATGCGACCGGCATTCACAAGGGTCTAATGAATGGTTGGTTCTCCCTTGAAGATCGATAATCGAGGCGCAAAACGGAAGGCGCGAGCGGCCCATGTTGGTTGATACGGAGCGCACGCTAGTCTTTAGGTGCTCGGCGTGTGGTAGCTGGGTCGAGCGCGGCGTATCGATCTTTTGGGCTGGCGATGACGCCGTCCGCTGTGAGTGTGGAGCGCCGGCGGGCAGGATCCGGCGGGTCAGCCGGGCGTTTCACGCGGTGATTCGGTGCGTGGCCTGCGAAGGGGCGCACGCATATCATATCCGCACGGCGGACCTTGCGAAGAGAAGTGTCATACCCCTCTCTTGTCATGAGTCGCATTTTGCGATAGGATATATCGGTGAGGACGAGGCTGTTCGCGACGCCCTCCTTCATCAGGACTCCCTCGAAAATCTCGTGTTTGATCCCGATTATGCCGATTTCTTCGACCATCCCCAGGTGATGTACGAGACGCTCGCATTGATTCAAGCCAAGGCCGAGGTGGGCCGGCTCGGTTGCGCGTGCGGTAGCGACCGCATCGAGGTTGATGTGGCCAATGACCGCGTGCGGCTGTTGTGCGCCGATTGTGGGGGATCGGCGGAATTTGCTGCGTCGTGCGACGATGATCTCTCAAGGGTGCGTGCCGCCCGGTGGATCACGTTGAGCTCGCCGGAGGGGATGGGGAGCGCTCCCGAGGACGAAAGACGAGTGCCGGGGCTCTAATGAGGGCCCGTGAGGCGTCATAAAGCCTGGGGATTCGTGGGCATAATTCCCGCGAGTGCGTTCCGGTAGTCCCTCGCATGTGCGTTGCTTTCCATACGTTTTCTCAGGTTCATCACCATGATCATAGTCGCCAATTCCCTTTCGCCACAGGCATGAGGAGGCTGCCTTCCGGGTGAATATCGCGGAATTACAGGCCAAGACCACAACCGAGCTTCACGAACTGGCAAGACAGTTCGAGATCCCGGGTCACTCCAAGATGCGCAAGAAGGAGCTAATCCTGCAGTTGCTCAAGGCGGAGACCGAGCGTGAGGGGCTTATCTTCACCCGCGGCGTGCTTGAGATCCTGCCGGATGGCTACGGTTTTTTGCGCGTCAACGACTACACGCCGAGTCCGGACGACGTCTACGTGTCGCCGTCGCAAATCCGGCGGTTCAACTTGAGGACCGGCGACTTGGTTCTCGGCCAGGTTCGGCCGCCCAAGGACGGCGAGCGTTACTTCGCGCTGTTGCGGGTCAAGGCGGTCAACATGCGCGATCCTGAGGAGGCGACGCGCCGCCCGCACTTCGACGACCTCACACCGATCTACCCGGACGAGCGGTTGCGCCTCGAAGTCCTGCATGAGAAGGACGTGGCGACGCGGCTCATCGACGTCGTCGCACCGCTCGGAAAGGGCCAGCGCGGCTTGATCGTCGCGCCGCCCAAGGCGGGCAAGACGACCGTGCTGAAAAAGATCGCCAACAGCATCACGGCAAATTACCCGGAGATCGAGCTCATGGTGCTCCTCATCGACGAGCGGCCCGAGGAAGTGACCGATATGCAGCGCTCGGTCGACGGCGAAGTGATCAGTTCGACGTTCGACATGCCCCCCGAAAACCACGTCCGGGTCGCCGACATGGTCTTGGAGCGGGCCAAGCGTCTCGTCGAGCACGGCGTCGACGTGGTCATCCTCCTCGACAGTATCACGCGCCTTGCGAGGGCGCACAACCTCGTCGTTCCGCCGAGCGGGCGTACGCTTTCCGGTGGTGTCGACCCGGCTGCGCTCCACCGGCCGAAGCGGTTCTTCGGGGCGGCGCGCAATCTGGAAGACGGGGGAAGCCTTACGATCCTCGCGACCGCCCTCATCGAAACGGGCAGCCGCATGGACGAAGTGATCTACGAGGAGTTCAAGGGAACGGGCAACATGGAGCTGCATCTCGACCGCAGGCTCGCCGAGCGCAGGATCTTCCCGGCCATCGACATCAACCGCTCGGGCACGCGCAAGGAGGAATTGCTCTTTACGGAGCGGGAGCGGGAGATGAGCTGGTTGCTGCGCAAGTTGATGGGCTCGATGGGCACCGCGGAGACGACGGACCTTTTGATCGAGCGCCTGACGAATACGAAGTCGAACGACGAATTCGTCGAACTCGTCGTCAATTCCGCATTCGCCGAGAATATGCGCTCGTGACGCCTTCGTGCTTTGTTGTAGCCGCGCTTGGAGCGTGACGGTTGACCGAGTAACTGCCTAGGGGAGCGGTGGTGCGAGCACCCGATGAGGGTTTTGCGCAGGCCCGGATTTTGGGCCATTGCACTGGCGGGCTGCTTTGCGTGTACGATTGGCGGTCCGCAACATACATTCGAGGGGTTTCCCGCGGGCGATCCGCGCCCCGTCCCTGATGCCGCAGTCGCGGACGAGCTTTACCCGCTCGCCGCGGGCGAGGGCGATGTAGGCGCGCCGGATTCCCGCGAGGCGGTCCCCGCTTTGTCCGAAGCGAGCCGTAGGGGGAGCGCTCAAGGTACCGGCCCCTTCGAGGCCGCCCTTGCGGTCTCCGCCGAGCCTGCCGTCCCAGATCACATGGACGCTGTGGGCGGTCCTACCGAAGCGGAGGCGCAAGCTGCGGGGCAAGTGATCCGGCCGACAGTTTCCTATTATACTGTCCGCCGCGGGGAGACCTTGACCGAGATCGCGCAAAAGTTTCACATCAGCCCGCTCACCATCCTTGCGTCGAACGATCTTGTGAACGCGAACACGATCCAGCAGGGGCAGAGGCTGCGGATCCTCTCGCAAGACGGCGCGATCCACGAGGTAAAGTCGGGGGAAAGCCTCTGGAAAATCGCGCAGACTTACCGCGCGAACATCGACGAGATCGTCCTCGTTAACGACATTGCGAACCCCAACCGCATCAGGCCGTCTCAAGAGCTCGTGATCCCCGGGGTGCAGGCCGCCGAGATCGGCAGCATGCTCCGGTCCGAGCGCCTGGTTTCCGCCGACGGGCGGTTGCTCCCCATGTTCGATTGGCCGGTGACGGGTCGCATCTCGTCGAATTACGGCATGCGGTGGGGGCGGATGCACCACGGCATCGACATCGCCGTGAACACCGGCACGCCGGTGAAGGCCGCCGCGCGGGGCCGCGTCACGTTCTCCGGCGTGAACGGCGGCTACGGGTACTTGGTGATCATAGACCACGGGGACGGGGTGGAGACGCGTTACGCCCACAACTCTCGTCTCCTGGTGAAGGCCGGAGAATACGTCAACCGTGGACAAGTCATCGCCTACAGCGGCAACACTGGCAACTCTACCGGGCCGCACCTGCACTTCGAGATCAGGTACAAGGGAAACTCGGTCGATCCTCGAAGCTACTTGAGGTAGTCGGCGCTCCTGTGCTATAATCGGACCTCGTTAGGAGTGAGACCATGAAGACGGGCATACATCCTGAGTATTACCGCGCGACCGTGACGTGCGCTTGCGGCGAGAGCTTTGAGACTGGTTCGACGAAACAGCAGCTGCGCGTGGAGATCTGCTCGAAGTGCCATCCGTTCTACACGGGGGTGCGCGGGCGGCTTGTCGATACGGGCGGCCGCGTCGAGCGTTTCCGCAAGAAGTTTGGTCTGTCCAAGGGCGAGTAAGCACCGGACAAAGGCCTTCATTATCGTGCCTTGGCGAAAAGGAGCCGAACGGATCGGCTCCTTTTCTCTTTGGGGCTCGAATGCCCGGCGTTTACAACGCTTCCGTGCCGTGGTATCATTGCCTTGTGCTCATTCTTGTGCACATCCTGCAGCCGCACGTCACGAGGATGAATCGCATGGACATTATGAGGATCGGCTCGAAACTGATCAGCCGCAGCCGGATCGATCGCCGCATTGATGAGGTCCTTGAGATGCGGATTGCGGGCAAAAGCCAGCAGGAGACCGCCGACGCCTTGGGGATCGATCGGACCTTCGTGTCCCGCCTCGAAGCGCTCGGCGAAATCCGCAAAGGCGGCCGTATCGCACTCGTCGGATTCCCTGTCGGCAACAAGACGGAACTCGAGCGTGTCGCGGCCCGTTACGGCGTCGAGTTCACCCTACTCCTCAGCGACCGGGAGCGGCGCGAGTTTGCCGAGAGCCGATCGGGGACTGACCTCGTGAACGAGATCATGGGCCTTGCGGCGCGCCTTCGCTCCTTCGACACCGTCGTGTTCCTGGGATCCGACATGCGGATCAGCATGGTCGAGTCGATGATCGGACGCGACCGCGTGATCGGGCTCGTGCTCGGCCGATCCCCGCTCACCAAGGACGTCGCCGTGGACGCAGAGCGGGTGGCGGGCATTCTTGAAGCCTTGAGGGAAGGGGAGGGCCAAGGCGGGTGAAGTGGGTCGTCGGGGTGAGCATCGGCTCATCGAAGCGGGATCACAAGGTAGAGGTCGACCTGCTCGGGGAGCGGGTCGTGATTGAAAGGCGCGGGACTGACGGCGACCTCGAAAAAGCGCGCGCCATGATCGAGGAGCTCGACGGCCGTGCGGATGCCATCGGCCTGGGGGGGCTCGACCTTTACATTTTCGCCGGCGGCCGGCGCTACACGTTTCGCGATTCGAAGAAGCTCGCACGCGCCGCTTCGAAGACCCCGGTCGTAGACGGAAGCGGCCTCAAGAACACGCTCGAGCGGCGGGTCGTGCGGCAGCTTGCCGAGGACCAGGCTCTCGGGCTCAAGGGCAAGCGTGTGCTGCTCGTCGTCGCCGTCGACCGGTTCGGGATGGCGGAAGAGCTCGAAGCGCTGGGCTGTCGCATGGTGTACGGCGACCTGATTTTCGCCCTCGGCATTCCCATTCCGCTCACCTCGCTGCGATCGCTTGCGCGCCTTGCGCGGATCGTAGCGCCGATCGCAACGCAGCTGCCGTTCAAGATCCTCTACCCGACGGGCGACAAGCAGGAGCGCTCGACGCCTCGCTATTCCCGTTACTTCGAGCAAGCGGACGTCATCGCCGGCGATTTCCACTACATCAAGCGCTACATGCCCGATCGCCTGGACGGCAAAGTGATCATCACCAATACGCTGACGGCCGACAATGTCGCGCAACTGAAGGATCGGGGCGTAAGCTGCGTCGTCGGCACCACCCCGGACATGGGCGGGCGCTCGTTCGGCACCAATGTCATGGAGGCGGCGCTTGTCGCCGTCTCGGGAAGGAGGCCCGAAGCAATGACGCCGGCGGATTACAACGCGATCTTGGACGAGCTTGGATTCCGACCCCGCCTCGAGCGGTTCCGGCCTTAACCCGCTAAACCGCCCTGCTGAATGCCGATCGGACGCAAGGCCAATCAGAAAGGTCCAGGTGATACCGTATGGAGACGTTCGCGTTCATCATCCACCCCTTGAGTGTCGACGACATTTCACGCAAGTTCGGCTTCGCCAGCAAGCTGCCGTCGAGCTGGGTTGAAAAGGCGCTGTCCAAACTTCCCGCGCTCAAGGTGTCGGAAATCACCGGTGTGAGCTCCCCGGCCGCGGGTGAGATCAGGGGCTGGTTCGTTGGCTGTCCCCTCACAGCAAGGCAAATGCTGGAGCTCGACGAGGGTTATGTGACAAAGAAGATCATCCAGGCGGCGCGCAAGGCCGAAGAACTAGGCGCCAAGATCGTCGGGCTCGGCGCCTTTACCTCCGTCGTGGGCGACGCCGGCGTGACCATAGCGCAAAACGTCGGCATCGCCGTGACCACCGGCAACAGTTACACGGTCGCCACCGCGCTCGAGGGCGTCGATTATGCGGCCAGGCTCCTGGACATGGACCTGAGGCTGGCCAGCGTCGCCGTCCTGGGCGCCAGCGGTTCGATCGGGAAGGCGTGCGCCCGGATCATGGCCAAGAAGGGATACGAGGTGACACTCGTCGCCCGCCGGCGGGAGCCGCTCGAGGAAGTGGCGGATCTGATCCGGGAGGAGTCGGGCGTGAAGGCTCGGATCGAGACCGAAATCAGCGCCGGAGTGCGGAATGCCGACGTGGTCATCGCCGTGACGAGCGCGATCGACAGTCTGGTCGACCCGATGGCGCTCAAGCCGGGGGCGATCGTGTGCGACGTCGCCCGGCCGAGGAACGTCGGCAAGCAAGTCGCCGAAATCAGAGACGACGTGTTCGTGTTCGAAGGGGGTGTCGTCCGGCCGCCCGGCGACGTCGACTTCCACTTCAACTTCGGCTTCCCGGCGAAAACGTGCTATGCCTGCATGGCGGAGACGATGATCCTGACGCTGGAGAAGAGGTTCGAGAACTTCAGCTTGGGGCGGGACCTCGATCCCGATAAGATCCAGGAGATCGCGGCCCTGGCGGAGAAGCACGGTTTCCGCCTCGCCGGACTCCGCAGCTTCGAACGGGCCGTGACGGAGGAATACATCGAGAAGGTGCGGCGGGGGATCGAGCGCGCGAAGCGCACGGCGCCTCGGAAGGCGGTCCTTGCCAGGGTTGACACTAACTGAGGCGCAGTGTATAATCTTCGCCGGAACCAGGAAGCGTAACGCCTGGCAGTCCTCGCGATCGTATCACTTGCGCAAGTAAAGCACTGCCTTCTACGGGGGCCAGTGCTTTATGATTCTGCATCGCCCGTCCGACGCTACTGCCCGCTATCACTGTGTCCTGTTTGCTCTTAGGCCTCTTCCGTTCTCTCTACGCGAGGCCTTATCACTTTTTCAAAGAGGGAGCTTGATATGGCCGAGAAAGAGGTTATTCTCACCCCCGATGGGCTCGCCAAGTTGGAACGGGAGCTGGAACACCTAAAGACTGTGCGCAGGCGGGAGGTTGCCGCCCGGATCAAGCAGGCGATCGAGTTCGGGGACATCTCGGAAAACTCCGAGTATGACGACGCCAAGAACGAACAGGCGTTCATCGAGGGCCGGATTGCGAGCCTCGAGAAGATGCTGAGGAACGCAAGGGTGGTCGACGAAGAGAGCGTCGATGCCGGCAGAGTGACGATCGGCTCGAGGGTGCGACTTCGCGATCTCGAGCTCGGCGAGGAATTTGAGTACACGGTTGTGGGCTCGGCGGAGGCCGACCCGTCGGCCCAGCGTATTTCGAACGAGTCCCCCGTCGGCAGGGCGCTGATGGGGAAGAGGGTCGGCGACGTGGTGGAAGTGGAGGCCCCGGTCGGGACGCTCAAGTACGAGATCGTGGGCATTTCTCGCTGAACGGTCCGGGCGGCCGAAAGCGCCCTTCGTGCGTTGCGCCGCCGGCTAGACTCGGAAGTGTAGAGGGGACAGATCATGTCCGGCGACGAGAGAAACGACGGCTCGGCGCATGGCGGCGCGGTGGCCGAAGAAATCAGCGACTTGATCGAAGTGAGGCGGCGTAAGCTCGCCTCACTGGCTCAGGCGGGGCGAAACCCGTACGGGAAAGTCGTCACGCCGACGCACTATGCATGCGACATCGTCGAGCGCTTCGACGAACATGAGGGTAAAGTCGTCACCCTTTCCGGACGCCTTCGGGCGCTCCGGGTGCACGGCAAGGCGACGTTCGCCGACCTGCAGGATTCGACGGGCCGCATTCAACTGTTTGTGAGCTTGTCCGCCGTGGGCGGGGAGGCGTACGAAGAGTTTCAGAGCCTCGACCTTGGCGACATCATCGGTGTTTCGGGCGAGGTGTTCCGCACGAGGCGGGGCGAGATCAGCGTCCGGGTCGACCGGTTCGACCTTCTTGTCAAATCGCTGCGCCCGCTGCCGGAGAAGTGGCACGGCCTGCGCGACGTCGAACAGCGCTATCGCCGGCGTTACCTCGACCTCATCGTGAACCCGGACATCCGCCGCGTGTTCGAGACGCGCAGCCGGATCATCAGTGAGATCCGGGCGGAGCTCGTGCGGCGCGGGTTCATCGAAGTGGAGACGCCGATGCTCCACCCCATCCCGGGCGGGGCGAACGCAAGGCCTTTTGAGACCTACCACAATGCGCTCGACATGAACCTTTACCTGCGAATCGCCCCGGAGCTCTACCTAAAGCGCCTGCTCGTGGGCGGCTTCGACCGGGTGTTTGAGATTGGTAAGAACTTCCGCAACGAGGGCATCTCGACGAAGCACAACCCCGAGTACACGTCGCTCGAAGCGTATCAGGCATACGCCGACTACAACGACATGATGGAGCTGACAGAAGCGCTGGTCGCGGGTACGGCCGAAAGAGTGCTCGGACGGCTTCAAATCACCTACCAGGGAAACGTGATCGATCTTACGCCTCCCTGGCCCCGCCTCTCGATGCTCGACGCTATTCACAAGTACGCCGGTATCGACTTCAGGGCCATTCCCGACGACCGGAAGGTGCAGGCGGCCCGGGATGCGGGTGTCCGGCTGAAGGAGTCGGCGACGGTCGGGCACGCGATTCAGGAGACCTTCGAGCAGCTGGTGGAGGACAAGCTTATTCAGCCGGTCTTCATCACGGACCATCCGGTCGAAGTCTCTCCGCTCGCCAAGCGCAAGGACGATGATCCGGCGCTCACCGAGCGCTTTGAACCGTACATCAACGGATGGGAGATCGCCAACGGTTTTTCGGAGCTGAACGACCCGCTCGACCAGCGGGAGCGGTTCGAAGTCCAGGTCCGGGCGAGGGAAGCCGGGGACGACGAAGCGCACTACATGGACGAGGACTTCCTGGAGGCGCTCGAGTTCGGGATGCCGCCCGCCGGCGGGCTTGGGATCGGCATCGACCGGCTGGCGATGCTGCTTAC